>Ga0209066_10001379_pt1 | contig 32327 bp, 30 predicted proteins | sample All_14_2_FD_187198 | JGI IMG/M metagenome (GOLD analysis project Ga0209066, IMG submission 187198) | Freshwater microbial communities in response to fracking from Pennsylvania, USA - Allegheny Zone_MetaG_DW_15 (SPAdes) (version 2) ... | reverse complement strand
AACTGGGCGAGCGGGCACTGTTCGACTCACCGCAGGCGGTGCGGGAGTTCCTGAAGGTGAAGCTGGGTGTGCTGGAGCACGAGGTGTTCGCGGTCCTGATGCTGGATTCGCAGAACCGACTGATCGAGTACGTGGAACTCTTCCGGGGCACGGTGAGCCAGACCTCGGTCTATCCACGGGAGGTGGTCAAGGAGTGCCTGGCCCGCAATGCGGCCGCCCTGGTTCTGGTGCACAACCACCCCTCGGGGGTGGCCGAGCCGTCCCGGGCCGATGAGCACCTGACACAGACGCTCAAGTCGGCTTTGTCGCTGGTGGACGTGCGGGTGCTGGACCACATGATCGTGGCGGGCGACCAGGTCCTTTCGATGGCCGAATGTGGACGGCTGTGAACCCCGGGGGCGCAGCCCCCCTTTTTTGCTCCGCCGAGGCATCGGAGTGACCTGAGGAGTCCCTCCAGGGGTCGAGCAGCGCCCCATCCCGCCGCGCTGGTTTGGCGCCCAGGAGTGCCGCCGAGCAGGCAATGCTTGACCTGCAAGACGCCGAAGCCACAGTGCATTGGTCCAGTGGTTTCTGCGCAGATCGATCGGCACGTGCCTCGATGTGGGTCTCCAAGACGAACCCGGTTTCGCGCGTGGTTTTCGTCTATAGGGTCTGAAGTGCGGCGATTGTTGCCTTTCGAAAGGCGCTGCCGAACTGACGCTGAAGACCTGCGACCCCTCACTACCTTTCATAGAGTCACGCTGAGCGATTAGCCAGATAACTGTATATTTGCACAGTGACTTTCTCCATCTACACCACCGCCTCAAGGTGCAGTGAACATCCGCTCGCTATGCCTGTGGCCGCGTGCGTCCGGCTTTTCCAGCGCACCAGCCTACCGAACGTAGAAGCCGGGAATCAAGTTCTGGCGTTTGCGTTCGCAAATCTGTTACAAACGGTGAGCGCGAATAGCGGGGAGTACACAAAAGAATCCATGGACACTATCCATGACAAAGCGCCGCGGGAGACAGCCGGGCGCACCACGGTTACGCGATTCCGAATGCAGTTCCAGGCTGCCGCCTACGCGGCGCTTGAGATTCTGAGCGGCAAAGAGGTCGACCGTGTCTACTGCGACTATCACGATGACTTCGTCGTGCGCCGAACCGTTGCTGGCGTCGTCGAGTACCACTTCTTCCAGGTCAAGACCAAGGGCAAGGCCAATCAGCAATGGGACGTGGCCGAGGTCTTCTCGCTTAAGAAGAAGGGCGCGCTCGACACTGAAGAGAAGCTGGAAGCGATTCGAAAGAGCATCGCCGGCAAGCTCTTTGTGCACACCGTCGAGTTCGGCGAGCAATGCCGCAGAATCACGGTACTCAGCAATGTGCACTTCGATGACGACGTTCACGAAGTCGTTGCAGACCTAGCCGCAGGGTCATCCAGCAAGAAGTACATCAGCCAGTTCATCAGCAAGTTTGCTGACATAGTTTCTCCTGGCAAGCCAATGTTGCCAGAGGAAGTCGAGGCAGCTCGGAAGAAGTTGTCGCTGCTGGCGAACGTTCAGCATATCGGCGACACGCTCGAGGCCTTTGCCATGGCCGCGCACAAAGCAATCTGGCAGCACAGCGAAATCGAGCTCCACCAGCACGAGGTCGAACGCATTGCCAACAGCTTGGTAGCGCTCGTCGAGGAAAAGTCCTGTGCTCCGATCAACGGCCTATCCAAGTCCGGTATCGACACGGTGGCCAGTGTCGGCCTAGAGGACCTGCTCAAGGTCCTTAGCATCTCCACGCAGGTGTATCAGACCCTTTTGGCAGGGGGTGACCCTGGAGCCATCAAGTCCGCATCCATCCTTCAGCGGAAGCTGAAAGAGGTCGGCGCCACCGACTCGATGATTGAGGCAGCTTCACGCGCCAAGGTTTCCTGGGATGTCTGGGTGCGGAGCGCGCGGCATGGATCTCCCGACTTCACCTTCAACGTGCTGCTCGAAGAAATTGATAGCAAGTGCAAGCTTTGGCTACTTGCCGGCGGTGCAATCTCAGACCTTGAGAATTTCGTCCAAGGCGTTCTGGACTCGCCCATAGGCAACAAATTCCCGGCATTGAATACCGACCTTGTATTCGGAGCGTTCTGCGCCTCGGTCGTTAGAAGGTTGACGCGATGAGCGCAGCCGATTTCTTCAGTGAGGCAAAGCGGCTCAACCTGAAGCTGCAGATATCCGGAGATGGGCCGTCCCCGGCGCACACGCTCGACAACGAGGCGCTGTTTCAGCTGCCCCTACTTGCCATGACCATCTTGGCATTATCGAAGGGGCTATCCAAGCCCGAGCTACCAGAGATTGGTCAGCTGGTGGGCGAGTGCTTGGAGCGTACTGTCGCTGGGTTCAAAGGTTCGTCGCAGGATATTGGATGGTCCGGCAACCTTCGCATCAGGACGATCAAGGCACTCACGTTCCTAGAGTCGACCGGGCAGGTCACCATTGACAGAGCGACGCGCCGAGTCTCGGCGACCGACCTCGGTAAGAAGGTCTACAACGACGCCATAAACGGCGAAAGCCTCTTGGCTGTCTCCATGAAAACAATTGAGCTCAGCTATCAGTACATTAGAGATGAAGCGCGAGTCAGGGGGGAAGTAAATTGAGGCTGAAGTCGCTGCAAATCGAACCTCTGGGCCAAGCGGGTTGGGAAAGCTCGTTGCTGGAGTTTGGTCACCGGACCACAATGTTGTTCGCTCCAAACGGAAGCGGGAAGTCGCCGGTCATCCGCGCTCTCGCGTCGGCACTCGGTTTTCCAAATAAGTTTCGGAACGACATCCTTGAGAAATGCAAGGCAGTTGTTCTGCATGCAGAGTCTGAAGGTAAGCCGCTGACGATCCGCCGGGTAATCGGGGCGACGAACAACGAGTTCTACGCGACGATTGATTTCGATGGCGAGCAGACGGAGCATCATGCGGAGGGTTCCTTCTCCATTGAGCTGTTCAGACTGCTTGGGCTCAAGCCTCCACGGCTTGTCTCGAATAAGGGAGGGGAAGCACAGCCTTACATCTCCACGCTGCTGCCAGTTTTCTACTTGATTCAGGGTTATGGATATTCCGCCGCATATCGGTCGCCCAACCCGTTCATTGAAGACCAGTTCGCGGAGATGGTCCGCTTCGCCTTTGGCCTGAATCCCAAGCACTCCTACGAGGTCAAGAAAAGCCTTATCGAGGAGAAGAGCGCCCTCGAAGCACAAACGCGCAAGATCGTGGGGGCGCAGCGGGTGCTGGAGTATCAAAGCCGCGGAGTTGACGCCAGCGACGCCAACCAAGAGGTGTTGCAGCGGACTGTGGACGACTTGACCCGGCAGATCGACGCGCTTCGTGCATCTGTCGATGCCAAAGGTACTGCCAGTTCTACGCTCTCGGAGATGCTGCGCCAGAAGGATTTCCAGATCAGGGCCAAACAGGTGGAGCTCTTCGACTTGCAGAACCGTATTGCAGGCATCGAGACCATCCGAGCTGAGATAGATGGCGAGGTCAAGACGCTTGGCCTGAACGAAGAGGCCCGGCGAGTCTTCACCTCGTTTCAGGAAATCTGTCGCGTGCCGAATTGCGGGCTATTCCTGGGCAGCACCGAGTCGTATGGGAAAAACCTTCTGTACCTCAAGGATCAAATCAAAGACCTCGAGCGCAACAGCATTCGCGCCGAGATTCGCGTCGAACAGCTGCAAGAGCGTCTAGGCGAGCTGGGCGCAGAGCGTCAGACACTTGTCGACAGCCTCGACTCGCCTACCACTTCTGGTGTCGATCAGCTGGTGACAGCTGTTAAGGGACTCACCAAGCAGCTTGTCGACGTGCAATCTGAACTTGGCCGTATATCTGCGCTAAAGAACGAGCGCTCGAAGCTGTTTGAGCTGGAGAAGGAACGGGACCGAATTCAGGACCGCATCGACGCACTATCCAACACGGGCAGAGCCGACAACGACTTCAAGAGGTTACGGTTGACCCTGCGCGAACTCACCGTCAAGTGGATGCAGACGCTGGTGACGCAGAACGTGTCGACGAACGTCGATATAGATTTGAACCTTCGGTTCACGTTCGGTGGCGAAACGATAGAGACCATAGGCAGCGGCGGCACTAGCAGCACGACGATTCGTCTGGTCTTAGCCATACATGCAGCCTTGTTTGAGGCGTACCTATCAGATAAGTCGCGCCCGTTCCGCATCCTAATCCTCGACACCCCGAAGCAAGAAGAACTCCATACCGCCGACCTGGCGCAGTACCTTAGGGAGCTGGAGAAAATGTGCGAAGCGAACAATGCTCAGCTCGTGTTCTCGTCCACCGAGTACGACCATCCGACTGGACCGAAGGACAAGCGTTGGCTTCCTGAATATCATGGCCCGGACAAGCCGATGTACCTTGGACGGCGCGAGGATTTATTGGCCGATGGCCTATTGACGAATCGGTAAGAGCCAGGTCTTGTTGGCAGTAAACAGTCGTTCTGAGTAGCCACAGAACAACTGACGGTCTGCAGCAGCGCGTGCAACTCTTCGTTGGTGGACGCAGCCGCCTCGATGAAGGTGGGTGCGCCATTGGCGCCGCACCGCTACACCCCTTCCAGCACCAGGCAGCGCATGGACTTACGTAAGATTGATGAGTTTTGCTCGCTATGAGTACGATGCGCGAATACAGAACGGAGGCAGGGGAATGGTCACAGAAGCGGATTTCGCTGCGGCAACGCGCCTGCGCCTGCCGACAAGATATGCCTTCCAGAACCGGGACGGCGTAATCGACGCCTCATGCATCGGGCGTGCGAGCGCGGTTTATCCGGCCACCGTCGTTGCCCATCGATCCAGAGGCCCGAATTTCAAACGCCTCAAGGCGACCACTGAAGACGGCGCTGTCTACGCCATCGATTTGATGGTCAATGGATTTGACTTCACCGATCTGGCTCCTGCCGGGGTGCTACGCGGGACTGATGGTGAGGTTATAGACGGAATACTTGAAATCGCGGAAGCGCGCTTCCGGGAAGTCGAAGACAGCTTGGCTGAAGGCAACCGGCTGAGGGCTGAGGCCCATGCATCATGGCGAGGCGGGATCAACTACGTCTCCGAGCTTGTTGCAGTTGAGGGGCACGCCGCTAGGCCTGGCTTGCGCGCACCTCAAATCGGCGCGCTCCACGCGATAGCGGCGCACTGGAGTTTGAGCAAAGACCCGGCCATCATTGTGATGCCCACAGGGACGGGGAAGACGGAGGTCATGCTGGCCATCACCGTCGAATCGCGCGGTGATCGCATCTTGGTCATAGTGCCCACAGACGCGCTGCGGCAGCAGACTGCAGATAAGTTCAGGGAGTACGGGCTCCTGAGGAAATTGGGCATCGTCACTGACGTGCTCAATCCGGTCGTGGGCGTACTGACAGGAAAGCCCACCGCGGCCCAGTTCGACGCGCTGCGAAGCTGCAACATTGTGGTGACCACGATGGCCTCCATCAGCCGAGGCGACGAGAATGAGCAAAAAGCGTTTGCAGCACTCTTCAGTGAAGTCTTCTTCGATGAGGCGCACCATGCGCAAGCGACAACCTGGAACAGGTTCTCAAGTTATTGCGCTCATGCTCGAATGCTGTTGTTCACCGCTACGCCATTCCGGGAAGACGGCAAGGCGTTGAACGGGAAGATCATCTACAACTACCCACTTCAGCTTGCCCAAGAGAACGAGTTCTTCAAGCCGATCCAGTTCCTTCAAGTCTTTGAGCCGGACAGCTCTGTGGCCGATCTGCGGATCGCCGAGAAAGCCGTAGAGAGACTGAGGGCCGATCTGGCAAGCGGCTTAGACCACATGCTGCTGGCGAGAGCCAACACGATTGGTCAAGCTAAGGACCTGTTTGACAACATCTACAGCGCAGTGTTTCCGGACCTGAACCCGGTCCTCGTCCACAGCTACACGAAGGGTCGCGAACAGATTCTTCGGAATATCCGAAGCGGTGAGCACAGGATCGTGATCTGCGTGGACATGTTCGGCGAAGGATTTGACTTGCCGCAACTCAAAGTGGCCGCGCTGCACTCCGTCCACAAGAGCCTGGGCATCACGCTGCAGTTTATTGGTCGCTTCGCTCGTGCGGCCGACAATGTCGGGGACGCAAGTTTCGTAGCAAATACTGCTGAAGACGGCGTGCCTGAAGCCCTTGAAAGCCTCTATCAAGAAGATGCTGATTGGAACAACCTGCTGTCGGACTTGAGTTATGACGCAATCGACCCGCAGGCGAGGCTGTCGGAGCTTGTGGAAAACCTTCAACCACTGGAGGAAGTTGCGACAGAACTGGAGATATCTACGCTCACGATGAACCCGAAGCTGAGCACGGAGGTGTTTCGCGTCACGGACTTCGACCACACCGGGTATGCAAATGCATTTCGACCGAACCAGGTCATTTATCAACCGATCTTCAGTCAGCAAGACAAGATGCTGGTCTTCATTGTCAATCAGAAAGACAAGGTTGACTGGACAGACTCCCGTGACATCGTCATCGATACCTGGGACCTTTTTATCGCCTTCTATGACGAGGAAAAAGGCCTTCTCTTTATTAACAGTTCCCGCAAGTATTTCGCGTGGAAGCTGGCTCAAAGTCTCTCGACTGACCCGCAACCGGTTCGCGATGAGGAGGTGTTCAGGGCTTTCAGCAATCTGCGCCGAATGACGCTGCACAGCGTGGGTTTGACGGGCTTGAGCCGGAATGTCAGATACCAGATGTTTGCTGGCCTCGATGTCCGTGACGCTATCGATCCCGTGCTGCAGCAGGACAAGATGAAGTCGAACGTCATGGGCGTAGGCTACGAAGACGGAAAGAGGGTGAGCATTGGGTGCTCACGTAAAGGAAAAATCTGGTCCCTTCAGACGGACTCTCTGGCCGGTTGGAGAGATTGGTGCCGAGACCTGGGGGTCAAGCTCTCAAACGAGAACATCGAGCCCAACGACTTCCTCAAGTACACCCTCGTTCCTGAGTTGCGTAAAGGCGGCGTGCTTCCCGATGAGCACGCGATGATGATCGACTGGCCCGATCAGCTCTTCGAGTCGGCGAGTTTCAAGATCACGGTTGTGCACGGAGAAAACAAATACAGTTTTCATGAGTGTCAGCTAGATCTTGTCGAGTGGACCCCGGCAGGTAACGAGTTCACGTTCAAGCTGAAGGCTGGCAGTGAAGTCGAGACTGTGTTCAAGATGACGCTAGTCCCCGAAGGAGAAGCTCAGGGACTGTTCTATTCGATTGTGCGGGTCGAAGGACCTGATGTCAGCATCGAGGCCTTCAATAAGACTGATCTGGCGGTTGACTTCTTCACGACCAACCCACCTCTCGTACGACTTGCAGATGGCTCGCAACTCTCGGGCGAAATACTGCTGAAACCGCGTGAAGAACTAGCGGAGGTTTATGACCAAGAGCTGATCGCTCCGCTGGCGTGGGGCGACACGCTCCAAAATCAGGAAAGCCGATGGAAAGATGGCGCGCTGCGCCCCCGCTCGATTCAGCAAAAATTTATCGAGCACCTGGAGCAAGGGCCTTCGGCGTTCATCATTGATGACGACGATGCCGGGGAAAGCGCGGACATCGTAGCTATTGAAGATGGGGAGCAGACCATCACTGTGACTTTATGGCACTGCAAGTATTCCTCTGGAGCCGCGCCTGGAAACCGCGTGAAAGACCTCTACGAGGTCTGCGGCCAAGCGCAAAAATCGACCAAGTGGACATGGAATTTTCCTAACTTGGTTGCTCATCTCACAGAGCGTGAGACCAAGCATCGCGCGGGTCGCCCGACGCGCTTTGTTCGCGGAAGTCTGGACAGGCTCGTTGTGCTGAGAAAGGCGTCGCGACGCAAGTACGTTGTCTTTCGCGTCGGTATTGTTCAACCGGGGCTGTCCAAGGCGGGCATCGAGAATGACCACCTTGCCATTCTTGGCTCTACGAGCCTCTTTCTCCGCACCGTCACAAACCATCCTCTAGTAGTGATATCAAGCTGATGGGGCAGTCGCTGCCGGGCGCTTGCAAGCTGAGATCGATCGCGACCATGGTCTTTGGGCTGGTCAGCGAATGGAATGCGATGCAGCGGACGTTCACCGTGGTAAGCCTGGACTTCCGCTATCAGCCTTCATCTGACCTTCGAACATCGGATGGCAGCAGTGCAGCAATATCCGAAGTTCATCAGTAGATAGTCAAATAGGAGCACTTCTTGGCCAAATCTCTTATTCGGGTAATGCTCTCCAGCAGATGCTTGGACGCCTTCCCAACCGGCAGCAAGACGACATTGACCGACCTGCGCAAGGAGCTGAAAGCCGAGATCGAGTCCACCCAAGTGCTGGGCCGAAAGCTGTTCGAGGTCTGGATCAACGAAGACGCCCCGCCGGCCGAAGGCACGCAGGATAGCTGGGATACCTGCCTGCAGGCCGTGCGCGATTGCGACGTGCTCATTGTGTTGTCCAATGGCAATGCGGGCTGGGCCGCTGGCGACCAGGACATCGGCATCTGCCACGCCGAATACATGGAGGGCCTTCGTTCGGCCCAGGCCAAGGTGCGCCTGGTGGCATTGCCAGCAGTGGCCGACGCTAAAGGCGCAGCAATCGAGCGCAACCGGCGCTTCCAGGACTATCTCTCGCGACAGACCGCCTTCCGAGGCGGCGAAGTGAAAACCGTTGCGGAGGCAAAGAAGCGCGTGTTCGAGGCGCTCTCGGATGCCGTGATCTCGCTAGCGCAACGGGGCGTGCAGGCCGGCGCATCGACCCGCTTCGATGTCGGCGCGGCGCTGGACTGGACCCGGCTCGACTTCCGTCAGCGAAAGATGGCCATGGAATCGACGCTCAAGACGGCCCTGGGTGGGCTGAAGGGCGCCAGAGCGATGGACGGCGGTGTGGTGGTCAACTTGGATGGCAAGGATGTAGCGGTGGTGGTTCACGCGATTCCGGCCTCGTTCAGCGTGGCCGCCGCGCGCGAGTTGGTGGGACGACCCTTTCTAGAGGATCACCAGCGCATCGACTTGCTGGCTTCGGCGCACGGGCCACTGCATCTGATTGCCTGTCACCGAGGCGCGACGGAAACTCAGGCCACGTCGCTATTGGGATTCCCGGACGCGACGGTGGTGAGCGGCCCCTTTGGGGTTTTCGTGGCCGATGACGTGCAGAAGGTGCAATTTGCCTTCTTGGCCAACTGCCGAGATGACTCACAGACGCGGCACGCCAGTCAACGGTTCTTTGAATGGTTGCAACAGACGGGTGAGGCAGTGCTGGTGGCGCGCCGGGCGGTGTCTCGCGCCCGGATCGTCAAGGTGGTGGCGAAGGAAATGAACGCCTGAGGGGACTGAACATGAATGAAAAGGATCTGCTGCTGGGCCCCGTGTTGTCGTTCCGCGGCATCGGCAAAGGCGATGTCTGGAGGGTGAGCGCGCTGGTGGGCCTGAAGGTGAGCGCGGCCGTGCCGGCGCTAGAGGTGGATGGCAAAGCGTGTCCCGCACCGAAGGAGTTGTTGGCCATCCACGGCGAACGCTACATGCGCTACGACCTCTCCTGCAAGGTGTTGAAGAACGAGCGCACGGTGAGTTACGGCATTCCAGGCGGGCTGACGTGGAACATGACAGTGCCGGGCAAGGACTTTTCGCCGCGCATGGCCTATGTGTCGTGCAACGGGTTTTCCGACCCGGCTGTGATGCGAAAGCTCATCCGCACGTCGGACGCGGTATGGGAAGACCTACTCTACAGCCACGACCGTGCGCTGCGCAGGAAGCAAGGGTCAGGCGAAGTTAAGCTGCTGGACAAGGAGCAGCTATGGCACGAAAAGCGCATCCACGACAAGGGGCTGCAACGCTTTCATTTAATGCTCATGGGGGGCGACCAGATCTACTTTGATTCGATCTGGGAAGACATCAAGACACTGCGGCAGTGGGTGGCTTTGCCTCGGCAGGCGCAGTTGGAGTTCAAGGTCACCAAGGCGCTCGAGCGCGAGATCGAGGCCTATTACTTCGGGCTGTACAAGCAACGCTGGCTGCCCACTGAGAGAAGGCCTTGGTCGTCGCCTACGGCCACGCTTGACGCGAGTGCAGCGATGGCATCCATCCCTACGGTGATGATGTGGGACGACCACGACATCTTCGACGGCTGGGGTTCGTATAGCTGCGAGATGCAGAACAGCCCGCTCTTTCAAACGCTGTTCCGGCAAGCCCGACGCGCCTTCTGGGTGTTTCAGATGCAGCATGCATTAACCGACTTACCCGAGTTGGAAGACACGACTCCGACAGGTTTTTCTCGCCAGGACCCACTGCTCAAGCCCATCACATGGAGCCAGGTTCTCGCCAAGGATGGGCTGGCGCTACCCCTGCTGGACGGCCAGCCCGGCTTCACGTCGGCCTATGCCATTGGGCCGGTGGCCATCGTGGCGGCCGACTTGCGCACCGAGCGCTCGCGGGCGCAGGTGATGGGCTCGGACACCTGGAGCCAGATCAAGAAATGGACCGGCAACCTGGAATCCGGCACGGGCGCACAACCTAAGAGCGCCTGCCAGCACTTACTGTTCTTGTCCTCGGTGCCCGTGGTGCATCCCAAGCTGCCCCTGGCCGAGTCGCTGATGGACAAGTTCGGGCAAGACCACGTTACGGACAGCAATGCCGACGACTTGAAGGATCACTGGTCCCACGACGACCACGAAGGTGAGCGCAAGCGCCTTCTGGAAGTGTTTTCTCACTTGGCGCGCGACAAGAAGATCCGTGTGTCTCTTGTGTCGGGCGACGTGCACGTCGCGGCCTGGGGTACGGCCTACCGGAAAGACTTGCCCGCTTCAGAAACCTGGTCGCAGATCCATCAGTTCACCTCGTCGGCTGTAGTTCACCCTTCGCTCATGGGCGTGATGGAACGGCTGTTCCTATCCTGGATGAACAGCAATGCAAAGCAACCTCAAAACATCGACGTGCAGTACGTGGCGGAGGTGATGCCGTTCCCCGGGCACGACAAGCACATCATGGCAGCGCGTAACTGGCTGGCCCTGGAGTTGGACCTGGGCTCAGCCGAGGGGTGCAAGCTGTGGGCCACCTGGCGATGCGAAACTGAAACCAGCTTTTCGAATCACTTGCTCGCAGTCGCACCCATTGCATGAATCTCGAGTTGAATCTGCAAGAGAAGTACACCACAGGCACAAAGGATACTTGCGATCCAGCTGCACACGTGTGGCATCCGCGAAGCCCGTGGCGGAGGTGTTGCGGTGCGCCTCGCACCCCGACCTGTCGTTCGCCAGGGAGTTGCAACCACTAAACGAAAACGAGCGTCGTCGAGGCCGGCTCTGCGGCGACTCCTGACACGCCGTTCAGCCGGGTGGCTGTCCCGCTCGCTGTTATAGATTCGAGGGTCGATGGGGCTCGCTTCGAGGTTCAGGATGCAGCAAGTCTTGTGTTGCTCGGATCAAGGCTGACGGCAACGCTGAGAACCCATTCACGCCAAACATCAAAGTCCTCACTGACCTTGCCGGATACGTCTCGAAGCCCATCCAAGTGCGCCACATAGCTCAGGAGCAGCTGTGACGACTGCCAGTTCTGTGCCTCACGCAGCAGCGCATCTCGCCGGGCTTTCTCCGCAGCATCTCTCCTCTGAACCTCTTCCCTGACCCTTTGCTCCTCTGCCCGGCGGCGAGCCGCCTCTTCTTGTACCTCACGCTGCTTCCCCCATCTGGCCACAGCTTCCAGAGAGCCACGGTGACGGACTTCGGCAGCAGAAAGAATCTCGGGCCACCTGGTCTCCAAAGACGTCGCGGACGTGTCATTCAAGATTGTCTCGCCAAGGCCCATCTGCTCAATGCCAAGGCAAAGGCGTCCTGTCGGACCCAACGTTTTCACGTATTCCTTTTCACGCGAGTACGAGTTGATCCTGTCGAAACGGGTACCAGCGTCAAGTTTCTCGGTCAACCTGATGCTGATGTGTGCCTCGCCTCGCTTCGCGATCAAGCGCTCCATTTGATCGGCGAACGTGAGCTGAAAGCCGAATTTTTCGAGCTCTGCGACCAGCGAGCTCAACAAGCGCAATGCTCGCTTATAGGTCATGAGCGAAACCCGGATCGCGGTCTTTCTATGGGTCGCCGCAAGAATCTGACCACGGTCACAGAAGTGTTTCCAGCTATAGAAGGGCGGTGTGAGGTTGCCCCCGAAAAGTGGAGCTCTTAGCCTCGTTGAAAATATCGACAAGGAGCCGAGAGATGACACACAAGCAGTTGCGTGCGCAGTACACGCAAGAGTTCAAAATGGAGGCGGTGCGCCAGGTGCGGGCGGGTCAGGCCATTGCCGTGGTGGCCAAGGTCTTGGGCATACCCAAAGCCAGCCTGGGCAATTGGGTTCGCCAGTCGGCCAAGGGCGATTTGAGCGGAGCGGGTGCTGATGACAAGGTTGCCAGGGTGTCCCCAGAGCAGATGGAACTGGCCCGCCTGAGGGCAGAGAACGCCCGCTTGAGGATGGAGCGCGACATCGCAAAAAAAGCCGCGGCGTACTTCGCGCAGGACACGCTGCGGGGTACGCCTGGATTCACCAAATGAGAGGGCTGTATCCGGTCAGCCTGGCCTGCGAGGTGCTGGAAGTCAGCGCCAGCGGGTATTTCAACTGGCTGCGCAGGCGCCAGGCCAGCCGCAGTGGGCCGTCCGGGCGCCACAGCGACGAGGCCCTGTTGGCTCACATCCGTGCCATCCACGCCGAAGTCAAGGGCGAATATGGCTGGCCACGCATGCACAAGGAGTTGCTGGCGCGGGGCATTCGGGTGGGCAAAGACAGGGTGCGCAAGCTGATGAAACAGCACGGCATCAAGGCCAAGACCAAACGCAAGTTCGTGGTGACCACCGACAGCCGCCATAACCTGCCAGTGGCGCCCGACCTGGTGCAGCGGCGCTTCAACCCCGAGGCGCCCAATCAACTCTGGAGTGGCGACATCACCTACATCGCCACGGACGAGGGCTGGCTGTACCTGGCCGCTGTCATCGACCTGTTTGGCCGCCAGGTGGTGGGCTGGAGCCTTCAGCCCCACATGCAGACCAGCCTGGTCAAGGACGCACTGGCCATGGCGTGGTGGCGTCGGCGCCCAGCGGCCGGTTTGATATTCCACAGCGACAGGGGCAGTCAATATTGCAGCGGGGAGTTCCAGGCCATTTTGAGAGCCTGGGGCATGCGCTCATCGATGAGCAGAAAGGGAAACTGCTGGGACAATGCGCCAACGGAGAGCTTCTGGGGTCGGCTGAAAACGGCCAGTGTGCATGGTCAAAAATTCGCCACCCGAGAGCAGGCCAGACAGGCTGTGATGGACTGGATGGCTTTCTACAATCACCGCAGGCTGCATTCGTCGCTGGGCTATCTCAGCCCGATGCAGTTCGAGCAACGCTGGTACGAGGCACAGCGTAAAAAAGCCGCGTGACCGTTGGGCTAAGAACTACACGGAACAGGGGCAAGGTCAGAAAGGTGGAGTTCTTCGTCCACGCGCAGCACACCGCTGCGCGCGGCGGCGGCCACTGCCTCCACGCCGGCGCGTACCTTGGCCAGCAACGGCTTCAAAAGTGTGGATGCATTGGCTGGCAGTGACAGTCGGGCATAGTGCCGTTTGGCTTCTTCCTGCCAGCGCGCATCAGTGAAGAACAGGCGTGCGCGGCCACGAAAGCTCAGGCTGTGCTCAATCCACACCGAACCGTTGCGCACGGCACGTCGCAATGAAAACAGGGTGGCCACCTCCAAGGCCCGAAACGCGCGCTCCCGGTCGGCACCCGCAATCGCGCCGCTCCAGACCGAACCCAAGCGAGGGGCGCTGACATCAGCAGGTAGTTCGCGAAGTTTGCCCGCGTACAGTTTCGTCAATTGGGCCAAGGCTGTGGTCACCGGGTGCTCGCTATTGGCCTGCCAGGGCAGCTTGGTGATTTCGGCCAGCAAAGAGCGCACGGGACGTATGGCGTCAAACAAACGCTCACGCACCACCGAGGCCCGGCTGGGTGGTTTGCCTTGCTGGCTGGCACTGAGCAGGGCAACAATTCGAGCCCGCAACTCCGCGTCTTGAAGTTCACCCTGGGCGACCAAACCAGCCAGCTCTGCCAGCAATGTCTTGTACAGGTCAGCCCAATTGACCGTCTCCGTGACACCTGCTGCGACCGTGCGCCAAAGATCGGCAACGCGCCGCTGAACCATCAAGATAGCTTGGTCTGTGCTGGTAAACAGGCAGTGCCGTAAAAAGCAGGCAACCTCCACTGTGCGAGCGGGTTCTTTGATCCTGGCCCCCACCGAGGGAGGCCTTGAAGCCAGGCGGCGTGCATAGCGCCGCACAATGAGACCGGACAGGTCGTCCAGGTGTTTGTGGACATTCAGGGCGTACAGCAGTTCGATTCGCTCGAACACCTCGCCAATTTGTTTGGTTGAGTGTTTGGCCGGTGCCGACCACAACCAGCTCTGCTGGGTTTGCCCATCCGGGCGCAATGCGGCCATGGCATCCCGCCAGCGCACCAGTTGTTCGGGCAGCACAGATGCCGCAATCGTTTTGGCTGTTTCTTCTTCGAGTTGTCCCAGCGCCGCTGTGACCAGGACACGGATGTCACGGTCGCGCAGGATCAGGATCTTGCTTTGATACAACCAGCGCCGAGCGAATACGAGCAATTGATCCCGATCGGCGCAGCGGGCCACCTCATCGCGCAGGGTGCGTACCAGGGCGCGACGTTGGTGCTCCGTCATCCAATGAAACCCCAGGACATCACAGGCCAGTTGTTGATGGTCAAAGAGGGTTCGACCGCGAACATACAGGGCTCGCAGGGATGCCAGTTCAACAGCAGTGATGCCGATTTCGTCACCCAGATGGCGCCACAGGGTTGTCGGAACGATGCGCACCGAATTCAGCAGGCGCCCGCTCAAGCGCAAGAAACCTATGTGCAGTGCCAGACCCAGCTTGTGGGCGTTGCTTCGGCGGGCGTTGATGAGCTCGCGCTCAGTACGGCTGTACGTGAAAAACGACTGAAGCTCGAAGGTGCTGATTTCCCTTGGCAGCTCTCGCAGGCCAAGGTAGGTTGTGTGCCAGCTTTGCATCTTGTGTCTCCGGTGATTGGGGCAGACACAATACGCCTGAAAAAGTGAACAGGAAAACCAATGAAATCAAGGGCTTATCAGACCACCCCTACGCCAGTGCTCGATCTCCTACCGTCACTTTTGACAACGAAAACAAATCGACCCCGAGAAGGACACCAGCGTTACTCTGGCAACGCTGGCCCGTGCCAGTGCAGCGTTGGGAACGTCGCTGCGTTTCGAGCTGGGTACGGCGGCGGTGGCGACCTGATTTGCCTCCGCTGTGGGCAGCAGCGGACGCTTTGAAGTGCCCTGGCAACCCGAGGGTCGGAGGTCGAGTGGACGCGGTCCAGTGCCGGACGGCACTTTTGCGACGAAGTCACAGAATTAGTACAACGATCTCCATATAAATCAATGGTTTATATTGAGCCGCTCCGTGATTTCGGAGGCAATGACGTCCAGAGTCACACTTTTACGTCGTATTCGTAACAGTATTACTACACTTCACGGTACCTGAGCCCGCCGGACAAGGCGCAGGTCATCTGTGTCGACGAGAAGAGCCAGTGCCAGGCGCTGGAGCGCACGCAGCCGATGCTGCCCATGGGATTTGGTTACGTCGAGGGCGTCACGCACGACTACAAGCGCCACGGTACGACCACGCTGTTCGCGGCCCTGAACGTGCTCAACGGCGCCGTGCTCGCGAGTTGCAAGCCGCGTCATCGGCATCAGGAATTCTTGGCGTTCCTGCGCGAGATCGACAAGGCCGTGCCTATCGAGTTGGACGTTCATTGCATCGTCGACAACTACGCCACGCACAGCCATCCCAAGGTCAAGGTTTGGCTGGCCAGCCGGCCGCGCTGGTACATGCACTTCATCCCAACCTACAACTCCTGGCTCAATCAGGTCGAGCGCTTCTTCGCCTTGATCACCGACAAGGCCATCCGTCGCGGCTCGTTCACCAGCGTCAAGCAACTTGTGCAGCGCATCGATCAGTTCGTCAAACACCACAACGCCCACAGCCAATCGTTCAGATGGACCGCCACCGCAGATTCGATCCTTGAGAAGCTGCATCGACTTTGCTCACGTATCAGTGGGACAGAACACTAGGGAAGTTGAGGCAGCAAGTTGGCGCGTGCCGGGCATACGCCGGACGAACTCCCGCGCGAGTTCAACGTCACCGCGCAATCCATCTTCAGTTCGGTCGGCCAAGCCACCTTTGACAGCGGTAAGCAGCTGCCGTTGCATCAGCTACTCAAAGTAGCTGTCCGAGCATGTTGCGCTGCGCTTCCGTTCTTCACGGATCGATGGTCGTGTGCCATTTTTCTGGCATGACGAAAGACCGCCAGGTGGATCATCCGTTCTCCAGAATGAGGTGTCCCACCGCGGTGTTGGACGCGGGTACATGGTAAAAGCGGTGGCGCACGATCGCCCTTTTGGCGCCATTCTCCGCAACATCGGCCATTGCACCACGCGCGATGAGCCACATCACCATCTCAATGCCCTCGCTGCCGGCCTCGCGCACGTAGTCGATGTGCGGAATAGAAGCGGCGGCTTCGGGATCGTCGATCAACATATCAAGGAAGGCATTGTCCCATACGCGATTGATCAACCCAGCGCGCCGACCCTGCAGTTGGTGGCTCATTCCGCCCGTGCCCCAAATCTGTACTTTCAAGGGCTCGTCATAGCTCTCCACTGCCTTGCGGATGGCTTTGCCCAGGTTATAGCAACGCCGACCACTGGGAACTGGGTATTGCACCACGTTGACGGCAAAGGGAATCACCCGGCACGGCCACGCGTCGGGCTGGCCGAACATCAACGACAGCGGTACCGTAAGGCCGTGGTCAACGTCCATCCTGTTGACGATGGTCAGGTCGAAGTCATCCTGGATCACCGACTGCGCGATGTGCGAGGCCAGTTCCGGGTGACCCATGACCTTGGGAACCGGGCGCGGACCCCAGCCTTCGTCAGCGACCTGGAACTCCGCCGCGGTGCCGATCGCGAAGGTAGGAATGAGGTCCAGACTGAAGGCCGTGGCGTGATCGTTGTAAACTAGGAAGACCACATCGGGCTCGTTCTCCTGCTCCCACTGCTTGGAGAACTCGTAGCCCTTGAACACCGGCTGCCAGTAGGGCTCCTGCGCCTTGCCCAAGTCCAGGGCAGCTCCAATGGCCGGCACGTGCGAGGTATAGACGCTGGCGGTGATATGGGCCATGTCAGGCACTCTCCTTCTTCGCATTCCATTCATGCAGGTAGCGGTTGCCTTCAGGCGGGCGGCCACCCGCGAGCATCATGGCGCCGTAGGCGTCCTCCGTCATGCCCGTCATGGTGCCGACCATCTTCTGCACGCTAAGGCCGTCGGTCGCGCCGATCTTGACCAGGAAATAAACGTTGCCGCCGAGCTGGATACAGCGGTTGAAGTCCCGCTCGAGTACGGCGGCCTTCTGCTCTTCGCTCATGGGCCACTGGTCCAAGTACGTGCGTTCGCCAGCCTTGAACTGCTTGCGGTTCTCGGCCTTCATCAGCGACATGCAGAACTGATTGAGCCAGTATCCCTTGCGTGACATCTCGGCATCGAACATGGTCGTTCCGGGAACGTCCTGGTAAAGCTTGGTGAGTGCCATTTGGCCTCCTTCTTCTACTGGATCTGCAGTACACGCAGCCTGCTCAGGCTGCCTCATCGATGATCGGGTTGACCAGCGTGCCCAGCCCCGCGATGGATACCTCGCACACATCGCCGTGCTTCATGAGTAGCCGCGGCTCGCGCGCCCATCCAATGCCTGCAGGCGTGCCCGAGACAATCACGTCGCCGGGCTCCAGCGTGAGCACCTCGCTCATGAGGCTGATGAGCGTGGGGACGTCGAAAATCATGTCGTCGGTTGAAGCCGACTGCACCAATTGACCGTTGAGCCGCGTCTCCAGCCGCAAGCCGCGCCCGCCAGGCGGCAGCTCATCAGCTGTCACCACATCCGGGCCGAATCCACCGGTGGCATCGAAGTTCTTGCCCATGGTCCATTGCGGTGTGCGGAATTGGTAGTCCCGCACAGAGCCATCGTTGAAGATGGCGTAGCCGAAGACATGCTCCAGCGCCTGCTCTTTCGAAATATGGCGGCCGCCGCGCGCCAGTACCACCGCCATCTCGCCCTCATAGTCCAGCGCATTCGAGCATCGCGGACGGATGATGGGCGTTTCGTGGCCCACGAGGCTCGTGGAAAAGCGAGTGAAGATTGTTGGATACGCCGGCTGCTCAAGCTTCACTTCGTCGGTGTGTTCCATGTAGTTCAGGCCTACGCACAGGATCTTGGGCGGGCGCTGCAACGGTGGCAGGAAGCGCAGCGTTTCGGGGTCGATCAACGTGCCGCCGGCACGGCGCGCGACCACCCATGCGGCCAAATCCTCGCCACCGGTCAACAACGACTCCAGGCTCTCGGGACCAAGTGTGCGGACACCACCGTCCTCGCGCAGGCCCAGCATTGGACAGCCCTGGTGGATGAATCTCACGAAGCGCATGGCTTCTCCTCCAAAATCGAAAATGGGAAATGAAACAAAGGTTGTCCAGACTTCGAGGATCAGCCGCAAGCACAACTATCTATATCTATGCGCATGATCGTGGCTCAATTTGTCGGCTCGGGTTTGGCGATATTGACGGCCTGCTCGTACTTGCGCAGGTTACGGCGCAGGTTGTCGGTGTAGCCAGCCGGCGTGGTGTAAAGAGGGACGATGCTGCCAAGCTTGAATTGCTTTTGCACCTCAGCGCTGTTCAGAGCTTCGCGCAGCGCCTGCGAGAGCTTGTTGATCACAGGGGCGGGTGTGCCTGAGGGCGCCAGGATGCCCATCTCCGAAGAGTAGTCGTAGTCCTTGACCACCTCGCCAATGGCTGGCACGTTTGGCAGATCGCCGTAGCGGGCAGCCGAGGTCACGCCCAACAAGTTGACTGTGCCAGCCTGAACGAACGGCAGCACCACCGTCAGCGAGGTCATGAGCACCTGCACTTCGCCCGAGATCACCGCGGGCACGGACTGGCCGCTGCCCTTGTAGGGCACGTGCATCAGGTCGATGCCGGCGTCGGCCTTGAACACTTCGCCAGCAATGTGGTGGATGGTGCCGTTGCCCGAGGATCCATAGTTCAGCGTGCCGGGCTTGGCACGCGCCTCACGCACCAAGTCCTGCAGCGTGCGAATGCCAGTCTTTGCATTGGCCACCAGCACCAGTGGCGTGGTTCCCACCATGCCCACAGGCGTGAAGTCCCGTATCACGTCGTAGGACAGGTTCTTGGTGATCCAAGGGGCAATCACGAGCTGCCCAGTCTCGCCCAACAGCAGCGTGTAGCCGTCCGCGGGTGCCTTGGTCACTTGTGCGGTGGCTAGCGTGCCGCCGGCGCCGGCTCTGTTCTCAACCACCACCGGCTGTCCCAAAATTTGGCCCAACCTCTGGCTCACGATACGAGCCACAGTGTCGGGCGACCCCCCGGGCACGTAGCCCACTATGAGCTTGACCGGGCGGACCGGGTAATTGTCGCCGGCGGCTTGGGCCCTGGCCCCAGAAGTCGCAGCAAGGCCCAAAGCAAGTGCGAGGGAAAGTGCAAAACGCGTCATGGTGCTTGTCTCCTTGTGTTGGGGCTGAAAGGCCCTGGTTGATGATGGTTGTCAGCGTCGGCAGAGACCACACTCAGAGATCGAGTGTCGAAGGCGCGAAAAGCTCTTCGATGCCAACGCAACGATCGGTGAGGCCCTGCTCATGCACGTAGCGCGTGAGCCGCTCGAGTACGGCCCGCGAGGCGTGTATGCCGTAGGGCTTGGGGTCCTGACGCAACACCTGCGCTGTGTCAATGGGCATGAGACCGGTGGCCACGTGATCCTGCAGCATCTGCTCGGCCTCGGCCTGCAAGTGACGCTGGGCCTGCACGAAGGCGTGGTAGATGTTTAGCGCCAGCCAAGGGTGCCGCTCCAGCAACTCACGCCGCACCACCACGGTGTGGTTGATAGGGTAGATACCGCTATGGGCATGGAAACGCCGTCCCTCGGCCATCGGGTTTTCGAACAGCGTGCGGATGCCGGGAAGCCGTTCCAGATCCACGCTGCTACGGTCCACCAGGTTGCCGCTGGACAGGTAGAGCAGCGTGGCGTCGAGTTCGCCGCGGGCCATCATCTCGCCAATGTTGGTCGCGGGCGGAATGGGTGTGAGCCGCACACCCGGCGGCGGTTGAAAACCCGTGTTCGCGCCGTGGCTGCGCTCGGGCCCCCGCTCCATGTACCAGTCGATCTTGCGGGCGTCCACGCCGAAGTCGTCCTGGAGGATGCCGCGTGACCATACTGCCCAGGTCTGCTGGTACTCAGGCACGCCCACGCGGCGCCCGTGCAGGTCGCGCGGCTCGCGAATGCCACTGTCCTCGCGCACCAGGATGCTGGTGTGGAAGTGCTTGCGCGCAGTGAAGATCGGCAGTGCTACCCAGCGCCGGTCACCGCGTGACACGGCAATGCACAACGTAGACAGAGACATTTCCGACACATCGAAGTCTCCATATTTGAGCTGCCGCCAGAACATCTCCGACGGATGGATCGCCGTGGAAATGAAGCGCACGCCTTGCGGGTGAAAGCGTCCTTCCAGGATGGGTCGGGTGCGCTCGTTGTCGGAGAGCGCGATGCTGAGCGTCAGGGCGTCGGGATGTAGTGACATAGGACAGCTTTAATACAAATATTTCAAACGGTATGCGCTCAGTCTATGTATTATTCGATGTCTAATCAATCTCGATTCGATAATCGATGGACGAAAACCCTGAGGGCAAGCAGCGCCGCGACTCATCAACGGCAACCGATCACGAGGACCTACTCGATGCGCGGCAGGCCTGTGCGCTGCTGGACGTCAAGGCGGCCACGCTCTACACCTACGTCAGCCGCGGGCTACTGCAGCCTGTCCGGAATGTGCGCAGCAAGGGCAATCTGTACAGGCGCGAGGAGCTTGAAAGCTTGCGCTTGCGCAGCACGGCCCGCGCGGGCCAGGGCGCGGTGGCAGCACAGGCCATGCATTTCGGCCATCCCGTACTCACCAGCAGCATCACGGAGATCACGCCAGCCGGGCCGCGCTACCGGGGGCACCTAGCCACTGATCTGGCGCGCGCGCCGGGCGCCTTTGAGAATGTAGCGGAGCTATTGTGGACTGGCGTTCTGCCGGACGAGGTGCATGCTTGGCCAGCACAGCCTCCTCTTGCCGATGTGCAGCGTGCATTGGATGCCATGGCGGTGGTGAACGACGCAGCGCCACGCGTGATGCGACTGTTCGCCATCACCGCGACCATGCTGGACAGTTTCTCCATCGGTGAAGAATTGCGAAGTGGCTCCACGACCCACTTCGCGCGTCAATTGCTATTCGCTTTTGCGGGCTGCTGCGGGATGCTCGGACCGGAGGGGCGCTTTGTGTTCCCTCAGGGCGAAGTGCCGTTGGCGCAGCATGTGCTTGAAGCTCTGGGCACCCAGCCGACGCCTGCGGCGTTACATGCGGTCAACGCAGCGCTAATTCTGGGCGCCGACCACGAACTCTCGTCGCCGACTTTCGCGGCGCGTATTGCGGCATCGGTAGGTTCGGGTCTGCACGCATGTATCGTGGCGGCGCTGGCCACACAGCGCGGCGTTGCGCTGGCTGGCGCTGGTGATGTAACGGAGGATCTCATACGCGGCATGACTTCGACAACGCAATTGCACGAGCGTGTGGCCGAGATCGAGCGCCGCCGCCAACACCTGCCAGGGTTCTCGCATCCGCTGTACCCCCAGGGCGATCCGCGTGCTACAGCGCTCATCGAACTGGCACGCAGTACCGGACCCGGCTCGCCGCAGGCCGAACTCGCTTGCCACTTCGTAGATACCTTGCATCAGGAACTGGGGGTGCACCCCAACATCGAGATTGGGCTGGTGGTGTTGGGCCTGGCCTGGGGCCTACCCCCCCGTTCGGCCAACGCACTGTGGGGGATCGGTCGCACGGCGGGCTGGATTGCACACGTGCTGGAGCAACGGCTCGCCGGTATCGCGCTGCGTCCGCGCGGCCAGTTCCGTACTAGTGGACTGTAACGATTGAATCGAGAGTAATGCGTCGTGACAGGTCACAGTACTTCCACTCCACTGGTTTGGGTTGTTCGTTGTACTTGCGGATGTATCGCATGAGCTTTCTCTTCAAGTCAGGCACGGAGGTGAAGACGCCGCGTGCGATGACATCGCGTTCGATCTTGGCAAACCACAACTCCACCTGGTTGAGCCAGGACGAGTACGTTGGCGTGAAGTGCATATGAACGTTGCTGTGCGTTTCAAGAAATGCACCGACCTGCTTGGTCTTGTGGGCCGAGAGGTTGTCGGCGATGACGTGGATTTCTTTGCCCTTGGGTTGGTTGGCCACAATGTCGTTGAGAAACGCCATGAACTCGGCCGAAGTGTGGCGAGTGGCCGTCTTGCCCAGCACCTCGCCGGTCTTGGTGTTGAAGGCTGCGTACAACGACAGCGTGCCGTGGCGGAGATACTCGAAGCCATGGAGCTCGGCGCGCCCCGGCGACAGCGGTAGCACCGGGTCCAGGCGGTTGAGTGCCTGAATCGCGGTCTTCTCATCGACGCTGAACACCACGGCGTTCTGCGGCGGGTTCAGGTACAACCCGATCACATCAGCCGCCTTGGTCTCGAAGTCCGGATCGTTGGAGGTCAGATAGCCTTCGAGCAAGTGTGGCTTGATGCCGTGCTTGGCCCAGATACGGGCCACGGTCATGTGCGAGATGTCCCCGCCCAGCTCAGCGGCCAGCTTGCGCGTAGACCAGTGAGTGGAGCCGTCAGCCGGCTTGTGTTTGGTGGTGCATGCCAGCACCCGAGCTTCCAGCCGCTCGGTCACCTTGTAGCGCTCGCGCCCAGCGTGGCGAGAGAACAGGCCAGCCAAACGGTCGGCTTCAAACCGCTTGCTCCACCGGCCGATGTAGCTGTCGCTGCAGTCGAGCTTGGACCGGATCTCCGACCAGGTAAGCCCATCGGCCAGCAGCAAGATCAACCGCGCGTGCCGTGCCGCATCGGCTCGGCCATTTCTCGCGGTTACTAGGGCGTGTTAACACTAATAGTGATCATAGCGATTGCACCGGACAATCTCCGACATGGAGATCACGCCCGAACAATTCGCCACCATTGAGCACTGCCTGCCCCGGCAGCGTGGCAACGTCAGCCTGAGTAATTTGCAGGTGGTCAATGCGATCCTCTATGTAGCCGAGCATGGCTGCAAGTGGCGCGGACTGCCCAAACGGTTCGGCAACTGGCACACCATCTACACCCGCATGAACCGCTGGACCAAGGCCGGTGTACTTGATCGTATGTTCGAGGAGTTGCAGCGAGCGCAGGTCGTGCGCATCAAGATCGAAGCGGTCTCGCTGGACTCCACGAGCACCAAGGTCCATCCCGATGGCACAGGGGCACTAAAAAAAACGGCCCTCAGTCCATCGGAAAGTCCCGAGGTGGATGGAACACCAAGATTCATATGGTTGCCGCGGATGCTCGAACGGCCGTAACGTTTTCGCTCTCGCCAGGACAAGCGTACGACGCCCCCGAGGGCAGGCGCCTGCTCAGCAGCTTGGGGATGACCAGCAGACCTGTGCCCTTGCTGATGGAGCGAGCTTACGAAGGCGGCAATTGGCCCTGGATCTGGGTTTCGTGCCGGTGGTGCCTCCGATGAAGACGCGCATCGAACCCTGGGAGTACGACCGTGAGATGTACAAACGCCGCAATGAGGTAGAGCGCTTGTTCCGCAGGCTCAAGGGGTACCGACGCATCTTCTCGCGCTTCGAGAAACTCGATCTCATGTTCCTGGGCTTCATCAGCTTCGTTCTTGTGGCTGATGGACTTCGGATGTGTTAACAGGCCCTAGTCCAACAGGCCGGCCGCACGCAATGCGCCATCGAGCCATGCGGGCTGCCACGCATACGACTCTTCGCGCGAGGCGTGGATGCTGGCCACGATCTGACGCTCTTCCTCCACCTTGGCGGCAGCCAATTCGAGCAGCGAGGCTGCCGCCTCGCGCTCTACGACTGTCACGCCGTCACCATCGCCCACGATCAGATCGCCCGGGCGCACTGCCACGCCGCCGCATGCGATAGGCGTATTGATGCGTCCCGGGCAAGACTTGGTAGGCCCGTTGGGGTTGGCACCCGCGGCGAAGACGGGTACGCCGATGGCCGCGAGTTCCTCCACGTCGCGCACGGCCCCGTCGACTACGATGCCGGCCACATCCAGACGCCGACAGGCGTTGATCATGATGGAGCCGATGAGTGCGCTGCCCAGGTAGCCTTTGCCGTCTATCACCAGCACGTCGCCTGGCTGTACCAAGGCCATGGCAGCGTGGATAAGCAGGTTGTCGCCAGGCCGCACGTCGACGGTCACCGCTGGCCCGGCGAAGCGGGTGGCGGGCGTCATGGCGCGAATGCGTCCATCCATCCCGCCGCGGCGCCCTCCCACGTCGGCCACGATGGAGCTTGCGTAGTTGCGGGCCGATTCGACCACCTCGGGTGCCACGCGCTCGATGTCTCGGCGGATGACGGCACTGTTGCGGGAGGTACTCATGCGGCTATTCCTTCACCGGCCAAGTGGCCGCGTCGCGTGAGCAGCGCGTCCAGGCGCGGGTACACGCGCCGCGCGTTGCCTTCGAAGATTTTGTAGCGGCTCAGCGCATCAAGCGATTCTACGTCGTCGACGTAGCGTCGGGTATCGTCGAATGCGTAGCCTGTCTCGGGATCGATGTCCGGAACCGCCCCCAGCATCTCCGAGGCAAACAGGATATTGTCCACCGGCACGACCTCCGTAAGCAGCCTTATGCCGGGAAGGTGGTAAACGCAGGTGTCGAAAAACACGTTGTCTAACAGGTGATCGGCTAGCGTAAGTCTGCGCATCGCCAGGCACATGCCACGATAGCGCCCCCAATGGAACGGCACGGCGCCGCCACCGTGCGGGATCACGAACTTCAGCGTCGGAAAGTCCTTGAACAGATCGCCTTGGATCAGTTGCATGAACACCGAGGTATCGGCATTGATGTAGTGCGCGCCCGTGGCATGGAAGTTGGGATTGCACGAGGAACTGACGTGGATCATGGCAGGCATGTCCAACTCCACGAGCTTCTCGTACAGCGGGTACCAGTGGCGGTCCGTCATCGGTGGGCCGCTCCAGTACCCCCCTGAAGGATCGGGGTTGAGGTTCACCCCCACGAAACCCAGCTCGTGGACCATGCGCTCCAACTCTTCGATGCATTGTGCCGGCGATACGCCGGGATACTGCGGCAGTTGGCCCACGCCAACGAAGCGCTCTGGCAGCAGGGTGCACACCTTGTGGATTATGTCGTTGCATACCCGCGCCCACTGTCGGCTCACGACCTCGGTTCCAACGTGGTGCGCCATGCCTGCCGCGCGCGGTGAGAACAGGGAAAGATCCGTGCCGCGCTCACGCTGGAGCCGCAGTTGCGGCTGCACGCTCTGCATGATGTCCTCGTCGCTGATGCCCAGCGCCGCCAGGCCGGTGGCAGTTGGTGCTCGCGCAGGGTCGGCCACGCCAGCAAGCTGCTGGTCGCGGAACCGGTGCAGCGCTGCAGGCTCGGTGGTGTAGTGGGTGTGGATATCGATGATCATTGCAACGTCTTTCTTGGGTGTGCGTTGGTACGCGGCTTGCTGCGTGAGGCAGTAACCTGCGTCACACAACGAGGATTCAGGAGGTCGGCGCAAACAGCGTCTGCAGCGCCGGGCGATGGGTAATGATTTCCTGCGACATCGCATGATCGATGGCGCTCTCAAGCACGCGTTGGTTGGGTGCAATTCCGTAGGGCAGAGGATCGCCGCCGGCCTTGATCACTGCGCAATGCAGCTGTTCCTCGGGCGTTCGAGGTGCAAAAGATGGCGCGCGCAGATGTTCGACGTACAAGCGTTGGGCCTCGGCGAAAGCCTCGAACAGCGCGCCAGCCAGTTGCGGCGTCTCGTCCAGCAACTCATCGCGCACCACCACGAGGTGATTGATGGGGTAGTAGCCCCGCTTGCGCAGCGCTTGCAGGCCTGCAGCTAGGCCGTCGGGCACGAGCGGGACGACGGCCGGATGGTCCACGCCAGTGCCGATGAGCGCGTCGATTTCTCCTTCAAGCAGCAGGTCCACCAGTTTGCGGCCACCGGCACTCACCACGTTGGCTGGTGCGCGGTACTCGGCCACGTGCTCATCGCCGGAAAGCACCCACGTCACGCGGCCAAGATCCACGCCGTGCTCCTCCTGCAGCAGCGCACGCGCCCACAGGCCGGTGGTGGTGGTGTAGCCGCCCGCCACGCCGACGCGCTGGCCTTCAAGCGCCTTGGGCGAGCGCGCACTGTTGTCGCGGCGCACCAGTATCGCGCTGTGGTGGAAGGCGCGTACCAGGAACACCGGCAGCGCCGTGAAACGCTTGCCGTGCTCGCGGGCACACAGGTAGGTGCTCAGCGCCATCTCGCACACGTCGAACTCTGAGTTCCGCACCATGCGGCGGAAAGCGCCGATGACGTCAGTCACTTCCTCGTCGAAGTCGAACTCGAATCCCACTGGACGAACCAAGCCGTCCTTCAAGGCCGCTGTGGGGCCTCGGGTTCCTAACACTGTCCTGAGCTTGCTCTGCAGCATCGCTGATCTCCATGCTCCAACCCATCCGGGGTGGCGCTCGCATCCTCGGTCGGATCCACGGCGGATCCATTTACATCGATTACTAATTATTTTGCACGAAATGATGCGAATCATGAGAGTGGTTTTCGACACTTTTACAAGGGGAATTCCCGTATCGATCATTGAATCGATATTGCGTCAATATGTTTAGATAACTAATATTTCTGCCGGTGGCCGTAGGTGATGTGCCGTCGGCGCCATAAACACTGCCAGGAGATACCCCATGTTGACCAAGGAAGAGAACGAACTGTTGTGCCGCGTTGAAGGCGATGCGCCCATGGGCCAGCTCATGCGCCGGCACTGGACGCCGGTGTGCCTGATCGAGGAGGTGGCCGAACCCGACGGCGCACCGGTGAAGGCACGCGTGTTCGGCGAGGACCTTGTCGTGTTTCGCGACAGCGAGGGCCGCGTGGGCGTGATGGACGAATACTGTCCCCACCGTCGCGCCTCGCTGGTGTATGGCCGCAACGAGGAAGGAGGGCTGCGCTGCCTCTATCACGGCTGGAAAATGGACGTTCAGGGCAACCTGCTGGAGATGGCATCGGAGCCAGCCTCCAGCGGCATGTGCGAAAAGGTCAAGCACAAGGCCTACCCGGTGCAGGAATGGGGCGGCATGGTGTGGGCGTACATGGGGCCGAAGGAAGCGGTTCCGCAGTTCGTGCCGCCGCGCTGGGCTCCCACGGCGGACACCCGGGTGTCCATTGCCAAGGCCATCCTGCCGTGCAACTGGGCACAGATTCTCGAAGGTGCCATCGACAGCGCGCACAGCTCCAGCCTGCACAGCTCCGATATCGTTCCGGCTCGCGTGAACAGCGCGCAGGCACTGCCCAACCAGTTCCTGCGCCCATCCACCGACAAAGCCCCGCGGCTGCAGGTCGAGCGCACGTCCTGGGGTTTCCGCTACGCCGCCATCCGCCGCCCGATCCAGGATGCCGCCACCCACGACTATGTGCGTTCCACTGTGTTCGTTGCGCCGGCAACGGCGATCATTCCACCCAATAACCTCTACAACCTGGCCAACATCAACGTGCCCTGCGACGACACCAGCACGGCGTTCTACTTCATCGCCTGGGGCCATCCCACTCAGACGCCGGAAACCGACACCTGGCGCAAATTCCTGCGCCAGACGGTGGGCATCGACCTGGACGTGTTCTACCGTCCACTGCGCAACCACGACAACCGCTTCTGGCAGGACCGCCAGGCCATGACGGCGGGCAACTTCACCGGCATTCAGGGATTCCCCAACCAAGACATCGCGATGTGGACCACGATGGGGTCGATTGCCGACCGTACCAACGACCTGCTCGGTGCCAGCGACCTGGCCATTGTCGAATTCCGCCGACGGATGATCGACGCGGTGAAAGCCTTCCAGAACGGCGAGGTCGCCATTGGCACCGGCGACAAGGCCATCCCCAAGGAAATCTGCGCTTTCCAGGCGATCGTACCCAAGACCACCGACTGGCGTGCCTTCCAGGCGAGCTATGTCTGGCCCGACGATCAGGAACACCGCGAGTTGCAGCCGTCTGCAACGTGAAAGCCTGCGCGTCCGCGTCGCATGAGCAGCCCCGCTTGACTTGAAATCCATCCGGCGCATCTCGCCAGCGACGCGGACCGCCTTCTCACGGCAGGCTCACCATGAAAGTGCGGACGGTGGGCCTGTCCATGCACATCGTCACTGCGCGAACAAGGAAGCCCGAATCATGACCACAATTCAAACACATGCCGACACGCAGATGCCGCTGCGCATCGCCCATATCACCGATGTCGCCGAAGGCATCCGCAGTTTCGAGCTGTTGCAGCCCGATGGCGCCGAGCTGCCACCCTTCACTCCAGGATCGCATATCAAGGTGCAGGTGCCCAATGGACTGCTGCGTAAGTACTCGCTCTGCAACGACCCGGCCGAGCGCCACCGCTATGTCATCACAGTCAAGCGCGATGCGCAGGGTCAGGGCGGCTCGCTCAGCCTGTGCGACGAAGCTCGTGAGGGCGATACGCTGCCCACCTCACTGCCGGACAATGCCTTCCCGCTGGTCGAGGATGCCAAGCGCTATATCTTCATCGCCGGCGGCATCGGTATCACGCCCATCCTGTCCATGATCCGCAGCTTTGGCGAATTGCCTCCGGCGCCATGGAAGCTTTACTACCTTGTCCGCTCGCCCGAGAGCACGGCATTTCTGGAAGACCTGGGCGCTCCCGAGTACAAGGGCAAGGTCGTGATCCACCACGACCATGGTGACCCCGCCAACTCGCTGGATCTGTGGCCTGTGCTGGAGCGTCCCACGGCCGGTACGCACATCTACTGTTGCGGTCCGCGTGGCTTGATGGACGCGGTCCGCGACATGGCCGGGCACTGGTCGAGCCGGAATGTGCACTTCGAGAGCTTCAACGAAGGCGGCGGCGTACGGCCGGACGACAAGCCTTTCGCCGTCAGGCTGGCCAGGACGGGTCGGCACTTCGAGGTGCCCGTGGGCAAAACCATCCTCTCCGTACTGCGCGAGCATGGCTGCAACGTGCCGTCTTCCTGCGAGAGCGGTACCTGCGGCAGCTGCCGCACGACGCTGCTTTCCGGAGAGACGGACCATCGCGACATGGTGCTGATGCCTGAGGAGATGGCGAGCCAGATCATGATCTGCGTCTCCCGCTCCAAGGGCAGCGAACTGGTAATCGACCTATGAATGTGCAGCCACAGCACAGAATCCGGCTGGGCGTGACCGGCCTGGGGCGCGCCTTCTCGCTGATGCTTCCCACCTTCCTTGCCGATGAGCGCATCGAGCTGGCTGCAGCCTGCGACCCACGCCCGGCTGCGCGCGAGCAGTTCGCGCGGGACTTTCAAGCGCCCGTATTCGAAGACATCGAGGCGCTGGCGGCACAGCATGACCTGAATGCGATCTACATTGCCAGCCCGCACCAGTTCCACGCGGCGCACACCCGGGTCGCTGCTGCCCACGGCAAGCATGTGCTGGTCGAGAAGCCCATGGCCATCACGTTGCCCGAGTGCGACGACATGATCCAAGCCTGCAGCCAGGCTGGCGTGCACCTCATCGTCGGTCACTGCCACAGCTTCGACACGCCCTACCTCATCGCTCGCAAACTTATCGGTGCCGGAGGCCTCGGACGCGTGCGCATGATTCAGGCCCTGAACTACACGGATTTCCTCTACCGGCCACGCCGGCCCGAAGAGTTGCAGACCGAGGCCGGCGGTGGCGTGGTCTTCAGCCAGGCGGCACATCAGGTGGATGTGGTGCGGCTGCTCGCGGGCAGTCGCGCCACGCGGGTACGTGCCATCATGGGACAGTGGGACCCGGCGCGGCCTACCGAGGGCGCCTACAGCGCGCTGCTGTGGTTTGAGGATGGCACCTTTGCATCCTTGACCTACAGTGGCTATGGCCGCTTCGATAGCGACGAGTGGTGCGGGTGGACGGGCGAGATGGGCCATGCCAAGGGCCACGAGGCCCACGGCCAGGCGCGGCGCCGGCTCGCCGGTGTGGTCTCCAGCGAGGAGGAGGCGCGGCTCAAAGCCGCAAGCACCTATGGTGGCCCGGCCTGGAAGCCACCGGTGCCTGCCGAGGCGGCTGCGGCGGCCGCGATGCACCAGCATTTCGGCCCTGTGATCGTGAGTTGCGAGCACGGCGACCTGCGCCCCATGCCTGATGCCGTCTGGGTCTACGGCGACAGCAAGCGTGAACGCATCGAACTGCCCTCCCCCGCGGTGCCTCGTTTCGAGGTGATAGACGAATTGGCAGACGCAGTCTTGCATGGATGCAAGCCGTTGCACGACGGGCCCTGGGCGCGTGCGACGCTGGAAATCTGCTTGGCGCTGCTGCGGTCGGCCAGAGAAGGCTGCGATGTGGAGTTGAATCATCAGGTTTCTTTGCGAGAATGAGGCAATTTCCCATGTTCGCGGTCGACACCATGCCCAACGCTCCTGCCTCCAGAGACACCGAAGTCGCCTACCAGATCCGGAGCCATTGGCACGAAGCGGTTCCCCAGGACCGCATGGCGCACTTGATCAAAGACACGACCCGTTCGTTGCAGCGCGCACTGCAGCAGCGCTTGGCGCGCCACGACGTCGCGCTGGGGCACTGGACGTTCCTGCGCATCCTCTGGGAGCGCGATGGTCTGACAAAGCGCGAACTCAGCATCGAAGCCGACGTGGCGGAACCTACGACTTTCACGGCGCTGCGCGCACTGGAGGCGCGAGGCTATGTGCGGCTGGAGCAACGGCCCGACAACCGAAAGAACGTCTATGTCTTTCTCTCACCCGAGGGGCGCAAGCTCAAACGACGGCTGGTGCCACTGGCTGAGGAGGTCAATGCCATGGCGATGCGCCACATCCCGGGGCCCGATGTGGCCACCGCGCGTCGTGTCCTGTTGTCGATTGTCGATAACCTGGCGCAGGACGCAAAGGATCTGCGTTCCTAAAAAGCAGATCAGGTCCGCATCAGCCACCGCCAAGGCCTGTTAACACAAACCGCGAAGGCCATCGGCAACCAGCACGAAGCTAAGAAAACCAAGGAACATCACATCGAGTTTCTCGAACCGCGAAAAGATTCGACGGTAGCCCTTCAACCGCCGAAACAGTCTCTCGACTTCGTTGCGGCGCTTGTACATCGCCCGGTCGTACTCCCAAGGCTCGATCCGGGTCCTCAGCGGAAGCGCGACCGGGATAAATCCCAGATCAAGGTAAGCGGTCATCCAACTACGTCTTCCCACAGAGTGGATGAGAGGGGAAGCTACGTGTCCATGTAGAATGAACCGACCCCCAAACCTTGGACAGTTATGGTTTCATGCGGGCGCCGCGGCGGCCTGCGTCCTGTACGCCACTGGGCTCAGGCCTCCGAGCCCGATCTTGATGCGATCCACGTTGTAGTAGCGAATGTAGTCGTGAAGGGCGGCCTTCAACGTCTCGGTCGTGTCGAACTTGTTGAGATGGAACAGCTCGCACTTCAGCGTTCCGAAGAAGCTCTCCATGGCTGCGTTGTCATAGCAGTTGCCCTTCCGCGACATGCTCTGAACGACCCCGCTTTGATGCAGGCGTTGGCGGTACGCGGGCATGCGGTACTGAGGTTGCCCCCGAAAAGTGGAGCTCTTAGCCTCGTTGAAAATATCGACAAGGAGCCGAGAGATGACACACAAGCAGTTGCGTGCGCAGTACACGCAAGAGTTCAAGATGGAGGCGGTGCGCCAGGTGCGGGCGGGTCAGGCCATTGCCGTGGTGGCCAAGGTCTTGGGCATACCCAAAGCCAGCCTGGGCAATTGGGTTCGCCAGTCGGCCAAGGGCGATTTGAGCGGGGCGGGTGCTGATGACAAGGTTGCCAGGGTGTCCCCAGAGCAGATGGAACTGGCCCGCCTGAGGGCGGAGAACGCCCGCTTGAGGATGGAGCGCGACATCGCAAAAAAAGCCGCGGCGTACTTCGCGCAGGACACGCTGCGGGGTACGCCTGGATTCACCAAATGAGAGGGCTGTATCCGGTCAGCCTGACCTGCGAGGTGCTGGAAGTCAGCGCCAGCGGGTATTTCAACTGGCTGCGCAGGCGCCAGGCCAGCCGCAGTGGGCCGCCCGGGCGCCACAGCGACGAGGCCCTGTTGGCTCACATCCGTGCCATCCACGCCGAAGTCAAGGGCGAATATGGCTGGCCACGCATGCACAAGGAACTGCTGGCCCGGGGCATTCGGG
>Ga0209066_10001378_pt1 | contig 32340 bp, 35 predicted proteins | sample All_14_2_FD_187198 | JGI IMG/M metagenome (GOLD analysis project Ga0209066, IMG submission 187198) | Freshwater microbial communities in response to fracking from Pennsylvania, USA - Allegheny Zone_MetaG_DW_15 (SPAdes) (version 2) ... | reverse complement strand
GGAGGTCGTCTATGCGCAGGGCCTGCAGGCCGATGTCGAAGGGGAGCCGGAAGCCGCCGCTTGCGGGTGTGCTCTCCGTCTTCTCCTCCTGCGGTGCGCGCAGCACGCCAATCTTCGCGGCCGACAGGAGTTCGATCCGCAGCCGGCGCTGCAGGAGCGATGCAAGGGACCAGGACAGGCGCGCGTCCTCGACCCGCAGCCACGGACCCGCGCGATCGGCGATTTCGATCCGCTCCACCCGGAGATCGGTCGGCACGAAGCCGTCGATGCCGCTGATCCGGATCTGCTGGTCGGGAGAGGAGGCGAGGGTCGAGGCCAGATCGGCGAGCAGCCTTTTGCCCGGCGCCGTCTGCAAGCCCGCGAAGACAAGACCGAGCGTTGCCATGAGGGCAACCAGCACATAGGCCGCGATACGAAGCGCGCGCATCAGAAGGCCTGCCCCAGGCTGACATAGAGGCCGAAAGGCGGGTCGCTTGGACGGCGGTTGAGCGGGATGCCGATATCGGCCCGGATCGGCCCGAAGTCGGTGTAGTAGCGGATGCCGACGCCGGCGCCGACCCTCGGGGCCAACTGCGCGAAGTTCGGCAGGTAATCAGGGTAGGCGCTACCGGCATCGACGAAGGCCACGGCGCCGAACGCCTTGCCGATGCGCTGGCGCAGTTCGATGTTCGCCTCGACCACGCTCGCGCCGCCCAGCGGGTTGTTGTAGGCGTCGAGCGGTCCGGCGGTCTGGTAGACGAAGCCGCGAACGGAGCCACCGCCACCGGCATAGAAGAGCTTGTCGGGCGGAATGCCGCCGATGCTGCTCGCGGGTTCGGTGCCGAACGACGCCCGCGTTGCGAGGACGGTGCGACCGGGTTCGGCGATGTCCCAGTAGTGACGGCCCGTCAGGCGCAGGATGGTGAAGAAGTCGCCGCCGGGTCCGGTGTCGATCCAGGGTTGAACATTGAACTCGATGCGGTAGCCGCGCGTCGGGTCGAGATCGCTGTTGGCGCGATTGTAGAGAACCGTCCCTTGCAGACCGACCAGACGATAGCTTTGCGTCACGCCCTCACGGGTGATGTCGGATATCTCGGCTGCCAATCCGAGGCGAGCCTGCCAGCGCGGCGAGTAGATGCGGTCGAACCCGCCATAAAACGTGGCGGCCTTTCTCGTGTAAGCGGGGACCACCTCTCTCAGCGCCGCCGCTTCCAGCCGCAGATCCTGTCCCGGCAGCCACCAGTCAGGCTTGCGGAACGCGGCGCGGAAGGCGAAGCCCGTGTCGAGGATCGCATAGCCCTGGCCAAGGTGATTGACCTCGCCCGAGAGCCGCAGACTCTCGGCCTGGCCGAACAGGTTGCGGTGAACCCAGAATCCTTCGACCGCGAAGCCGAGCTGGGTTTCGTAGCTCGCCCCGAAGCCGATCGAGCGCTGGAGGCGGTCGGTCAGCTCGGCCTCGATCGGCAGCTGGCCATTAGCGTCGAGCTCCGTCGCGGGTTTCAAGCGTACCGCATTGAACGTGCCGAGCGAGGTCAGCTTGCCGCGCAGTTCCTCGACCTTGGCCGGGGAGTAGGGCTCGCCCTCCTTGAACGGGACGCGGCGCTGCAGCCAGGCCGTATCGACCTTCTCGGTGCCGGTGAAGCGTACCGGCCCCATTTTGGCGAGCGGACCGGGCTCCGCGACAAAGGTCACCTCCGCTTCTTTCGTGGCGTGGTCGACGATGACCTCGCGGTCCTTGATGGCGGCCAGCGCGTGCCCCTGCTTGCGCAGTTCGTCCAGCAGCTTGCCCTGCGCGGCGATGATGGCGGCGGCGTCGGCCGGATCGCCGGGGGCGATGCCCAGTTCCGCGCGGTCGATCCCCGGCAGGGACTGCTGCGCCCCGGGCGGACGGATGGCGATCGAACCGATCCGGAAGCGCGGCCCCGTATCGACCGCGATGTCGACGTTTGTCTCGTCGGCGTCTGGCCGCGCCTCCAGAGCCTCCAGGGCGGAAGCATCGGCGATCGGCCTTCCTTCAATCGTAGCGTTTATCGTCGCGTCGTAGAAACCGCGCGAGCGCAGTGCAATGTTGAACTGGGACGCAACGGCCTGGGCGCCCTGCAAAATGGCGAGCGCATCCCCCGTCAGCGGCTGCTGTTTCTGGAAATCTTCCGAGAGTTCCTTGAGGTCGGTCGACATGCGCTCATCGCCATGGATCGTGAGCACGATCTTCCCTGTACGCGCCTCGGCTAAACGCGGAAACAGGCTTGCGATGCCGGCCGACGTCAGGGCAGCGAGGCAACATATGCGCGCCCACCGCAGGAATTCGTGTCTGAGACGTATCATGCCACGCAAGCCATACAACGCGCGGCGGCGAAAAGGGATGCCTCCCTCATGCGTGCTCAACGGGAGTGAGCGTCGCTCACGGAATCCAGATCGGGTCTGCTTGCGAAAAACGCTGCTGCTGGTCGGAGAAAATGACCATGAACAATTCGCGGAAGAGCTGTTCGATGCGGGGATCGGTGGGACCGGTCGCCTGTGTCCATGCCGTGGTAAAGGACAGGGCCTGGGCGTTCCGGCAGTAGATCGCATAGACGTAGAAGCGACCCGGCTTACCCGGCTGGAAGCGCGGCGGCTCGCCGGCGCAGACGGGATCGGCGTTCAGATCGTTGGCCGGGTCGAACACCAGCACCAGCCGGTAGTCGGGGCTGGCCGGCGGAATCGGGCGGTCGTAGGTGAAGGTGAGCGCCGGGCGAGGCTTGGCCGCTTGCATCGCGGGCAGGAGGTCCCGCGCCACGACGGCGGGATCGACGCCGGGGAATGCAGTGCCGGCCAGGATGACCGGGAAGTTCTTCCCATCCGTGGCGGCGAAGAACTCGCGATAATCGTATTGAGGCGCGTAGTAGTTGCCGCCGATCGTGGCCGCGACCGCCAGGACCGGCAACGCAACGAGGCTGGCGAGAACGGCGCCGATCCGTATGGCAACGCGCATCGAAATCTCCCGTGGGCTTGCCGAAACTAGGAGCGCCCCGGCCGTTCGGGCAAGTCAGGCCTTCGTGAGCGATACGGGCCGCGGTTGCGGGGTTTTCGATTCCTTGCGTTCATGCCACAGAAGAAGCCGAAATCTTCTGGAGGACAGCTCAATGGCATCGCCGCTTTTCGACCTCACCGGCAAGGTCGCCGTCGTCACCGGCTCGAGCAAGGGGATCGGCAAGTCGATCGCCCTGCACCTCGCGCTTCAGGGTGCCAGGGTCGTGGTCTCGAGCCGCAAGGCGCCCGCCTGCGAGGAAGCGGCGGCAGAGATCAAGGCAGCGGGCGGCGAGGCCATCGTGATTCCCTGCAACATCTCCGACAAGGCGCAGTGCGAAAACCTGATCGCCGAGACCAACAAGCAGCTCGGCCCGGTCGACATCCTCGTCTGCAACGCCGCCTCGAACCCCTATTACGGGCCGAACGAGAAGCTGCCGGACGACGTGTTCATGAAGGTCATGCACAACAACATCCTGTCGAGCATGTGGCTGATCAATTTCTGCCTGCCCGACATGCGCGCCAAGAAGGACGGCTCGATCATCATCGTCTCCTCGATCGGCGGCGTTCGCGGCACCCCGGTGATCGGCGCCTACGGCATCTCCAAGGCCGCCGACATGCAGCTCGCGCGAAACCTCGCGGTCGAGTACGGCAAGGACAATATCCGCGTGAACACGATTGCCCCCGGGTTGGTGAAGACCGACTTTGCCAAGGCGCTGTGGGACGATCCGAAGTACCTCGCGGTCCGCCTCAAGGGCGCACCGCTCGGCCGTATCGGCGAGCCGGACGATATCGGCGGCATCGCGGTGATGCTGGCGGGCAAGGCGGGCGCCTTCATCACCGGGCAGACCATCATCGCCGACGCCGGCGTGACCATCGGCAGCGGCGGCTAAACGCTCCCCCGGGGCGCGCGGGAGGGCTGGGGAATGAGCCTCTACCAGGTCCAGAAGCTGATCTATCAGCTCAACCGCGACCCGCGCACGCGGCAGCGCTATGCCGAAGAGCGCGATGCCGTGCTCGTCGAATACGATCTCACGCAGGAGGAGATCGGCGCCCTGGCGAAGCCCGACATCGGGCTTCTCTACGTGCTGGGCGTCAACGGCCAGCTCCTGATGCACTTCGCGGCGCTGCACCGTATCGAGTGGACCGACTATCTCGAACGCATGCGCCAGGGGCTTCGCGAGCACGGACCGGTGCGCGAGGGCGTCTATGCCGCCACCGGCTACGAAGGCGTGGAGGCGCACGACGCCCGGCTCAAGGCGGAACGGGAGACGCGCTGATGCCCCTGGTCTATTGCGGCGCCTGCAGCCACGCCCCCGGCATCACCGGCCGCGCCGAGCGTGCCGACAGCCAGACCCGCCAGGCGCTGGAGAGCGCGTTCCGCCGCATGGGCGACGAGATCCGCGCCGCGAAGCCCGACGCGCTGGTGGTGATTGCGGCCGAGCATTTCGCCAACTTCTTCATGAACAACATGCCCGCCTTCGCCATCGGCATGGCCGACAGCTACGAGGGACCGATCGAGGACGAGGCCTTCCTGCGTATCCGGCGGACGACCGTGCCGGGCAACAAGGCCCTGTCGCGCCGGTTGATCGAGAACGTGATGCAGACGGTCGACGTGGCCTATGCCGAGGAATGGCAGTTCGACCACGGGATCTCGGTGCCGCTGCACTTCCTCACCCCCGACTACGACCTGCCGATCGTGCCGGCCAACATCAACTGCCAGGGTCCGCCGCTCGCGCCGCTGGCTCGCGCGTGGGCGTTCGGCGAGGCACTGCGGCGGGCGGCCGACGCCGTTCCGGAACGCATCGCGCTTATCGGCACCGGCGGCCTCTCGCATTGGCCGGCCACGCCGGACTCCGGCAAGATCAATCGCGAATGGGACCGCGAGTTCCTGCGCCACTGGTCGGCCAACGACCGCGAGGCGCTGCTCTCCTACACCGACGCCGGGACCCATCGCGAGGCCGGGCAGGGCGGCTTCGAGATCCGGACGTTCATTGCGGCAGCCGCCGCGGCTAAGGGCGCGAAAGGGACAGTCGATTTCTGCGAGCCGGTCGCGATCTTCGCGGTGAGCTGCACGCTCGCCCGATTCGAGTTGCCCGTCGTCTGATCGGTAAGGCTACGGCTTCTTCTTGAACGTCACCACCAGCACGTCGCGATAGGCGGGCAGGGCGGGGTTTTCCGGCTCCACCGGCGTCACGCCGTGATAGCAGCGGGAATCGTCGACCAGTGCCGCATCGAGCGGATCGGTGAGGGTGAAGCTGCCCAAGGCGCGTTTGTCGAGATCGTGCACCGTCGTGGTGCCGCTCGCGATGTTGCGGCGGTTGATCAGCAGCACGAGAACGTAGTCGACGCCATCGCGGTGCATGCCTTCCGGCGTCGGCTTGCCGGCCACGCCGGTCTTCGCCTCGATTCGGAACTGATGGACCTCGACGTGCCATTTGTTCGCGTCGGGGGCGAGACGACCGAACAGGGCGCGGCAATATTCGAGGATGGTGCGCATCGAAGCGCCGTTGCCGATCTCGTCGGTCACCGGCTTGAACCAGCGCTCGATGCCGCCGTTCAGCTTGTTGTAGTCGAGCCCCTGATAATGCGGCTGGTGAGGCCCGCGCACGATGGCCCCCTGGCGCTCCGCCGCGTAGACGCCGAAGCGGCGCTTCCGGTAGCGGCCGCCATCGCCCATGTAGGTATCGACTTCGAGATCGTTCCAGCTTTCGGCGAAAGCCGGCCAGTCGGCAAGCGACCCGAAGCGGGCGAGGGCCGTCCGCATGTCGGAGGCTTCGACGAAGGCATAGCCCGCCCGTTCGACGGCGGCGCGGATGCCTGATGCATTTTGAAGGCCGGTACCGATCTCACTCATCCCGTTACCTTAGCATTACGGTGCCATCATTCCGCATCTGAGGCGCATGAAGGTTTCTAGGGATTGGCCTGGCGATTGCAGAGCGCGCTGTGACCCCGGTGCCTCGCCGCCTTCGGCGGCTCATGGAGATTCATACATGTTGCGACGCAAGCTCCTCGCCACCGCTGCCGTCTCGTTCGCCGCCCCCGCCATCGTCTCGCGCGCGTCGCTCGGACAGAACCTGCGCAAGGTGAAGATGGGCTCCGCCTTCACCACCACGACCAACGCGGCCTTCCTGATGCCGGCGTTGCTGAAGCCCGAGGGCATCGACCTCGAACTGGTGATGTTCCCCTCTCTGGTGCAGCGCATGCAGGCCGTGGCCTCGGGCGACGTCGACATCGGCAATGGTGGCCTGTCGGCCACGATGCAGGTCGCGACCAAGGGCTTTCCGATGCAGGTGCTGGCCAATGGCTGCGATGGCGGCTGGATGGTGCTCGCCCAGCCGTCGATCAAGAGCTTCAAGGATCTCATCGGTAAGAAGATCGCCGTGCAGAACGGTTCGATCGGCCTCGTCTCGCTGAACTGGAAGCTGAAGCAGGAAGGCGTGTTCGGAAAGGTCGAGCTCGCCTTCATGGACAACCAGGACCAGCCGATCCCGCTGATGCGCGGCGACGTCGCCGCCATCTGCGTGTTCGAGCCGTACGCGGCACTGGCCGAGGTGAACGGCTGGGGCAAGCGGCTGTGGGTGCCGTACGATTCTCCCATGGGCAAGACCAACCTCGGCTTCGTCGCTTCCTCGGGCTTCGTGAAGAAGGACCCGGATCTCACCAAGAAGATGGTGGCGGCCCACGTGAAGGCGACCAAGGAGATGGCGGCCAATCCCTCGATCGCCATCGAGACCACGATCAAGCAGTTCAAGATGACCAAGGAAGTGGCCGAGCTCTCGACCAAGAACCTGTTCTTCAGCGCCGACTCCGGCCCGACGTTCGTGAGCGGCCTGAAGTCGCTCGCCAAGATGATGATCGACGACAAGATGCTCGAGAAGGAACCCGACTGGGACAACTTCCTGAATCTCGGTTTCGTCTGATGCAGTTCCGACGGGCGCTGGGGCTTCTGCCCCTGGCGCTGCTGCTGCTCGCCTGGGAACTGGCGGTGCAGGCCAAGGTGTATCCGCCTGTCCTGCTGCCGCCGCCGGCGAAGGTCCTGATGGTCTTCGTCGACGATTGGGACACAGTGCTGGGCAATGCGCTGGCCAGCATCAGCCGTGTCGCCATTGGCATTTCGCTGGCCTTCCTGTTTGCGGTGCCGCTCGGCCTGATGATCGGCCGGTACCGGCTGCTCGACACGATGACCGACTGGTCGATCCAGATCTTCCGCTCGATCCCGCCGATCGCGCTCATTCCCATGGCGCTGCTGTTCCTCGGCATCGGCGACAAGCCGGCGATCGCGCTGATCTTCCTGGCGGGCACCTGGCCCTTGCTGATCAACACGATCTTCGGCGTGCGCGGCATCGAACGCACGCTGCTGAAGGTTGCGCGGGCGGCGCGGGCCGGCGAATTCCTGGTGATGAAGGACATCATCCTGCCGGCCGCATTGCCGGCTATCTTCACAGGTCTGCGCCTGGCCGTCGGCGGCGGCTGGCTGACCGTCGTGACGGCCGAGATGATCGCGGTGAAGTCGGGACTGGGCTACATGATCCTGAACGCCCAGCTCACCTTCCGCTCCGATCTCATCATCGCGGGCATCATCGTCATCGGCGCGATCGGCCTGCTGGCCGACCAGGCGGTGCGCATGGTCCGCGCGCATGTCTGTCGCTGGCAGGAGGGCCTTACGGCGTCGCCCGAATGAGCAAGTTCCTGGAATGCATCGGCGTCGGGAAGATCTATCCCGGCAAGACCGAGCCGGTGGAGGCGCTGCGCGGTATCGACTTCAACTGCGATGCCGGCGACTTCGTCTGCCTGCTGGGCCGCTCGGGCTGCGGCAAGTCCACCTTGCTGCAGATGGTGGCGGGGCTGGAGAAGCCGACCTCCGGTCAGATCGTCATTGCCAACCGCGAACTCGACGGGCCGTCGCCCGAAGCGGCCATCGTCTTCCAGGATCACGGGCTCTTCCCGTGGATGACGGTGCAGAAGAACGTCGAGTTCAACATGAAGGCGCGCGGCGTGCCGGCGGCCGAGCGGCGCGCGACGGCGACGCAGTTCATCGAGATGACGAGCCTCACGGGCTTCGCCGACCGCTATCCGCACGAACTCTCCGGCGGCATGCGTCAGCGGGTCGGCATCGCGCGGGCGCTGACGACGCGGCCGAAGGCGTTGCTCATGGACGAGCCGTTCGGCGCGCTCGATGCCCAGACACGCGGCAAGCTGCAGGACGAGGTGCTGCAGATCTGGGCGAAGCAGCGCACGACGGTGCTGTTCGTGACGCATTCGATCGACGAGGCGCTGCTGCTGGCCGACCGCATCCTCGTCTTCAGCCCGCGCCCGGGCCGCATTGCGGCAGACATCAAGGTGGATTTGCCACGGCCGCGTACGTCACAATTGCCGGAATTCGTCGCCTTGGCTCGCGAGTTGCGCGGGCTGGTCGGCGCCGACAGGGAGATCGACTGATGCCTTATGCGACGACGGACGATGGCGTGAAGCTCTACTTCGAGGAGACGGGAGCGGGCGCGCCCATCGTGTTCGTGCACGAGTTCGCCGCCGACCACCGCTCCTGGGAAATGCAGATGCGCCACTTCGGCCAGCGCTATCGCTGCATCACCTACGGCGCGCGCGGCTATCCGCCGTCCGACGTGCCGGAGAAGCCTGAAAGTTACAGCCAGAACCGCGCCACCGACGACATCCTGGCGGTCATGGATCATCTCGGGATCGACAAGGCTCACGTGGTCGGCCTCTCGATGGGCGGCTTCGCCAGCCTTCACTTCGGCTTCCGTCATCCGACGCGGGCACGCTCGCTGGTCGTGGCCGGCGTCGGCTACGGCGCGGAGAAGCACGAGACGGCGAAGTTCAAGGCCGAGGTCGGCATCGTCGCCAAGTCTCTCAAGGAAGAGGGCATGGCAGCCTTTGCCGAGAAATACGCCTACGGTCCCACACGCGTTCAGTTCGAGAACAAGGACCCGCGCGGGTTCGCCCAGTTCAAGAAGGAGCTCGCCGAGCATTCGGCGCTGGGCTCGGCCAACACCCAGCTCGGCTGCCAGGGCGAGCGCCCGTCGCTCTACGATCTGGTCGACAAGATGCGCGCGATGACGGTGCCGACCCTGGTGCTGACCGGCGACGAGGACTGGCCCTGCCTTGCACCCTCGATGCTGATGAAGCGCGAGATCCCGTCGGCGGCGCTGGCCGTGATGCCGAACTGCGGCCACACGATCAATCTCGAGGATCCCGACCAGTTCAACCGCATCGTCGGCGACTTCATCGTCCAAGTCGAAGCCGGCCGCTGGCCCAAGCGCGACCCGCGCGCCGTCTCAGGCTCGATCACGGGGATGAAGTCTTAGGGAGGAAAGACGAAAGGTCCTTCGCTTCGCTCAGGATGACAATGGTGTTGGACGTGGCGCGGTGCGCCAAATCAGAAAGCGTTGTCATCCTGAGCGAAGCGAGGGACCTTTCCCTTCGGTACTAGGCCGTCAGCCCGCCGTCACAGACGAACTCCGACCCCGTCGAGAAGGTCGACTCGTCCGACAGCAGGAACAGGATCATGTGCGCCACCTCGTCGGCCTGGCCGAGTCGGCCGAGCGGGTGGAGTTCCTCCAGCGCCTGGCGGCCGCTCATGTTGCCGACGGTGGTGTCGAGACGGGGCGCGATCATCGGCGTGTCGATGTAGCCCGGATGCACCGAGTTGCAGCGGATGTTGTACTTCTGCTGCGCACAGTGCAGCGCCACGTTCTTGGTGAGTGTGCGCACCGCGCCCTTCGAGGCACAGTAGGCCATGGCGTAGGACGCGCCGCGCAGACCGAGCACCGAGGAGATGTTGACGATCGAGCCACCGCCCGACGCCTTGATGGCGGGAATGGCGTGCTTGCAGCCGAGGAACGTGCCCAGCGCGTTGATGTCATTGACCCGCCGGTACTCGGCCAGGGTGCAGTCTTCGATCGAGTTGCGCACGCCGACGCCGGCGGCGTTCAGCAGCCCGTGCAGCGCGCCGAACTTCTCGACGGTGGCGGCAACGGCGGCCTGCCAGCTCTCCTCCCGAACGACATCGAGCGGCACGAAGTGCGCCGAAGCGCCCAGTTCGGCGGCAAGGGCCTGGCCCTTGACCTCGTCGCGGTCGGCGAGCACGGCCTTGCCGCCCTCGCGCACGACCATGCGCGCCGTCTCGGCGCCGATGCCCGACGCGCCGCCGCTCAGCAGGACGACCTTGTTCTCAAGACGGGGCAAGGAGCGACCTCCTCATGAGTCCGGCGGTGACGCCACCGTCGGAAGTGAACTCCGCACCGGTGCAGAAGGAGGAGCGGTCCGAGGCCAGCCACAGGACGAGCTCGCCCAGGTCCTGCGGCTCGGCCATACGGCCGATCGGATGGCGGGAGCCCAGGAAGGCCTTGCCCTGATCGCGGCCGACCGCCTGCCAGAGCGGGTTGAAGATCGCCGTGTCGACGCCGCCCGGATGCACGGAATTGCAGCGGATCCCGTATTTCTGTTCGGCACAATAGAGCGCCACGCTCTTGCTGAGCAGCCGCACCGCGCCCTTGCTGGCGGTGTAGGCGGTGGGGCCGGCGCCACCGACCAGGCCGGCGATCGAGGAAATGTTGATGATCGATCCTGAAGGGACCGCCTTGCCGGCGCCGAGATGCTTCATGCCCTGGATCGCGTACTTGCAACCGAGGAACACGCCTTCGGAATTGATCGCCTGAACGTGTTGCCAGTTCTCGACGGTCGTGGTCTCCGGATTGCCCGGACCGCCGGAGATGCCGGCATTGTTGACCATGATGTCGAGCCGGCCTTCGCGATCGAGGATGTCGGCCAGCAGGGACTGCCAGGACTCCTCAGATGCGACGTCGTGCGTCACGAAGCGGCCGACCTGCGTCTCTTTGGAGCCCTCGGCCAGGTCGGCCACGATCACGGCCGCACCCGCTGCGGCGAGCAGGGCGGCCGAGGCGGCGCCGATGCCCGAACCGCCGCCGGTGACGACCGCCACTCTCCCGGAAAGTTCATCGCTCATATCGATGCCACCATAGCGGCTAAACGCGGGCTGCGTTAGCCTGTCTTCGTGGAGGATTGCATGGAGAAGTGGACGAGTGTTCTCGGATGTCTGGTCTTGCCGGTCGCGCTGGCCGCCTGCACGCAGACTGCGGGCGGGCCGCCGCCGGGCATGACGGCGGCGCAGGGCGCGGCCTATTGCGCGAAGCTCACGACGGTTTACAGCGAATATGTCGCCGGCCTGCCCACGTCGATGGGCGGCGTCGGCCGGGGCGGCGGCCAGTCCGACATCGATGCCCGCGTCGCGGTGGCCCAGTGCCAGGACGGCAACACCGCCGCGGGAATCCCGGTGCTGCAGCGCGAGCTGCGCAACAACAAGGTCGAGGTTCCGCCGCCGTGAGGACTCCCATGCTCGAGACCGTCCGGCTTGCCGGCCTGATGTTTCTTCCGCTGCTCGCCGCCGCCTGCACGCAGACGGCGGGTGGGCCGCCCCCCGGCATGACGGCGGCGCAGGCCGCCGCCTATTGCAGCAAGCTCAGCTGGGCTTATGGCGAGTATGTCGCCAGCGGGATGGGCGACAGCGCCGGCGACAACGACGATACCGACGCCGACATCACGGCGCGCGTGGCGATCGCCCAGTGCCACGAGGGCCAGACCGGCGCAGCCATTCCTGTGCTCCAGCAGGAACTCCGCCGCAACAAGGTGCCTGTCCCTCCGGTCTGACGCGCGGTTCGGGCCGGCCAAAGAAAAACCCGGACGGTCGCCCGTCCGGGTTTTGTGTTCCTGACAGGCCGGGGGTTAGAAGCCCAGGCCTTCCTTGATGACGATCCAGCGCCCGTTCTTCACCTGCTGCACCTGGGTGATGGTGTTTGCGAGGTGGTTGGTCTTGGAGAACTTGCTGGGCGGCGAGTTGAAGATGTCGAGGTACGGGTCTCCCGATTCCAAGGCATCGAGCATCTTCTGACCGGTGAGGTCCTTGCCCGCGAGCTTGGCATAGTGGGCGAAGGTCATGACGGCATTGTAGCCGATGACGGACTGCGTGTTGGCGTCGGTGCCGAACATCTTCTTGTAGGCTTCGACCCAGTCCTTGACCTTGCCTTTCGCCGTATCGGCATAGGGAGTCTCGAAGGCGCCGGCGGCATAGAAGCCCTCGACCACGTCCTTGCCGAGCGTGATCGTGTCGGGAATGTTGGTCGGCGTCGCGCCGAGGAAGGTGACGTCCCAGCCGAGCTTCTTTGCCTCGGCGATGGCACCGATCGTCTCGCGCAGGATGGTGCCCAGCACGACGAGATCGCAACCGTCGGCCTTCATCTTGGCGATCTGGGCGCTGAAATCGGACGCGCCGCGCTTGTAGGTCGTGATCGAGGCGGGCTTCAGCTTCATGGCGTCGAGCTGCTGGGTGAAGCCGTCGAGCACGTTCTTGCCGTACTCGTCGTCCTGGTACATCAGGCAGGGCTTCGCGGGCTTCTTCCACTCGACCATGTACTTCACGGCCGCGCGGGTGCTCTCCACATAAGGCAGGAGGTTGCTGAACTTCAGCCGTTCCTGCGGCTTGCCCGCATCGAACTTGTAGGTGAATTCGGCGGCGGTCAGCGGGAACAACTGGAGCACGCCGGCATCGAACAGGATGTCCTGCGCGGCGATCACGGGCGCGGAGCCCATGCCGCCGATCATGGCGAACACCTTGTCCTTCTCGATCATCTTCTGGCTGGCGAGCACGGCCTTCTTGGGATCGTAGGCGCTGTCCTCGATGATCAGTCTCAGCTTGCGACCGTTGATCCCACCTGCGGCGTTGATCTCCTCGACGGCGAGCTTCATGCCGTTGGCCACGGGAACGCCCCAGGTCTTGATCGGGCCAGACAGATCCTGATGCGTGCCGATGACGATTTCGGTCGGGGTTATGCCCTGATTGGTGACCTTGGTCTGCGCGACGGCCGGCATCACCGCCAGTGTCGTCGAGCAGGCAAGCGTCACCGCGAATGCCTTGAGATGCATCTTTCGTTTCCTCCACTGCTGCGCTCTTTTGACTTTGCGGCGGGTGGCGCACACGACCCGGTCCGTCGTCGCTTTCTGCGACTTGGCCAGAATTAGAGCAGTTTCGCAGAGATTATGCACGGCGAAACGGAGGTTTCCGGCAGGCAAAAGAAAAGGCCCGGGACGAGCCCGGGCCTGGCAGATCGATGGGGGTTGGCGCTCAGTTCTGCAGGTCGCGCTTCAGGACGACCCAGCGGCCGTCCTTGATCTGCTGCAGCAGGTAGACGGTGGCCGACAGGTGCTGCGTGGGCGAGAACTTCACCGGCGGCGAATTGAAGATGTCCTGGAAGACATCGCCCGATTCCATGGCGGCCAGGAACTTGGCGCCCGTCAGGTCCTTGCCGGCCAGCTTGGCATAGTGGGCGAAGGTCATGACGTCGTTGTAGCCCAGCGCCGACTGGGTGTTCGGCTCCATGTTGTAGAGCTTGTAGTAGGCCTCTGCCCACTCCTTGGCCTTACCGGTCGAGGTGTCGCGGTAGGGGATCTCCATGGCGCCCACGGCATAGAAGCCTTCCGTGACGTCCTTGCCGAGCGCCGGAACCTCGACGACGTTGGCCGCGGTGCTGCCGAAATAGACCGGTGCGAAGCCGATCTTGCGACCCTCGGCCATGACGCCGACCGTCTCGCGCACGATGGTGCCCAGCACGACGAGATCGCACCCGTCCGACTTCATCTTCGCGACCTGCGAGGAGAAGTCCGAGGCGCCGCGCTTGTAGCTCGTCACGGAGGCGGCGGTCAGCTTGGCGTCCTTGACGGCCTGGTTGAAGCCGTCGAGCACGTTCTTGCCGAATTCGTCGTCCTGATAGATCACGCAGGGCTTCTTGCTGCCCTTTTCCTGCATGAGGTGCCGGGCGCCGGCCCGCACGCTCTCGGTGTAGGGCGGCACGTTGTTGAACTTCAGCCGCTCCTGCGGGTTCTTCGGGTCCATCTTGTAGGTGAACTCGGCCGACGTGACCGGGAAGAGCTGGGGAACGCCGGCCTCGAGCAGGATGTCCTGCGCGGCGAGCACGGTGGGCGAGCCCAGCGGCGCCAGCATCGCGAAGATCTTGTCCTTCTCGACCAGCTTCTGGGTCGCGAGAACGGCGCGCTTGGGATCGTAGCCCACATCCTCGACGATCAGCTTCAGCTTGCGGCCGTTGATGCCACCCGCCGCATTGATCTCGTCGACGGCCATCTTCATGCCGTTGGTGACGGGGACGCCCCAGGACTTGATCGGGCCCGACAGATCCTGGTGGGTGCCGAGGACGATCTCGGTGGGGGTGATACCCTGGTTGGTGACCTTGGTCTGCTGCGCCAGCACGGGCAGGGCGGCGAGGCTGAACACGCCGCCCAACAAGGCGGCCTTTACGCAAAACATACGCATCACGTCGATTTCCTCCAATAGGTTTGGTTTTTCCCCGTTTCCTGACCTCGAACCGCCCCGTCTCACGCGGCTTGCGGGCGGTACATCGCGTCGATCTGGTCCCTGTACTTGGTATTCACGAACGAGCGCTTCAGCTTCATCGTCGGAGTCAGCTCCTCGTCCTCGGGCGTGAGCTGCTGCTCGATCAGGTAGAAGCGCTTGATCGTCTCGACCCGGGCAAAGTTGGCGTTGACCTTCTCGATCTCCGACCAGATCAGGTCCTGCACCTCCTTGGCACGGCACAGGCTGGTGTAGTTGGTGAAGGGGACGTCGATGTCCTGCGCGAACTTCTCGACCGTCTCGCGCTCGATCATGACCAGGCAGGTGAGGTAGGCCCGCTTGTCGCCGATGACGACGGCATCGCTGATGTAGGGCGACGCCTTGAGCAGGTTCTCGATCTCGGAAGGCGTGATGTTCTTGCCGCCCGCCGTGATGATGATGTCCTTCATCCGGTCGGTGATCTTGACGTAGCCCTCCTCGTCGATCAGGCCGACGTCGCCGGTGTGCAGCCAGCCGTCCTTGTCGACCGTCTCGGCGGTTTTCTCGGGCTGGTTCAGATAGCCCATGAAGACCATGTCACCCTTGATCAGGATCTCGCCGACCGGCGATATCGCGACCTGGCCGTAGGGCACGGACTTTCCGACCGTCCCGAGCTTGATGCCGTCGGCCGGCATCGCGGTCGCCAGCCCGCAATTCTCCGTCTGGCCGTAGACCTCGTACATGTCGAGGCCGAGCGCCAGGTACCAGCGGATCAGCTCGGGCGAGATCGGCGCGGCGCCGGTGAACAGCCAGCGGCAGCGGTCGAGGCCGATCATGCGCCGGATGTTCTTCAGCACCAGCCAGTAGGCGGCCTGGAAGCGCAATTTCTCCAGCGCGGTCGGGGCGCGCCGCGCCAGCCGCGCGTCGGCGATGGCGAGGCCGGCCGAGATCGCGCGCCGGTAGGCCCATTGCTGCAGCGGCGTGGCGTCCTTCAGGGCGATGGTGATGCCGGCGTAGAACTTTTCCCAGACGCGCGGCACGGCCCCGAACAGAGTGGGCTGCACCTCGCGGATATTGTCCGGCACCGTCTCCGGGCTTTCGGCGAAGTTGCTGCAGACGCCGGTCGCGACCGAGTAATAGCTGCCGGCAATCCGCTCGGCGACATGGCAGAGCGGCAGGAAGGCCAGCCGTTCGTCGCCCTCGTACCAGGAGAGCGAGAGTTCCGGATGCATGCAGTTCTGCATCGTGTAGACGACGTTGCGATGGCTGTGCATCGCGCCCTTGGGCGGCCCGGTCGTGCCAGAGGTGTAGACCAGGATGGCGAGATCGTCGGGCGTCCGCGAGGCGACCAGCTCATCGAACAGCGCGTCCTTGCCCTGGCCGTAGTTGCGGCCCGACGCCATGAACTCGTCGAGCGAGACGACCATCGGATCGTCGAAGGTCCGGAGGCCCTCCATGTCGAACACCACGATCTTGCGCAGGGTGGGGCAGCGCCCGCGCACGTCCAGTGCCTTGTCGAGCTGCTCGTCGTCCTCGACGAACAGGACCGAGGTCTTCGAATCGTTGATCAGGTATTCGACCTGCTTCGCGGAGTCGGTCGGATAGATGCCCGAGGACACGCCGCCGGCGCACAGGATGCCGAAGTCGGCGTAGTTCCATTCCGGCACGGTGTTGGCCAGCACCGAAGCGACGTCGCCGGGCCGGAAACCGATCTCGTGCAGGGCAAAGGTGATGGATTTGGATCGCTCGAGCCACTGGGTCCAGGAGATGGCGTTCCAGATGCCGTAGAGCTTCTCGCGCATCGCCGGCCGCGCGCCGCGTGTCCGGCAGGACAGCACGAAGCTCTTGGGGAGGGTCTCGGCAACCGTCAGCGTCGCTTTGGTGGGCATGGTGTCTTCGCTCCCGTCAGCGCCAGTTCTTCTTCTTCTTCCAGCGGCGTTCGCCGCGGGCGCTCTCTTCCTTGGCGCCGAGATAGAATTCCTGGATGTCCTTGCTGTTCATCAGCCGCTCGCAGGTATCGTCCATCACGACCCGGCCGACCTCGAGCACGTAGCCGTAGTGGGCCGTTTCCAGTGCCATCTTGGCATTCTGCTCGACCAGGAGGATCGACGTTCCTTCCTCGGCATTGACGCGGCGGATGATGCTGAAAATCTCCTTCACCAGCAGCGGCGAGAGGCCGAGCGAGGGCTCGTCGAGCAGCAGCAGCTTCGGCCGGTTCATCAGCGCCCGGCTGATCGCCAGCATCTGCTGCTCGCCGCCCGACAGAGAGCCGGCCGGCTGGTCGATGCGCTCCTTGAGGCGGGGGAAATAGCCGAAGACCTTCTCCAGGTCGCGGGCGACTCCATCGCGGTCGGTGCGCAGGAAGGCGCCCATCGCGAGGTTCTCGCGGATGGTGAGGAAGGGGAAGACCTCGCGGCCCTCGGGGACATGGCTGAGGCCGAGCCGAACGATCTTGTCGGCATCCATGCGCTGGATCGCCTTCCCCTCGAACTCGATCGTCCCTTTGAGAGGGTCGAGCACGCCCGAGATGGTCTTGAGGATCGTCGTCTTGCCGGCGCCGTTGGCACCCAGCACGGTGATGATCTTGCCGCGCGGCACGGCGAGGCTGACGCCGCGGATGGCCATGATCGGGCCGTAGTAGCTCTCGATGTTGGAGACCTTGAGGATCGGGTCGTCGCTCATGTCCGCTCCTCTCAGGCGCCGAGATAGGCCGCGATGACGTCGGGGTGCGCCTGCACCTCGGCCGGCGTGCCGGAGGCCAGCACCTTGCCGTAGTTCAGCGCCAGCACACGGTCGGAGACACGGTTCACCAAACTCATGTCGTGCTCGACCATGAGGACCGTAACGCCCAACTCGGTCCGGATGTCGCGGATCCAGAACGACATGTCGTCGGTCTCCTCGACGTTGAGGCCGGAAGAGGGTTCGTCCAGCAGGATCAGCTTGGGCTCCGAGCAGAGGGCGCGGGCGACCTCGACGACCTTGCGCACGCCGTAGGGCAGGCCTGCGATCAGCTTGTCGCGATAGGCCTGGAGGTCGAGGAACTCGATCACCTCCTCGACCTTGCGGCGGTGCTCCTTTTCGGCGCGTCGAACCGAGGGCAGGAACAGAATCTCCTGCCAGAGCTGCGTGGTGGCGTGGCAATGCCGGCCGACCAGCAGGTTGGCCAGCATCGAGGCATTCTCGAACAGTTCGATGTTCTGGAAGGTGCGGGCGATGCCGAGCTTGGCGATCTGGTGCGGCGGCACCTCGGTGATGTCGCGGCCCTCGAAGAACAGCTTTCCCGAAGTCGGGTCGTAGAGCCGCGAGATCAGGTTGAAGATCGAGGTCTTGCCGGCGCCGTTGGGGCCAATGATGGTGAAGATCTCGCCCTTTTCGATGCTGAAACTGACGCTGTCGACCGCCTTGAGGCCGCCGAACTGCAGCGAGATCCCGTCGACCGTGAAGAAGCTCATCGGTTGCGCTCCGACTTCACGTAGGTCTTCTGTCGCTTGAAGGTGGCCTTCTTGTAGAGCGGGAAGAGCTGGAAGAAGAGCTTCACCTTGAGCCAGCGGCCGTAAAGGCCGTAGGGCTCGAACAGGATGAACATCATGATGATCAGGCCGTAGATCGCGCCCTTGAGGCCGGCGGCCGAGCCGATCGAGGACATGGTCTCCCGCAGCCTTCCAGCGGCTTCGGAGGACATGCCCAGCGTCGTGGCGAGGCTGGCCCCCAGCACCGGCACGTCGTCCTTCAGCGCCGTCAGGAAGGGGTCGACCATGACGATGAAGATCGCGCCCAGAACCGCGCCGTGCACCCCGAAGGCGCCGCCGATGATGATCACCATGATGAATTCGATCGAGAGCAGCAGGGTGAACATCTCGGGCGAGATGAACGACATCTTGTGGGCGAACAGCACGCCCGCCATGCCGGTGAGGGCGGCGCTGATGGCGAAGGACTTCACCTTGTAGCCGGCGAGGTCGATGCCCATGCTCTTGGCCGCGGTCTCGGAATCGCGGATGGCGATGAAGGCGCGGCCGGTGGGCGAGCGCAGCAGGTTCAGCGCCAGCAGGATCGAACCGACCAGCACCAGCAGGCAGAGGAAGTAGAAGGCGTCGCCGTCGCGCGGGATGGGCTGCCCGAGCAGGTCGATCGTGCGGACCCGCATGCCCTCGTTGCCGTGGGTGACCGATTCCCAGCGCGCGAGTATCTCCTCGACGATGAAGGCGAAGGCAATGGTGGCGATCACCAGATAGATGCCGCTGAGGCGCAGGGCCGGAAAGCCGACCATGGCGCCCACGGCGCCGGTGATGATGGCCGCCGCCGGAAAATAGACGATGAAGGATATTCCCTGACTCTGCAGGAAGCCGGCCGTGTAGGCGCCGATCGCGAGGAAGGCGGCGTGGCCCAGCGAGGCCTGGCCGGTGAAGCCCGTCAGAATGATCAGCGCCACGCCGACGATGGCGTAGATGAACACGAAGACGATCTGGCTCTGCAGATAGCTGCCGACCAGGTAGGGGAAGGCGATCATCAGCGCCAGCAGCGCGCCGTAGGACCACCAGTAGCCGCCGTGCTTCAGGAGGCGGATGTCCTGGTCGTAGTCTGTCTTGAAGACGAAACGCATGGGCTCAGACCTTCTTGCGCATGCTGGGGCCGAACAGCCCATGCGGCCGGACCAGCAGGACGATCAGCAGCACGACGTAGGGGGCGACGTCCTTCCAGCCCTGCGGCAGGTAGAAGCCGGCCAGCGTCTCGATGACGCCGATGATCAGGCCGCCGATCAGGGCGCCGGGGATCGAGCCGAAGCCGCCCAGGACCGCCGCGGGAAAGGCCTTGAGGCCGAGGGCGAGGCCGACGTTGGAATGGATGAAGGTGATCGGCGCCAGGAGCACGCCCGCGGTCGCCGCCACCGCGGCGCTGATCGCCCAGATCAGCGAGACGACCCGCTTGACCGGGATGCCCATGTAGTAGGCAGCCAGCATGTTTTCCGACGTGGCCCGCATGGCGGTGCCCATCCGGGTGTAGTTGAAGAAGGCGTAGAGCACCCCGCAGAGGATGACGGTGGCCACGATCACCGACAGCTTGTCGTGCGCAATGACCAGGTCGCCCAGCTTGAAGACCCCGGTTGAGAAGGGGGTTTCGATCTTGAGGTCGTCGGTGCCCCAGATCATGCCGGCGACCGACCGGAGGAAATATCCCAGCCCGATCGTGGCCATGACGATGGAAAATTGGGGATAGCCCAGGATCGGCCGGATCAGGATCCGTTCGGTCGCCATGCCGAAGACCGCCATGGCGCAGACCGCGAACAGGAAGCCCAGCCAGTAGTCGAGGCCCATCAGGCCGATGAAAGTGAAGACGAAGAAGCCGCCCAGCATCATCAGGTCGCCCTGGGCGAAGTTCACGACCTCTGTCGCCTTGTAGATGAGGACGAAGCCCAGTGCGATGAGGCCGTAGACACAGCCGAGCGCGATACCGCTCACCAGCTGCTGGATGAAGTCGAGCATTCCCTAACCCTGTCAACCGGCCGTTTATGGCTTCGCGTTTAACTTGAATCATAAGACATGGCCGCGCGGCGGAGAGTCAATGGATTTTCAGCCGGCGCGCTGTACTGTTGATCGAACCAACGCACGTCAGCGGAGAAATTCATGTCGCTCGCCGAGCAGGCCATCCCCTCGGACCGGCCGCCGTCGCCCTTCTATACCGAGGAGCATGAGGCGTTCCGGAGCACCGTCCGACGCTTCGTGGATCGCGAGCTGATGCCCCATGTCGACCAGTGGGACGAGGCCGAGGAGTTCCCGCGCGAACTCTATCGTAAGGCCTCGGCGGCCGGCCTGATGCAGCTCGGCTTCCCGGAGGCGTATGGCGGCGTTCCGACGGACCCGTTCTTCGGCATCGTCAAGGCCGAGGAGATGGCGCGCCACGGCAGCGGCGGCCTCAACGCCAGCCTGAACAGCCATACGATCGGCGCGCCGCCGATCGCCGCGCTGGGACCGGAATGGATGAAGCGCAAGGTGCTGCCCGAGGTCCTGGCGGGCGAGAAGATCAGCGCACTGGCGATCACCGAGCCCAGCGGCGGCTCGGATGTCGCCAATCTCAAGACGACGGCGCGGCGCGAGGGCGACCACTATGTCGTCAACGGCTCCAAGATGTTCATCACCTCGGGCATGCGCGCCGACTACTACACGGTTGCGGTCCGCACCGGCGGCCCGGGGGCGGGCGGTGTCTCCCTGCTGCTGATCGAGCGTGAACGCGAAGGCTTTGGCCGCTCCAAGCTGAAGAAGATGGGGTGGTGGGCCTCGGACACCGCCCAGCTCTTCTTCGACAATGTGAAGGTCCCGGTCGAGAACCTGATCGGCGAGGAAAATCGCGGTTTCATCGGCATAATGCTGAACTTCAATTCGGAGCGGCTGGGCATGGCGGCCGGTGCCTGCGGCTACGCCAAGGTCTGCCTCGACGAGGCGATCGCCTATGCCCGCGAGCGCCACACCTTCGGCAAGCCGCTGATCGCCAACCAGGTCGTGCGCCACCGGCTGGTCGACATGGCGATGCGCATCAACGCCGCCAAATCGACACTCGAACTGCTGGCGTATCGGGTCGGGCAGGGCGAGAAGCCGGTCGCCGAGATCTGCATGCTGAAAAACCTCGCGACCTCGACGATGGAGTATTGTGCCAACGAGGCGATGCAAATCTTCGGCGGCGCCGGCTACCTGCGCGGCGCCAAGGTCGAGCGCATCTATCGCGAGACCAAGGTCATGTCGATCGGCGGCGGATCGACGGAGATCATGAAGGACCTCGCCGCCCGGCAGATGGGATTCTGAGTCTGCGCTATCGCTTTAGGAGGAACGTTCCGTCCGGACCGGTCTTTGTCCGGTTCGCCCTGTCCCACCAGAACTGTCCGCGCAGCTCGTCGTTGGCCGCCTGGATCTCGTAGAGTTCCGATCCGTTTACGGACAAGGTGTAGACACCGTTTTTCTCGGCGAAGGGGACGTTGGTCTTACAGGTATCGTTCCGTCGAAGGTCGACGCAGATGTTCACGCGGTTGTTCTGCAGCAGTTCGATCGACAGTCGCTGGCCCTTGGTGTCGACCGGTTTCCCGAAGATGATCATGGGACGAATCCAGACCCAGTCGCCGGACCATCTGGGAGTGCGGCTCGCTGCCGGCTGAGCCTTCGACGTGGTGCTGTTCGCGTTGGCGCAGGCACGCACTTCCGAGAAGACCTTCGCGATGTCGCCGGAATACGATACCGAGCCCTTTACCAGCCCGCCCGGTCCGCTGACCTGCCACTGATACCCGCGTGCCCGGGTGAGCGCCGGATAGTTGCCTTCTTCGATGTAAAATACGAGGCGGCCGTCGACCGCGGCGTCGATCGGCTCTGCACTGCCGCCGATGATGATGGTGGCCCTGCCTTCCCTGTACCAGCCCTTCGGCAAGGCCGCGGGCGCGGGTACGGAAACGTAGGTACGCCCGTCGTTTCGCCTCGAGATGATGTTTGGACCCTGCGTCGCGCGGCAGTTGGCGACGCCTCCGGACTCCGCCGTTTGGGTGAATTTCCACCCGGGGACGTTTCCGCCCCACGGCTCCTCCTGCGCAAACACGACCGACGATGAAGCGATCACGAATAGCGCGGCATTCGCGCATGTTTTGATCATCGTGCTCTCCCCCGAAAGCCTATTCGACGATTCTCCGTTACGACATCCGCGCGGAACGGTATAGCCTCGCTCATACACCGATGGGCCGAGCGATGAGCCTCCATGGAGAGCTCGGACCCTGCAAAACTGCGGAGTTTCGCATGCCTCCTCTCACCAGCAAGGAGGAGCGCATCGCGCTCTTCCAGCAATGGTTTTCCGACAACATCCCGCACAACAAGGCGCTCGGCCTGAAGGTGATCGGCGCCTCGCGCGGCTTCGCCTCGATGCAGCTCGAGTGGCGCGAGGAGCTGGTCGGCAATCCCGAGACCGGGGTGCTGGCGGGCGGGCCGCTCACCGCCATGCTCGACGGCTGCTGCGGCATGTCGGTGGCCACAATGCTGAAGGCGCCGGAGCCCTTCGCGACGCTCGACCTGCGCATCGACTATGTGCGGCCGGCGGAGCCCGGCAAGCCGGTGATCGCCGAGGCCGAGTGCTATCGCATCACGCGGTCGGTGGCCTTCACCCGCGCCTTCGCCCATCACGGCGATGCCAAGGACCCGATCGCGGCCGCCGCCGGGATCTTCATGCTGGGCACCAAGGGCAAGCCGAACCGGCTGCCGCTGGGAGACAAGCCATGAGCGCGCTTCTTGAACGCCTCGCCGAGGCGCGCAAGGAAGGCAACGTCGCCCGGCTTGCGGAGGCGATCCCCTATGCGCGCTGGATGCAGATCGCGCCCGAGAATGGAACCGGCGAACTGCTGACCCGCATGCGCTATCACCCGGAGCTGATCGGCAACACTTTCCTGCCGGCAATCCATGGCGGCACCCTGGGCGCGATGCTGGAGATGGCGGCGATCTTCCATCTGCTTTGGGAGACGGAGACCGAGACGGTGCCGAAGATCGTCAACATCACGGTCGACTACCTGCGCTCGGCCCGTCCGGTCGACGTCATCGCCTGCGCCAAGGTGACCAAGCAGGGTCGCCGCATGGTCAACGTCTTCGCCGAGGCCTGGCAGGAGGACCGCTCGCGCCCCGTCGCTACTGCCAACGCGCACTTCCTGGTCAAGTCGGACGCCGATGCCCCGCCATCGCTTTAGTGGTCACCCCAGCGGGGTGCTCAAATCGACGCCGTACTGCCGGGCATTCTCGGCCATGTAGTAGTCGCGTCCCTGCACGGGTTCGCCGCGGACCGCAGCGTCGACCATGTCGATGAAGGTGTGCCAGCCCATGGCGTTCAGCTTCACGAACGACTCGAGGATCGGCAGGTGCTCCAGGGTGAACACGGTGCCGTCGACCGCCGGCGCCAGGGTCAGGATCACGTAGGACTCGGGGTAGGGCGAGGTGGCGTCACCCGGATTGTACACGTTCCATGTGTAGGCAAGCCGGCCCGGCGGCTGCCATTGCGTGACGACGCCGCGAATGTGGCCGCCCATCAGCGAGACGGCCCCGCCCATTTTCGGCTCGATCCGGCCGTCGCCGTACCAGCCGGGCAGGCGGCCGGGCTCCGCCAGGTAGGCCCAGGCCTGAGCGGGTGTGCAGGGGAGGTGCCTCTCGAAGCGCACCATATGCGCATGGGTGAATTGCGCGCCGTCGCTCATGGACTTTCCCGCCTCTTGCCTTAAAGAAAACGCCGCATGGATTACGAATCCCTCAAGACCCCGGCCGACGACGTCGTTCGTGACGATGCCAGCTTCGAGGCCTATCGGCTCCCCGGCGACTTGATCGATTCACAACACCCGACAATCGTGGCCTATGCAAGGCGCGTGGCCGGCGAGGGCAGTGACCAGGAAAGGGCGCTGCGCCTGTACTACGCCGTGCGCGACGAGCTGCGCTACGATCCCTACAACACGCCGATGAAGCGCGAGGCCTATCGCGCCAGCACTACCCTCGCTTCCGGACACGGCTACTGCGTGAACAAGGCGGGCGTCATGGCCGCGGTCTGCCGCGCCGCCGGTATACCGGCTCGGCTGGGCTATGCCGACGTGCGTAATCACATGACGACTAAGCGTCTGTCGGAGCTGATGGGCAGCGACGTTTTCTACTATCATGGGTACACCGACGTCTGGCTGGGCGGCCGCTGGGTCAAGGCGACGCCGGCCTTCAACCGCGAACTGACCGACAGGTTAGGCCTGAAGCCGCTGGACTGGGACGCCGTGGGCGACTCGATCTACCATCCATTCGACCTCAGCGGCCGCCGCCACATGGAGTATCTCGCCTATCGCGGCGTCTTTGCCGACATCCCGTTCGACGAGATCCGCGGCGCCTTCCGCCACTACTATCCGCGCCTGTCCAGGGCGCAGGAGGAGATGGCGCTCGGGGGCGATTTCGGCGCCGAGGGTGCGGCTGAGGCAACCGGCGGGGCGACGTCCCCGTGAACCTGACGCCGCGCTCGCCCGCCTACATTGCGCTGCTGGTGGCGCTGGGCAGCTTCGGCCCGCTCACCATGAGCATCTATACGCCGGTCATGCCGTCGGTGGGCCACGAACTGCTGGCGACGCCGGAGAACGTGAAGCTCACGCTCACCACCTACATGCTGGGTTTCGCGGTCGGCCAGCTCTTCTACGGCCCGCTCAGCGACCGCTACGGGCGCCGGCCGGTCCTGCTGGGCGGCCTGCTTTTCTTCGCCATCACGAGCTTCGCCTGTTCCTTCGCGCCGTCGATCGGCGGGCTGATCGGGTTGCGCATCCTGCAAGGGCTGGGCGCGGCCTCGGGATCCGTGCTCGGCCGCGCGCTGACGCGCGACGCCTATACGTTCAAGGAAATGCCGCTGGTCATGAGCTGGATCTCGCTCGGCCAGAACATCGCGCCCTCGCTGGCGCCGACGATCGGCGGCTTCCTCGGCGAATGGTCGAGCTGGCGGGCGACCTTCTGGTTCGTCGGCGGTTTCGGCACCATCCTGTTCCTGGTCACCCTGGCGGGCCTGCGCGAGACCAACAAGTTCCGCAGCGAGCGTATCGACCTGTCGAGCCTGATGCGCGGCTCGGGCGAGATGCTCCGCGACCGTCGCTTCCTCGGCCATATCCTGCCGCTGGGTTTCGCCTTCGCCCTGAATTTCGGAATGCTGGCCGGGGTGCCGTTCGTGCTGCAGGAGAGCATGGGATTCAGCCCGCGCGAGTTCGGCCTGATCGTGCTGCTCTCGGTCGGCGGCTTCACGCTCGGCACCTTCGTGAACAACCGATTGGTGGGCCGCGTCGCGCCGGTCGACATCATCATGTTCTCGGGCTGGTTCCACGTGGCGGCACTGGTCGGCATGGCGGCGCTTTCGCTGTCCGGCATCGTCACCTGGTGGGCGATCGTCGGTCCGCACATGTTGTTGAGCTTCGGCACCGGCATGATCGTCGCCAACGCCAATGCCGGCGCGGTGGGTCTCTATCCGCGCCTGGCCGGCACCGCTTCGTCGCTGGCCGGCCTCGCCCAGATGGGCATGGGCGCGATGGGCACGGTCGCGGTGGCGGCGCTGACCGTGGTCGGTAGCCGCTATGTGGCGATGCCCATGGTGATCGGGCTGGCGCCGTTCGCGATCGCGACGGTGCTCAGCGCCCGACTGTTGCGCGGTGAGCCGCGCGCTCCGAAAGTGGAAGAGTAGAAGAGGGAGAGAGAAGACGATGACGAACATGCTGAAGGACAAGGTCGTGCTGGTGACCGGCGCGGGCGGCGGCATCGGCCGCGAGATGGCGCTGCTGGCGGCCAGGGAAGGCGCCAAGGTCGTGGTCAACGATCTCGGTGGCGCGGTCGACGGCGAGGGCAGCGGCAGCGCGACGGCGGCCGAGAAGGTCTGCGCCGAGATCGCGGCGGCCGGCGGGCAAGCCGTCCCCAACGGCGACAGCGTGGCCGATCCGGCCGGCGCAGAGCGCATGGTCAAGGCGGCGGTCGAGAATTTCGGCCGTATCGACGGCGTCATCAACAATGCCGGCATCCTGCGCGACCGCATCTTCCACCGCATGAGCCACATGGACTGGAAGATGGTCATCGACGTCCATCTGAACGGCTCGTTCAACACCAGCCGCGCCGCCGCCAACTACTTCAAGGAGCAGAAGTCCGGCGCCTTCGTGCACTTCACCTCGACCTCCGGTCTCGTCGGCAACTTCGGCCAGGCCAACTACTCGGCGGCCAAGATGGGCATCATCGGCCTGTCGCGCTCGATCGCGCTCGACATGGCGGCGTTCAATGTCCGCTCGAACTGCATCTCGCCGTTCGCCTGGACGCGCATGATCGGCACCATCCCCGCCGACACCGAGGCACAGAAGGCGCGTCTCGAGCGCTCCAAGAAGATGACTCCGGCCAAGATCGCGCCGATGGCGGTGTACCTGCTGTCGGATTCGGCGCAGGAGCAGGGCATCACCTCGCAGATCTTCGGCGTGCGCATGAACGAGATCATGCTGTTCAACGCCAACCGGCCGGTACGGTCCGTGCATAACTCCGAAGGCTGGACCCTGGAGGACATCGCCGAGCACGCGGTGCCGTCGATGAAGCCCTACTTCACCGACCTGAAGCGCTCGCCCGAGTACTTCACCTGGGATCCGATCTGAGCATAGAGGACTGACGACGATGGCCGCCGAGCGCATGAAGAACGAGCCCAAGATCGATCCCAAGGAGATCCTGGAGGGGATCGTCGAGTGGATCGAGATCGAGAGCCCGAGCCACGACGCGAAAGCGGTCAATGTCATGGTCGACAAGGTCGAGGGCCAGTTCCGCGACCTCGGCCTCGATCTCGAGCGGACGCCGGGCCGTGACGGTTTCGGCGACATCCTCGAAGCGAAGACCCCGGCCGAATGGAGCACGGGGCAGGGCAAGGGCATTCTGGTCCTTGCCCATCTCGACACGGTCCATCCGATCGGGATGAAGGAGAAGGAGCTGAGGATCCGCCGGGAAGGCGACAGCGTCTTCGGTCCCGGCATCTACGACATGAAGTCGGGCGGCTACATCGCCTACTACGCGCTCAGGCACCTGATCCGCCAGGGCAAGAAGACCAGGCTGCCCGTCACCTTCCTGTTCATCCCCGAGGAAGAGGTCGGCAGCCCGACCTCGCGCGCCCGCATCGAGGAGGCGGCGAAGGGGCACAAATACGCGCTGGTCATGGAGCCCGGCCGCGATGGCGACAAGGTCGTGACCTCGCGCAAGGGCGTCGGCCGCTTTACGCTGACCGCGAAGGGCCGTGCCGCCCATGCCGGTGTACGTCACGAGGACGGCCGCAGCGCCATCCTGGAGATCGCCCGCCAGATCGTGCGCATCGAGGAGAAGACCGACTATGCCCGCGGCATCACCTGCAACGTCGGCCTGATTCGCGGCGGCTCGGGCGTCAACGTGACGCCGGCCGAATGCTCGATCGACGTCGACCTGCGCGTGCCCAGCATGCAGCTGGCCGAGGAGATGACCCACTGGTTCCTGAACCTGGAGCCGATCGGCAAAGAGGTCGAGTTGACGGTCGAAGGCGGCATGAACCGGCCGCCCTACCAGAAGGATGCGGGCATCACCGATCTCTTCCAGAAGGCGCAGGCGATCTATCGCGAGATCGGCAAGGAGCTCAACGACGTACCGCTGACCGGCGGCGGCAGCGACGGCAATTTCACCGCAGCTCTCGGCATCCCGACGCTCGACGGGCTCGGCGCCGATGGCAAGGGCGCCCACGCCGTCACCGAGCAGATCTACTATTCGTCCCTGGAGCCGCGCACCTACCTGTGCGCGCGTCTGCTGGAGACGCTGGAGTAGCTCAGTAGGCCGCCGTGAAGCGCTTGTGCAGGTGCTTGGGCTTTTCGATCTCGTTCACGATGGCGACCGCGAAATCCTCGCGGCTGATGGCGCTCTGGCCATCCTCGTCCTCGAGCAGGTGATCCTTGCCGAGGCGGAACTTGGCCGTCCGCTCGCCGGGCTGGATCGACGCCGGCGGCGAGATTGCCGTCCAGTCGAGGTCCTTGACCTTGCGCACCTCTTCCAGCGCCAGAGATGCCGGCTTGGAGGTCGGAGGCTGGATGCCGCGATCGGCCATGTGTTCCAGATGGGTGCGGCCGTCGGCCCGCAGCAGGCTGCCGGCGCCAACCACGAACAGGACGCGCTTCACGCCGCTCTTGCGCACCGCCTCCAGGACATGATGGACGCTCGCCTCGTTCCACTTCACCGACGCCACGACGATATCGTGGCCCTTGAGGATGTTGGCCATCGACACGGTGTCGGTCGTGCTGCCCTGCCGGATGGTCATGCCGGCGCGCGGTTTGAGCTTGGAGGCGTCGCGCGTGATGGCCGTGACGCTGTGCTTGCGGGCCAGTGCCTCGTCGAGGACATGGCTGCCGATATTGCCTGTGGAGCCGATCAGGGCGATGGCGGTCATTGCGGAATTCCCTTCATGAGGTCGCGCAGAGCAGCCACGGTCTCGGCCGGCGCCTCCTGCGGGACGTTGTGGCCGATGCGGGGCAGCATCCGCCGCTCGTAACCACCGGTGAACTTGTCGGACTGACCGTCACGATCCGATGCCGGTCCGACGCCGTCGGCGGCGCCGTGGAGGTTGATGGTCGGCACCGTGATCGACGGCTGCTTCGCCAGCTTCGCCTCGATCGGCTCCAGCGCGGGATCACCTTTGGCGTAGCCGTAGCGGTGGCGGTACGACTGGATCACCACGTCGACGAAATCGGGATTGTCGAACGAGGCCGCCGTCGCCTCGAACGTGGCCTCCTCGAACTTCCATTCCGGCGACCACAAGCTCCAGAGCAGCCTGCAGATGTCGCGGCGATTCTTCGTGAGGCCGGCGCGTCCCCTCTCGGTATTGAAGTAATACTGATACCAGAGCCGATGCTCTGTGGCGGCGGGCGCCGGGTCGCCCGACGCGGCGATGTTCTGCAGGTTGTAGCCGGTGCAGCTCAAGAGGCAGCGTACCCGCCCCGGCCACAACGCCGACACGATGCAGGCGGCGCGGCCGCCCCAATCGTATCCCCCGAGCGCAGCCCGCCGGATGCCGAGAGCGTCCATCAGCTGCAGCAGGTCGTGGGCCAGTGCCGCCTGTTCGCCCGACCGCGGCGTCTCGGCCGACAGGAACCGGGTGGGACCGTAGCCGCGCAGGTACGGCACCAGCACGCGGTTGCCGTCGGCCGCCAGCGCCGGAGCCACCTCGTCATAGGCGCGCACGTCGTAGGGGAAGCCGTGCAGCAGGATCACCGGCGCGCCGTTGGCGGGACCGTGCTCTTCGTAGGCGACGTCGAGAACGTCTGTGCGGATGGTTTTGCGTAGCATGTGATCGACATATAGCGGCCCCGGGCCAGCGTTGACAGTCGCGCGTGCCGCGACCAGCCTCGAAGGATGAGCCGGATCGGCGATTTCCTGACCCTGGAACAGACGCGCAGGCTGGGCGCCAAATCCAACCTCGTCGGTGCTCTGCTCGTGCTCCATGCCTGGGGCCTGATCGTGGCCGGCATGGCGCTGTTTGCCTGGTGGCCCAATCCCTTCACCTTCCTCCTCGGTGTCATGGTGATCGGTGGACGACAGCTCGGTCTTGCCATCCTGATGCACGACGCCGCCCACGGGCTGCTGTTCGCCGACCGCCGGCTCAATGAGACCGTGGGAAGCTGGTTATGTGCCTTTCCGGTCTTCACGAGCCTCACCCTCTACCGCCCGTATCACCTGCAGCACCACCGCTTCACCCAGCAGGCCCAGGACCCCGATCTCGGCCTGTCCCAGGCTTTTCCGACCAGTCGCACGAGTCTGCGTCGCAAGATCGTCCGCGATCTCACGGGGCAGACGGCTGTCCTGAGGCGGGGCGAACAGATCCGGCGGGCGCTGGGGCCGGCCGATGCCTCTCTCGGGCTGCAACTCACGAACCTGTGGCGGAACGAGAAGGGGCCGCTGGTGGCGAATGCCTTTCTGCTGGCCAGTCTATCGGCCGCCGGATACTGGTGGCTCTACCCTGTGATGTGGCTCCTGCCCCTCGCGACCTGGTATCAGCTCGTGAGCCGCATCCGGAACATCGCCGAGCACGCCGTCGTCCCTGACAACGACGACCCGCTGCGCAACACACGGACGACCTACGCCAATCCGCTGACGAGGCTTCTGGTGGCGCCCTACTGGGTGAACTACCACCTCGAACATCACCTGTTCATGTTCGTTCCCTGCTGGCGCCTGCCTCAGGCGCACCGCGCGCTGCTGGCGGCGGGCCGCGGTCCTGCGATGGAACTCAAACCTGGCTACCTGGCCGTGCTCAAGGCCGCGACCACGGGCGGGATCGATCGAGGCCGTCGCAGCCCCGGTGCGCGCACCGAGCAGCACATCTGACTGGCGCGTGCTCTTCCTCAAAAGAATAGGGCGGCCGAGGGGCCGCCCTAATCCGAAGCCTTCGTCCGCTTACTGAGCGGGGCAGGCGTAGATATTCATTTCGGGGCCGAGGTCGTACGGCGGCGGCACCTGCGAAAGCGCCGTGACCTTCGGGTCCATCGCCCAGTCGAAGGCGCGCTTGCCGCGGCTGCAGAATTCCTTGTCGGTCGGTGCACGCTGCGCCGTGCGGTTGGCGACTTCGGTCACGAACACGTCCGTGTTGAAGCGCTTGCGGGCGGCAACCTGGGAAAGCGAGCGGGCGTTGGTCGCGAACTCGGCGCGGAACTTGCCCACGAAGTCGGCATAGACCTGCTCGTAGGCGCGGCGTCCACCCGGTCCCTGGCACTGCAGGGTCACGACCTGCAGTTCCTGCTGAACCATGCGGGCGCGCACGATCTCGAGGTCGGCGGCATTGTAGCAAATCGCCCGGATCTGGCCTGCGGGAGGCGCAGGCGGCACGGGGGCCTGGTAGTCGGCCGCCGGCGGCTTCACGGGCGCAGCCGCCGTCTTGGATTCGCCGAGCGTACAGGCGCCCAGCGCGAGGACGCTCCCCGCAAGTACCGCCGCCTGTGTAAGCCTCTTGATCATCCGCAAACTCCCAACGCCGTTGGCCGGAAACCGCCAGCGGGTACAACAGTTAGCCGCCCGTTTCAAACGCTAATACCAATTGCGGGACGAGATGCGCCCATTTCCCGCGATTCACGGTGTAAAGCCTTGGTGAGGGCGGGACCGTCACGCCGGGACCGCCAGAAGCGCGGCCCTGACCAGCGGCATGCGGTCGTTGCCGAAGAACATGTCCTCCCCCACGAAGATCGTTGGGCTCCCGAAGCCGCCACGGGCGATCAATTCGTCGGTGTTGGCGCGCAGCCGCGTCTTGCAGGAATCGGTCTCGATGGCGGCGAAGAAGCGCTGGCGCTCGATGCCGGCCTTCTCGGCGATGTCGGCCAGCACCTCTTCCTTCGACAGGTCGCGATCGTCGCTCCAGTAGGCTTCGAAGGCGGCGTTGGCATAGGCGGCCAGCTTGCCCTCGTCCAGAGCCACGAAAGCGCCGCGCATGCATTTGACGCTGTTCACGGGAAACACCGTCGGCGGGAACTTGATGGCGAGCCCATAGAGACGGGCCCAATCCTGCATGTCCTTCTGCATGTAGGCCTGCTTTCGCGGGTTCGGTTTGGCCCGGCTCTCGTAGACCGTCTGGTTCACGGCATTGAACACGCCGCCCACCAGGATCGGCTTCCAGACGATGTCCGCCTCCGTTTCCCGTGCCAGAGGCTGGATGGCGTGGAAGGCGAGATAGGTCCACGGGCTCGAGCAATCGAAGTAGAAGTCGAGTTGGCGCGCCATTTCGTCCTCCTGAACCGTTCGCCTTGTCGTTGCCATACATGGCGCGTATCTTGCAAATCCATGACGGTACCGACCGGCCAGTGTAGAGAAATGGGCCCCAAAAAGATCGCCATCGTCGTGCATCAGCAGCATTCGCGCCCCGGACGGGTCGGCGCCCTGCTCGAACAGCGCGGTTACGAACTCCATCGGCTTTGCCCCAATCTGGGGTGCAATCTGCCGCAGGACATGTCTGACTATGCCGGCGTCGTGGTCTTCGGCGGCCCGATGTCGGCCAACGATTGCGGTACCCTCGCCGGCATCAAGTGCGAGCTCGAATGGATTCCGAGGGTCGTCGATGCGGGTGTACCGTTTCTCGGCCTCTGCCTCGGCGCTCAGCTCCTGACGCGCGCCGCCGGCGGCCGGGTCGGGCCGCATCCCGAAGGGCTGGTCGAGATCGGCTATGTCGACGTCGAGCCGACCGAGGCCGGCCGCGCGTGGTTCAGGGGACCGATGAAGGTCTACCAGTGGCATCGCGAGGGCATGACGATCCCGGATTGCTGCGAACTGCTGGCCACCAACGATCGCTACCCCGTTCAGGGATTTCGCTGCGGTCCCAATGCCTTCGGTTTCCAGTTCCATCCCGAGGTCACCTTGGAGATGAAGGGCATCTGGACCCTGAGCGCGGCCGAGCGGCTGAAGATGCCGGGCGCCCAGCAGCGCGGAGTCCATCTGTCGATGCACGCGCTTTACGAT
>Ga0209066_10001377_pt1 | contig 32345 bp, 25 predicted proteins | sample All_14_2_FD_187198 | JGI IMG/M metagenome (GOLD analysis project Ga0209066, IMG submission 187198) | Freshwater microbial communities in response to fracking from Pennsylvania, USA - Allegheny Zone_MetaG_DW_15 (SPAdes) (version 2) ... | reverse complement strand
CGCAGGAATTCCCCCGCCGGCAGGCGCTTGCTGCCCGGACGCTGTAACACCGTGCAACGCAGCGCCCCACGGCCGCAGGCAATCAGCACGCCACTGTCATCCACCGCCAGGACGGTGCCGGGTGCGCCATCGGCATCGATGACCTGTGCGGACCAGAACTTGATCACCGTGTCGCGCAGCGACGACGCCAGCCCGGGGAAGGGGTCGAAGGCGCGCAGCGCGCGTTCCAGTTCGACAGCCGGGCGAGTCCAGTCGACCGTGGCTTCGGCACGGCCGATCTTGGCCGCGTAGGTCACGCCTTCGGCCGGTTGCGGCACCGGCTTCAGGCCTCCCGCGTCCAGTTCGGCCAGCGCGGCGACGATGGACTCGCCGCCCAGCACGGCCAGGCGGTCGTGCAGGCTGGCGGTAGTATCGGTGGGCAGGATCGGCAGCGCGCGTGTCAGCAGCATGGCGCCGGTGTCCAGGCCCTCGTCCATCTGCATGATGGTGATGCCGGTCTCGGCGTCGCCGGCCTCGATGGCGCGATGGATCGGCGCCGCGCCGCGCCAGCGCGGCAGCAGCGAAGCGTGGATGTTGATGCAACCCAGGCGCGGCAGGTCCAGCACCGCCTTGGGCAGGATCAGTCCATAGGCGGCCACCACCAGCACATCCGGCGCGCAGGCGAGCAGGCGCGCGCGCTGTTCGTCGGTGCGCAGCTTTTCGGGCTGATCGACCTCGATGCCGCTGGCCAGCGCGAGTTGCTTGACCGGGCTGGGCGTCAGCTTCATGCCACGGCCCGCGGGGCGGTCGGGCTGGGTCAGCACCAAGGGCACGTCGTAGCCAGCGTCGACGATCGCCTGCAGCGCGCAGGCGGCGAATTCGGGCGTTCCGGCGAACGCCACGCGAAGCGGAGCGGCGGCCATCAGGCGGTGATACGCGCTTTCTTCGCCAACTTGCCCTTGATGCGGCTGAGTTTGAGCGAAGACAGGTATTCGACGAAGACCTTGCCGTCGAGGTGGTCGATTTCGTGCTGAATGCAGACCGCCAGCAAGCCCTCGGCCTCGATCTCGCGCGACTCACCCTTTTCGTTCAGGGCGCGCACTGTGACACGCTCGGCCCGCGTCACCTTCTCGTAGATTCCGGGTACGGACAAGCAGCCCTCCTCGCACACCTGCTCGCCCGAGCGCTCGAGGATTTCGGGGTTGATCAGCGCCATCAGGCCGGTCTTGTCCTCGGACACATCGATGACGACGACCCGCTTATGAACGTTGACCTGGGTGGCGGCGAGACCGATGCCTGGCGCCTCGTACATGGTCTCCGCCATGTCGGCGACCAGTTGGCGAAGGGTGTCGTCGACCGACTCGACCGGCTGAGCGATGGTGTGGAGTCGGGGATCGGGATAGCGAAGGATGGGTAGTAGAGCCATGAATGCTTGCCGCAATAAGCCTTTAAGTGCAGAATTTCAAGCGATTTCACACGCATGCGTGCGTAATGCGCCGGGAGCTCGGGACCAGTTTTGTGGGCGCTGAGTCATCACATGCTCACGCGCACGTGCGGTGAATTCGCACCCAGCCTGGCCGAGGGCGTTCCGGAATCCAATCGGTGCGTCCCACCACAACCGGAAGCGATCAATGATCCGAATTATATTCCCTCTCCTCGTCGGCATCGCGACCCTGTTCAGCAGCGCCTCGATCGCGCAGTCCGGGGTACAACTCGCCGACAACGCGCCCGACACGTACACCGTGATCAAGGGCGACACGCTGTGGGACATCTCGGGCCGCTTCCTGCGCGAACCGTGGCGCTGGCCCGAAGTCTGGCGCCTGAATCGCGATCAGATCCGCAACCCGCACCTGATCTACCCCGGCCAGATCATCATGCTCGACCGCAGCGGTCCATGGCTGACCATCGGTCGCCGCGTTGGCGGCACCGACAAGCTGCAACCTCAGGTCTATAGCGAAGCACTCGACAGTGCCGTCCCCAGTATCCCGGTACATATCATCGAGCCTTTCCTGAACAAGCCGCTGGTCGTGGATCAGGCCAATCTCGAAGGTGCAGCCACCATCGTCGCCACCGAAACCAGCCGTGTGCTGACTGGCTCCGGCGATACGGTGTTTGCCAAGAACGTCGATGCCGACACCGAGGTGTGGCAGATCATGCGGCCCGCCCGGCCGATGAAGGATCCACTGACCGGCGAGATCATCGCTTACGAAGCCGACTATCTGGGCACCGCCCGCGTCACCGAACGCGGCGAGCCGACCACGCTCGAGATCACGTCGGCCGTGGAAGAGATCGGCACCGGTGACCTGATGGTGCCGAGTGAAGAGCCGAACGTGTTCTCGTACGCACCCCATGCGCCCGACCGCGAAGTCGATGGCCGCGTGGTCTCGATCTACCGTGGCGTGAGCGAAACCGGCCGTTTGCACGTGATCGCCCTCAGCGTCGGCGAACGCGATGGCATCGAGCGCGGCCATGTACTGAGCCTGTTCCGCAACCGTGGCACTGCGGTCTATCGTGGCGAAGACGGCAAGGAAACCTTCAACTTGCCCGAAAAGCGCTTTGGCGTGGTGTTCGTATTCCGTGTTTTCGACCGCGTGTCCTACGCACTGGTGATGGAAACCGATGGCCCGGTCACGGTGGGTGACGCCGTCCGCAAGCCCTGAACCCACAGCGACCACGCTTGACTGACAACACCGACCTCATCGACTGGCTGCGTCTGTCCGCCGTGCCCGGCTTGGGCGCGGATCGACAGCGCAGCCTGCTCACCGCCTTCGGTCTGCCACATCAGATCTTTGCGGCTGGGCGGAGCGCGATTGCCAGCGTAGTCGGCCACGCCGTCGCCGACGCATTGCTCGCTGCACCGCGCAAGGACTGGATCGAACCCGCCCTCGCCTGGGCGGGCGAAGCGGGCAATCACATCCTGACCCTGGCCGATGAGGCCTATCCACGGACCCTGCTCGATATCACCGACCCGCCGGTGCTGCTGTATGTAAAGGGCGACCTCGCCTTGTTGCAGAACCCTGCCCTCGCGATTGTCGGCGCACGCACGGCCACCGCACAGGGCGAATCCAACGCGGAAGCCTTTGCCCGCCACCTGGCAGTGCAGGGTTTCACCATCGTCAGTGGGCTCGCTTCCGGCATCGATACCGCAGCCCACCGCGGCGCGCTGGCCGCGGGCAAGGACGCTGCCAGCACGGTGGCGGTGATCGGTACCGGCATCGACCGCATCTACCCCGCCCGCAATGCCGCGCTGGCGCGCGAGATTGCTGCCAGCGGCGCCATCGTCAGCGAGTTTCCGCTCGGCACGCCACCCCTGCAGCACAACTTTCCACGTCGCAACCGCATCATCGCCGGCCTGGCGCAAGGGGTCCTGGTGGTCGAGGCAGCGCTCAACAGCGGCTCGCTGATTACCGCCCGCCTCGCCACCGAAACCGGACGCGAAGTGTTCGCCATCCCGGGTTCCATCCATTCGCCGCTTGCGCGCGGCTGCCATCGCCTGATCCGCGATGGTGCCAAACTGGTGGAAACCGCGGAGGATGTGGTCGAGGAGTTACGCGGCCGCCTCGGCACACGACTACCTGCTGCCGCACGCTCGACCCGCACGGCGCAGCGCCCGCTGACCGACGCGACCACCCCGTCACAGGCATCACTGGCGCTGGACGACGAGGCAACGCGTATCCTGCAGGCCATCGGCCACGACCCGGTCGACCTCGACACGCTCGCCCCGCGCTGCGGCTTGACGGTCGACGCCCTCTACGCCATCCTGCTGCCGTTGGAACTGGACGGGCACATCACTCGTCTGCCCGGCGGTCGTCTACAGCGCAGCTGAACGAACCTCCGTTCTCCACCCAGAATCACCACAGCCGAAGGCGCTGGCAGTCCAGTGATTGCCGTTCCCTGACATGTTGCCCACGCTGTTGCCCAGAGAGGCCGTTTTGTTCGACATCCTCGTTTATCTCTTCGAAAGCTACATCCACGCTGACGCCTGCCCGGAATCCGACCTGCTGGCGCGCAAGCTGTCCGCGGCCGGCTTCGAAGAGGAAGAAATCTCCGAGGCACTGGAGTGGCTTGCCGGACTGCGCCGCGTGGCGCGCGATATCCATCCGGGCGGTGCGCCGGGCGCCGGCTCGGTGCGCATCTACACCGAGGACGAGCAGGTCCACCTGAGCGCTGAATGCCGTGGCTTTATCGCACTGATGGAAAGTGCCGGTGTGCTTGAAGGCGTGCATCGCGAACTGATCATCGAGCGTGCCATGGCGCTGGAAGATTTCAACATCACGCTCAACCGCCTGAAAGTCATCGTCCTGATGGTGCTGTGGCAGCAGGAGCAACCGATCGACACCCTGATGGTCGACGAACTGCTCAACGACGACGAAGACTGGGACTACACCCCCACGGTGCACTAGCCCGCTCCGTCAGCCTGCTTGCAAGGCGCGATGCGGCGTCTTTATCATCCGCGGCTTCAGCCCCCGACATAACCGAGGCCGGCACACGCCGACCCGCTCCAAAGCAGAGAGCATGAGCAAGCAACTGATCATCGCGGAAAAGCCTTCCGTCGCGCAGGACATCGCCCGCGCGCTGGGCGGCTTCACCAAGGAGAAGGACTACTTCGAGTCCGACGAATACGTGCTGTCGTCGGCCGTCGGTCACCTGCTCGAGCTTGTCGTGCCCGAAGAGTTCGAGGTCAAGCGCGGCAAATGGACCTTCGCCCATTTGCCGGTCATCCCGCCCCATTTCGCGGTCAAGCCGATCGAGAAGACCGAAGACCGGCTCAAGCTGCTGACCCGGCTGATCAAGCGCAAGGACGTCACCGGCCTGATCAACGCCTGTGACGCGGGCCGCGAGGGTGAGCTGATTTTCAACTTCATCGCCCAGCATGCCGGCACCAAGAAGCCGATGCAGCGCCTGTGGCTGCAATCGATGACGGCGCAGGCGATCCGCGATGGCTTTGCCCACCTGCGCGCCGCACAGGACGTCGAAGGCCTGCGCAACGCCGCCATCTGCCGTGCCGAATCGGACTGGCTGATCGGCATCAATGGCACGCGCGCGATGACCGCGTTCAACTCCAAGACCGGGGGCTTCCATCTCACCACGGTGGGCCGGGTGCAGACGCCGACACTGGCGCTGGTGGTCGAACGTGAAGACCGCATCCGCAAGTTCAAGCCGCGCGACTACTGGGAACTGGAAGCAGACTTTGCCGCGGCTGCGGGGCATTACCCCGGACGCTGGTTCGACGAGAAATTCAAGAAGCCTGAAGGCGACGAGCACGCCACGGCCTTCCGCCTGTGGGACAAAGCCCAGGCCGAAACCATTCGCGCCAAGTGCGAAGGCAAGCCGGGCGTGGTCACCGAGGAAGCCAAGCCCTCCACGCAACTGTCGCCGCTGCTGTTCGACCTCACCAGCCTGCAGCGCGAAGCCAACGGCCGCTTCGGCTTCTCCGCCCGCGTCACGCTGCAACTTGCACAGGCCTTGTACGAAAAGCACAAGGTGCTGACCTATCCGCGTACCGACGCGCGCGCCCTGCCCGAGGACTACATCCCGACGGTCAACGAAGTCATCCGCAACCTGCCCGATCAGTACGCGCCTTTCGCCAACGAGATCGTCAAGCAGGGCTGGGTCAAGCCGAACAAGCGCATCTTCAACAACACCAAGATCTCCGACCACTTCGCCATCATTCCGACCGGCACGCTGCCCAAGAGCCTGTCGGAAGCCGAGCAGAAGATCTACGACCTGGTCACCAAACGCTTCCTCGCGGTGTTCTACCCGGCGGCGGAATACCAGATCACCACCCGCATCACCCGCGTCGAAGGCGAAGCCTTCAAGACCGAGGGCAAGGTGCTGGTCAATCCGGGCTGGCTGAGCATCTACGGCAAGGAAGCGGCCAACGACGAGAAAGACGCCAAGGACGGCGGCGGCCCGCAATTGGTACCGGTGAAGCAGGGCGAGACGGTCGCCACCGACGACATCCTGCTCAAGTCGCTGCAGACCAAGCCGCCCGCGCGCTTCAACGAAGCCACGCTGCTTTCCGCGATGGAAGGCGCGGGCAAGATGGTGGACGACGAGGAACTGCGCGCGGCGATGGCCGAGCGCGGCCTCGGCACCCCGGCCACCCGTGCGCAGATCATCGAAGGTCTGATCACCGAGCAGTACATCCATCGCGACGGCCGCGAGCTGATCCCCAGCGCCAAGGCCTTCTCGCTGATCACGCTGCTGAAGGGCCTGGGTGTCACCGCGCTGACCTCACCGGAATTGACCGGCGGCTGGGAATACAAGCTGTCGCGCATGGAGCGCGGCGAACTCAGCCGTGAAGCCTTCATGCAGGAAATCGGCGACATGGCGCGCGAGGTGGTCGAGCGCGCCAAGCGCTATGAATCCGACACCGTGCCGGGCGAGTTCGTCACGCTACAGACGCCGTGCCCGAAGTGCGGTGGCGTGGTGAAGGAGAACTACAAGAAGTTCGCTTGCCAGGCCTGCGACTGGAGCACCTGGAAGATCGTCGCCGGTCGACAGTTCGAATACAACGAGATCGAAACCCTGCTGCGCGAGGGCAAGGTGGGACCGCTGCTGGGCTTCCGCAACAAGATGGGGCGGCTGTTCAACGCCGACATCGTGTTGAACGAGGACAAGCAACCCACTTTCGACTTCGGCCAGCCGAAGGAAGGCGAGGAAGCCGAAGCGGTCGATTTCTCCGGCCAGGCATCCGTCGGCGCCTGCCCGAAGTGCGCCAGCCCGGTGTTCGAGCACGGCTTGTCCTACGTGTGCGAGAAGTCGGTCGGCCCGGGCAAGAGCTGCGATTTCCGTTCCGGCAAGATCATCCTGCAACAGCCGATCGAGCGTGAGCAGATGGCCAAGCTGCTGGCCGAGGGCAAGACCGATCTGCTGAAAAACTTCGTGTCGGCCCGCACGCGGCGCAAGTTCTCGGCCTTCCTGGTACGTGGCAAGGACGGCAAGGTGAGCTTCGAATTCGAAGCCAAGGCACCGAAGGCCAGTGCAAAAACCGCTGCCGCCAAAAGCGCGGACGACGCAGACGCCCCCGCGGCAGAGGTCAAAGCCCCGGCCAAGAAGCGCAGCACAACGCGCAAGGCGAGCTGATCCAGAAACCTTGGGCCGCAAACGCGGCCCAATTCATATTGTCAGTCTCAAGCGCGCCCGACCGGCGTCACCCCGGGCAATTCGCTATCCAGGATGGCGCGGCGCAACACGTCGATGGCGCCACTGCGCGGATAAGTCACCCGCCACGCCAGGGCAACGCGACGTGAAGGCTGAGGCTCGGCAAAAGGCCGCACGGCGACGAGCGGATTCTGGCCAGACAACTCGTCCGCTGCCGAACTGGGCAGCACGGTCACGCCCAGGCCAGTGGCAACCATATGGCGAATGGTCTCCAGCGAACTGCCCTCGAGCGTGCGCTGCAAGCCACCGATGTTGCGGCAACTCGGGCAGACCTCCAGCACTTGATCACGGAAACAGTTGCCCGAACCGAGCAACAACAACTGGTCACCCGCCAGTTGCTCGGCATCGACCTCGGCCTCATCGATCCACGGATGGTCGGCTGGCATCAACACGCGGAAGGGCTCGTCATACACCGGCTGAGCGACGACGCCCGCCTCCTCGAACGGCAAGCTGATGATGATCACGTCCAGCTCACCGCGTTTCAGTGCTTCAGCCAAGCGTGCGGTGTAATTTTCCTGAATGATCAAGGGCATGCGCGGCGCCAGCTGATGCACGCGCGGAATCAGTCGCGGCAACAGGTAGGGCCCGATGGTGTAGATCACACCAACGCGCAGCGGCCCAGCGAGCGGATCCTTGCCAGCGGCAGCAATCTCCTGGATCTGGCTCGCTTCCATCAAGACCTTTTCAGCCTGAATGACGATACGGCGCCCCGTCTCGGTAATCTTCACCTCGGTCGCGCTGCGCTCGAAGAGCTGGATGCCGAGCTCGTCCTCCACCTTCTTCACCGCCACCGACAGGGTCGGTTGAGAGACGTGGCATTTCTCCGCTGCACGGCCGAAATGACGTTCATGAGCGAGGGCAACGAGGTAGCGCAGGTCAGTCAGGGTCATGATCGGGGCCCCAGTGGGCGTGGCTGAAAACCTGAGGTGGGGATGGCACGATGTTACCGCGTCCACCCCGATCCTGCGCAGTAGCTCGCCCCTTGATCTGCCCAGAACTGCCCCGATCTGAAAACGAACGTAAGCTGGGGAACAGGACGGCCAATCGGGCGTCCACCACAGCGTTCAATTCATCCAATTCGTCCATTTTCGACTACGCCTGGAAATCGTCATGCGCAAATCTCTCGCTGTCAGCACCCTGGCCCTTGCACTTGCCACAGTGCTTCCGCAGGGCAGCATCGTCCCGTTCGCCGCCGCACAGGGTGTGACCGCGGGTTCATCCATGGTCAGCCCCAACCGCTACGGCCTGCCCGACTTCGGTGATCTCGTCGAGCAGGTCGGACCGGCTGTCGTGAATATCAGCGTCGTACAGCAACAGCCGCAGCCGATGAGCGGACAGGCACCCTCTCCCAACGACCCCTTTTACGATTTCTTGCGTCGCTTCGGCGTACCGATGCCTGGCTTCCCCGGTCAGCCGGGCATGGGACCACGCGCGCGCCAGGGTATCGGGTCGGGTTTCATCGTCAGCGCGGACGGTTATGTCCTGACCAACGCCCATGTCGTTGCGGGTGAAGATGGCGACGCAGCGCTGTCCGAAGTGACGGTAACGCTGATCGACAAGCGTGAGTTCAAGGCCAAGGTCGTCGGTGTCGATCGCCGCACGGACGTTGCGCTACTGAAGATCGACTCCAAAGGCCTGCCCACGGTGAAGATCGGCAATGCCGACCAGGCTCGCGTCGGCGAATGGGTGGTGGCGATGGGTTCACCTTTCGGCTTCGACAATACCGTCACCGCCGGCATCATCTCGGCCAAGGCACGCCGCTTGCCAGACGAGACCTACGTGCCCTTCATCCAGACCGACGTCGCGATCAACCCCGGCAACTCGGGCGGGCCGCTGTTCAATCTGGCGGGTGAAGTCATCGGCATCAACTCGCAGATCTACTCGCGCTCGGGCGGCTTCATGGGCATCTCGTTCGCCATCCCGATCGATGTGGCGATGAACATCAAGGACCAGCTCGTTGCCCATGGTCGTGTACAGCGCGGGCGACTGGGCATCGCAATCCAGGGCGTGGACAAGGACCTGGCCCAGTCCTTCGGCCTGCCGGATGCGCGTGGTGCGCTGGTGGCGAGTGTCGAGCCCGGCAGCGCAGCGGAAAAAGCCGGCCTTCAGGCAGGTGATGTGGTACTGGGCGTAGAGGGCAAGCGCATCGGTGAGTCGGCCGACCTGCCGCGCGTGATCGGCGAAAAGCGTCCGGGAACGCAAATCCGGATGGACATCTGGCGCGACGGTCGCAGCCGCGAGGTGGTGGCGACGCTCGATGAACTGACGGCCGACACGGTTGCCAGCACCCCGGCACCAAGCCAGGTCGAAAGCATCAGCGCTGGCCTGGGCCTCAGCGCACGCGCGCTCACTTCACAGGAAGCGGGCCAACTGCGGCTGCGCGGTGGATTGGTCATCGAAGGCGTCGACGGCCCTGCAGCACGCGCCGGCCTGCAGCGCGGCGACATCATCCTGGCGCTTAACAACCAAGCAGTGAGCAGCGTCGCCGAGTTCCGCACACTGGTCCAGACTGCGGGCAAGCGCTTTGCACTGCTGATCCAGCGGGGTGAAGCGCGCATCTTCGTGCCGCTGCGACTGGAGTAAGGCATCGAGCCAAGGGCCAGCGATCTGCCTGGCCCTTTGGCATCACACCCGGAAGCGCCCGACCGACTCCTGCATCCGTGCCGCAAGTTGTTCCAGCTCACGGGCGGCTTGCACGGTCTGCTCGATGGCTTGGTTGTTCTCACGCGCCATGCCGGCGATGTCGTCGATGCTGGTCGTGACCGATTCGCTGGAGCGGCGCTGTTCGGCCGTCGCAGCCGCAATGTTGTCGAGCCCCTCACCCACTTCGGCCACCAGCGCATTCGCGGTGCCCAGCACACGCGATACATCGTCCGCCACCTTGCGACTCGATTCGAGGTGATCCAACCCGCTCTCGATCGCCCCCTGGACCGAATCCGAACGTCGTCCAATCTCGCGCGTGATCTCATCGATCTCACCCGCCGAGCGCGCCGACTTTTCGGCCAGTTTCCGCACCTCATCCGCGACTACGGCAAAACCACGGCCCTGCTCACCCGCTCTCGCCGCTTCAATCGCGGCATTCAAGGCCAGCAGGTTGGTCTGCTCGGCAATCTCGCGCACCTCACTGGTCATGCGCGAAATGGCCTGGGTGGACTCGACGAACTCCGCCACCGTACCGGCCATCTGCCGCACCGCGGCTTCGACCTGACCCACCTCGTCGATGAGCTGCAGCAGACTTTCCTGACCCTCACGCGAACGGGCCAGGCTGTCGTGTGAACGCTCGCGCACTGCAGCCGTACTATCGGCGATGTGGGTGATACTGTCGCTCATCGCATCAACCGCGGCCGCCGCCGTCACCGAACTATCGTTCTGCCGGTGCGATCGCTGCGCCAGATCGGACGCGCCGCTCGCCAAGCGATGCGCTGCAGTCGTCACCGCACCTGCTGCCTCGCCCACTTGGCGCACCAGCGCTGCGATCGTACCCATCATGTTGTTGAACGACCCTGCGGTACGGCCGATCTCGTCATCGCCACCGCCGTCGAGACGACGCGTGAGATCGCCCCCGCCTTGCGCGATCTCGGCCAGGCTGCCCGACAGGTTCGATAAGGGACGGCTGACAAAGCGCTGGATGAAGAAGAACACGAAACCCAGCAGCGGCAGTGACACCAGCAACGCAAAAAGGATGCTCTTGTTGCGGAAAGCTGTGACCGCAACTTCAGCCTTGTCGAGCGACACCCGCATGCTGACCACACCCAGCGGAACGCCTTCCGCCACCTGATGGCAAGCCATGCAGTCCTTGCCCAGCCAGTTGCGCGAGGCCAGCGATGGCATCACCACCCGTAGATGCTCGCCATATTGGGGGTGGTGCTCCACCACCATCAGCGGTTTGCCGTCGATCAGCGCCTGCCGCTCTGCATCGTCGACCACCACTTCGCCGGCCTGACCGGGGCCAAACAGCTTGCTGACCTCCTCGCCCCGGATCACTTTGAGGTCACGCACCACCGACAGCTCCTTGATCTGGTCGAGGAAGACGTCGCGCTGGGCCACCGTGCCGGTGATCATCATGCCGGTCAGGCCCGCCATGGTCATCTCATTGACCGTGCCGGCGAAGTCCTTCGCCTGCTCGATCGCCATGTCCCGGGTCACACGGGTTTCCCAGGCAATCATGCTGCCCCAGGCAATTACCAACATCAGCCAGATGGCTGCGGTGAGCCGAAACCAGATCGGGGTATCCGCAAGGCGACGCATCGTCTCTTCTCCACATCCGCAAACGGCGGACACATTGCCTGATAACAGGCTTCCATCTTCTCAACGACCGACCCGCCGCACTTCTTTAATCGCAGTCACAGCAGTCGATCAGCGCGCTGCAACCCGAGCATCATGCAAGCCTGATATAAAGGCGGCTTGAAACAAAACCGGCCCACCACTGTCGCAGTGCGGTTCGGTATTCATGACTGCCGTTACACCCCTTTCCCTCTCCCCCTTCATCCACTCAGGAGATCAACAATGAAGAAAATCCTTGCACTCGGCATCCTCGCACTCTCCATCGCCGGCACCGCATCCGCCCAGGTCAAGCCGGAAGACCAGATCAAGTACCGCCAGGCCGGCTACAGCTTCATGGCCTGGAACATGGGCAAAATCAAGGCCAACCTCGATGGCGAATACAACGCCCAACAAGTCCAGGCCGCCGCCAGCGCCGTTGCTGCGATTGCCGGTTCGGGCATGGGGGCGCTGTACGGCCCCGGCACCGACAAAGCCATCGGCGATCGCAAGACCCGCGTGAAGCCCGAGTTCTTCCAGAACATGCAGGACGTCGGCAAGCTCGCCACCGACTTCAACGCTGCCGCCACCAACCTGGCCAAGGTTGCTGCCACTGGCGACAAAGCTGCGGTGCAGAAGGCATTTGGCGAAACTGGCGCCACGTGCAAAGCCTGTCACGACAAGTATCGCGCGGACTGAGCCGTACCATAGACAGGAAAAAAGCCGCTTATGCGGCTTTTTTCAATTTTGGTGAATCACTTTCCGATCATTACCAGGCCGGAACAGCCTGGGGCGGTGGAGGAGGCGGAGCAGGTGGCAAAAATCCACCGGTCGCAGCCCAGATCGCAACACCCGCCACCACCAGCGCCAGGATAAAAGCGACAGGCCCACCGCCCTGCGCCGGCTTGGCATCTGGATCAGCGACTTCTTTGACACCCGTGATCATCGGCTTCACCAGGTTGTCCTTCTTCACATGGACATAAAACAGGATGGCCAATACGTGCAGCAAGGCCAGCACGATGATCACCCAGAAATTCAGGCGATGCAGGCTGCTCAGCCAATCGCTGGTGTCCTTGCTGACCAGTGCATACAGCGGACCTTCGAAGGCGATATCGTCATTCGACACCAGCCCGCTGCCCACCTGAAAGATCAGGATTGCCAGCAAAGCCAGCACGGACAAGGCACCAAAGGGATTATGGCCCAAGCCGTTCCACTCTCCCCGGATATGCGCCCAGATGTGCGCCGGGCCCGGCACGAAGTCGGCAAAACGGGCATAGGTCGAACCCACGAAGCCCCACACCAGCCGGAACGCCAGCAGACCCGTGATGGCGATACCGGCCCTGCCATGCCACTCGATGAGGTTGCCGCCAAACCAGCCAGTGACGAAAGCAGCCACGACCAGCAAGGCCAGCAGCCAGTGAAAAAGTCGGGTCGGTAGATCCCACACCCGGATTGTTCGCATCGTCATTACGGTTTTCCTAAGTTTTTATGCCATCGCGGGTCGACAAGACCGCGAACTACCGAAGGGACCGATGCCTTTCAGCCAGGTTCCGCTGCACTGCGTCATTTCGGCGCACGCTGGGCGAGAAACTCGCGGAGATGCCACCCGGTGTGTGAAGCCGGCGTCGCCATTGTCACCTCCGGCGGACCTTCGGCCACCACCTGTCCACCGCCGTCACCACCTTCCGGACCAAGATCGATCAGCCAGTCGGCCTCGGCCATCACGTCGAGGTCGTGCTCGATCACCAGCACGGTGTGGCCGGCGTCGGTCAAGCGGTGCAGCACGCGGATCAGCTTGTCGACGTCGGCCATGTGCAGGCCGACGGTGGGCTCGTCGAGCACGTACAGGCTGTGCTTCTCGGCGGGCAGGGGCACGCCGCCGGTGTCCTCGGCGTCGCCGGGGCGGCGGCGCACCTTGGCGAGCTCGGTGACGAGCTTGATGCGCTGCGCCTCGCCGCCCGACAGCGTCGGGCTGGGCTGGCCCAGGGTCAGGTAGCCGAGGCCGACATCCTGCAGCAGCTGCAGCGGGTGGGCGATGGCCGGGTGTGCAGAGAAGAACTCCACCGCCTCGTCCACCGGCATCGCCAGCACCTCAGCCACGGTCCTGTCCTTCCAGCGCACCGACAGCGTCTCGGGGTTGAAGCGCGCGCCGCCGCAGCCCTCGCAGGGCGTCTTCACGTCGGGCAGGAAGCTCATCTCGACGGTGGTCTGGCCGGCGCCGTCGCACACGGGGCAGCGGCCTGCGCCGGTGTTGAAGGAGAAGCGCGAGGCGTTCCAGCCGCGGGTGCGGGCGTCGAAGGTGTCGGCGAAGAGCTTGCGGATCGCGTCCCAGAAGCCGACGTAGGTCGCCGGACAGGAGCGCGGCGTCTTGCCGATCGGGGTCTGGTCGACCTCCAGCACGCGGCCGACCTGCTGCCAGCCTTGGATGCCCTTGCAGCCCACCAGCGCCTGGTCGACCTCCTCCGGCTGGGCCTGGCCGCGGCGGCGGGCGCGGGTGGCCTCGGGGTCGCCAAGGCGGGCGCGCAAGTTGGCGTGGATGACGTCGCGCGCCAGGCTGGACTTGCCCGAGCCGGACACGCCGGTCACCACCGTCAGGCGCGCGAGCGGGATGCGCACCGCGATGTCGCGCAGGTTGTGCAGGGTCGCGCCTTCGATGCGGATCGCCGCGTGCTCGTCGGGCACCGCGCGGCGCGGGCGCAGCGGATGCTGCAGCGGGTGGCGGAAGCATTCGCCGGTGGCGGATTCGGGCGCGGCGAGCAGGTCGTCTATGCGGCCTTCGGCCACCACCCGGCCGCCGCGCACGCCGGCGCCGGGGCCGAGGTCGATGACATGATCGGCGCGGCGGATGGTGTCCTCGTCGTGCTCGACCACCAGCAGCGTGTTGCCGCGGTCGCGCAGCGCCTCCAGCGTGTCGAGCAGCAGGCGGTTGTCGCGTGGATGCAGGCCGATCGTCGGCTCATCGAGGATGTAGCACACGCCGCGCAGGTTGGAGCCGAGCTGTGCCGCCAGGCGGATGCGCTGTGCCTCGCCGCCCGACAGCGTGGGCGCGGCGCGATCCAGCGCCAGGTAGCCCAAGCCCACGTGCTGCAGGAAGGCGAGCCGGCCGCGGATCTCGCTGACGAGGTCGCGGGCGATGTCGGTCTCGCGCTCGTTCAGCGCCAGCTCGGCGAAGAAGCCGGCCGCTTTATCCACCGGCTGCGCCGCGAGCTGATGCAGACCGAGTTCACGGAAACGCACCGCGCGCGCCACCGGGTTCAGGCGCGCGCCCTCGCAGGCCGGGCAGGGCTCATCGCTGACGATGACCTCCTCCGCATCGCCGAGGTCGAGCGCGTCCGGGTCCTCGATGCGCGCCGCGGTCTTCAGCCCGGTACCGTAGCACTTGGGGCACCAGCCATGCTTGGCGTTGTACGAGAACAGGCGCGGGTCCGGCTCGGGGAAGCCGGTGCCGCAGCTCGGGCAGGCGCGCAGGGTGGAGAAGGTGATCGGCTGGGCGCCGAGCTTACCGATCTCGAGCACCTTGATCACGCCCTTGCCGATGTCCAGCGCCTGGCGCACGAACTCGCGCAGCGTGGCCTCATGCTCGGGCTGCACCACCACCATGCCGGTGGGCAGCTCGATGTTGTGCTCCTTGTAGCGGTCCAGCCGCGGCCATTTGGCGGTGGGCAGGTACTCGCCATCGACGCGCAGCTGCGCATGGCCCTTGCCGCGCGCCCACTTGGCGAGGTCGGTGTACAGGCCCTTACGGTTAACCACCAGCGGCGCGAGGACTTCGATGGACTGGCCGCGCAGCTCGCGCTGGATCTGGGCGACGATGGCCTCGAAGCTCTGCGGCGTCACCGGCACGTTGCAATCGGGGCAGAACTGCGTGCCCAGCTTCACGTACATCAGGCGCAGGAAGGGGTGAATCTCGGTCAGCGTCGCCACCGTGCTCTTGCGCCCACCGCGGCTGGTGCGCTGCTCGATCGCCACCGTCGGCGGGATGCCGAACAGGCCGTCCACATCGGGCCGGCTGGCCGGCTGCACGAACTGGCGGGCATAGGCGTTGAGCGATTCCAGGTAGCGGCGCTGGCCCTCGCCGAACACGATGTCGAAGGCCAGCGTGGACTTGCCCGAGCCGGACAGGCCGGTGATCACGGTGAACTGGTCGCGCGGGATCTGCAGGCTGACGTTCTTGAGGTTGTGCTCACGCGCGTGGCGGATCTCGATCGCGGACGCGGCGATCGGGCGGTACTGCGCCCGCGATTCGGCAGCGACCAAGTCGGAAATAGGGGACAGACCCCGATTTCCTTCAGAAAATTGGGGTCTGTCCCCTATTTCTTCACCTATTTCCTTCAGCGCTTGGGCGTAGTCGCGCAGCGCCTTGGCGGTATGCGAGCTTTCGTGGGCACGCACCATCTCTGGCGGACCTTCCACCACCACCGCGCCGCCACCTTCGCCACCCTCAGGGCCGAGATCGATGATCCAGTCCGACGCGGCGATCACGTCCAGGTTGTGCTCGATGACGATCAGCGAATGTCCCGCCTGCAGCAGCTTGTCGAAGGCGCCGAGCAGCTTGGCCACGTCCTCGAAGTGCAGGCCTGTGGTGGGCTCGTCGAACAGGAACAACAGGCCCGGTTCGACCTTGTCCACCAAATTTCCAACAAAGTTATCCACAGGCCTGATTTTGCGTACAGGCTTCCGCTGCGCCGCCTCGGCGAGGTGGCCGGCGAGCTTCAGGCGCTGCGCCTCGCCGCCCGACAGCGTCGGCACCGGCTGACCGAGGCGCAGATAGTCGAGGCCAACATCGGCCAGCGGTGCCAGCGTGGCAAGCACCTTGGGATGTTCGCGGAACACGTCCAGCGCCTCATGCACGGTGAGCTCCAGCACATCCGCAACCGATCGTCCATCCCATTGAAGTTCAAGGATTTCCGGGCGATAACGCTTGCCGTCGCAGTCGGGGCAGCGCAGCCACACGTCGGACAGGAACTGCATCTCGACATGCTCGAAACCCGAGCCGGTGCAGGTCGGGCAGCGGCCATGGCCGGCGTTGAAGCTGAAGGTGCCAGGCGTGTAGCCGCGCTGTTTGGCCTCTGGTAAAGCGGCGAACAGATTGCGGATCGGGTCCCAGGCGCCGACGTAGCTCACCGGGTTGGAGCGCGAACTCTTGCCGATCGGTGACTGGTCCACCATGACCACGCCGCGCAAGTTATCCACATTCTCGAGACGATCGAAGATGCCCGGCGATTCGGTCGCTTCGCCGAAATGCTTGGCCAGCGCCGGGTACAGCACGTCCTGAATCAGCGTCGATTTGCCCGAGCCCGACACGCCGGTCAGGCAGGTCAGGCGCTGCAACGGAAAGCCGACCGTGAGGTCGCGCAGGTTGTGCTGGCGCGCGCCGACCAGCTTCAGCCTAGGCGTGGCAGCATCGACCGGCCGCGGCGGGCGATCGACGTCGATGCGCTTCTTCCCCGCCAGCCAGGGGCCGGTGACCGAATCCGGGTTGGCGGTGATCTCGGCCGGCGTGCCACGCGCGACGATGTTGCCACCGCGCTCGCCGGGGCCGGGGCCGATATCCAGCAGCTCGTCGGCGGCCACCATCACCTGCGGGTCGTGCTCCACCACCACCAGCGTGTTGCCAGCGTCGCGCAGCCGGGTCATCACGCCGAGGATGCGGCCGATATCGCGCGGATGCAGGCCGATCGAGGGCTCGTCGAGGACGAACAGGGTATTGACCAGCGAGGTGCCGAGCGCCGTGGTGAGGTTGATGCGCTGCACCTCGCCGCCCGACAGGGTGCGCGACTGCCGGTCCAGCGTCAGGTAGCCGAGGCCGACGTCGGCAAGGTAGTTGAGCCGGCTGCGGATCTCGCCCAGCACCAGCTCGGTGGCTTCGTCGGGCACGCCCGGGATGTGTAGCGCGGCGATGGCGTCGCGGATGCGATCGACCGGCAAGGCCATCAGTTCGTGGATTGAAATTGGGGACAGACCACGATTTCCACGGAAATCGTGGTCTGTCCCCAATTTCAGCGGCAGGCGCCACAGCAGCGCATCTGGCTTCAGCCGCGCGCCATGACAGGCCGGGCACTCCGTGTAGCTGCGGTAGCGCGACAGCAGCACGCGGATGTGCATCTTGTAGGCCTTGGTCTCCAGCCAGTCGAAGAAGTGGCGCACCCCGTACCAGTAGCGCGGCCAGGAGCTGTCCCAGTTCTTCCATTTCGGGTCGCCCTCGAACAGCCAGTGACGATGCTCGGGCGGCAGGTCGCGCACCGGGATGTCCATCGCCACGCCGTATTTCTTCGCCATCTTCTCGAGGTCGGCCTGGCACTCGCGATAGCTCTCGGTCTGCCAGGGCTTCACCGCGCCTTCGGCCAGCGTCTTCGACTCATCGGGGATGACGAGGCCGAAATCCACCCCGATCACCCGACCGAAGCCGCGGCAGGTCTCGCAGGCGCCGATCGGCGAGTTGAACGAGAACAGGCCGGGCGTCGCCTCGGAATAATGGATGTCGCAGTCCGCGCAATGCAGGCCGGACGAATAGCGCCACACCGCCTCGCCCGGCGTCGCAGTCCCATGCCTCGTCTCGGATTTCCCCCCCTCGCCCGACGCATACACCGCCAGCCGGCCATGGCCGCGCGCCAGCGCCGTCTCCAGCGCCTCGGCCAGGCGCGCATCCTCGGCATTCGACGCGCGGAAGCGGTCCTGCACCACCTGCAGCACGTCGTTGCCCTCGGCGCCGCCCGCGGTGATGCGTTCCTGGATGCGGGTATAGCCCTGCGCGTTGAGCAGGCCGGTCACCTCCACTTCGCTGAAGTTGGACGGCACCGTCACCGGAAAGCACACCACCAGGCGCGGATCGCCCTCGGCCGCCGCGCGCGCGCGCAGGTCGGCGGCGATGCTGTCCGCCGAATCCCGCCGCACCGGCTTGCCACAGCAACGGCAGTGCAGGTGCGCAGCGCGCGCATACAGCAGCTTGAAGTGGTCGGCGAGCTCGGTCATCGTGCCCACCGTCGAGCGCGAGGTGCGCACCGGGTTGGTCTGGTCGATCGCGATTGCCGGCGGCACACCCTCGATGCGATCCACCTGCGGCTTGTCCATGCGGTCGAGGAACTGGCGCGCGTAGGGCGAGAAGGTCTCGACATAGCGCCGCTGGCCCTCGGCGTACAGCGTGTCGAACACCAGCGAGGACTTGCCCGAGCCGGACACGCCGGTCACCACCGTCAGGCGGTTCAGCGGCAGGTCGAGCGAGAGGTTGCGCAGGTTGTTCTGGCGCGCACCGCGGATACGGATGGCGTCGATCGGGGTGTAGCGGGATGCGGACGCAGACATGGAGGGCAGAGCCTGGACGTGAGCCGACATTTTAGTCGGCGAGAGTTCGTCTCGGACTCATGGAGCGGGGGGAAAGGTTCCCTCAGCTACATCAACCACCGTGGCCGCAACAGCATGAGCGGCTTACTTCTTCGCGGCGTCGTCCGGCGGCGCGACCGGCTTCACGCTGGCTTCCTCGACCGGCGCGGCCTCATCGCGTGGGCGCACGCTGTTGATCGCACCCTGGCTCACTTCCTTCAATTTCTGGGCGGCGCCACGGGTGGCCTCGGCGATGCGCTGAGCGGCTGCATCGGCAGCCTCCTTGGCGTCGCGCACGCTGGCGTCGGTCACCTGACTGGCAACGCCGGACTGCTCACGGACGGTGTCCTCCGCTACCTCGGCGCCTTCCTTCGCCTTTTCAGCTGCGGCTTCAACCACGGCCTGGGCAGCAGCCGCACCCGCCTCCCCCAATTTTTTGGCGGCTTCGCCCGCCTTGTCCAGCGCTTCGCGCGCGGCTTCCGCTGCTTCAGTTGCAGATTTTTCGGCCTTTTCCGCCGGTGTATCAGGCGCACATGCAGACAAAACAAGGCTGATCGGGAGAGCGAGCGCGACAATCAGGGTCTTCATGGTCGTGAAATCAAGGCGATGGGCAATGGAGTGGGCGTGTGGCAAGAAAGACATGAGCGGACGAACGAGGTTCGATGCCAGAAAACAAAAAGGGCCGCTCGGGCCCTTTTTGTCGTGCTGAACGCGGTCGATTACTTGACGCGGTTCTTGTACTCGTCGGTACGGGTGTCGATTTCGATCTTGTCACCGATTTCAACGAAAGCCGGCACCGGCAGTTCGAAGCCGGTGGAAATCTTGGCCGGCTTCATGACCTTGCCCGAGGTGTCGCCCTTGACGGCGGGCTCGGTGTAGATGACTTCGCGCACGACGCTGTTAGGCAGCTCGACCGAAATGGCCTTGCCGTTGTAGAACACCACTTCGCACTGCAGACCATCTTCGAGGTACTTGAGCGCGTCGGTCATGTTGTCGGCTTCGACTTCGTACTGCTCGTAGTCGGCGTCCATGAACACGTACATCGGGTCGGCGAAGTAGGAGTACGTCACTTCCTTGTGGTCGAGCACCACGACTTCGAACTTGTCGTCAGCCTTGTAAACCGACTCGGACGGTGCGCCGGTGAGCAGGTTCTTGAACTTCATCTTCACGACCGCGGCGTTACGGCCAGACTTGTTGTATTCGGCCTTTTGCACCACGAGCGGGTCGCTGCCGACCATCACGACGTTGCCGGAGCGGAGTTCCTGAGCGGTTTTCATGCTGTTTCCTGGGTGAAATCGACGCGGCAGCGAGCCGCATGTCTTTGAAAAATTAGGCGCGGGATTCTACCCTGCGGAAGCCCTGATGTGGGAACAGAATTTTGTCAAGCGTGATGAAAGATCCGCTTGTGCCGCAAGTCGCTCACACCATTGGGCAGCATGGCGGTCCATTTCCGGCAGTGCTGCAGCAAACGCGGGCCAGACAACGGCCGGCTCGCCATGGCCATTCCAGGCCTGCCAGAAGCGCGTCAACGCCACAGCGGTCTGTGGATCCAATCCAGCCACATAACGCGCCATGAAGGCATCGAGTTTATCGAAATGGGCACCTTCGTCCTGAGCATAAATTTGCCAGACAAAGGGTTTGCCCGCCCATTGCGCGCGAACGAACGAATCCTCGCCACGCACGAAGTTCAGATCGCACGCCCACAACATTTCGTCGTAGCCCTGTTGGTCGGTGAAGGGGAGGATATGCACCGTCAGACTGCCCCAACGGACGCGTTCCCCCACCGCCAGCGTCGGCCGACCTAGCGCCCGTTGCACATCGCCCAGTACCCGGCTCTCCGGCACCAGCACGGTCAGCGCACAAGCACTTTCAGCCCATGCCTGCATGAGGGCCGGCAAGCCAGGCTGCTCATAGGCGAACAGTGATACGCACACGCCCTCGACACCATGGCGCGCACGCCACGCAGCACGCTTTTCACGCCGGAATGCATCTCGGCACATCAGCAGGTCTGCCTCGCGCACCAAGCCACCCGTGGACTCCTCGAAGCCCGGGAAGAAAAAATGTTTCACCAAGGGGAGGCGCGGATGCGGCGACGACATCGCATGACAGCCCGCCACCCAATCTTCCGCCGACAGGTACTCGAGATTGATCCACACCGGATGGGGTTGCTGTCGTGCCATCACCTGCAGATGTCGCTCGGGGAGTTCGCAGGCAAAGGCCTCGATGACGACCTCACCGGGTTCTACCTCGGGAAACGGCTGCGTCCAGTGACGCAACTCGACGCCTTCGACGACGCCAGCCGTCTTGAGATCCACACTTGCCGCCTGCGGACAGATACGTTGAAGCACGCCCCAGTCATCCACCCACAGGCGCACTTCGCCTGGGTTTCGTGTCGCGAGATCACGTGCCAAGCGCCAGCAAACACCAATATCCCCAAAATTATCCACAACCAGGCAGAAGATCTCCCATTGAGGACGGTGTGTATTCGTTTCTATCGTCATGAGTGTGGATATCTTTGCGTACAAGCGCGGGAGAGTCAGTGAACAAACGGACTGAATCTCTGCAAGGCAAAATCGATGGACATTCGATGCACAGCGTCTTCAATGCTTTGTCTACCCAGTTCTACAGTCCGTCAACCTTTACCTTCCGTGGGCTTAACAGACTTATCCACAGATTTGGGCCGACTGTTTACATCTTTATCTTTTAAATTAAAAGAAAAACATAAGAAACAAAACGTCAGACAACGGGTTGCTGGAACCCCCACCACGACACAAACGTAAACCTGCGCCAAAGCATGCGTACAATCGTGAATCCGAGAAATTTGTGAGGAAACGCCATGTCCTGTCGGCGTGTGCTCTATCTGTCCCTACTGCTGGCATTGAGCGGCTGCTCGACGCTATCGCTCGGTCCGTCGTCTTCCAGTCGCGAAACCACTGCACCCAATACGCAAGCGACCGCGACTGGCACAACTGCAGATGAAGAAAACGTAGAAGCCATCGATTCAACACGCCGGGGCGTACGTGGCTTTGCGGTCTGGTTGGGCGAAACCGTCAATTCATGGTTTGGCGACAAGCCCTACACAGATGGCGGCAAGGTGTCGCATGGCCAACTGGCCGTACGCTTGCGCTGGGATGAAAACGACGGCGTTGATACCAGTGTGCGTTTCCGGGCACGTTTCGATCTGCCCAACCTTCGCAACAAAGCCTATGTGTTCTTCGGTCAGGAAAACGAACGTGAGCTGATTTCAGATCGTCCTGAAACCTTCTCCCGCGAGCAGCAGTTACTGCCTGAAAGCCGCAAGACCGACCAGACGGGCTTTGTGGGTGTCGGGGTCAAACTGCGTGAATACCTTGATTTCCGCGTCGGTTTTCGTGGGGGCTTGAACCCTTACGCACAGACGCGCTTTCGCCGTGACTGGATGCTGTCGACCCGCAACCGCGTCGAGTTTCAGGAAACCGTTTTCTGGCGCAGACACGACGGGCTAGGCTCGACGACCGCGTTGAACCTCGAACACATCTACACCCCATCGCTATCGCTGAAATGGCAGAACGCAGCAACGGTGACGGAAGAAACCGACGGTTTTGCCTGGTCGAGCAGCTTGGGGATGTTCAAGACCTTCGGCGACAACAAGCAGCTATCCGTGGAGGCGTTGATCACGGGTGAAACCGAGGCTGACCCCGATCCTGGCGAATACGGTGTGCGCATGAAATGGCTACAACCGGTGTATCGCGAATGGCTGCTGGGCGAATTCATCCTGGGGCATTTCTGGCCGCGCAAGGATGACAACCCCGATAACGAACGTAGTTGGGCAGTCGGTGCAGGCCTGATCATGCACTTCTGATCGCAGGCCTGCCCGATCGGGAAGGAATCAGTCGTAGTTCGCCAGGGTCTGCAGATCTGCCGCCTCAAGCCAGCGCCATTCGCCTGGTTTGAGCGCGGGGTCGAGCGTCAATCCGCCCACACGGCTGCGGTGTAAAACCTCGACCCGGTTACCCGCGGCCGCGATCATGCGTTTGACTTGGTGATACTTGCCTTCGCAGATCGTCAGCCGCAACGTGGTTTCGCTCGACAGCTCGCAAGCCGCGGCGGCGATCGGTGCGGGTTCGTCATGCAGCTCCACGCCCGCCAACAACTGATCGACAAAATCCTGCCCCACGGCATGCTTGAGAGTGACTTCATACACTTTCGGCGTGCGTTTCTTGCCTGAACTCCACTGGTGGATGAACTGGCCGTCGTCAGACAGCAGCAGCAGGCCGGTGGTGTCCTGATCCAGGCGGCCGACACACTGCACATCGCGCAGCAACATCTGCGGCGGCAGCAGCGTGAAGACGGAAGGATGGAAAGTCGGCTTGTGCGAGCACTCGTAGCCCGTCGGCTTGTGCAGCACGACGTAGGCCTTGGCACGAACGCGCCAAGTTTGGTCGCCGACACTGAATTCGAGGCCGGCCGAGCCGTCTTTGCTGCCCGGGTCGAATTCGGCCAGGGGATCTTCACAGGGAACGCCGGCAACACTGACATAGCCGGCACGGATGAGGGCGCGGCATTCCTTGCGGCTGCCGAAGCCCTGTGCGTGGAGGATTCGTTCGATTTGCATGGGGTGCATGTTATCCCGGCGGCTGGGGCCGTCGGGGTAAACTGTCGCGCCTGCCGTTCAGGAGATGTTTGTGAAATTCGAACACCTGGTCGAGATCAACGATCTCACCAATCCCTTGCAGCAAGCGCTGACGCGCGAGGAACTGTGGTTCGGTCTGCTGTGCCGCGCCGAGGACGCGCGTGCCTTCCTGCCCGGTCTGGAGACTTGTCGCATCGTCGAGCGCGGCGAGGATGCGCTGGTACGTGAGCTGCATTTCGGCAACACCGTCATCCGTGATCGCGTCACCTTCAATGCGCTGGAGTGGATCTGCTTCGAGTCCGAAGCGAACGATGAACACGCAGGCGGCAGCCTGACGATCAGCATCGAAGAACCGCAATCCGGCGCGCTGTTCCTGCGTTTTCGCTACCACACGACCTTGCCCGAAGGGGCGGGTAGCGAAGATGGCCGCTATGCCGAATTCGTGCGTTCAGCCTATCACCAGTCCGACGTCGATACCGTCCGCGTCATCCGCATGATCGCCGAGTCCGGCGGTCTGCAGCAGTAATCAAGGAAAAAACCATGTGGTTCAAGAACCTGCAGATCTATCGCCTGCCCGCAGGCTGGGACATGAGCGCCGAGCGCCTGGAAGAACAACTGGCCAAGAAGCCTTTCCACCCCTGCGGCAGCCAGGACATGGAAAGTCGGGGCTGGCTGTCGCCGCTCAACAATGGCGTGCTGGTGCATGCGGTCGGAGGGCAGTGGCTGGTGTCCCTGGGCTTCGAGCATCGTCTGCTGCCTTCCGCCGTGGTCAAGCAGGAGGCCGATGAGCGTGCAGAGGAATTGGCCGAGCAGCAGGGCTACAAGCTGGGCCGTAAGCAGATGAAGGAGCTGCGCGAGCAGATCACGCAGGAGCTGCTGCCGCGCGCCTTCACCCGCCGCCGTCGCATGTTCGCCTGGATCGATCCGGTCAATGGTTGGCTGGTCATCGATGCAGCCAGCCAGAGCAAGGCGGAAGACATGCTCGAGCAGCTGCGTCACACCCTCGACAGCTTCCCGCTGACGCTGCTGCGCACCGAGTTGTCACCGATGTCGGCCATGGCCGACTGGCTGGCTGGAAACGAGGCCCCAGCGGGTTTCACCATCGACCAGGACTGCGAGCTGCGTTCGGTCAGCGAAGACAAGGCTGCAGTGCGCTACGTGCGTCACACGCTGGAAGGGGATGAAGTGAAGGGCCACCTCGAGGCCGGCAAGCTGCCGACCCGCCTGGCCCTGACCTTCGACGATCGAGTCAGCTTCGTGCTGACTGAAAAGCTCGAGATCAAGCGTCTGGACTTCCTCGATGTGGTTCGCGACCAGATCGACGGTGAAAAGGAGGACGCCGAAGCATTGTTCAACGCTGAATTTGCGCTGATGACCGGCGAACTGGCGCATCTGTTGCCCGCCGTCGTACAGGCACTGGGCGGCGAGATTGCGGTCGCACCGGCAGAGCCAGCTCCAGTTGCAGCATTCGCCTCAACCGCGGTCGTGTCGCCAGTGGCTGACGATCCTCCGTTCTGATACAGGTCTGAAAGGCCCTGAAAAAAGCGTCGGCAGAGGTCGGCGCTTTTTTCTTCTGGGTGTACACAGGTTTTATATATTTAAAAGACTGTAAACATAGTACACCGCCCATTTCTGTGGATAAGTGTTTTTAAACCATTAAAAACAGTGGATTGAAATCGGTATAAGCACGTGGACATCGGACCTTGAAGGGCGGGATGGTTTGTTGATGGAAAAACATCGCAAGCGCGAAAGTGCAGTTGTCCACAACTTCGACCCTGCTGGAACCACAGCTTTCCCACTGGACCTTTTGCCGTGTGAAACCCGCTTGCAGTCCAGCTGCGCTAAAGTCGCGTCATGGACAACAGTTTGATCATCGAATGGTGGCACTGGGAGCTCGCCGGGCTGGGCTTGGTGCTGCTGGAACTGGCCGTGCCGGCCTTCTTCGTCATCTGGTTCGGCTTTGGCGCCTTGCTTGTCGGGTTGGTGCTGTGGGTGCTGCCGGATTTGTCATTGCCGGCACAGATCGGCGCCTGGGTCTTTGCCTCGGTGGCAATGGCGGTGCTGTGGTTCCGGGTGTTCAAGCGTTCGCAGCACAAGACCCTCATCGGGACCGCAGCCGGTGAAGTCATCGGCGAAGTCGGCCTGCTCGTCAGCACGGTGGAGCCTTTTCAGCGCGGAAAGGTGCGTTTCCAGCGGCCAGTGCTGGGGGCGGAAGAATGGGCCTGCATGGCTGACATTCGCATTGCCGCAGGCGAGCGGGTGCGCGTCGTCAGCGTCGAAGGCAGTTTCGTCAAAGTAGCGAAAGCCTGATCAACTCAAGCAAAAGGAATCACTCATGACCGAAGGCCTCGCCATTGCGCTCGCCATTCTGGTGTTTGTCGTCGTCACCATCGCCAAAGGCGTTCGCTTGGTCGCACAGGGTGAAGAATGGGTGGTCGAGCGCCTGGGCAAGTATCACACCACGCTGCGTCCTGGCCTCAACATCCTGATTCCTTACCTCGACAACGTTGCCTACAAGCTGGTGACCAAGGACATCATCCTCGACGTGCAGGAACAGGAGGTCATTACCCGCGACAACGCGGTGATCCTGACCAACGCCATCGCCTTCGTGAAGATCACCGACCCGGTCAAGGCAGTGTATGGCGTGACCGACTTCTCCGAGGCGATCCGTAATCTGATCATGACGACATTGCGCTCGATCGTCGGTGAAATGGAGCTCGACGAGGCGCTATCTTCACGTGACAAGATCAAGGCCCGGCTGCGCGAGAGTATTGCTGATGAAGCAGTGGATTGGGGACTGACGGTGAAGTCGGTCGAGATTCAGGACATCAAGCCGTCCGAATCCATGCAGCGTGCGATGGAACTGCAGGCCGCCGCCGAACGCGAGCGCAAGGCGGCGGTGACCAAGGCCGAAGGCGCCAAGCAGGCCGCCATCCTCGAAGCCGAAGCACGACTCGAATCCGCCAAGCGCGACGCCAATGCTCAGGTGATGCTGGCCGAAGCTTCGGCCGAATCCATCCGCCGCGTATCCGCCAGCATCGGCGACCAGACCACGCCGATGCTTTACCTGCTGGGCGAGAAATACATCGCTTCGCTCGAAAAACTGGGTGAATCCGGGAGCTCGAAGGTGGTGGTCATGCCAGCCGACCTGCAGGAAACCCTGCGTGGCCTGGTGGGTAAGTTGCGTGGCTGAGTGGCCTCTGCAGCGCATTCAGACAAACATTGATAGAAATCGAATCAACCGATCGAAAGGATCAGCATGAAATTCAAGTGCTTGAACGCTGCCCGCGCGCTATCGGCGGCGATGGTCTTGTCCGCAATCGCTGGCAGCGCGCTGGCGCAGAATTTCATGACCGACAAGGCCGAAGTCGAAAAGCTGCTGACAGGGGCCACCTTCATCGGCGTTTATCTGCGTACCGAATCCGCCTACACCCTCAAGTTTGGCAACGATGGCATGCTGACCGACACGACTGGCGCCAAGGCGCGCTGGTGGGTGGATGAACAGGCCCGCTACTGCCGCGAATGGCTGGATGGCAAGCTCAAGGGCAATACGGGGTGCATGAATGTCGAGGTCGACGCGGGTCAGGTCGCCTTGTATTCCGACGGCAAGAAGGTCGTCGAAGGCATCATCACCGGCAAGTAAGCCGCGCTTGCCGATCGCAGTGTGATCGGCGCCTTGTTGGCCAAGGCGCCGTCGTCGCCAGAATCAGCTCAGGACTTGCCCATGCTCGCGGGTCGCATGGAAAGTCACCTTGGGCCACTTCTCCGCCGTCACTTCCAGGTTGTAGCGGCTGGTGGCCAGATACACCGGGTTGCCGTCAATGTCCTTGCCCAGGCGCAGCGCCTGTTCGCGTTCGAAATTGCGGCGGGTGACGTCGTCCGGGAAGGTCAGCCAGCGCGCGGTATGGATGTCGGCCGGTTCGAAGATCGCGTCGACCTTGTATTCGTCCTTCAGGCGCTGCGCAACGATCTCGAACTGCAGCACACCGACCGCACCGAGCAGCATCTGGCCGCCTTCGAGTTCGAAGACCTGAATCGCGCCTTCTTCGCCCAGTTCCTGCAAGCCCTTCTGCAACTGCTTGGACTTGAGCGGATCGCGCAGGCGCGCAGCGCGGAACATTTCCGGCGAGAAGTACGGGATGCCCTTGAAGCCGAGGTTTTCGCCTTCGGTCAGGGTGTCGCCGATCTGCAGCTGGCCGTGGTTGTGGATGCCGACGATGTCGCCGGCGACGCCATCTTCCATGATCACGCGTTCATTGGCCATGAAAGTGAGTACATTGGCGAGCTTCATCTCGCGTCCGGCGCGCACGTGCCTGACCTTCATGCCGGCGCTGTAGCGGCCCGAACAGATGCGGAAGAAGGCGATGCGGTCGCGGTGCTTCGGGTCCATGTTGGCCTGGATCTTGAACACGAAGCCCGTGAAGGCCGGTTCGGCCGGCTGCACCATGCGTGCCCCGCCGTCACGGGCTTGCGGCGGCGGTGCCCAGTCGATCAGCGACTGCAGGATCTCCTGCACGCCGAAGTTGTTGATACCCGAACCGAAGAACACCGGGCTTTGCTGGCCGGCGAGGAATTCGTCGAGGTCGAACGGGGGCGAAGCACCGTCGATCAGTTCGACATCTTCGCGCAATTGGCCCACTTCCATCGGGAAGCGCTTGTCCAGCTCGGGATTGTCCAGGCCCTTGATGATCTCGCCATCGCTGCGGCGCTCTTCACCGGGCGTGAAGGTCAGCACCTGTTGCTGCAGCAGGTGATACACGCCGCGGAAGGCCTTGCCCATGCCCAGCGGCCAGGTCACCGGCGCGCAGGTGATCTTGAGCACGTCCTCGATCTCGGCCAGCAGCTCGAAGGGCTCGCGCACCTCGCGGTCGAGCTTGTTGACGAAGGTGATGATCGGCGTGTTGCGCAGGCGGCAGACGTTGAGCAGCTTGATCGTCTGCGCTTCCACGCCCTTGGCGGCGTCGATCACCATCACCGCGGCATCCACGGCCGTGAGCACGCGGTAGGTGTCTTCGGAAAAGTCCTCGTGACCCGGGGTGTCGAGCAGGTTGATGGTGTGGCCCTGGTACTCGAACTGCATTACCGAGCTGGTCACCGAGATGCCGCGCTGCTTTTCCACCTCCATCCAGTCCGAGGTGGCGTGGCGCGCCGATTTGCGTGCCTTCACCGTGCCGGCGAGCTGGATCGCGCCGCCGAACAGCAGCAGCTTCTCGGTCAGCGTGGTCTTGCCCGCGTCGGGGTGGGAAATGATGGCGAAGGTGCGGCGCTTTTCGACGTCGCGCAGCAGTTCGGGCGGGAAGGGCGTGGTGGTCATCGGGCTTCGTCGGCAAAAAGAAAAACCGCCTGCGCAGGTTTGGGCGAGGCGGGACAAGCGCAATTCTATCAAGGAATTAGCAGGCTGCCGGCGGCCGATGCACGACAAAAAAACGGGGCACGTCGGCCATGTCTGGCGTCGATGCCCCGAATGAGGAGAGCGGAGGAAGCGTCGCGGGTCCGATCAGGCGGACCGGCGCGGCTTATCTTTTCTTGCCGACCTGATCGCCGATGACACCCCCAATCGCAGCACCACCGACCGTGCCGAGAATGCCGCCATTGGTGACGACCGCACCGGCCACGCCGCCGACAGCGGCACCGGTCGCCGCGCTCTTTTCGCGCGAGGACATGTTGTCCCAGGTGGCGCAGCCGCTGGCGGCCACGGTGATCAGGATCGCGGGAATCAGGGTCGTGATTTTCATGGTGTTCTCCTGTTGCGTGTCTGTTGGGGACGGAAACCTGTATCGGCATTCCGTCGGTAGGCATCGATATGAACATGGCTGCGCGGAAAAAACTCCCGGCGGAGGGTGACGAGTTGTTTCAGACCCGGCAGCATGCGGGAACCTGTCCGCACCCGATCCGAACCATGCTGCTGCTCGACGCTTCCCTCGCCCAGTCCATCGTCGACCGCACGATGCAGATCCTCCACGCCAATGTTAATGTCATGGATGCGCGCGGCATCATCATCGCCAGCGGTGACGCCGCGCGGATCGGCGCACGTCATGAAGGCGCCGCCATGGTGCTGGCCCAGGGCCGTACGGTCGAAATCGATGCCGCGCTTGCCAGTCGGCTGCACGATGCGCGGCCGGGCATCAACCTGCCGCTGCGCGCCGAGGGCGCCATCGTTGGCGTGATCGGGCTGAGCGGCGCGCCGGAGGCCATCCGCCAGTTCGCCGAGCTGCTGCGCATGGCGGCCGAAACCATGCTCGAGCAGGCGCGGCTCACTCAACTCATCGCCCGTGATGTGCGCCTTCGTGAGGAACTGGTGCTGCAACTCATCGGTATCGCGACGCCGACCCCTGCGCTGGAAGACTGGGCGCGCCAGCTTGGCGTGGACCCCGCCTTGCCACGGGTGGCGTTGCTGATCGAGCCCGACCCGGCACGGGTCGATGCGGCAGCCTTGCTCACTGAACAACAGCGCGTAATGGCACGGGTGGCTGCCGCCGAGCCCACGGCCTTGTGCGCGGCAGTGTCGCTGCGGGAACTGGTCGTGCTGTTGTCCGCCCCGTCCGTAGCCGAAGGCACGGCGCGCCTTCAGGCGCGTGCCGCGGCCTTGCTCGAGCAGCTACGGCATGAGACTGCACCGCCCGTGCGCCTGGCCTTGGGCGGTGTGTTCGGCGGCGGCAACGGCCTGGCCCGTTCCTACCAGTCGGCGCGCAGCGTGCTGCGCATCGGTCGTCGTCGCCATCCTGAACGCACCTTGCACTGCTACGCCGACCAGACTCTGGCCGTGCTGCTGGCCGGTCTGGGCGAAGGCTGGCAGGCGGACGAGCTGCGCCGTCCGCTGCAGCGCCTTGCCGCGCATGATCGGGACGGTTTGCTGCAGCGCACGCTGGCGGCCTGGTTTGCGCACGACATGAAGCCGGCAGTCACCGCGCGCGCCCTGCATGTCCATCGCAATACCCTCGATTACCGCCTGCGCCGGATTGCCGAATTGTGTGCGCTCGATCTTGCGCGTCTGGACGACTGCCTGCTGCTCTACATCGCCCTCGAGCTGGACGACTGAGCTTGTACACGTGCACATTCGATTACATTTTTGATCGATTAATTTTGTGCATACGAACGAAGACGGGGCAGTAAAGACCGCCTTAAGCTCTTCCACTGTTCTCTCCTGTCGCCTGGAGTTCCGTCATGAAGATTGTCATTGCCCCCGATTCCTACAAGGAAAGCCTGTCTGCGCTGGAAGTCGCGCAGGCGGTCGAAGCGGGTTTCCGTGCCGTGTTTCCGCAGGCCGACTATGTGCTGGTGCCGGTGGCCGACGGGGGTGAAGGCACGGTCGAGGCCATGGTTGCCGCGACGCAGGGGCGCCGGCTCACGATCGAGGTCAGCGGCCCGCTCGGCCATCCGGTGCAAGCCTTCTATGGGCTGACCGGCGACGGTGAGACCGCGGTGATCGAAATGGCCGCGGCCAGCGGCCTGATGCTGGTGCCGCCGGCGCAGCGCAATCCGCTCCTCACCACCTCGCGCGGCACCGGCGAACTGATCCGCGCCGCGCTCGATGCGGGTGCCCGTCGCTTCATCCTCGGCATCGGTGGCAGCGCCACCAATGATGGCGGGGCCGGCATGGTGCAGGCACTGGGCGCCCGCCTGCTGGATGCGAATGAACAGGCGCTGCCGGCTGGCGGCGGCGCGCTGGCGGCGCTGGCGCGCATCGATGTGTCGGGGCTCGACCCCCGTCTGGCCGACTGCCGCATCGAAGTCGCCTGCGATGTGGATAACCCGCTGACCGGCCCGCGCGGCGCTTCGGCGGTATTCGGCCCGCAAAAGGGTGCGACACCGGACATGGTGCAGGCGCTGGACGCCAACCTCGCCCATTTTGCCCGTCTCATCCAGCGTGACCTCGGCGTGGCGGTGGAGACGGTGCCGGGCGCGGGTGCCGCCGGCGGCATGGGCGCAGCGATGCTGGCCTTTTTCGGCGCCACGCTGAAACCGGGCATCGAAATTGTCACCGCCGCGGTCGGGCTCGATGTCCAGGTGCGCGATGCCGACCTCGTCATCACCGGTGAGGGCCGCATCGATTTCCAGACCATCCACGGCAAGACACCGATCGGCGTCGCCCGCGTCGCCAAGCGCCATGGCAAGCCGGTGATCGGCATTGCCGGCTCACTCGGCGCGAATGTGGGTGTGGTGCATGAACACGGCATCGATGCGGTGTTCAGCGTGTTGCACACGCCTTGCACCCTGGATGAAGCCCTGCGCGATGCCGCTGCCAACGTCGAACTGACCGCCCGCAATGTCGCGGCAACCCTGCTTCTTGGCGCTTCCGCCCTTTCATGATGATGAACCCTTTCCCCGAACTGGAGACCCCCATGCACGCCGACAGCTTTCTTGCCAAGGACCACCCGCTGCGCGAGGACATCCGCCTGCTGGGGCGCATCCTGGGCGACGCAGTGCGCCAGCAGGAAGGCGACGCGGTGTTCGGCTGCATCGAACAGATCCGCCAGTGTTCCATCCGCTTCCGCCGCGACGACGACATTGCCGCCCGGCGCGAGCTGGAAGACATGCTCGACGCCCTGTCGCGCGACCAGACCATCCAGGTCGTGCGCGCCTTCAGCTACTTCTCGCACCTGGCCAACATCGTCGAGGACCAGCACCATATCCGGCGCTCGCGCGCGCACCTGATCGCCGGCTCCGCGCCGCGCGAAGGCAGCCTGGCGCACGCGCTCGAGGCCGTGCTGGGCAACGGCACCACGGACGCATCCGGGCTGGTGGATTTTCTCGACACCGCTCGCATCTCGCCGGTGCTCACCGCCCACCCCACCGAGGTGCAGCGCAAGAGCATCCTCAACTGCGAGACGGTGATCGCCCGCCTGCTCGACGAGCGCGACCGCATGCAGCTCACCCCGGAGGAGTCCGAGACCAACCTCGAGGCGCTGCGCCGTGCGGTGCTCACGCTGTGGCAGACGCGCATGCTGCGCACGGCCAAGCTGTCGGTGATCGATGAGGTCAATAACGGGCTGTCGTACTTCGACAC
>Ga0209066_10001375_pt1 | contig 32373 bp, 25 predicted proteins | sample All_14_2_FD_187198 | JGI IMG/M metagenome (GOLD analysis project Ga0209066, IMG submission 187198) | Freshwater microbial communities in response to fracking from Pennsylvania, USA - Allegheny Zone_MetaG_DW_15 (SPAdes) (version 2) ... | reverse complement strand
TTCCTGATCCGGCCAGAACTCATTCGGCAGCGTGCCGTTGGGCGAGAACATGATGATGAGCCTCTGCTTGCGCTGCGGCGTGGGCGCACCCGTCAGGCTGGGCAGCCCGGCAAGGAAGGGCAGCGCCCCGGCAGAGATGCCGAGATCGCGAAGGAATTGGCGGCGATAGAGGTTTTTCATTCTGGAAGCAAAAAGGGGGTATGAAAGCTACGCCACGCAGGCGCGCATCTTGCGCCCACCTGATGGCGGTATGGTGGCGGAACTCAAGCGGAATGCGGGGGGCGACGGCCATCCACAAAAGAGACGTTGGTACTCGGTGGCGGAAACATTCTTCCACGCGGATTTGTCTCGCTATTTAATGGCGGTGCCGATAATACCGGAGCCGGTGTTCTGGATGCAGATGATGTCCACAGAAATTGAGCCATGAAAATGACCATAAAAATCACTTTGGTTCTCATGCTGTTTCCGTTCATGGCCTGGGCGTCTGCCGATGACTATGGCGTGCCTAATGTGGTGATCCCGGAGCTGGCGATCAAGGATGCCCCAGTCACTGATGCAGTGCGAATCGCCCTGGAGGAGGCCCACAAGCAGGACTCACGGGTGAACCTGGCAAATGTGATCGTTCATGAGCCGAAAAGCTCCGTTGCCCGCGTGACGCTGAGCTTTAAAAACGTGCCGCTTTTAGCCGCGCTGCATTTAATGGCGGAGTCGGTCTTCTATGAAGTGGTCGTTAGAAACAGGACCATTGAAATGCGGCCTGCTGGCGGTGGGGGAGAAGGGGAGGGACCCTCTTCAGTCCTAGTCGATCTGCATCCAAATGTGCTGCGAGATTTGAACATCAAACTTCTCGATGAACAATCCCTCAAATCCCTTTTGAAGGAACTGAAAATTGATCCCGGCAAAATAGATGGATTCGTCTTTTTGCCGGATGGACACGGGGTTTTGATCAAGGGAAGAGGGCGCGAAATGCAAAATATTCAGTCCATCATTTCTCTGCTCAATCGAGGATTGCGAATCGAGAAGTGAGCACCGCCATGCGGCCGACTTTTTCAGTTTGTGGGAGCTTCCCAAGCCTGGAGCGTTTGAATGCTGTCGAAGCATCGAGCGTCTTTGAGTTTATCTACGCCCGGAGGTTAGGCCTCCGGCCTGACTATGGACTGGGGCTTCCAGCCTTAGTCTTGTCAGTCTTCCAGACAACGTTCGGGACGCCTCGATCCGCTGACAGGCCGGAGGCCTATCCTCCGGGGATGCGGGCGGGGGAGGCGGAGGAGCTTTTGAAGTCGTTCCCTCCCGCTTCCTCCTAAGCTGGAGACGAGTTCTCCGAACTTCAAACCTTCTACTTCAGCTCCTTGAGCTGGATATGCCGGTACTCCATCACGCCGCGGTCGCCTTCGAGGCCGATGGGGCCGGTGGCGGGGAGTTTGAGGGCGTCTTCGAGGACTTCGCCGTTGCAGGTGCAGTGGGCCACGCCGTCTTTCACGGTGACTTCGATCTGGTTCCACTCCTGCGGCTTGTAGGCCTTCAGGTCGGTGAAGGGACCGGCGACGAGGTAGTCGCGGCACTGGAGCTGCGGCTTGCGCACAAAGATGCCGCTGTCCGCATTCACCCCGGCGCGGAATTCGAGCTTGAGCACGAAGTTCGTCGGAAACTCGGCCACGGTGTAGATCTGTCCCGTGAGCTTGTCCATCTCGGTGGGGAAGTTCACGGTGAAGATGCCGTCCTTCACGAAGTACTGGCCCGCATCCTTCGCCTCGGTCTTGCCATCGTGCTTGGCGGTGATGGCGCCGGGATTCGGATCGTCCTTCTTGGTCTTTTCGCGGAAGCACCAGCCGGTGAGGTCCTTGCCATTGAAGAGCGAGGTGAAGCCTGCCTCAGGCTGCCAGTCCTCCGCATGCAGGGTGGAGAGCGAGAGTGCGGCGAGGAGCAGGGCGGCGGTGCGTTTCATGGTTGGGGAGAGGTGGGAAAGCCGGAATAGGGCGGGCAGTTAACGCTGTGTTTTCTGCGGAGCTGACGAAAAAAGCAAAACAAAAGCGAGGGTAAGGAGAGTGGGGAGGTGTCCAGAGGAAGGGGATGATCTTGATCCCGGCAGCTTGGCGTGGATGGCGCGGGAGCGCTGAGCGGTTTGGAGGAGCGGGACCATCTTGGTCCCGGCTTGGGAAGAACGCTGGGTGAACGCGGAGCGTTGAGGGATCAGGATGATCCCTCTCCTGCCGGAGGCGCTGGGTGGTTTGGAAGGAGTGGGACCATCCTGGTCCCTCACGCTCCGCTCGCGCCCTCCGTTCCGCGCTGGCATGGCGTGGCTGTCTCTTTGCTCACGCTGGGCATTGCGTGAGCGTTGAGGGATCAGGATGATCCCTCTCCTGCCGGAGGCGCTGGGTGGTTTGGAAGGAGTGGGACCATCCTGGTCCCTCACGCTCCGTTCGCGTCCTGCGTTCCGCGCTGGCATGGCGTGGCTGTCTCTTCGCTCACGCTGGGCATTGCGTGAGCGTTGAGGGATCAGGAGGATCCCTCTCCTCCCATCACTTCGGCACCACGGTGAAGCCTTCCTTGCTGTCCTTGATCAGCCAGCCGGCGGCTTCGAGTTCTTTGCGCAAAATGTCGGCGGCGGCCCAGTCTTTGGCCTGCTTGGCATCCCAGCGCTGCTGGGCCTTGGCCTGGATGTCGGCGGGCACATCGGCCACGGCGTCTTCTGCCACGGGGGGCAGCACGATGCCCAGCGCGCCGAGCATGAAGTGCAGGCCGCTGCGTGCGGCGGCGGCTTCTTCGGCGGAAAGCGCGGCGGGCTTGAGCTTGTTCAGCGAGCCAAAGATGGAGCCCATGGCTCCGGGGACGTTGAGGTCATTGAGCAGCGTGTTCCAGGCATCCTCGAAAGGGCCTGCCGATTTCGACTCGGTCAGGGCCGGGGAGAGGGCGGCCAGCGCCTTGTCGGCCTTTGCCAGTTTTTGCAGGGCCTGGCGTGCGGAGTCCAGGCTATGCATGGTGAAATTCAGCGGCGCACGGTAGTGGCCGGAGATGAGCACATAGCGTACCTCGGCGGCGGTGTAGCCCCGTGATGCCAGGTCCGCCAGCGTGTAGAGATTGCCGATGCTCTTGCTCATCTTGCCGCCATCCACCATGAGATGCGCGACGTGCATCCAATGATGCGCAAAGTGCCCGTGCGTGCTGCAGCAACTCTGGGCGATCTCGTTTTCATGATGCGGGAAGATCAGATCCACGCCGCCGCTGTGCAGATCAAAGTCCTCGCCGAGGTATTCGAGAATCATGGCGCTGCATTCCAGATGCCAGCCGGGCCGGCCTTCGCCCCAGGGACTGGGCCAGAAGTTCTCGCCGTCCTCCGGCTTGCGCGCCTTCCACAGGGCGAAGTCGGTGAGGGAATCCTTCGTGTACTCGTCGCTGTCCGTCGCGCTGGCTGCTTCGCTGGCGCCGAGGCGCAGTTCGCGGTCTTCCAGGTGGCTGAGTTTGCCGTAGTCTTTGAAGGAGGAGACGCGGAAATAGACGCTGCCGTCCGCAGCGGCATACGCATGACCACCGGCCACGAGTTTTTCGATCATCGCCACCTGCTGCGGGATGTGCGCCACGGCGGAGGGCTCGATGTGCGGCGGCAGGAGGTTCAGCGCAGCGCAGTCGGCGTGAAATTTCTGCGTCCAGCCCTGGGTGAAGTCGAGCAGCGTCTGCCCCGCCTTCTGCGAGTCGCGGATCGTTTTGTCGTCCACATCCGTGATGTTGCGCACGTGCAGCGTGGGTGTGCCGGAGGCCTCCACCACGCGGCGCATCACATCCTGCGCCACGAAGGTGCGGAAGTTGCCGATGTGCGCCGGGCCATAGACCGTGGGTCCGCAGCAGTAAAAGCGCAGCGTCTTGCCATCCAGCGGTGTGGTTTCGCGATCAGTGCGGGTCAGGGTGTCGTGGAGCTTCAGGGCGGGCATGGGGGCGGGGAAAATGAATGGTGAATGCGGAATGTCGAGCGCGGGAATGAGCCGAGGTCGAGGCAGCAAGAGGCCACAAAGCGATCGAGGGGGCGAAAACGCGCCATCGAAGCGGCATCGTCCTCGTCCTCCTGCTCAAACTCGTCCTCGATCCTGCGTCCCCGCCACACCTAGGACATGCGCGCCATGCCAGGCACGTATTGTAGTTCCGCCTTTAGGCGGTTCTGGTCGCGCTACCCAGAGTCCAGATTCCGGCTAAAGCCGGTACTACGGAACAGCCTTGGGTTGCTCGCAGCCGCCTCCTGCATCCACGCCACCCACCGATGCCCCTTGACCCCCGGCTCCCATGGGTTATTCTCCCTTTCTCCAAAACGGGGGCGTACTGGTTTCGACGGGTAGCCTTAGTTCGGAGCTGCATGCCGAGGATGATTCGTTGGCCTCGTTAAACACCGGATCAAAAACACAAATGCAAACTCTAACGAGCTAGCACTCGCAGCTTAAGCCCTGCGACATCCTTCAGGCGATGTCTGGTAGCCTGAACGATGCCACTACCAGGCTGGTTTGATGGCCGGGCGACCGGGTCACAAACGAGATCAAACAGGACGCTGGGTGAAGAGTAGGCCGTCTCAAGCCGCCTCCCACCGAGACCAAACATGAGACTGAGCATGGAGACGCTACGGATGATGGTTATTCGGACAGGGGTTCAACTCCCCTCGCCTCCACTTCCTTGAAGTTCAAGGAAGTGCGTTGAATTTATCGGCCATATTACAACGATGATTACAACGCGTGTGTTGACGTTGCGGATCAAAATCATTGTTCGAGAATGTCGCGAATGTAAAAGTCCTAATTCGCCAATATGCAACATTCTGACGCTCAGAATTCCCTAGATTCAGTAAAAAGCAATTCCGCTGAACAGCCAACTAACGAACAGCGCTCTCAGCTAGAGGTCCGGGGTTCTAGGAAAAAGAAAAAGCGTAGAGATTCGAAACTTCGCCTATCGGCAGTCTCCCCCCTGTCTCAACAGCTGAACTCATTACGAGAAACATTGTTAACCCAGGGGCACTTGAGCAAACTGCCTGCCGTATTAGCTGGCGAAAGAATGCCAGATGGCTTCTTCGACGAATTTCAGCCTGAAATCCTTTCACGAGAGCCCGATGACTCCATCCAGCATGCTTTGGCGTACGTGCTCCGAAAAACTTCGGGCGGTAAAATCGACCAGGCATACAAGGAGGCAAGAAAATCCTCTCTCGTGGTGCTCTTCGATTGTTCGGTAAAAGCCAATTTTGAAAAAAGCTGCCTTGAGAGCGACAGCTTTGCTGAGGCTTACTTTCGCAGTCTCATTCTGCTTGATCCGCGAAACATCACTGAAAATCCACCTGTTGCGAAGTATCTGGCCGACGAAATGGAAAAAAACAGAACTCGATTTCTCAAATCCCTGTCGAAGGATTGTTACAATGCTGATCGAAGGAGGCAACGGGTGCCCGTGGATGTATGCAGCTACATCCTAGCTCGCTATTGGACAAACAAACACTGTCCACTTTGGTTGATGAGGCGAGATGCACAGTTGAAAGCCTGTAAATCACTTGCTCCCGGCGAATTTTGGACTGATGCCGTCGTAAAAGAGCGAATAAAAAAACACCGACTTCGTGGCTGTCGTCGTGCTCCCATTACTATGGTTCTGCTTGGCAAAGATAAGCAAATCGCTGCTTTTGAAATTGAAGGCGCAATTTTCAATCAACTATGCTTGAAGAAATTTGGGTACGACTTTTTGCCGCCAAAATCACAGGTTGATACAAAATATCAGTCAGGCAGCTTGCCGCACGCGTTGGACCTGCAGAAGACATGTTCTGCATCTAATTTGGCGATGAGAAAAGAAGACGTTCATGCCGGGGCGCCCAAGGGGTTCAAAGAATTACGTGATCTAGTTCATGCTGTGCAGAGGCGAGCCGACATTATTGTTGATCGCATCTCAAGATTAGAATGGCCTTTGGATGATCTGCGTTGTGAAAGAGAATGGGCGGAGGTTGCCGCCCTCAATAAGGTGGCGGCAGTCATAGGAACACTGACAGAGAAATTGAAGTTCAGACACGGCTGGGTCGAACCGCATCTCGTTCCAAGATACAGAGCGATTGAAGCAAAAAAGACACGGGACGGGATGAATCGCCATTGAGCAGTCTTGTGAGCAGGATCCAGGGTGGATTCTGCATAGCAGATGTAACCCGTGTTTTCACGAGGCGATTCGAGATGATCGCTGCACCATGTCCACCAATAACAATGAGCAGCAATTTCGTCACCGCACATCAATGACGACAGAGCCTATAAGATCCATGCCTTCGCTCACGGCGCAGAGATCACCGGAATTCATTCGACTTCCCAAGTCTGGCCAACGCTGTCCCTTTACCGGAATGAGTCGGGCCAGTCTAAATGAACTCGTTCTCGGAATAGGGGCTCCAGTGCACTCGGTCGTTTTGCGTCGTGAAGGAGCATCGAGAGGAATCCGGCTCATTCATTTGGAAAGCCTTTTGCATTACCTGTACCAACAGATGGAGCAGCAAATCAATTCGGGGCAGGGAAGTGAAGGAAGCTAGGCCATTGAAAACGCCTTTCATCCACCAGGGCGAGGAATCCGCCAAAGGGATGCGGCATTGCAAATTGCGCGCGTGAATAAATTCCAAATTTCTATGGACTCATCAATGTTGAAGCAGCGGTTGCCGACGTATCTGGAACGCATTGGTCATGGCCCACGCATTCACGTGAACGGGATTGATCTAAAAGCACGGTGTCCGCTTCACGATGACAAAACCCCTAGTCTTTCAGCGAAGAAAAAGGAAGCGGTTTGGGAGTGGTACTGCCACCCCTGTGAAGTTGGTGGCACGGTCATCGAATTGCATGCCTTACGCCGAAAATTAAATCCAAAGACACAGTTCCCGGTGATCTGTCGGGAAATCGCAGAAATCATAAACCTTGCACCTACTGAGACTCTCATGATCGACCGATCAGTTGACTCACCGGCCAAAATAATTCCCGCTCCAATTCCAAATGATGAATCGTCAGAACTGACTTCGCAGTGGCGAAAAACACTTTATGAAGACGCTATCCTCAGGGACAAATTTGCAAGCGAGCTTGGCTTGCCGCCAGCCTTGTTGCAATGCGCCGCCAACTTCGCAGGTGATGGACTTGGCATCGTTCCCACAGGGCACAAATGGAGAACTCCTGGAGCGGGAAAGGAATGCACTCTCAGGGAGCCCCGACTGGCATATATCGGTGACGGCTATTTCAAAATCCGTGCCCCCTTTGGTAATGGAGCAGATCCAAGATTTTGGATGTCGGGGCAACAGTTGCGACCGTGGCTGGGGCATTTGCTAGTGCCGGGCGACCCGACCGTAAAACACGTCCATGTTCATGAGAGCGAGTCGAGCGCGCTTGCACTGATCGCAGCCGGATTCTGGTCCAGGGACAATAGCTCCATCGTGGTTGCCACCAGTGGTGCCGGTGGTTTCAAACAGGAATGGCGAGGGTTGTTCGCTGAACGCACCGTCCATTTTTGGCCTGATGATGACGAGTCTGGCATGCGGTTCGCCGATAAAACAGCAAGTCTGCTTCATGGCACTGCCAATGAGATTCATTTTCACGACTGGCATCCTTAGTCAACCACACCAAAACCATGAGCGATAGAGCAGACGACAAAATAAAGGACGTGCGGGATTTTTACCGGCTGAAAGGGGCAGCTGCACTGCGGGAGGCCCCTTCTCGCGTATGGCACCCACCTTCCACCACGGTACCCTCGCAAGCCGAAGCCCCCCCCGCTTCAGGCGGAAAAAGAATATTACCATACAAGCACTTCAATGACCTTGAACCTCAGCTTCAGTCCGGGGATCTGGTGCACAATCTTCTCACGCACGGCGATGTGTCGGTGGTGTATGGTGCGTCAAATGTAGGGAAGTCATTTTGGGTGCTCGATCTTGCAGCACATGTTGCCAACAATGTCCCCTACAGAGGGGAGTCCCGCGTACAGGGCGGTATAGTCGTCTATGTCACCCTCGAAGGAGGACGCGCTTTTTCCAACCGTATCGAGGCATTGAAGATTAAAGCAAAGCTGAATCCCGGGGGGCATCTTTACGTGATCAACTCAGCATTCGCGCTGCTGGACGGGGAAGACTGCAACGCTCTGCTGAATGCAGTAAATGAGATTACTGACAAATGGCCGATCCCGGTGTGCTTGATCGTCATCGACACATTGGGACGTGCCATGGCTGGTGGCGATGAGAACAGTTCCGTTGAAATGACCAAGGTCATCAGAGCCGTGGATGGGATTAAAACGAAAACCGGTGCACACGTGATGCTGGTTCACCACGCGGGTAAAAATGAAGCCAGAGGGGCTCGCGGGCACTCCAGCCTACGCGCAGCGATTGACACGGAAATTGAAATTCATATCCCCGACGGATCGGCCTTGACCTGTGTAGAGGTGAGGAAGCAACGCGATCTACCAGTGATCGCAGCGATGCAGTTTAAGCTCGAAACAGTAATCCTCAATACAAACAACTACGGGGAAAATGTCACGAGCTGCGTTGTGCAGCACGATCTGAACGCAGTGCTAGCTCCAGCCGGTAGAAAATGTAAATCAAAAGCCAAGGCAGGTCCGTCGCACGAACAGGTGCTCGAGCTCGTCCCAGAAGGGCGAACCATACAAAAAGCGCAGCTCAAGGATGATATACAGCGGAAGCTCCCTACCACTGCGCGCAACGCTGATTCTTTGATTCGAGACCTTTTGAGCAGCGGCGTATTGACTGTAACACGTGTCAGATCCAGCGCTGGGCAAAACCAAGTTCACGTCACCCGGGCCGTACAGAGTGAGATCTGAAACAGGCCGCAAAAGCTATTACACATTCTGTTTGGGCTTTGTGTTAACGCTTGTCCAACGCATAGCGATAAGCCTGAACACACACACCACCCTTGGGGTGGTGTGTGTTCAGGCTTAGAGCGTCCAAGGCCCGTAGTATTTTTTGGCCGACTGTCTGCAAAGGTGGGCCGCACATTTTAATGACCGCCGCCCAAAGCTTCGCGTGGTACAATGTACGCCGACTACCATATGGTTGCCGCACCGCCATTGGACGCCCCCTGCGCCGTACAACTTGGCAACCCAAAGCAGATTCCAATGCCGGCCAGATTTGTCTCTAGCCGGGTGACAGGTTTGTTCACCAGCGCATGATGTCCGCCGGCCTGATCGGCCCCGCCGACCAGGTGGCCCGCTCGATGTACAACATCGAGATCTCACGCAATGACCGCACCGTGATCTACGAGACCCCTGAAGGGTATGGCCTGCGCCGGGGAAGCAGCCCCATGGAGATGTTCAGCAACTTCGTTGTACGCATGAACGGCAACGTGGCCTTCGGCGACCAGTCATCGCTGCACTACTCCTACGCCATACCGGTGAGCGGCAGGCAGCGAGCACGTCTCTGTTAATCGCACAACCCGCACAAGGCATTGCAGACTCTGAAAATGGGGGCCAGAGAGTCAGGCCTCTTGTGAGCCTTATCGTCTTCCTCACCAATGCGCAAAGTTGTCATGCGTGAGGAAATTGGTGAATTCGCCCTCCCGGTGTTCCGGCACATGCACTCCTAGACAGCCGTTCAATGCATGAATGATGCAGCGACAGTTGACACGGCGTACCCCGAGCCGGAGCGTTTTATCAACATGTCGAGCTGTTCCAACCGTCGTTCTGTATCAGCTGTCCAATAATCGTCCTGGCATTGTTCACCTTCCCTCTCAACTCCATGTCACCTCCCACCGACTCAACACCTGCACCCGCGCAGTCCAGCGATGCATGCAATAACCCAGCCCCCAAGGTGACGGCAGCAGATCCACCAGCAAGTTGCGGAAAGATCATCGACACGCTGGCAGCCTCTTACCGTGTACACCCCTATGACATGCTGGCCATGCTGGCTGGAGTCCTTGGCAACGTTGCAAGCCCCCATGCTGGCTTTGTCACCCCGGAGAATATTCTCATCAGGCCCTCCAGCAATCTCATTCTGCTCGACTGCAACGGGGCGGCGGTTCGGGATCTTGAACACGCTCTCCTCCAGCCCCTGCGCGCCCGGGCTGATCTGATACGCCAGCGTGCCACAAGCATCAGCCGCCACGTTGGCGATCAATGGGCCTTCGGAACTGGCGAAAAGACTCCAGCTAAGAAGCTCAATTTGCAGCTGTATTGGCTCAAGGAGCACCAAATCGATCAAGCAGCCCAGCAGAAGGTGCTGGTCGAATCCGGACACATTCCGTCGGAGAACTTTGATTATCTGACTCTGGCAGAGTCAGGCTCATTACCAATGCCTGAGCCGCCATGGATGAACACCTCTCTCGGCATCAGTTATCTTCCAACATTGTACGCAGACAGATATGATCTTACGCAGGTTCCCAAGCTGCTGGAAGAATCGTTCCAACGGGAGGCCTTTCTTTGCCATCCGATGGGAGGCATGTTCAGCCCGGGCAACATTTTTTCAGCTAACATGGAGCGACTGGCGGAGCAACTGTCCCAATGGCTGCATGGCTGTGACATGCAGTTCCCCCCAGTGCACAAGAATCAGGGGCGCGGCACCTTCACATCCGCACGTGTTGGCATCTGGGCTGCAACGGACAGCGCTCGTATTGGGGCCATTTTGAACAACACTGGAAGTCATTGGAACGAGGTGCTGCGTCAGTGCCTGCTCTGGTCAAAATCGCCACCCATTGGCCAGGTGCCAGCCATTCATGAGGCAGCGCAAGCCCATTTTGCTTATCAGCGCACACTCCATGGTCAGTTGGATACCCGCTGCAATGGAAAATACAACGAACAGCCAAGGCTGCTGCTGCCAACAACGCACGCTCAGTTCTATGCCAATTCAAAAAGAAACTACCAGGATTCTTTGGACAGTGTTTCAGCGGTCAACCGTCCCCACATCCTGCAGTTTCATAATCTGCCAGAACGCCTGATGTGGGCGCTGATGCAGTTTGGCAAAAACATACAGCCGAGTGTGCCTTTACTGGGATTAGACACGCCGGTCATCCAAATCGCCTTCAAAGCCAGCATCCATATTGCTCGCATGCATTGTGATTGTTTGCAAAAGCTCCGGAAGCAAGCCGTTGACCAGAAGCAGGCGAGCATCGCTGAACATTTGAAGCGGGTGCTGGACCGCAGAGGCCCGCTGGCATTCCGGGACCTGCAGCGCGCCTCGAACAACCAGCGCAAGTCCGAACTGATGCCCGGCATCGACCTGCTCATGCAGCGCGGCCAGGTGCGGCATGATGCCCATCAGCGGTACTGTCTTGTCTCATCTGAACCCACCAAACCAGCCTCGGTCACCTTCTCCTCGAACACCAGCAGCCTGTTGCCATCGTGAGCACCTCCACTCCTTCATTCGATCTCCAGCAGAAGCTGACTTTTACTGACGTACAAGACTGCCTGCCGTCCGCCTTGCGCGCACTGGCCGACAAAGGCGAGACCATTCTTGGACTCCCGCCCGAAACCGTAGCTGCCGCCGGCATGGCCCACCTGGCTGCCGCAATTGGGCGCCGTGACCTGATTGATGATGGCATCAGTGTCACGGCGCCTGGATTCAATTTTGTAGCCTGCTCTGACCATGTGTCCTCCGCAGACTGGCTGACCTGTCTTGGCAGAGGGTGGACCGAACCGGCCGGCAGGTTCAAAGCTCCTAATGCCCCCGCTATCCTAGAGTTGCTCAAAGCAGCGACCGGAAGTGCCATGCCCGGTCCTTCTCCACAGAATGCCAAAACTATGCCGATGTCAGCGTCGTGTTTTGGAGCCGTCCGGATTGCCGAGCAGGCATCGTACAATCCTGAACCTGCAAACGTCGCCCGGCTGCTCCAGCTCGCGCCCGACGCATGTCTTACCCTGATCAACGGTTCTGCCGATCCAATGGGCGAATGGAACAGGCTCACTCCAGGACAGAAGCGCAAGTTAGGCACCCTGCTGTGGCATTCCTGGCAGGGCAGACCCATGGAGCTCTCCACCCGCGATGTGGCGATTCCGGGCACTCTCTGCTGCCTCTGGAGCACCACTACTCGTGCCGCCGGCCAAGCCTTTTACAGATCAATCCATTTTAGCCAATCCCAACCGCCGCCATTGTTGTTTTTCCAGTTCAAGGGGGCTTCCCTGCGCTACCCTGACACAGAAGCCCCAGAGTTGAAGGAGTGGCACACGCTGCTCAAGGTGCGCCACCAGGATCGTGCGAATACTTCACCAGAGGCCTATCCGCTTACCGTGCGCCCTGCAGCGGAAGAGTTCGCCCGCAGCGTGGCCAATGAGGTCAGCCAGCAGCCTGCCCACCTGCGCCCCTGGTTGGAATGGACCTCAGATTTGATGCCAAGGATTTTCATGGTGCTGCTCAGGGACATGAAAGCGTCCTGGGAAAAACGCAAAAAAGAGAAAATGGCCGAACTGAACTACAAATATTCCCCCATCGACAGAAGTCGCTACGACCAGATAAAGTTTGAAACTGAGAAAGCTACCTTTGAGGCAACGATACCGAAGAACATGGTCGGCTTGGTATTGCCGAAGGCTCTCCGATTGACTGCCTGGCTTCTACAGCAGCACTTTCGCGCAGTGGAGCGGTTGGCGGATGAGCCAGGTGAGAGACCATCATTTGACAGCACTGACAGCACTGACAAATCGAGCCTGCCTGAATCGATTTTAAGTCGGCTGCGTGACAAAGGCCCGCTGCTACCCCGGCAATTGCAGCGTTCTTTCCATCGAATGACCGTGAAGGAACTGGATGAGGCCACCGAAACACTCAAATCCGGGGGACTTGTGACCCAATTGGAGGATGGGAAGCTCTCCATGCCCTCCTGAGTCAGCGAAAACTGTCAGCGTCAGCGCGTCAGCGCGTAGCTCGGAAGCAGAATGACTGCATCAGGTCCAAAACGCCCTGACAGTCCATCTTGCCCGAAATTGCCCCCTGCTCCACCAGGCAGTAAGGTACTCCTCACGGCCATGACAGATTTGTCATCCGTGAGGAAGAGGGCGGCAGGAGGCGCAACGGAGCATCATGCCTGCCCGCTGTGAACCTGCATGATTTCCGCAGCGATGGCTTTCAGTACACCTTCGCGGCCATCCGGATCCAGCCATGCATACTGACCGTTGGGATTGAGCTCCAGGAACCACAATCCTTCTGGGTCCCGAAGGAAGTCCAGCCTGCCGAAGTGATGGCCTGTCTCATGCATGAACTTTTGTACTGCTGACTCCTCCGTACAATTCAGGTGGATGCGCGTCCATTTGGCCTGCCCGGTTGCGGTTGGGATGCGGCAATCTGTACAAGCAAACTGGTCCCGGCTACACTCAAATGCGAAACACTGCCCCGCAATATACACCACCGTCACATCATGCGTGGCGGCTGTCATCTGTTGTTGTACAAACCAGGGATACGCAGAGCCCAGTTGTGAAACGTCCACTTCCTTCACCATCACCGTTCCACCACCTCCGGGTGCTTGCGTCCCCTGCGTCTTTACCACTGCAGGATTTATGTCTGGGGCAGTCTCTCCATGAAACATCTCCCATGTCGGAATGTGGAAGAACTTTTGGGCGACATGCATCTGCCGAACTTTCGTCCATCTGCCAAAAGGCGATGGTTTGACCAATGCGAGCAGTTTCTGCTCTTGAGCCAAATCATGAATGCCATGCCAGAGTTGCATGACCTCCTCCCGGCACCAGGCCTCTTCCGACCCTTCTGCAGGCTGGTCTATGCGAGGCGGATTGAAGAACAGCTTGCGGATGTAAACGGCTTTGACTTCGTCGGAATGACAGTTGCGGCCAATGGGATCCTGCAGGTGGTATCCGAAACCGTTAAGCTTCCAGCCGTAATCACGCCAAAGGTCAATGTTGAAGCGGAACACAGGCACTTCTGGCAGTTCCTTTATCACCAAATCGGTGGTCAGGTCCATGCTGCACGTCAAAATCAGAACCATGTTCGTCTAAACCAGTATAGAACCGCCCGGCTGTTCATCACCTGCTCTGGTCAATCGTCAGGCAGATTGATGGGGGATTTACCCGCCGGATAAATCCAGCAAAACGTCGGAAACGCTGCGTTTGGAAGGGCTCCTGGTGGGCTGGATTTAATTTCGGTCGTCTGTGTCTGCCAGTTGTAGGTTTGAACAATGGCTGGCACTTCGGGAGGAAGTGTAGCGACCGCAGTCGGCGTCAAGATGGCGTTCAATAGAGTGTTTATCATGGTAGGATCTCCAAGGTTTCGAATTGTGGCTGTGTGTTCAGGCCACACACCAAGATGATTGAAGTCGGGGCTTTCCATGAGTCAAGCCATTTTGCTCCGTTATCGGAGCATTTATGGCAATATGCCTCCCTAGTATCTGCGGCCAGAAACATGGCGCAGCAGAACATCATTGGCTCAGCAGTTCGGCGCATCCGAGTCGAAAAGGAACTGACGCAGGATGCTTTTGCCACACGTTGCCAGCTTGCTGGCTGGGACCTGTCCCGGGAAACCTTATCCAAAATCGAAGCCTGTATACGCCGGGTGAACGATGCTGAGGTCATGATGCTCGCCAAAATCTTGGGCTGTAAAATCACGGATCTCTTTCCTACAAATACAAAAGCCGTTCTGCCAGTGCTTCGCCACAGCAAATGAATTGCGAATGAACCGATTGTGAAGAGCGCTCTTCAGGATACCCTTCTCGATTTTCAATTTTGTTTTCATCTTGCCCCCTTTGGCATGCATGTGCAGCCGCCTGAACCAGTTCGTCAAGCGTTCCTGCTTTCTTAGCAGGTAAGGAGCTGGGTCTTTAACGGCGAAAAAAGCATCAATCTTAGGCGTTATCCCACCGAACAATTCCGCATCGGCCATGCGGATCCTGCTTCTACTAAGGTTATTGGAGCTTTGAGAGATGTTTCGCCGAGTTGGTCAGTATCTTCTTCACACAGTGGGGAATAGCAGAATTTGAGTTTCTTGCCTTGATAGAGGATGCGCTGCACGTCTCTAACAGCAGGATGATAAAGGTGCCTTATTGGATATGGTGCTTGGGTTTGCGGTTGTGCCTAGGGTTTTAAAAACGGATGCGCATGCCCACGCCCCAGCCGTAGTCGGAATGCCATTGGCTGACGACGGACGTGCTGCGGCTCAGGGTATAGGCCAGATTCACGCGGCCTTCCCAGGAGTCGTGGATGTCATAGTACACCTCTCCCCCCAAAATGAGGCGCGGGGTGATGGGGATGCTGCGGCCGATTGTCAACCTTCCGCCCCCGTCCGTGTCCGCCCAGGCCGTCAGGCCGAGATTGAGTGGCAGGCGGTACATCATCCCAAGAAGGCCGCGGTTGGAATTAGTATGGGTGTCGAAGGAATCCCCCGTGATCGAGCCCTGAGTGTTGAGACCGGCGATGGCGCGGAAAAAGCGGTTGAAGTAGCGCTGGTAGAGCGCGGTGGTCTCCCACTGGGTACCGGGCACACCGCCCCAGCCGGCCTCCCATTCCAGATTGAAGATATGGCGAGTGTTGGAGTACTGGAGGTAGCCCTGCGTCATGTTGGTGAGGCCGTCGGCCATGCCCCAGAAGAAGAATGGATCCCGGTAGAGCTGGTGCCGCAGCGACGCGGTGTCCGCAGCAGGGGAGAAGCCGTTGTAATGCACAACGCGCGCCATGCCGCTCTCCAGGTGGTAAAGAAGATGGCAGTGAAAGAACCAGTCCCCCACCTCCTCGGCGGCGAACTCAATGACCGTGGTCTGCATGGGGGGCACGTCCACGGTGTGCTTCAGCGGCGCGTGGTCGCCGTGGCCGTTGACGACACGGAAGAAGTGGCCGTGCAGGTGCATGGGGTGGTGCATCATGGTGCGGTTGATCATGATGAAGCGCACCGTGTCACCCCGGTTGATCTTGATGGAGTCACTGGCAAAGAGAGTCGTGTTGTTCAAAGACCACACATAGCGCTGCATGTCCCCGTCCAGTGTCAGGCGCACCTCTCGCACAGGCCGCTGGGGGGAGAGGGCGGTGTTTTTGACCGAGCGCAGCTTTTTGTAGGCCGGCCAGGGGCGCGGCCCCATGCCATCCATGGCCAGCGGCTTGCGGGAGGACAGATCCGTTCCCAGCGGGGAGTAGTCCCACGTGTAAACCTTGCCCGAGTGAGGACTACCGGGCCGTTTGCTGTCCGTCACCATGCCATGGTCCATGGACATACCACCCATCGGCATGTCATGTTTCATTTTCTCTCCATTCATTGGCATGTTGTGGTCCATGGCCATGCCACTCATCGGCATGTCTTGTTTCATCTGGCCGCTGCTCCCGCCCATCATTTCTGCCATGGTCATCATGCCTCCCATCAGACCCGGGTGGTCAAACTTGCCTGCATTGACCTTGCTGTCGGGCATGCCCATGGTGCCGCCCGGCGTGAGGGCAAAGATGGTGGAAGGCTTCAGCTTTCCCATGGTGTTGTACAGGTTCGGTCGGGGAACGTTGGGCGCGGCATGCCGCTCCCCCTGACCGATCCAGATGGAAGTCCAAGCAGAGCCGTCATGCGCGGTGGCACGCAGTTCATAGCTGCCCGCACCCGGCGTCTTCACCAGCACGTCATAAGTCTCCGCCACGCTGATGAGCATCCTCTCCTGCTTCAGCGGGCGCACCTCTTGACCATCGGCAGAGACCACCGTCAGGGGACCGCCGGCGAACTGGAGATGGAAGAAGGTGGACGAGGAGCCGTCCACAATACGGAGACGCAGCGTCTCGCCCGGCTGCGCGGAAACATGGTGCTCCGCCTCGCCATTCGCCAGAAAGCGGTCATATGCCACGTCCGCCAGATCCATGGGCGGCATGCGCAGCAGTTCGCGCTTCCAGTAGGCCCCGAACTTCCCAACACGCAGTGCACCGATGAGGGATTGTGAGTTCCCGCGCTGGAGCGCAGGCCACTCGCTGCCACGCTTCAGCCAGCGCAGCACATCGTGGGGGCTTTGGTCCGTCCAGTCAGAAAGCACCACGGTTTTCCCCGCATCGCCCCCCTGCCGTGGGAGGATGACGATCGCGCCGTACAGCCCCTTCTGCTCCTGCAAGGCCGTGTGGGAATGATACCAGTAGGTGCCATGCTGACGCAGACGGAACTCGTAGTCGAAGGTCGCCCCCGGCTTGATAGGGGGATAAGTGATGAACGGCACGCCGTCCATGCGGTTGGGCAGCAGCAGGCCATGCCAGTGGATGGAGGTCTCCACCTTCATCAAGTTCGTGACGTGGATGCGCGCCACATCCCCCTCCCGGAAAGTGAGCGTGGGGGCCGGGATGCAGCCATTCACCGCCATGGCCGTGCGGGACTTGCCGGTGAAGTTCACGGTCTTTTCGCCGATGGTGAGGTCGTATTCCACGACTTCCGCCGCAGACGGAGCCACGCCTATGGCGATGAGACCAAGGAGCAGGATGATGGGATGAAAGCTGGCAAGGTTTGGCATAGCGGGAGGATGGATTCGTGGCTCTGTCCTGCCTGTGAACGAAAGGGCTTACGAAGCTAGAAGCGCACAGCCTTAGTAAAGGGGTCGAATTTGAAGACAGTTTTGGCCGTATCAAAATCATGCTTCTTGAGACTCACAGCTTTACCCTGCGCAGTCTCAGCGCGTTCGTGATGACCGAAACCGAACTCAAGCTCATCGCCGCACCGGCAATGACTGGACTGAGCAGCAGCCCAAAGAACGGGTAGAGAACACCCGCCGCGATGGGGATGCCGAGAGCGTTGTAGAGAAAGGCAAAAACAAGGTTTTGCCGAATGTTACCCATCGTCGCACGGCTCAAACGAATGGCTTGCGCAATGCCACGCAGATCCCCTTTCACCAGCGTGATGCCCGCGCTTTGCATCGCCACATCCGTGCCGGTGCCCATGGCGATACCAACTTCCGCTTCGCTTAAGGCAGGTGCATCATTGATGCCGTCACCCGCCATGGCGACGTGCTGCCCTTCATCGCGCAACTTCTTCACATGCGCCACCTTCCCAGCGGGTTCGATCTCCGCCTCCACCGCATCCAACCCCAGCTGCTTTGCCACAGCAGCCGCCGTGCGCCGGTTGTCACCGGTGAGCATGACAAGTTTCAAACCCAGTTCATGAAGATCCTTGATGGCTTCCGCCGTGGTGTCCTTGATCGGATCCGCGACAGCAAGAATGCCCGCTGGCTTGCCATCAATGGCGACAAACATCGCCGTCTTCCCGTCCTCCTGAAGTTTCACCGCCTTGGCGATGAGTGAATCAAGATCAGTGACCTTTTGATCCTTCAAGAAGTCAGGCTTGCCCACCAGCACCGCACGCCCTGCCACAGTGCCGCTCACACCACCTGCCGTCACCGAACGAAAGTCCTTCGCATCTTCCAGCTTGAGCTTCTGATCCTTGGCCCCCAGCACAATCGCAGCAGCGAGCGGGTGCTCGCTGTTTTGCTCCAGCGAGGCGGCAAGACGCAAAAATTCGTTCTTCTCTACTCCCTCCGCAGGCAGCACATCCACAAGCCGAGGTTTGCCTTCAGTTAGCGTGCCCGTCTTGTCCACTACGAGCGAGGTCACATGCTCCAAGCGCTCCAGCGCCTCGGCATTTTTCACCAGCACACCGATCTGCGCCCCACGTCCGACGCCGACCATGATGGACATGGGCGTCGCCAAACCCAGCGCGCAGGGGCAGGCGATGATGAGGACCGCGACAGCGTTGACAATGGCATGTGCCAGTCGGGGCTCTGGTCCCACCCACATCCAGACAACAAAGGTGATCAGCGAAACCGCCAGCACCGCAGGCACAAAGATCGCCGCCACTTTATCGGCTAGCCCCTGGATCGGCGCACGGCTACGCTGTGCTTCCGCCACCATTGTCACGATCTGACCCAGCAGCGTGTCATTGCCTACACGTTCGGCCTTCATGACAAAACTTCCGGACCCATTCACCGTGCCACCAGTCACTTTGTCACCGACGGCTTTCTCCACCGGCAGCGGTTCGCCCGTGATCATGGACTCCTCCACGCTGGAGTGACCATCCACGATTTCGCCATCCACCGGCACCTTGTCACCGGGAACCACGCGCAATTGATCTCCGACCTGCACTTGATCCAGCGGCACTTCCTCATCGCCGCCTTGAACAACCTTGCGCGCCGTCGGTGGCGCGAGATTGAGCAGCGCCTTGATCGCACTCCCCGTGCGGCTGCGCGCTCGAAGCTCCAGCACTTGCCCCAGCAGCACCAATACCGTGACCATTCCGGCGGCCTCAAAATAGATGCCCACCTTGCCGCCATGCTGCATCGAATGCGGGAATAGATCCGGCAGCAGCATCGCCACCGCGCTGAACACATACGCAGCCCCCACACCAATGGCGATCAGCGTGAACATGTTCAAGTTCATCGTCACGACCGAACGCCATCCGCGCTTGAAAAACGGCCAGCCAGCCCACCAGACCACGGGCGTCGTGAGTATGAATTGAATCCAGCGCGAAACATCACCCATGATCCACGGCTGCCGGTCCAGCGCCGGGATCAAATGCGCCATCGCAAGAAAGAACACCGGCAAAGTCAGCACCGCGCCGACCCAGAAGCGCCGCGTCATCTCATTCAGCTCCGCATTTTCCTCCTCATCGCCAGCCCCAGCCGGCGCGTTCATCCTTTCCAAGGCCATGCCGCATTTCGGACACTCACCGGGATGGTCCTGCTGCACTTCAGGATGCATCGGGCAAGTGTAGATGGCCTTCCCGTCCTTCGGCGCCACCCAGGATGGGTTTCGTTCCAGGGCCATCCCACACTTCGGGCAGTCCCCCGGCTTGTCTGAAGCCACCCCCGGACACATGGGGCAATAATACTTCGAGGCAGGCGCGGGTTTGACCCCCTTCTGATCATGCCCACCGCAACAAGAGGGCTTTTCCGAGTGCTTCTCTTCTTTTTTACTTACTGCTTTGTCCTTCTCACCGCAACACGCCCCTTCCCGCTTGGCAGACGGTTCAGACATAAATTTCGTGCGGCAGTGCTCGCTGCAAAAGTAGTACGTCTTGCCATTGCGCTCTGCATGGATCGCTGTCGCTTCATCCACCGTCATTCCACAAATGGGGTCTTGAGTCATAAGTTTGGTCTTTCGTTTGTTCCGGGGAACCGGATTTGGATTTCACATCCAATGAACACCTGCACGCCACCGAGATGGCCTTGAACCGCTAGCGCGACGACGAAATGCCGCCACCGACGAGATAGGAAATCGTGGCCCATTGGTATTGCCGGTGCAGCTTAAGCCGCCAGGCAAACAGCCCAAATAAAAGTACCGCCAATCCGGTTCCAAGCCATTTGTGAATGGTCATGCTCGTCACTCCGTTGTCGTCGGGCATCCAGAAAAGCCAGCCGGTAATCGCAGTGAAAGGCGTAACGACCGTAGCGTAAAATATCGTCCTCCAGGCAGTATGACGAATCGATTCTTTTTTAAAAAAACGGGCCGCCGCATCTAACATCACCGACACCGGCACCAGCGCTGCGGTGAAATTGACCAGCAGAGGATGGAGTTTGGTCGTCATGACGAATTGTTGGGGCACCGGCAGTACTTCGGAGGCGAGCATGAAGTTGGTCGGCGTTATATTGAATCCATTTCTATATGTGTTTTTCGTTTTAACCTGATTTTAGGGGCCAGTAATCCTCGTGAAATTCGCCGCATTTTTCCCCTTTTGAGTTTTCGTAGCCATCACTGGCGTGCTATTCGCCCTGGCCCGTGGGCCGGGATTCCACGCGGGAGTACCACCCTGTCGTGACTGAATCAATGCATAAAACACGCCTTTTTGAATGTGAAAAATGAGCCGCCATACGGTTAAATTCGCTGACGGCCCATGGGCTCAGCGAGGTTTAGTGACTGGTGCAGTGATGCATGGTGCCGCCGCAGGTCTTGCAGGTGTGTTCGGTGAATTCACCCTTCTTCGCCCATGCGACGAGTTTGGTCTCGCAATCCGGGCAGCTCATATGGCTGGAGGAGTGCAGGGTGACTATGCCTTTGTCACCAGGGGCCGAGGTGACGGAGGGGGATTTGAACGTGACGGTGTGGCACTTGCTGCAGGTTACTGCACTGGTGGGGCAGCAACTGGCGTGCTTGGCGGCGGTGGCCTGACAGGAGACGAGAGCCAGGGCGCTGATGGCCATGAGTCCGGTGATGATGGATTTGATGAGTTTCGTTTTCATGTTGTGGTGTCTTGAGTGTTGATGAAGCATCTGCTTCAACGACGACAAACCCCGCTGCTTCGGCAAACCCTTGCAGATCACAATGCAGGCGCACTGCATGACAAGCCAGAGTCAGTCCTGCCGCGAACTGCCAAGTGAGGCACGCAACATCTGTCGTGCGCGATAAATGCGCGTTTCGACGGCTTTAGCGCTGCAGCCTGAGGCCGTGGCGATCTCAGCGTAACTCATGTCCTGATAGGTGAAGAGCAGCATAGCCTCGCGCAGATCAGCAGGCAGTGCGGCGAGTGCAGCCTCAACGCGCTGCATCTGCTCGCTTCGTTCCATCTGCTCATCCGGGCCGGGCTGTGCGTCCACGCTCTCGGGCACATGATCCTCTTCGTTGTCGATGGATACCGTGGGATGGCGCTGCTTCCAGCGTGCGTGATTGCGCGCGAGATTGGCGGCGATGCGGAAGAGATAGGTGGGAAACGGCGCTGTGGGGCGGTAGCGGGTGCGGCTTTGATACAGCTTCACAAAGGTTTCCTGCGTGAGGTCGGTAGCGGAAGCGGCGTTGCCGGTCATGCGCAGGAGAAATGCAGCCACCTTTTCCTTCCAGCGTTCCATCAGGCTGTTCAGCGCAAGATCTTCGCCGGCGGCGAGTCGCTGCATGGCGGCAATGTCGGCATCGGGAGGCGTTTCGGACATGCGGGTGGATCAGTGGGATGCATGGGCCGGGCCCAGCACATGGGGCAGCACGACTTTCAAGTAGCTGTCTGCCTGCTCCGGCGCCATGCAGGCGGCGGTGTCATAGACATGCTGCATCATGGCCTGCTGGCATTCCAAAGTAAGATCGGCACGTTCGCGCATGAGTTTCAAGACCTCCCCAGACACCGTACGGCTGCGAGAGGAGGACTCCATCAGCACCTGATCAGAACTTTGCACACGCTTGCACAGCTCCGCGCATCTGGGCTGGTAGGCCAGGTGCAGCGCCCTCACCTTTTCAAACTGTGCGTCGGTGAGATGCAGCGAGAGCCGCAGCCATTGGAGCTCAGGAAGCAAGCTGTCGTTTTCGACGGGCATTTGTGTCGTCTCCGCGCAGGCGCAGGGCCTCAGCATTTGTTGCGAGCCAAAGTACATGCCAACCCCAAGCAGGACAGCGACGATGAGGATGATCAATCCGCGTTTCATGGTGATACCTCGTGTTCCATCTGCACCATGGGATTGATGGATTCGACATAGGCCAGCTCACCCTGAACTTGGAAGGTCTCACGGTGTTGGACCCAGCCGAAACTGCCACCCAGCAGCATGCAGACGGCGATGGTGACAAAAGCAGGTGCAGGCCGTGCCAGTGCGCCCAGCCATGCATGCCAGGCCCGCGACAGCGCCATGCTGAGAGATGTACCCTCCTCCGCCTCAATGCGCGCCCAGACTTCCCGTGTGAAGGAGCCGGGGAGAAAAATGGGTGCGGGAGATTCGCGCAGGAGCTGGTGCAGTTGATCGTCGTTCATGGGCTCAAAGGGATGAATCATACGCTAACAAAAAAGTGGTTCCATGTTTAACACCATGGATCGCTCAAACCCTCGGGAATGCTGTTCTGAATATTTTTTGAGGGTTTGCGCGAATTGAGGTGTTAGGCATTGTACGGCCAATTACTCTGCATTACTGGCCCGTTTCCAGCATCACGCACTTCCATGAACGCCATTTTTCTTAGAGCCATGCTCGTTACCACACTGGGTGTGGTGCATTTGCTCGGTGGCATGCTTTCCGGCAGCGCGGGGCCGCAGCAGGTTGAGGCTCCTGCCTGCGGCATGGCGTGCTGCGTGAAAAATGTCTGTGAGTGCCAGCCTGAAGTGAAGGACGCGCAGTCGCAACCAGTCCCAGCGACTCCCCTGGAGACTAAGCTTGAAACCAAGTTTGTGCCCATGCTGCACACGATTCTTCCAGCCCCGGAGGCTGGTGGTACGCCGCCAGCGGTCTTGTCAGCTTCAGCTGATAGGACGCATCTCGGGAAGACGCATGCGACGCCGATGTTCCGGCTGCATTGCGCCATGCTCATGTGAAGAGGCTTGTTCCTGACAGGTGAGGTGTGTCCACATGGCGTGGGCACGGCATTGCTAGAATGAAACCATTTTCCATGAGAACCCATGCACATTTTCAAAACGACCGCTGCGCTGGCGCTGGTCCTGACAACGGTCGCGCACGCTGCCGACAGCAGCACACCAGCAAACACAAATTTCATTCACAGCCTCGTTGGTGAGGCCGTGACCAAGCATCCGAAGGTCGGCGCCGCCGAGGCGCGGACGCATGCCGCCACGTCGGTGGTCCGGGGAGTGAGGCTATGGGAAGATCCGCAGGTCGGCTTCGGCCTGATGGCAGCCAGCAACATGAGCCGCCAGGTCAATGGCGACATCATAGCCGGCATCGACCAGCCTTTGCCGCGCCTGAGTTTGTACAAGGCGGAGAAACGCAAAGCAAACGCGGCTGAACTCGCGCAGCAGTCCACGCAGCGGCAGACAGCAAATGAGCTGGGCCTGTCCGTGGCGCAGGCCGTGCTGGAACTCGCCTTGGCGGATGAAGTGATTCGCCTGCAGGCGGAAAATCTCGAATGGTTGGGAACCATCGTGAAGACCGCCGAAGAGCGTTCTAAGAACCCGGACTCAACTGCCACGGAGACGCTGAGGCTGGAAAGCGAGTTCGCCGTGCGCAAGCAGACCTTGGCGAGTGCGAGGCGCCAACGTGCACAGTTCGCCACCACTCTGAACCTGCTGCTGGTGCGCCCACCTGAGGCAGCATGGGCGCCGCTGATGCTGCCCGCGCAAGCCGATCAGATTCTAAACTCAATCGCAATGAAGGTGCGGCTGGAGCATGAAAATCCTCAGCTCGCCGCCCTGCGGCACCAGGTCGAGGGTGCACAGGCGGAAGTGGAAGCAGCTCGGGCGCGGAAGAAACCGATGTTTTCGGTGGGCACGCAGTTTTTCACATACTCTCGCGGCACCATCAATGACGCGATGCTGGTGGTCGGCTTCAAAATGACGCTGCCATGGTTCAACAGTAGGGTCTATAAGGCGGACATCGAGCGTGCTGACAATCTGCGTGCAGCCATGCAGCAGGATCTGGATGCCGAGCAGCGGGAACTCTACACGCAGCTAACAGCCTTGATCACCGAGGCGAAGAATCAACAGCAGCTCACAGAGGCTTACACTGACGAGGTGCTGCCCAAGTCGAAGCAGGCACTTGAGACGCTGCAAAATGCGTGGGTTTCCTCCAAGGCTACGCTCCTCGAAGTCCTGGATGCCCGCCGCCTGCTGCTCGATGCGCGGCTGGAGCAAAAGCGCGCACTCGCCGCGCGGCACGTCGCATCCTACTCGCTCTCGGCCCTCCTCGGGGGCCTGTCCAAAACTCCAGCTCATTAACCTTATGAAATTTTTCCTCACACTCCTCTGCATTGCAGCTGCTCTCGTCGGCGGCTGGTTCCTTCGCGATCACTTCGGCGGCATGGTCATGGCAACGGCCAGTCCGTCTGCTGAACGCAAAGTGCTCTTCTATCAAAGCGCCATGCACCCATGGATCAAAAGCGACAAGCCTGGGCGCTGCACCATCTGCGGCATGGCGCTGACGCCGGTGTATGAAGGCGACAAGGGTCTCGATGCTTCGAGCGGTGGTGACACGGTGGTGCTCACGCAATCGCAGATCCAGGTGCTGCATGTCGAAACGGCAGAGGCCAAAGTGCAGCCGCTCAGCATGACCTTGCGCGTCGCCGGCAGTCTTGAAGAGGACACCTCGCGCCATCGGATTCTATCCGCCTACATCGACGGTCGCATTGACAAGCTCTACGTGAACTTCATGGGCGCGGAGATCAAGGAAGGCCAGCCGCTGGCGGAGTTCTACAGCCCCATGCTGCTCCAGGCCGAGCGCGACTATCGGCAGCTCACGGGTGATTTGAAAAAGAACACGGGCCTGCGCCTCCGTCAGATGGGTCTGGCACCCGCGCAGATTGCAGCGCTTGAGACCAAATCTCCTGACGCCCTGACTTCGCAGATTCTCGCCCCAGTCAGCGGCACCGTGGTGGAGCAGAAGGTGTTTGAAGGGCAGTACGCCAAGGAAGGGGATAAGCTCTTCGAGATCGCCGATTTCTCGACGATGTGGTTTCAATTCCGCGCCTATGAGCAGGACATGCCGTGGATTCAGATCGGCCAAAGCGTGACGGTCACCACGCCGTCGCTGCCGGGCAAGTCCTTTGAAGGCAAGGTCACATTCATCGACCCGAACTTCGATGATGCGACACGCTCCACCAAGGTGCGCGTGGAACTGGCAAATCCTCTCATCAATGACCGCCGTCTGCTGCTTTATCGTCTCTATGCGGATGGTGATTTGAAAGTGGACGTTCCTTCCGTTCTCGCTGTGCCGCGCTCGGCGGTCATTGAGACCGGTCCGCAGGCTGTGGTCTATGTGGAGCAGGGCGGCGGTGCGTATGCGCGCACGGTGGTCAAATTGGGACGCCACGGCGACTCGCTCATCGAAATCATGTCTGGTCTCAAGGCGGGTGACCGGGTCGTGACGAATGGTAATCTGCTCATCGACGGGCAGGCGGAGATGAACCGCTCCTTCATGACTCCGGTGGAGCCGATGAAATCTGCCGCGCCTCTTGCTTCTCTGACCGACAATCAAAAGCAGGCCATCGAAGCCTTCATAAAGGTGGCGGATGCGATGGCCAAAGCCCTAGCTGCGGATGATCTGCCCGCGTTTAACAAAGCCAGCGAACCGGCGATGATGCTGACGGGTGATTTGGTGACCTCGCTGCGCTCACCCGAAGGCATTTCCGAAACACTCGATGCACTCGACAAGGCCCGGCATTTCCATGGCTTCGACGATATCGCGCAGGCGCGCATGGCCTTCCACAATTTCAGCGTCGCCGCCACCGCCGTGTTGGAGCCGCTGCGCATGGCCGAAGGTGTGCCAGCCTTCGATGTGTGGGAATGCTTCATGGTGGATCAGGCCATTCCCGGTGCGCCGAAAAAAGGGCATTGGCTGCAGGTTCATGGTCGTGCCGGTGAAAACCCATTCTTTGGCAAAGAGATGCTGAACTGCGCGAAGGAAATCAAACATGGAGGCGGCAAGCCATGATCGAGCGCATCATTGACTGGAGCTTGAAGAATCGCTTCCTCGTCGCGTGTGGGGCGCTGCTCATCATCGCTATGGGGGTACGTGCGATTTATCTCACGCCGGTGGATGCGATTCCGGATCTCACGGAGAACCAGGTGCTCGTTTATGCCGACTACATGGGTCGCAGTCCGCAGGAAGTGGAGGATCAAGTGACATATCCGCTTTCCACCGGCCTGCAGGGGCTCGCGGGTGTGAAGGAGGTACGTGCAACGTCGATGTTCGGCTTCTCGCTGCTCACCATCATCTTCGAGGAGCGCGTTGATCAATACTTCGCCCGCTCACGCGTGCTGGAACGGTTGAACTACCTGCAAGGCTCGATGCCCGAAGGTGTGAAGCCGCAGCTCGGCCCTGATGCCTCGGGGTTGGGCTGGGTGTATCAATACTTTCTCGACGTCGATGCAACGAAGGCTCCCAACGGCGGCTACGATCTGGCGGAACTGCGTTCGCTGCAGGACTGGTACATTCGCTATCAACTCGCGAGCGTGCAGGGCGTGGCCGAGGTGGCGAGTATCGGTGGTTTTGTGAAGCAGTACCAGGTGGAGCTGAACTCCACCAAGATGCGCACCGCGAACGTTACGCTGATGGATGTGATGACGGCGGTGCGGGACTCAAATCTCAACGTCGGCGGCAAGGCGCTGGAGGAAAATGGTGCGGAGTTTGTGCTGCGCGGTATCGGTCTGGTCACGAGTCCCTCCGACCTAGAACTCGTCACCGTAAAGGCGATGGCGGGAACGCCGATCTACTTGAAGGACATCGCGACGGTGCAGATTGGCGGCGATTTCCGGCGTGGCGCGCTCGATTTAAACGGCCACGAGGCCGTGGGCGGCACGGTGGTCATGCGCACCGGCGAAAATGCCAAGGCGGTGATCGAGCGTATCAAGGAGAAGATCGCACAGCTCGCGCCGAGCCTGCCGCCGGGCGTCACCATCAAATCGTTCTACGACCGCAGCGAGTTGATCGACAACACCATCGACACGCTCAAGCATGCGCTGCTAGAGGAGTTCATCCTCGTCACGCTCGCGCACATCATTTTCCTCTGGCACTTCCGCAGCATTCTCATCGTCACGCTGCCGCTGCCAATCTCCATTTTGATTTCCTTCCTGCTGATGAAGGAGTTCGGCATCACCAGCAACATCATGTCCCTCACCGGCATCGCCATTGCCATCGGTGTGCTGGTGGATGCCGCCATCGTGGTCACTGAAAATGTGATCCGGCACTGTGAGGAGGCGGAGATGAAGAAAGGCGGGCGGCTTGATGCCAGAGAGACTTGGGAGGTCTCGCGCACGGCCTGCATTCAGGTGGGCCGCCCGATCTTCTTTGCGATGGCGATCATCATCCTGGCCTTCGTGCCCGTATTTGCACTGACGGGTCAGGAGGGGAAGCTGTTTCATCCGCTGGCTTTCACCAAAACCTTTGCAATGATCGGCTCCACCCTGCTCGCGGTCACGCTGGTGCCGGTGCTGTGCTCGCTGCTCGTGCGCGGCCCGTTTCATTCGGAAGAAAACAACGTGGTGATGAAGTTCCTGATGCGCCTGTATGAGCCGACGCTGAACTGGGCGCTCAGTCATCGCAAAACGGTGATCTCCTCGGCCATGCTCATTCTTTCGGTGGCACTGCTCATCGCCTTTGGCCTGCCGCGCTCCACGGTGAAGCAGATGCGCGATGCCGGGTACCCGCGTCTCGCAGAAGCTGTCGCTGGATTCGGCCGGGAGTTCATGCCACCACTTAATGAAGGCAGCCTGCTCTACATGCCAGTGCTGATGCCGAAAACCGGGCTCAAGGAAATCCAGCGCGTCATGTCATGGCAGGACAAGGTCATCGCCGAAGCGCCGGAAGTGGCCTCTGTTGCTGGCAAGCTCGGCCGTTTTGATACTGCTACTGATCCCGCCCCCACCGAGATGCTGGAGACCACGATCATGCTCAAGCCTGAATACATTCCTGACGGCCGCTGGAGTGTGAAACGCAATCCCGCCTGGCGTGAAGGCATGACGGTGGAGAAACTGAAGGCTGAGCTTACGGAAAAAATGAAGCAGGTGCCCGGCTATGTCCCTGCGTTCCTGCAGCCCATAGAAAATCGCATCCTCATGCTCTACACCGGCATTCGTGCGCAGGTCGGCGTGAAGATCTACGGCGACAACCTCGACAAGATCCAGCGCAAGGCCTTCGAGGTCGAAAAACTCATCAACGGCATTGAAGGCGCAGCCGGCGTCTCACCTTCACGTGTGCAGGGCAAGCCCTACCTCAACATCCAGGTCGATCGCGTGGCCATGGCACGCTACGGCCTCAGTGCGAAGGACGTGCTCGATGCAGTGGAAGTTTCCATCGGCGGCAAGAACGTCAGCACCACCATTGAAGGCCGTCAGCGTTTCCCCATTCAGATTCGCGTGCAGCGCAGCGAGCGGGACGACATCGAAAAACTCAGCAGCATCCTCGTCGCCAGCCGTGCTGGCATGGCCCCGCCGGGTTCTGCCGCCATGATCACGGCGGGTGGCGCTCCTGCCATCGCCTACATCCCGCTCGGCATGGTGGCGAAGATCACGCGCGAGATCGGTGCGAACGAGATCGCCAGCGAGGACGGACGGCTGCGCTCCTATGTGCAGGCCAATGTGCAGGACCGCGACCTTGGCAGCTTTGTTGAGGAGATTGAGGAGAAGCTCAAATCGGTCAACTGGGAAGGAATGACTTACAAACTGACCGGTGAGTATGAAAATCAGCGCCGCTTTGTGCAGACCATGCAGATCGTTTTCCCCATCGTGCTGCTCATCATCTTTGTGCTGCTCTACATCGTCTATCACAGTGCGCTGGAGGCCGCGCATGTCATGCTCGCGGTACCGTTCGCACTGAGCGGCGGCGTGCTGTTGCAAAAACTGCTCAGCTACAATTTCAACGGCGCGGTCTGGGTTGGCTATATCGCTCTCTTTGGCACGGCTGTGCAGACTGGCGTTGTCATGGTTGTGTATCTCGAAGAAACCGTGAAGGCACGCATGGCGCAGCTTGGCAGCGCCTTCGCCTACGCTGATCTCGTGCAGGCGGTGAAGGACGGCGCACGTCTGCGCCTCCGGCCCAAGGTGATGACCGTCGCTACCATCGTTGCTTCATTGCTCCCCATCATGTGGAGTCATCGCCAAGGGGCCGAGGTGATGCAGCCGCTGGCCACGCCTGTCATCGGCGGCATGATTTCCAGCCTGATCCACATTCTCATCGTCACACCCGTGATCTTTCTCTGGCTTCGCGGACGCGAGTTCCAGCGCGGCACACTCCAAGTTTCACTCGGCCAACACGAGTAGAAAGAAAAATTTCGACGCGGCCCTCCGTCGCTTCGTATGCACCCCAACACAACAACACATACCTCCATGAAAACAAAACTGCTCGCCTCCTTCCTCGGTCTCATCATCAGCGCCAGTGCAACCGATGCCCCGGCCTATCCGCTCAAAACCTGCGCCGTCTCCGGCGAGAAGCTCGGAGGCATGGGCAAACCGGTGTCCGTGGCCCACGAAGGCACCGAAGTGCTGCTCTGCTGCAAATCCTGCATCAAGGATTTCAAAGCGGATCCCGACAAGTACGTGAAGATGGTGAAGGATGCCGCTCCGAAGAAGTAAGCGGCAGCTCAGGCCAGTTTTTGGCACACCCATTCGCCGATGCGGCGTGCGTCTTGATCGGCCACGCTGGCATCGCTTTGGCATTCCACGGCGCGGAATTCGCTGCGTGTCGCGATGCGCCCGCCCTTCCAGACGTGAACGCCGGACTGATATGACCGACTTGCTCGGAAGGCTCCAGGTGTGGATGCCGGGTGTCTGAGGATTGACCGCCGAAGCGAAGTGCTTGGGCCTTAGGTTGACCCGCATGATCCGCTCGACCGTGGCCTGTGGCGTGCTCACAATCACGCAGAGCCCGCTTCAACGGAGCCGCACTCGTGGGAGTGCGGAGAGATCACATCATACGCATAATCTGCTTCAACGGAGCCGCACTCGTGGGAGTGCGGAGAGCCGCCTTCTTGCAGTCTCGCAAGACGCGGTTGTTTGAGCTTCAACGGAGCCGCACTCGTGGGAGTGCGGAGAGGTGCCAGAGGAGCCGACGAAGCCGAGCCGCACAGTCGAGCTTCAACGGAGCCGCACTCGTGGGAGTGCGGAGAGTCGTAGTACGCCCATCCTCTGAAGTGAGCGCCTTGCTTGCTTCAACGGAGCCGCACTCGTGGGAGTGCGGAGAGTGGATGGAAACGCACAGACACCGGAGCCAGCAAAATCGCTTCAACGGAGCCGCACTCGTGGGAGTGCGGAGAGCTCCCCGTAGATGTCGCGATCTGTCTCAACGATGCCTTGCTTCAACGGAGCCGCACTCGTGGGAGTGCGGAGAGAGGTGATCCCGCTGGCGGAAGAGGCACCGACGCCGATGCTTCAACGGAGCCGCACTCGTGGGAGTGCGGAGAGCGTAGGCTCGGATTGAAGCGCGAGCGTCCAAACAACGTGCTTCAACGGAGCCGCACTCGTGGGAGTGCGGAGAGATGAGGATGTGCCGGAGTTTGCGGATGCCGAGGATGTTGCTTCAACGGAGCCGCACTCGTGGGAGTGCGGAGAGCACTGCTCCCTCTCCGGAGATCCCCGCTGATATCCAGGCTTCAACGGAGCCGCACTCGTGGGAGTGCGGAGAGCGCTTCATCACCTCAGGCAAGTGGGCAGGGGATGTGCAGCTTCAACGGAGCCGCACTCGTGGGAGTGCGGAGAGGCCACACCCTTGGGGGGCATTTCTCAGCTCAACACGAGCTTCAACGGAGCCGCACTCGTGGGAGTGCGGAGAGCTCCACCGTCAAGACTGGAGCAGACGCTCCGGTCCTCGCTTCAACGGAGCCGCACTCGTGGGAGTGCGGAGAGGGAGCCTGCGGAGAGCGCTGAGGCCACGACGTATTTGCTTCAACGGAGCCGCACTCGTGGGAGTGCGGAGAGAAGTAGCTATTTTGGGACTCACGAACGGTTATGAACAGCTTCAACGGAGCCGCACTCGTGGGAGTGCGGAGAGGAGGCCGTGGCAAGCCTTGGCATCACGGGCGGCGCTGCTTCAACGGAGCCGCACTCGTGGGAGTGCGGAGAGACCGCGCCTCGCTCAGCTTGCGCGTCTCGCTCGGGTAGCTTCAACGGAGCCGCACTCGTGGGAGTGCGGAGAGAGGATGAAGGGGATGCAAAAAAGCGCGAGGATCGCGCTTCAACGGAGCCGCACTCGTGGGAGTGCGGAGAGCGCACCTCCCACTATGAACATCTCCGCCACCACTCAGCTTCAACGGAGCCGCACTCGTGGGAGTGCGGAGAGCCACCGCCACCTTGCCCAGCATGCCAAAGCCCCACAGGCTTCAACGGAGCCGCACTCGTGGGAGTGCGGAGAGTCTCGCGCTATTCCCTACCTGGGGATCTCAGAGAATGCTTCAACGGAGCCGCACTCGTGGGAGTGCGGAGAGAGGGGTAACCACTCCGGGTGAGGGTCTGGTAACTGAGCTTCAACGGAGCCGCACTCGTGGGAGTGCGGAGAGCGCCAGCACTCCACGCGCTTCATCATCGTCCAGCACAGCTTCAACGGAGCCGCACTCGTGGGAGTGCGGAGAGGCTCGATTTGAGCGGAGGACAGCGCGCCGGAAGCCGGGGCTTCAACGGAGCCGCACTCGTGGGAGTGCGGAGAGAGCGGTTGCTAGAAATGGGTGTCAGCGTCTCCAAATAGCTTCAACGGAGCCGCACTCGTGGGAGTGCGGAGAGACGCCCAGCTCTGGGCTCAAAGGGTTTGCAGAAAAAGGCTTCAACGGAGCCGCACTCGTGGGAGTGCGGAGAGTACAGGGCAAGCGCATCCTAGCACTGGTGGCGGCGCGCTTCAACGGAGCCGCACTCGTGGGAGTGCGGAGAGCAGGTCGCGACAAGCGCTCAGGAACCGCTGGACGTTGCTTCAACGGAGCCGCACTCGTGGGAGTGCGGAGAGCGGCAGCGACCGCCAAAACGATGAACGCCACCCTGTCGGGCTTCAACGGAGCCGCACTCGTGGGAGTGCGGAGAGGGGAAGCATCAGGGCTTACGCATGAAGAGAGGTGAGGATTTTGAGTCGGAATACAGGGTCGAGAGCCGCGCGGCGGCGTTTTCTGCGCAAACTGAGCTTGGAGGGTTCGTCGCGCAGGGCCTTCATTGCCATCTCG
>Ga0209066_10001373_pt1 | contig 32383 bp, 21 predicted proteins | sample All_14_2_FD_187198 | JGI IMG/M metagenome (GOLD analysis project Ga0209066, IMG submission 187198) | Freshwater microbial communities in response to fracking from Pennsylvania, USA - Allegheny Zone_MetaG_DW_15 (SPAdes) (version 2) ... | reverse complement strand
GGACGGGTCAGCGTGGCCGGCCGGTTGATGAGGAATTCCTCAGCGGCTACAAGGTGCGCATCGGGCTGGAATTCGAACAGGCGATGCTGGTCGCCGAAATCGCGATCAACAGCCAGCAGCAGATCGGCAGCTTCATGCTGCTGCCGGACGACAGCCCGGCGCCGCTGGTGAAGAATGCGCGTTTCGCCGAAACCGCGCTCGACGTACCGCTGCAACGCGGCAGCCTGCCGGCCACGCTGACCCGTCCGAACGGCCCGGGGCCGTTCCCCGGCGTGGTGCTGGTCCACGGTTCCGGCCCGCATGACCGGGACGAGAGCATCGGCCCCAACCGACCCTTCCGCGATCTGGCGCATGGCCTGGCCGCGCGCGGCATCGCCGTGCTGCGTTACGAGAAACGCAGCCGTGTCCGTCCCGGCGACTACGCCGGCGATTTCAGCGTCGACGACGAAACCACCGACGATGCCGTCGCCGCGCTGCAGCTACTCGCCGGCACGCCGGGAATCGGCCCGGTCTTCATCTTCGGCCACAGCCAGGGCGGCATGCTGGCGCCGCGTATCGCCCGCCGTGCCGGCATCGCCGCCGGCGCCATCCTGTGGGCGGCGCCGGCCCGGCCAGTCGGCAGCGCGCTGATCGAGCAACTTGGGCGCATTGCAGCGATGGATGGCGAGACCAGCGCCGACGAGCAAAAGACCATCGATCAGATCGCGCAGGGTCTGGCCCGCATCCGCCAGGGCGACAACCCGCCCCGCGCCGAAGCCCCGCTGCAACTGCCCGCCACCTACTGGCGCAGCCTGGACAACATTCTTGCGGTCGACGAGGCAAAACAGGCAAAAATCCCGCTGCTGATCCTGCACGGCGGCCGTGATTACCAGGTCACCGACGCCGACTGGCAGACATGGCGCGACGCCTTCACCGACGATCCACGGGCGACGCTGAAACGCTATTCCGCGCTCAACCATCTCGGCATCGCCGGCAGCGGCCGGAGCACGCCCGACGAATACCTGAGCTCAGGCCAGGTCGATGCCGGCCTGATTGAAGACAGCGCGAGCTGGATCATGAAGATCGTGGCTGAACGGAAGTAAACGACAACCGTAGAACCGGCCGGCTTGTGCTTAAATGTCTGCCTTCGCGCAAGACAGCAGCAACACCCATGGCAATCGAAATCGAACGCAAATTCCTGCTCGCCCAACTCCCTGATCTCTCGGAAACGCCCGGTGAAATCATCGTTCAGGGGTATGTCGCCAAGGAGCCCGAGGCGATGACAACGCGGGTGCGCATCCGCGCCGAACAGGCGTTCATCACGCTGAAAGGTCCGAGCAACGGCCTCAGTCGCGACGAATACGAATACCCGATCCCGCTGCGCGACGCCGAGGAAATCCTCGGGCGCTACTGCCGCGGGCGCATCGTCTGCAAGACGCGCCATCTCGTCGACCACGCCGGCATGACCTGGGAAATCGACGTTTTTGCGGGCCGGCACGCCGGCCTTGTCGTCGCCGAAATCGAACTGCCTGCGGAAAGCCACCCGCTCGAACTGCCGCCGTGGCTGGGTGCGGAAGTCACCGACGACAAACGTTTCGGCAACTTCGCCCTGGCCATGATCGACGGCACGCCCGAGAGCCGGTGGTGGCTCGCGGAAGGCCTCGTCCCGGCAACCCAGGCGGCCTGCTGCTGCCGTTACTTCGGTCAGTTGTCATGCTGCGAACAAGCCAGCAGCCACCTTGCCGCCACGGAAATCTGCGCATGAAGATATACCTCGCCGGCCCCGACGTTTTCCGTCCCGATGCCCTGGCCTGGGCCGAACAGGCCCGCGCGCTGCTGCAACGGCACGGCCACCACGCGCTGATCCCGCTCGACAACACCGAGACCACGGCCGCCGGCATCTACCGGGCCAACATCGCGCTGATCGCAGAGGCCGACGCGGTCATCGCCAACCTGAACCCGTTCCGTGGCTGCGAACCCGATTCGGGCACTGCCTTCGAAGTCGGCTACGCCATCGCCAGCAAAAAAACCGTCATCGGCTACCTCGACGACGACCGCCCGCAGATTGAAAAACTCGCCGGCAGCGTCGACGCTCAAGGCATGAATGTCGAAAACTTCGGCCTGCCAATCAACCTGATGCTCGGCATCCCCTGCCGGATCGTGCGCGGATCGCTTACCGATGCGCTGGCGCCGCTGGATGGCGACTGATCAGTCAGGGCTGGCAAACGCATAGCCCGCCTTGCTGCGCTTTGCCCGGTACATGGCCTTGTCGGCCATGTCGAGGAGCGCCCCCGACGTCGTGCCGTCTTTGGGAAAGACCGAGATGCCGATGCTCGGTTTGATGCTCAGGCTGATGTCGATGTCCCGCACCCGAATGGCACAGGGCGCCTGTACCGCATTGATGATTTTTTCTGCGACGGTGGCGATGTCGTGCTCGCTCTCGGCGCCCATCAGGATGTACAGGAATTCGTCGCCACCATAACGGCAGACCGTGTCATCGTCCCGCGTGGTTTCCTTGAGCCGGCCGGCAACCGTTTGCAGCACGACATCGCCGACGTCGTGCCCGTACGTATCGTTGATGATCTTGAAATCATCCAGATCCAGGAACATCACCGAAAAATGAAGGCCATTCCGGTTGGCCACGGCCAACCCATGTTCCAGTCGATCGCTGAACAGTGCGCGGTTGGGCAGGCCGGTCAAAGGGTCGTGAAGCGAGGCATGGCGCGCGTCGTCGCCCTGTTTGCTCACGCTGAGCAGGTGGGCCTCAAGGATATGCCGCTCCCTGACCTCTTCCTTCAACTCGCTATTGACCGCCGATAGGACCTCGGATGCGTCCTGTACCTTGGTCTCGACGGCCTCGCTTTTTTCGATGGCATTTTCAACCCCGGGGGAAACATCCCCGTCCTGCAGTTCGCGCTTCAGTTCGGTATTGACCGACGACAGGTCGTCTGCGCATTCCTCGACGATATCCCTGACACGCTCGCTCTTGCCCAAGACCTGGGTCAGCGAATCGGCGGAGCGAGGGGTTTTCAAGGACGGCGCGGGTGGATTGTTTGTCATGGCTTCATGGCTCCTGATGTTCGGTGAAGCAAGCTCGCCGCAGCCGGGTGGGATCCGGGCGAACCGGCCCACCATCAGACTAGCCGGCAGTTCGACAAGCGGTCTGTGCGCTATCGAACCAAGAACGAAATCGCCCGTCAGGACACAGACCACCAGGGCCCTCGGCGCAGTACACTCCGGTTGTCGCCATCACACCGGAAATCATCATGCGCCTCCTGCCCGCCCTGCTTCTTGCTGCCTTCGCCCTGCCGGCAGCCGCTGAGGAAATCGGTTGCACGACCACCGAATGGAAACTGATCGGTGCCAATCACCGCGTCTGCGTCTATGCCTACGACGATCCGAAGATTCCCGGCGTCACCTGCCATGTCAGCCAGGCCCGCACCGGCGGCATCAAGGGCAGCCTCGGGCTGGCCGAGGACCCTTCGCAGTTTTCCATCGCCTGCCGCCAGATCGGTCCGATCGTCGTGCCGGAAAAGCTGGCGGAGCGCGAGGTCGTGTTCAGCGAAGACACCTCGCTGCTGTTCAAGGAAACGCAGATTCACCGCCTCTACGACGTCAAGCGCAAGGTACTGGTCTATCTCGGCATCAGCCGCAAGATCATTGCCGGCGCGCCGAGCAACGCGATATCGACGGTGCCGGTCCAGCCGTGGCCGGCGACCCGGGCGCCCTGAGCGAGCTGTTTGCGCACCCATCGGGTGCCCGTGGCGCACCCGATGGGTGCTGCCCTGCCGCGCCGGCGAGCCACTGAGGGCTTTCCTGCGGATGGAACAATACTTGCGTGAAACAAGGCAGGTACAGAACCGGACCGGGAGGACAGCATGAATGGCGAACTCAACGAAGAAACGATGTTCTGGATACGCCTCGCCGCGTTTGCGAACCTGTCCGAACAGATCCTGTGCACCGGCGCCAGCGTCGATGACGCCGAGGAACTGCTGTTCGGCTGGCAGTTGCCGGGCAAGCTGCCATCGCGCTTCGCCTGCCTGACTGGCGGTGTCGCAAACGCGACAGCCAGGGTTTGAAGCCTGGCTGTCCGATTTACCTGCCGCGCGGTTTATTTGCCCGCTTTTTTGTCGCTATCCGGCACGAACTTCAGCACATTGCCATTGATGCAGTAGCGCTTGCCGGTCGGCGGCGGGCCGTCGTCAAAAACGTGGCCGAGGTGGATGCCGGAACTGGCGCTGCGCACTTCAACGCGGCGCATGCCGTGGCCGACGTCGACATGCTCGGTAATCGCGCCGGGTAATGGATTGAAGAAGCTGGGCCAGCCGGTGCCGCTCTCGAACTTGGTGTCGCTGCGGAACAGCGCCGCTCCAGTAATGGGGTCGACGAAGGTTCCTGGGCGTTTTTCATCAAGATGTGAGCCGGTGCCGGGACGTTCGGTGCCCTGCTCGAAGGCGATCTTCTGTTGTGCCGGCGTCAGCAGGTGGAACCCGAGCCATTGCCAGAAGCGGGGCTTTTCGCCGTTGTAGCCGGTGTAGCGCGAGACTTCCTTGCCCTTTTCGAAGAGCACGATGGTCGGCGTCGCAAACAGTGCCTTTTCCAGCGCCCAGCCGACCGGCGGTTCCGGGTTCAGCGTGCGGGCAACAGCGACCGGCGACTGCCAGTGATCGAGCACGTCGGCCTTGAATTTGCGACAGAAGGCGCAATCATCGCTCTCGAAAACGATCAGCTGACGTTCGAAGTTGAGCGCCTTGGCTTCGAGTCGCGGCGCCTTCGCTGCAGCTTGCGGCATCGCCGTGCTGGCGCCGGCAACCGGGTACTTGACGCCGGTACCGCCGAGGCCGCAATAGCCGTTCGGATTCTTGACCAGGTAATCCTGGTGGTATTCCTCGGCCGTGAAGTACTTTTGCAGCGGCGCGATTTCGGTGGTGATGGCGCCATGACCGGCGGCCTTCAGCGCGCCCTGGTAGACGTCACGGGTCTTCAGCGCAACGGCCTGCTGGGCATCGCTGTTGGTATAGACGGCGCTGCGGTAATTGGTGCCGACATCGTTGCCCTGACGGTTGCCCTGCGTCGGGTTATGGCTTTCCCAGAACTGGATCAGCACCTTTTCCAGATCGACCTTGGCCGGGTCGAAGGTGACCTTGACCACTTCGGCGTGGTTGCGCTGGGTCGTCTTGCCCCATTGCAGCATTTTTTCGTGGGCCAGCACCGCATCGTAGGAACCGGCGATCTCGCCGTTGGCGTAGCCGCTTTCGACATCGAGCACGCCGGGAATGGCCGCCATGCGCCGCTCGGCGCCCCAGAAACAGCCCATGCCGAGCACGACGCTGTCGGTAACGGCCGGCATCACCGGCTTGGCAGCCTTGGCGGCGGCCTCGCCGTCGGAACAGCCGGCGATCAGAAAACTGCTGGATAGGGTCAAGATCAATCCTTGAATGAGTTTACGGGGTGACATTGCTAGCCTTTCGCTGGCACGGGATAGCGGTCGAATCACTGCGACTCGCCGCTACCGCTGCTCCGGGGTGGACTGACAGGATGCTCAGTGGTTCCCATTAGTCGGCGAAGCGGTCGATTCCTTACAGCCGACACGATACGTCAATCCCAGGCCAGCGCCCCGCCCGTCTGGTACTCGGTGACCCGGGTCTCGAAGAAATTCTTCTCCTTGCGCAGGTTGGCCTGCTCGTCCAGCCAGGGCAGCACGTTTTCGGCGCCTGGGAAAGGTTCCTCGACACCAACCTGCCGCGCCCGCCGGTTGGCGACAAAACGGAATTGCTGGACGTGCAGGTCGGCGTTGTAGCCGAGGATGGGATCGCGCAGGATGTAGCCGGCGTAGGCGTGTTCGGCGGCTTCGGCTTCGTCCCACAGTTCGCGCAGCGCCTGCGGGTCGAGCGTCAGGTTTTCTTCCTTGAGCAGTTCGCGCACGACGCGGATGCCGAAGGCGCAGTGCAGGACTTCATCGCGCATGATGTACTGCAGTTGCTCGGCGGCGCCCTTCATCAGGCCGCGCCGCTGCAGCGCGAAGATCGGCGTGAAGCCGTTGTAGAACCAGCAGCCTTCGAAGATCACCGCGAAGAAGAAGTAGGACAGCGCGAATTCGTGCAGGTTGGCGCGGTTTTCCAGATCGAAATCGGCGCGCATGACGCGCTCCAGCCGGCGGTTGGCGAGCGCGATCTTGCCGTGGATTTCGGGCACGACGCGGTAGCGGTTGTAGATTTCCTGCTGATCGAGGCCGATGCTCTCGATGCAGTGCTGGTAGGTCCAGGTGTGCAAGGCTTCCTCATAAACCTGGCGGGCCTGGTAGATCTGCAGTTCGGGCGCAGTCATCTTCTCCATCACCGCCAGACCGATGTTGCGCATGGCCAGGATGTCGGAGGTCGTCAGGTAGGCGAGCACGTTCTCGAAAACGTGGCGCTCGGCCGGGCTGAGCTTGTGGTGGTAGTCGTGCACGTCCTGCGCCATGCTGATTTCGAGCGGCGTCCAGTGGTTGCGGTTGGCCTTGAGGAAGAACTCCCAGGCCCACGGGTACTTGAACGGCGCCAGCTGGTTGATGTCGGCCTTGCCGTTGACGATGCGCTTGTCGGCGGCGTTGATCGGCGCCAGCGACGGCGTCGCGGGAATATTGCGGTCGACCGCGGTTTTTGCCGGTTTTCCGGCGTCGACCGCAACATCGGGCACCGGGTTTTCCTGGGCGGGCGTCTCCCAGTCGTCGAAACGGAAGGCTGCGTTCATGTTGTGCTACTCCACGAGAAATGGGACGCCCGGTAGTGCTGACGGCCCGCGGGTTCAGGGACGGACTTCACGGAAGCGCTGATGGCGATCCCAGTCCACGTAAAAAATGCCACCGGCCGGCGCGCTGAAGCTGAACAGCCGTTGGCCATCGACCGACACGGCACTGACGCCGGTCGAGAAATCGAGTTCGGGTTCCTTGCCGCCGCGATTGACGGCGATCAGCGGCAGGCCGGTTTCCCGGCTGCGCTGCTCCCAGACGTCGCCCGGGCCCATGCCGTCGACCGGCGGCCAGTTGGCCGGCGACAGCAGGATATGCGCACCGCGCCCGGCGAGCTGGGCGGCAGTGTCGGGCCGCCAGGCGTCGGCACAGATCAACGTGCCGACCTGGATGCCGTCGACGGTAAACGGCCGGCCGTCGCCGCCGGCCACCGACCACGCTTCGGCGCGGCCGACCGGGCGCTGCTTGCGGTAGGCGCCGAGAATGGTGCCGGCGCGGTCGATGGCGGCGACGCTGTTGTGCAGCCTGCCGCTACCCTTCTCGCGCTCGGCGAAGCCAACGAAGAGTGCGATGCCGTTGTCGCGGGCAATCGCCGCCAGCGTGTGCATCCAGGCATCGGGGAAAGGCGCGATCCAGTCGGTACCAACGCGCTTGGCGAAGTTGTAGCCGGTTTCGGCCAGTTCCGGCGTCACCACCCAGTCGGCGCCCTGGCGCGCCGCGGCGCGGATGCCGGCTTCGATGCGGGCGCGGTTGCCGGCGATGTCGCCGGGCACCGGGTCGAGGTGGAGCAAGGCGATGCGCAGGTCGCCATCGGCCTTGGCCGGGCCGCTGGCGGCATCGCTGAAACGTTTGGCGCCGGGCAGGAAATAGCCGTTCTGCTTGCCCAGCGCTTCGATCACCGCGGCGTGGGTGGCCTTGCCGATCAGCTCGCCGATGCGGCTGTGGCCGCCGGTGTAGCTGGCGCGCGGCGCCGCCGTGCCGGAAACGACGATGATGCTGTCGGTACCGGTGCCGGTCGCCTGCACGCCCGGGGTGTAGGTGCTTTCCACCTTGAGGTCTTCGAGCGCCGCCGTCTTGCCTTCGGTGACGGTGATCAGCGCACGGGCCAGCGCCGCGTCGCTGAGTTCGATATTGGTCAGCACCAGGATGTTGATGGTACCGGCCGGCTTGTTGTCTTCGTTCCAGCCTTCAATGTGGCTGCCGCTGTCGACGCCGGTGCGGATCGCGTTGCTGCGAGCGCCGGCGGTGGCCAGCACGGTCACCGTCAGCGGGCCGTGGCTGCGCGTGACGACGGCCAGGTTGTCCATGTCGGCAGCCGTCGCCATCTGCGCCACCGCCGCGTGGGCGACACCAAGCCGGTCGGCCAGCGCATCGCGCACGCCCTCGCTGTAGGCCTTGCCGGCAGCGCCGAGCTTGACCCAGAGCAGCGGATGCCCGGCATGGTTGATCGCGGCGCGGGCGTCGACCAGGCCATCGCTGGTCGACAGCGCGCGGCGCGGCGTCGGGAAGCTGACCAGCAGCGTCTTCTCCCAGAAGCCGTCGCGCTCGCCGTAGAGGAGTTCAGCACTCGCCGTCACCGCTTCGGGCAGAAGCGGCACGGCGGGTCTTTCGGCCAGCGCAGGCAGGGCCAGCAACAGGCAGGCAGCCTGGGCGAGGTAACGGAACAATCTGGATTTCATCATCGGATTCCGGTCAGGCGAAAAACCGCAAGCTTACTGACAGGCCTCGCATTCGGGATCGTCGATGGAGCAGAATTTCGGCGCTTCTTCCGTCACCACCGAATCGTCACGTCCGCCCGCCTTCTCGGCCTGGCTGGCGCCGAGGGTGCGCAGGTAGTAGGTGGTTTTCAGGCCGCGCGTCCACGCCAGCTTGTAGATTTCATCGAGTTTCTTGCCGGACGGCAGCGCCAGGTAGAGGTTCAGCGACTGCGCCTGGTCGATCCATTTCTGCCGGCGCGCCGCCGCTTCGATCAGCCACACCGGGTCGATCTCGAAGGCCGTCGCGTAGCGCGCCTTGAGTTCGTCCGGCACGCGCTCGATGCGGGCCAGCGAGCCGTCGAAGTACTTGAGGTCGGAGACCATCACTTCGTCCCACAGGTCGAGCGCTTTCAGGTCGCGGACCAGCGCGTCGTTGACCACGGTGAACTCGCCGGAGAGGTTCGATTTGACGTAGATGTTCTGGTAAGTCGGCTCGATGCTGGCCGAGACGCCGACGATGTTGGAAATGGTCGCCGTCGGCGCGATGGCGACGCAGTTGGAGTTGCGCATGCCGTGGCGGGCGATGCGTTCGCGCAGGGCATTCCAATCCAGACTGGCATCGCGATTCACTTCCAGATGCCCGCCCCGCCCTGCCTCCAGCAAGCCGATCGAGTCCAGCGGCAAAATGCCCTGATCCCACAGGCTGCCGGTGAAGCTCGAATAACGGCCGCGCTCGCGGGCCAGTTCGCTTGACGCCCAATAGGCGTGGTAGCAGACGGCTTCCATGGTCTTGTCGGCGAATTCGACTGCTGCGGTCGACGCGTACGGCAGGCCGATTTCGTACAGGCAATCGGCAAAACCCATGATGCCGAGGCCAACCGGGCGATGACGCAAATTGGCGTTGCGCGCCTTGGGCGTTGCGTAGAAGTTGATGTCGACGACGTTGTCGAGCATGCGCAGCGCGGTGGTCACGGTGCGCGCCAGCTTTTCCTGATCAAGCTGGCCGTCCTTCAGGTGCGCCAGCAGATTGACCGAGCCAAGGTTGCAGACGGCGGTTTCCGCATCCGAGGTATTGAGCGTGATCTCGGTACACAGGTTGGATGAATGGACGACGCCGACGTGCTGCTGCGGCGAGCGCAGGTTGCAGGCATCCTTGAAGGTGATCCACGGATGGCCGGTTTCGAACAGCATGGTCAGCATCTTGCGCCACAGTTGCACGGCGGGAATTTTCTTGTGCAGCTTGAGTTGCCCGGCAGCGGCCTGAGCCTCGTAGCCGACATAAGCCGCTTCAAAGGCAGCACCGAACTTTTCGTGTAGATCGGGCACGTCGACCGGAGAAAACAGCGTCCATTCGCCGTTCTCGATGACGCGTTTCATGAACAGGTCGGGAATCCAGTTGGCAGTGTTCATGTCGTGCGTGCGCCGGCGCTCGTCGCCGGTGTTCTTGCGCAGATCGAGGAATTCCTCGATGTCGAGATGCCAGGTTTCGAGATAGGCGCACACCGCGCCTTTACGCTTGCCGCCCTGATTCACCGCGACCGCCGTGTCGTTGACCACTTTCAGGAAAGGAATGACGCCCTGGCTCTGGCCGTTGGTGCCCTTGATCCGGCTGCCCAGCGAACGCACCGGCGTCCAGTCGTTACCGAGGCCGCCAGCGTATTTCTGCAACAGAGCGTTTTCCTTGATCGACTGGTAGATGCCTTCGAGATCGTCGGCCACGGTGGTCAGATAACACGACGACAGTTGCGAATGCAGCGTGCCGCTGTTGAACAGCGTCGGCGTCGAACACATGAAATCGAAGCTGGAAATCAGGTCGTAGAACTCGATGGCGCGCGCTTCGCGGTCGATTTCGTTGAGCGCCAGGCCCATCGCGACGCGCATGAAGAAAATCTGCGGCAGCTCGATGCGCCGGCCTTCGATGTGCAGGAAATAACGGTCGTACAGCGTTTGCAGGCCAAGGTAGCCGAATTGCAGATCGCGCTCCGGCTTCAGCGCGGCAGCAAGGCGCGGCAGGTCGTAGCTGGCGAGGCGCGGGTCGAGCAGTTCGGCGGCAATACCCTGCTTGATGAAAACGGGCAGATATTCACCGTGGACCGCAACTAATTCGTCCAGCGCCAGCGGCCGACCGAGCACTTCACGCCCCAGGCTGGCCAGCAGCAGGCGGGCGGTGACCTGGTTGTAGGCCGGCTCGCGCTCGATCAGCGTGCGTGCGGCGAGGATCAGCGCCTGATAGACGTCGTTCAGCGGCACGCCATCGTAGAGGTTGCGCAGCGCGTGTTCGAAGATGGTCCGCGGTGAAACCCGCTCACCCAAGCCGGCGCAAGCAGCCTCGCAATTTTTCAGCAGCAACGCCCGATCGAGCGGCTTGCGCACGCCGTCGTCGAGCACGTGCAACTCGGCAACGCTGATTTCCTCGATCTGGCTGGCCGCCCGCTCGGCCGCCCGACGCTCGCGATAGAGCACATAGGCCCGCGCCACGTCGTGCTCACCGGCGCGCATCAGCGCCAGTTCGACCTGGTCCTGGATGTCCTCGATATGCACCGTGCCGCCATCGGGCATGCGCCGCGTCAGAGAACGGACGACAGTCTGCGTCAGCCGGGCAACGACCTCGCGGATGCGCGACGACACCGCGCTCTGACTGCCTTCGACGGCGAGAAAGGCCTTGCTCAGCGCGACGGCGATCTTGTCGGCATCGAAAGCGACGAGCGCGCCGTTGCGGCGGATGACCTGCAGCGCGGCAACCGCAAACTCGTTAGCAGCGGAATGAACGTGAACGACGGACTGAGCGGTGGGTGACAAGGCGATTCTCCGTATCGGGGGGCGGAGAACCGGGAACTTGCGCGGCCGGCAGAGGCGTACCGACGCCACCGGAAACCACCCGGCAGACACGCGATACGACGAAGCAACGGCAAGAAACCACGCAACAACCTCTCGTCAGGGACACCCCGCCCCAAAATCAATGAAAAGGACACATTGAGGCAGGTCTCCTGGCTCTCGGCTCAACGCGTTTCACCCGCCTTCCCGGACGCATCCAGTGGCATGAGTTGGCGAAACGCTCGCCGATTACAGTTGCGGGGGCAGCCCCGGAATTCAGGTCAAAGACCTGGCACCGGATTCCCTTTCAATCCCCTTGTGGGGAACCTTCAATGACGGCAGTCTAGTGTCGCCGTCAACTTTCCGTCAAGAAAAATAACTACATGCGGTAAAAAACACCGGACCAGCTACTAGATGTAGTGAGCACCGAAATTGACACCCAAACCGGGGGATTTGCCATCCGGATATTGCGGTCGCCAAACCATCCGCTATAATCCGTCGCGTTACAGGTGCCGCCGATGGGTTTTTCCACGGCGGTTAAACGGGAAAGCGGTGCGTCCCCCACAGGGACCATTCCGCTGCTGCCCCCGCAACGGTAAGCAAGTGCGGGCGCGTCACTAGGCCACTGGGTTCATCCCGGGAAGGCGACGCGTCAAGACTTGCGAGCCCGGATACCGGCCTGCGACATCACACGAAAGTGCCACGGGGTGGTGGCGCCGGCTGTTGCAGCCTGTCCATTCCCCCTGCACTTTTTTCATCGCACACCGGCATGCGGGGACGCTGCCGGCAAGGGGAAAATCAATGCAAATCCGCCTCAAACCCGTGGCTGCCTTGCTGCTGCCGCTATTCGCCGGCAGCCTGCATGCCGAAGCCAGACTCGACACCATTGTCGTCACGGCCAGCCGTTTCGAATCGGCGCAACAGGAAAACCCGATCGCCGCGCAGATCATCACCGCCGACGAAATCCGCAACAGTTCGGCGACCAACGTTTCCGAGGTCCTCAACAAGCTCGGTGGCGTCCACAGCCGCATCAATTTCGTCGGCACGCCGGACTCACCGCTCGACCTGCGCGGCTTCGGCATGACCGGCGAGCAGAACACGCTGGTCCTGGTCGACGGCCAGCGCATTTCCGAAAACGAACTGGCGACCGCCCGGCTCTCGGCCATTCCGCTCGACAGCATCGAGCGCATCGAAATCCTCCGCGGTGCCGGCGCCGTGCTCTACGGCAGCGGCGCCAGCGGTGGCACGATCAACATCATCACCCGGACGGCGATCAATGCACCGCTTTCCGGCAATGTGTCGACGCGCGTCGGCAGCCACGATCTGCGCGATATCCGCGGCGGCTTCCGCGCCGGCGGCGAAATGTGGGGCCTGCGCCTGAACGCGCAGCGTTTCCGCACCGACAACTATCGCGACAACAACCGGGCGGAACTCGAAACCGCCAGCGGCGAACTGCGTTTCGGCGATCGCGACGGCTTTGTCGCCCTCGGTTTCAATGTCGACGACCAGAAATCGCGCCTGCCGGGCGCCCGCACCGAAGCGCTGCTGCACAGCGACCGCCGCGGCGCAACGACGCCCGACGATTACCTGAACAGCAAGAGTCAGCGCTTTTCCCTGCGTGGCGAAAAACGCCTCGGCGAGCTGACGCTGGCGCTGGATATCGGCCGGCGCGACAAGCGCGCCGACATGTACAACAAATCGACCTGGGGCAGCACGCTGGCCAGGACCGATGTCGGCGTCACCACGGTGTCGCCGCGCCTGCTCTGGCAGACCGGCTTCGATCAGGTTGTGAACAGCCTGACCGTCGGTGCCGACTGGAGCCACTGGTCGTACGACAACGACACGGCGGCAACCGGTTTCATGAGCGCGCTGGACGAATCGGGCAAGCAGAAGAACCGCGCCTTCTACCTGCGCAACGACGTGCACCTCACCGCCACCGGCACCCGCATCAGCTTCGGTGGCCGCAAGGAAAACGTCCGCCAGACCCAGCACGAACGGCTGGTGCCACGCGACGCTGCCGAGAAACACGCCCTGTCGGCCTACGAGCTGGCGTTGCAGCAGGAACTCGGCGCCGGCTTCTCGGCGTATGGCCGGCTCGGCCGCAGTTTCCGCGTCGCCAATATCGACGAGAACCGCTGCTGGAGCGCGCCCTGCCCGACGCTGCTCAAGCCGCAGCGCTCGCACGACCGCGAAATCGGCGCCCGCTGGCAGGGCGGCAAGGCCAGCCTGGGGGTCAGCCTGTTCGAGATGGACATCGACGACGAGATCCACTACAACCACCTCAGCTTCTCGAACATCAACCTGTCGCCGACGCGCCATCGCGGCCTCGAACTGGAAGGCCGGCTGCTGATCGGCGACACGCTCGACATCGCCGCCCGCTACACGCGCACCCAGGCGCGTTTCCGCCAGGGTATCTATGGCGGCGTCGATGTCAGCGGCAACGACGTGCCGCTGGTGCCGAAGGATCGTGTCTCGCTGAATCTCGGCTGGCAGGTCTTCGCCGCCACCCGGATCGGCCTGAATCTCAGTTACACCGGCCGTCAGCGCTACGACAACGACCAGGCCAACCGCTTCCGCCAGATGCCGGCCTACACCGTCGCCGACATCAAGATCGCGCACGACATCGGCGACTGGCGTCTGGCGCTCGGCGTGAACAACCTGTTCGACCGGAAGTTCTACTCCTACGGCATCGTCAACGGCACCTACACGTCGTTCAACGCCTATCCCGAGGATCGCCGCAACGCCTACGTCAGCGCCGAATACCGGTTCTGAGCAACGCAAAAAAAATGCCCCGGCCAAAACCGGGGCAGCTTGCCAAGGGATCAGGCGGCTGCCTGTTTCCCTCTCGCTTGCAGCGTGGCAACCGGGCTCGCTCCCTTGCGGATGAAACCGAACGGCGCCCCCAGCGGCAACACCTGCCTGCCGAAGTAGCCGTTGAGGAAGATCGCGCCGGCGGCGTAGAAACCCAGAAACGAGATCAGCAGTTCGGACCAGGCCGCCAGCGCCGTGAACAGGCCCGGACTGACGCCAAGGATGGACAGCGCCAGCGACGGCAGCAGGATGTTGATCAGGAACAGGATCGCGGCAAACACCTTGTTGGCCTCGCAGGCGGCGACCAGGATGAACAGCGAGAAGATGAAGTAGGCGATGCAGGCATACGCCAGCTGGCGGACATCGGCACTCGCAGCGACAGTGCCGAACCAGCCCTGACCGATCGCCCAGTGCATCGCCACTGCCGCCCAGAACAGCCCGTAGACACCAAGGACAATGGCGCCGAAAAAGTTGTTTTTCTTGAAGTCGACCGTAGAAGCCCAGATCTGCCCGATGGCACCGAGGAAAAGCGCCCAGGGCACAAGGTAGGTGGCACCTGTTGTCCATCCCAGTTTCTGCGACGCGGCAACAAAGGTGACGACGGACAGCCCGAAAACCCCGAGGGCAGTCGGGTCGGCAAGTTGCGGGCGGGTTTCGGTGATGTGCGGGGTGTTGTTCATTTTTGTGTTTCCTGTGAGTGCGCGGGAACATCGCCCGCTTCGCAACCAATTGCGCCAAGTACGGCAGCCTGGAAAAAGTCGTGATGCAGGCGTGCCTGACGATCGATTTCCGGCAAATCCCCCGCCAGCAGAGCGGCAGCCAGCGCCAGGCGGTTTTCCGGGGAGAGTTCGCCATCGATCCGGTCGAAAACCGGCCCGACGGCGAGCCGGATCTGCTGGCCAAGCCCCCTGCCGGCGGCCAGAAACACCGGGCTGTCCAGCGCCGCTCTCGCCTGCTCGCAGAAGCTGCTCCATACCGCCTTGCGCCAGGCCTCCGGTTGCCTGGCGTTGTCCTGCCAGGCATCGATCAGGAAAACGACGCGCGCCTTCGGGGATTCGGCCAGCCGACGCAGGACAAAACCATCGAGCAGCGAGATCACTTCGAGCGCCTGCCGGAGGTCGTCACGTTGAGGTGCATTGACGCTGCAGCCGCTGAACGTGCGCATGTTCAACAGACCATCGCGAACCAGAACCTTGATCGCCTCGCGCACCGGTGTCCGGCTGACACCGTAGTGGCGACTCAGGGCCAGTTCGTCGATCGCGGTTCCGGGTGGCAGGCGATGCTCGAAAATGCTGTCCCGGATCGCGTCGGCGACGCCTTCGTAAAGCAGACGGGGGCGTATCGCTTCAGCAGCCGTGATCATCGCCCTGCTCCTGCGCCATTACATGCTGCGCGGCGATGTCTTCAGGCGTCGGCAACTGACCCGATGCGTCGGCAGGCAGCAAGGACTCCTCGCCGGCCGGGAACAGGCTGTCAAAGTAGAGATAGGGATTAACGAACATTGCAAACTCCTCGTGCAAAAACGGCTTGCCATCGCAGCCGGTAATTCGCAATATACGCACAACAAAAAACCAATACAGACCTGAAAAAGCGGATATTTGCGAAGCAACGGAAGCAAATTTGCAAACTTTGCGAACAAATGGATAACAGATGAAAAAAACCTTCATGGGCGTGCGCCTGAAGCGCCTGCGCGAGGAGCGCGGCCTGACCCAGATCGCGCTGGCACGCGCGCTCGAACTATCGGCGAGCTACCTCAACCAGCTCGAACAGAACCAGCGGCCGCTGACCGTGCCGGTGCTGCTCAAACTCAATGCGGTGTTCGGTGTCGATGTTCAGTTGTTTTCCGAAGACGACGAGGCACGCCTGATTTCCGACCTGCGCGAAGTACTCGCCGATGTCCCTGATGGCGAAAGCGTCGCCCTGGCGGAAATCCGCGAACTGGCGGCGAACATGCCGGCGGTGGCGCGCACGCTGCTCGGTCTGGCACGACGCCAGCGTGCCGGCCAGGGCAAGCCGATGCCCTTTGAGGAAGTGCGCGATTTTTTCTACGCCCGCCACAACCATGTCGCCGAAATCGACGAACTGGCTGAACGTCTTTCCGGCAACTGGCTGTTACGTACCGGCGATGCGGCCGATGGACTGGAAAAGCGCCTGACGGACACCCACGGCATCCGCGTCGTGCGCGGCAACTGGCACGATGGCAGCGGCCCGGCCAGCGAGACCCAGCGCCGCTTCGATGCAAGGCAAAAGCTGCTGACGCTCTCGCCGCACCTCAACACCGGCCAGGCCGCCTTCCAGATGGCAACACAACTGGCCTTTCTCGAAGCCGCGCCGCTGATCGATGCACTGGTCGACCAGGCCAGACTGTCCGGGGATGAAGCCCGCCGGCTGGCGCGCATCGGTCTGGCCAATTACTTCGCCGGCGCGCTGATCCTGCCCTACGGCCAGTTTCTCGACCAGGCCGAGCGATTGCGTTACGACATCGAACTGCTCGGCCGCAGTTTCGGCGTCGGTTTCGAAACCACCTGCCACCGGCTGTCCACATTGCAACGCCCGGAAGCGCGCGGCGTGCCTTTCTTTTTCGTCCGCGTCGACCGCGCCGGCAACATATCCAAACGTCAGTCGGCGACCGATTTCCACTTCTCGCGCATCGGCGGCACCTGCCCGCTGTGGAACGTCTACGAAGCCTTCGCCCAGCCGGGCCGGATCCTGACCCAACTTGCCGCGATGCCGGACGGCCGCGCCTATCTCTGGCTGGCACGGACGGTGTCGCGTGGTTACGGCGGCTTCGGCGCGCCGAGCAAAACATTCTCGGTCGGCCTCGGCTGCGACCTGCGCCACGCCGAACGTCTGGTTTACAGCCAGGGGCTGGACCTCAAGGCGGCGGAAGGTTTCACGCCGATCGGCACGGGCTGCAAGGTGTGCCCGCGCAGCCACTGTCCTCAGCGCGCCTTTCCGCCCAGCGGCAACACCCTGATCGTCGACGAAAACCGCCGCCATTTCTCGCCCTACGCCTGAGCGGCAAATTGCGGCATTTCTTGCGGTCGACCGCAACAGTCATGAGAAAATGCCGCGCATGACCGCCCTCGCCTTTGTCGACCTCGAAACCACCGGCGCCACCGCCACCAGCGACCGCATCACCGAAATCGGCATCGTCGAAGTCGATGCCGACGGCACCGTGCGCGAGTGGCAGCAACTGGTCAATCCGGGCACGCGCATCTCGCCCTTCATCGAAAACCTGACCGGCATCAGCAATGCCATGGTCGCCGATGCACCGCCGTTTGCCGAGGTTGCCGAAGAAGTCCTGCGCCGCTTGCGCGGGCGGCTGTTCATCGCCCACAACGCGCGTTTCGACTACGGCTTCCTGAAGAACGAATTCAAGCGCACCGGCGTCGATTTCCGCGCCCCGGTGCTGTGTACCGTCAAGCTGTCGCGCACGCTCTACCCGGAATTCAAGCGCCACAGCCTGGACAGCCTGATCGAGCGCCACAGCTTGATCGCCAATGGCCGCCACCGGGCGCTGGCCGATGCGCAACTGATCCACCAATTCTGGCAAAAAATCCACGTCGACCGCAGCAGCGCCGACATCGACGCCGCGCTGAAGACGCTCAACACCCACCCCAGCCTGCCGCCGCACCTCGACGCATCGATCATCGACGAGTTGCCGGAAACACCCGGCGTTTATCTCTTCTACGGCGAAGCCAGCGAGCACGGCGACCTGCCGCTGTACATCGGCAAGGGCAAGAACATCCGCAGCCGGGTGCTGTCGCATTTTTCCACCGACCATCGTTCGGCGCGCGAGATGACGCTGGCGCAACAGACCCGGCGCATCGACTGGATCGAGACCGCCGGCGAGATCGGCGCGCTGCTGCGCGAAGCAGCGCTGGTCAAGACCATGCAGCCGACGCAGAACCGCCAGTTGCGGCGCAACGACGAGGTGTGCACGTGGACGCTGGTCGACGCCGGCGACGGCTGGTTGCGCCCGGAACTCAGCCTGGCCGGCGAGATCGGTTTCGGCATCGACAGCGCCTGCTACGGGTTGTTCAAGAATGCCCGCGAAGCGACCCAGACTTTGCGCAAGCTGGTCGAAGCGCACCAGCTATGCGACATCCTCAGCGGGCTCGACCGCCAGGTCGGCGACAAGCCATGCTTCGGCCACCAGACGCGGCGCTGCAAGGGCGGCTGTGTCGGCAAGGAGCCGCTGGCCAAACACAGCATGCGACTGCTCGGTGCGATGGTGACGCTGAAACTCGCCAGCTGGCCCTTCCCCGGCCCGGCCGTCATCCGCGAAGGCGAGGAAGCCCACTTGATCGACGCCTGGCGCTACCTCGGCACCGCCCGCAGCGACGACGAACTGCACGCCCTGCTCGACACGCAACGCCCGCCCTTCGACCGCGACACCTACAAGATATTGTGCAAGCACATCGGCAGCATGCGGCCCGTCAGCGGCTTCCTGCCGCAACGCCAGCGATCAACTGGGTAGCACGCCCGGACCCATTTCCGGTAACGTAATCACCTCACCAAAAAAACGGAATCCGAATGCGCCTGCAAGCAGCGATCCTGTGCATCACCTGTCTTACAGGATTGCCGTCCGTTGCCCGCGCACTCGACAGCGCGGTACCTGCCATCGATTTCAGCGCCGAGGAGCGCGCCTACATCGATCAGAAGCGTGCCATCACGATGTGCGTCGATCCCGACTGGGAACCCTTCGAGCGTATTGACGAAAACGGGCGCCACGAAGGAATAGCCGCCGACCTGGTACAACGGGTCGCACAACGCACTGGCCTGAAAATCGAACTTCTGCCCACCCGCACCTGGGACGAGAGCATCACCGCCTCCAAAGCCGGACGCTGCCAGATCATGAGTTTCCTCAACAAGACGCCGGCACGCGATCAATGGCTGAGCTTCACCGACCCGATCTTTCTCGACCCGAACATCATCATTGCCCGCGAGGAACACCCCTACATCGGCGATATCCGCGGACTGAGCAATGAAAGCATCGCATTGCCCCGGGGCACGATGGTCGAGGAACACATACGCCGGGACTATCCCAACCTGCGGATCATCCTCACCAACAGCGAACCGGAAGCCGTCGCCCTCGTTTCCGAGCGCAAGGCCGACCTGACGGTCCGTTCGCTGATCGTTGCCGCCTACGCCATCCGCAAGGAAGGCCTGTTCAATCTCAAAATCGCCGGCCAGGTACCGGAATTGAGCAACCAGCTGCGCATCGGCATCATCAGCTCCGAGCCACTCCTGCGCGACATCCTGGACAAGGGGGTAAAAACGCTCACGGCACAGGACAGGGAAATGATCGCCAACCGCCATGTACCGATCACCATACAACAGGGTTTTGATTACGGACTGCTCTGGAAACTGGTGATCGCCACCCTGATCGCAGCACTGTTTGCCGGCTACTGGATGCGCAAGCTCAGCCTGCTCAACCGGGAACTGGAACGTCTCTCCGTTACCGACAAGCTGACGGGGATATTCAACCGCCTGAAAATCGACGAAGTGCTGGAAAGCGAAATCCAGCGCTCGCAGCGTTACGTTCATCCGTTCAGCATCATCCTGCTCGACATCGACCACTTCAAGCGCGTGAACGACACCCATGGACACCAGGCCGGCGACCGCATCCTGGTCGAAATTGCCGTGCTGCTGCAAACCAGCAGCCGTGAAACCGACATCGTCGGCCGCTGGGGCGGCGAGGAATTCATGATCATCTGCCCGCACACCGACGAATCCGGCGCCCGCAGCCTTGCCGAAAGCCTGCGCCGGGCAATCGAAGACCACGACTTCCCGGCCATCGGCCGGCAGAGCGCCAGCTTCGGCATCGCCAGCTACCGTACCGGCGACCATCCCAACGACCTTGTCGCCCGTGCCGACCGGGCGCTCTACAGCGCCAAGAATGCTGGCCGAAACCGGGTTGCCAGCACCTGAAAACGGGACGCAGGCCGCCAGTACGGCGGTACCGGTCTCAACCTGGCGATCGCCCGCCTGCAGAGCGCAGGCCATGGCATCACCCCGCCAGCGAAACCAGCCGACATCAACATCGGTCCGAGCTTCGTACGTAGCCGGCCAGAATGCGATCTGCGCGTTGCGGGGGAATCCCGTCAAGCCCAGACCGGGTTACGTAGTCTGTCCTGAATAACCCATTTCAGAGCACAGCGAACAGGAGCGCCCTAAAAACGGTAGAACAGGGAAAAGTGCAAGCGGGTCCGGGGGTTATCAGGATTCAGGCTGTTTCGGTCGAGCACGCGTGCAAGATCCAGTGCCGCATCAACCTGATTCGACGACCAGCGCAAACCTGCACCGGCACTCAGGACACGCTCGGTCGAGCGGATTGCCCGACTATGCGCCTCGCCACCGTCAACAAACATCACCGGCCGCAACTGGGCCATCAGGACTTCCGGCGCCTTTGCCTCGATGCTCCATGAATAGCCATAATCGCCAACGAGTTCGCGATCACCGAAACCGCGCACCGAATACGGACCGCCGATACCGAACTGCTCACCGGCGATCAGCGTGTCGTTACTCCACTGCCCGCGGAAACGCCCGCCGAAGTTCCAGTGTCCGCGATCAAGCGAAAGATCCGCCGCGTAACGCCAGGCATCCCAGGAATGATCGCCGCCATTGAGCTGATAATCACGACGATTGTTGGCCGCGCCACCTTTCAGGTTGGTGACGTATTCAATACTGCCACCAGCGCTACCCCACTGTCCTTCCTGCTGGATTGCATACTTCAGCGACAGCGGTCGGGAGGCGACGTCGGGCTGAATTTTGACTCCGGCAAAAGTCGAGCTGTTCTCGAAATAGCGCTCATCGAGCGCAATACCCAGTGTCTGCTGGGTATTGCCGATGCGCGACAAGGCCTGGGTCAGACGAACCCCGTAAAACCGCCCCTTGCCGCTGAGATCGAAAAATCCGCCACCTTGCTGGACCCGCCCGGAATCGACATCGGAGTAGGTATAGTAGGCCGACAGGGTCAGCCCGCGACCATAGACGGGCAACTGGTAATACGCGCCAAGCAGCGTCACGCTGCTGACATGGCCTGGATCGGTTGTATATGAAAGCGTCGCAACATGGTCCCGGTCGAACAGATTCGAGTGCTGGACCCCGACCGTCAAGCGATACAAACCTGGTGTTTCGTTGCGCGGCTCGACCACCTTGTTGGCGGTATAGCCGGCGAAAATGTTGAGCGGGCGTACATCCCGGACCCGAATCTCGGCATCCACCGTTTCCGGCTTGCCGCCTTCACGAAAGGTAATCGCCGCCTGTTTCGATGGATTGACATTGGCCGCCGACAACTCCCGCCCGATCCCCCGCATTTCCGGTGAAGTCCCTTCCTTCAAACCCGGCAGACTGCGGCGAACATTCTCGGCCGAAAAATGCTCGTTGCCGACAACGCTGACGTTGGCCAGACTGAAGCGGATGACGCGCAAGGTAACCACTCCCTGGCTAGGCTTCTGGGCCGGAATATAAACACGGAGAAAAACATATCCCTGCTCATGGAGATACTTTTCCAGCGCGCGTGCAGCCTGCTCAATATCCGTCAGGCTGCGCTGCTCGCCGGAAAATGGCGCGAGTACACCTTGCAGTTCTGCTGGCGAAAGATCCGTCTCGCCATCGATCACGTAACGCGCAATATCGATACGTGGTTCCTGTGTGGCGCTAACCGCCTGTGCCACGGCAGGATTGCCGGCCAGAACCGAAACAGTTCCCACAAGGAGACCCAGAGATAACCGAATGGCATTTTTCATCATGGGATTTTTCATTGGAAGTTACGGTATCGCACAGAAATTTTGGCCGGGATTGCCCATTGTTGCACCAAATATCTGCAGCACGACCGGATCGTTGGCATCGAAGTTCTCTGGCGGCGGGTACGGATCATCGCTCAGGAAAGCCGGCACAGGATAGAGCCGGCGTGGATTGCCATCTTGCCCGACCATACCGCCCTCGCCTGGACCGATATCCAGTTTTCCACCCGGTGCATCAAGAAAGATATAGCCATCACGGACCAGCGTATACAAACCTTCCTCGCCGGCGTATGGCGAAAAACCGAAGAGCGCAGCCCAATCAATCTCCAATGTATCCGGCCTCGGCGAGACAAAGCTGTTCATGAACGCCGGTGTGGCGGTCAGCAAGCGTGCCTGCCGATCTGCACCCGCAAAACCTACACGCCCAAGGTCGACATCGACATCCTTGCTGCTATCCGTGATGAATATCCTGCCTTCCCAAGTATGAACAAACATGCCATCACCACACCCGGGCTGTCCCTGACTTGACGATGCCGCGGGTGTACAGGTTTCCCGGACCGGTTGGGCAAGTGCCGCGCACGGCCCCTCGCAACTGATATCCATGCCAGTCCCCCGGATACCGATGGTAGCAACTACGGTAGACACCGATACGGCGGACGGCTTGCGTTTGCCGATCAGTCCGGTAAAGGCGCGCAATCCGCCTTTCAGCAAGCGCATGGCGACATTGTCAGTCGCCTCGTTTTGACCAAAGCTATATGAATCCACCCGAAAAACCGTTTGCGGCTCCAGAGCAACCCGCGACTGATCGCGGAACCCGATCACAGCCGTAGCCCGCCGGCCAGTTATGATTTCATCGCCGACGAGCACCGGCGCTCCCGCACTCAGCGGACGCGGCGCATTACCCTTGCGCGCAGCCGAAACTTCACCGGACAAACTCACCACCCGGCCAATCACCGTATCGGCAGGCGGCACCGGCGCCACGCGCGGTGCCCCGGGACGACTTTCGCTCTGTTCCTGGCTGCAATCGCTGCCACAAATCCGGGCATCAAAACTGGTACCACGGATACCAATGGTTGCTGTGACCGTCGTAACCTTCACGCCGTCCGGATTACGCTTTCCGACAAGACCGGTAATCGCGCGCAAGCCCCCCTTGAGCAAGCGCAACAATGCACTTTCGTTACCACCGCCGTGGGCAAACTTGTCGACAGCAAATGATGTCGATGGCCGCAAGGTGATCTTCGTCCCATCGGCAAGTGCCAGGATCGCATAGCCGCGATCGGTCGTCGTCACCACTTCCCCCTCGAACAAGGCATCACCATTGCCGATGAACCGTACTTCGCTCCCAGCCCGTTGCGCTGTTGTCATCCCCTGCACGAACTCGACCTGCCCGACCCTGGCCTGCGCAAACACCATGCTGGATACAAAAGCCAGCACAATGCCCAAACCTGCCATGCCCATTCCGCGATTTGCTACCTTCACGCCAATCTCCCCCGGTTAGTCGGCTCAGTTGCAACGCGGCAGGCGACGCCGCGTCAGATCGATCGTGATCTCGCCATCATCATTGACGGTCAGCAATCCGAAGAAATCCTGAACGCTATCCATCATCGCCAGGATGTCACCGGTCGTCGGGTCCGCAGTCCCGGCACCATTCGCCGGTGCGACGGCTCCAACCTGAATGTTGATCGTCCCCGGACCGATCAGCCCAGGGGTACAACCGATACAGGTGCCGAGCGCGAAGACATTGGTGTCACCCGGAGCGCTCGCCGTTGCACCACCTGCATTTGGTGTGAAAGCAACGTTGCCTGCACTGAACAGGTTCAAGGTCCCCGGCGTACCGTTGGCGACAATGCCAGCCGTGGCACCGGCAGTACCACCACCCGTGGTCTGAACATTGCCGTTGGTGGCAGCAATATTGACGTTACCCCCCTGAATCAGCGCGGTGGCGGTCGATTGCGCGCCAGCCTGAACGACGATGTCACCATTCGAAACCAGATTGAGAACCGGCGGATCGATCGCAGCCGATCCGGCAACCCCGCCCATGACCCGGATGGAGCCATTGATAGCGCTGATGTCAGCATTGCCGACCGCCAGTATCTTCGCTGCCGCAGCGGCCGACAGACCGCCTTGCACCAGCACCTCCCCCACCAGCAGCGTCTGCGTCCCACCAGCTGACAACAGGCTGGCACCCTGGGTTTCATTGCCACCTATCTGGAGCAATCCGGCCTTGTCGCTGTAGGGCATGCTGACCACCTGATCGCCACCCGCCTTCACCTGCGCCAGCGAACCGGTCGAGGTGCTGTTGTTGCTGACCCTCAATGTTGCGGTATCTGCACCGCCATCGAGTGCAATCGTCTGGTTCGCGTCGCTGCGCACTTCAGCCAGCGGATTGCCGGTCAACAACGAAGCCAGCGTGACAAACAAACGGCCTGCCGTAATGTTCTGATTCCCAACCGCCGAAATCGCAGCCGTATCGGCACCGGGATTACTGACGGTGATATCCCCCGTCGCCCGCAGTGTCTGGGTGCCTCCGGAGGAAATTTTCGCATCGCTGAGCATCGCCTGACCTGCAGTCACACTGATGCTGTCGGTCTGATCACTACCTGCATTGCGGTTGCCAATCGTCTGGTTACCCGCCGCTGTGCTCATTTCTGCAAAAGCCGCGCCGAGTGCGCCGCCACTGACCGCAATGCTCTGTCCAGCGTCAACAGTCTGCCCGGAAGCTGCCCGCATCCACGCCGACGCCCCTGTTTCTGTGCCAGCTCGCAGGAAAACATTGTCGGTCGCATCGCTGGCGCCAAGCGCACCACTACCGATGCTCTGGGCCCCGGTCACCGACTCCATGGAGGCAGTGATATTCTTGCCAGTCCCCCCGATGACCGAAATATTGCCGCTGGCCATGATGGTCTGGGAGCCTTGAGCAATAACCCTGGCAATGCCGGCACTTCCACCCTGCACCAGAATGTTCTGCGTCGGGCCGCCATACCAGGTACTGGTCGAACCTATGTTCTGTGTACCACGCGACTGAATTTCTGCCAGCGCACCATCTCCGCTACCGCCGAGAACCTGCACGTCACCATGGGTCCAGACACTCTGGCTACCGTCGGCAATGGCCCGCGCATAAGTACCCAGATGCGTTCCCCCCTGAATCAGGACGAAATCCGTCGGATCAGAGAACCACTGATTCTGGTTGCCCAGGGTTTGTGATGCAGTCGAGCGGATTTCGGCAAATGCGTTGTCGGCCGTGCCACCACGAACGGTCAAACCACCGTACACATTGCCGAAACTCTGCCCTCGGCCAACCAGTTCGGCGCTAGCCCCTGTTCCGCCCCCCCCGAGAATGAACAGGTCCTGCGCATTCACGGTCTGGGAGCTGCCAGCCTGAGCCAGTGCCTTGGCATTACTGCCCTTGCCGCCTTCGATGACCAGGCTGCCCGTGGTATCGCTTACCCTTGCCCGCAATTGCTGACTTCCCAGCGTGTTGACCGTAGCACTCGCCCCGGCCTGGGCTCCCCCGGCAATACGCAGGTTGCGACCGGCTGACAGGTTTTGCGTCGACGTGCCATCGACCAGGGCACTGCTGCCATCGCCGAGAATGCTCAAATCGCGACCCGCCGTGATGTTTGCGCTGCTGCTTTGCACCAGAACGCTCTCGACGGAACCGGTGCCGGCACTGATCAGGATGTCGCGCCCAGCCTGCAGGCTGGCCGCATTTGTTGCCACGACCGTACGGGCAGCACCGCCCTCCGCCAGGATCGTCAAGTCGGCATTGGCATCCTGTGCATGCAGGGTCAGCGAATTGACGTTGATATTTCCCGCCACCTTGATGCTACCGTTGGTGGCATACAGACGGAAATCACCCGCCGTTCTCGGAGTCACCGGACCCAGCACCAGTTCGTTACCGTTGTTCCGGGTCAGACTGAAAGTCGAATAATTCGTGTTGTTGGCAAAGGAAATGGCACCTGTACCACTGGCGCCAGTCGTGATCCGCAGATTGGTCAGGAGGGTGCCACCCAGATCGAGGGCAATATCGTTGGCAGCTTCGACAACCAGGCCACGCGCATTTCTCACATTGATCTCGGCACCGGTCTGACCAATGCTGCCATTCGCGGCTTGAAGCGTGACATTCCCCGCCGGTGCCCCAACTGCATCACCGACATCAACCAGACCGCCGCCTGCGCCAGTGCTCAGCACGCTGCCTGCACCGGCAATCAGCGTCGCATGCCCGCCACCGGTCGTCACGCTGCCAACGCTCACGTCACCATTGGTGGATTCAGCATGAATACGCCCGCCGCCCGTCAGCACCGACATCAATGTGACGTCGCCGGCCGTCGTCAGATCAGTGGCGCCAGTCAGGGTCACGGCATTCGCACGCAACTCGGCCTGGTTGCCGGCTACCCGCAAGTAACTTGAGCCCCCCAGATTGGCGGCCAGATCGATACGCGACAGTGCTGCAGCCGGCGAATTCTCGGTATAACGAAGTTGAACACCAGTCGCCGAATTGAAGCCAAGGCTGGCGGTCGAACCGCCCAGCGTGGCAAAGGAGAATACCTGTCCGCTGCCGGTGATCGACGAAGCAGCACCAAATTGGTCGCCCTTCGCCTGCATCGTCAGCGAGGTCACCACACTGTCAGTCACCAGATTCAGTGCCCCGCCGGTGAGCAGATCAAGTCCTGTGGTGCCCGTCAGATTGCCGGCAATACCGCCATTCTCGGCCCTGAAATAAACCGTCGGTGCTGAAAAGTTGGCGGCACTGAGGTCAATGCCGTCCGGCGCCGTGATCGTTGCACTGCTGCCGCTGCTGATCGTGATCGCACCTGGCTGGTAGGCACCGGTTGCCGTCAGATTCAGGCTGCCGGCAGCCGTGAGGTTACCGGTCGCGAAATGGGTACCCGCCACGGTCAGGTTGCCACTTTGCGCAGTGACATCATTGACGTTCAGCGTATCGCCAGCAATCCGCGTCGTATGGGCAGTGATGTCTGCCGCAGAAAGTGTACCGCTGCCGGCATTGACATCGACGGTGTCGTGGTAATAACTGGTTGACGTGTTGCCGCCGGTAATTGAGCCAGCGCCGCCAACGATGCTCATCCCGGTGCCGGCATCGACGTAGGCCGATGTCTGGCTGCTGATGTTGCCGGCCGTCGTCAGGCTGGCCGCAGCGGTCATCCGGATTTCGTCGGTAACGTACTGGTTATTGCGCAAGCGCGGCACATAGACCGAAGAGGGCCAGCCACGATGAGTTCCGGTCGAGGTGACGCTGCCAAGCGCCATATTGTTTGCGCTCAGGGTCAGCGCGGGCGCATTGATGTCGATCGCCATCAAGTCACCACCGGCACTGGCGTTGAAAGCGTTGCCGGCAACCGACAGGATGTTCACATTGCCGAGCAGCATATCTCCGCCCGCCGCCAGGATGGTATGACCCGCCGCGATATTGTTGGTACCTGGCGTCGTCTGGCGCAATGCGCCGCCTGCCGACAACATGAATTGATTGTAGCCGGCATACCCGGCATGCCCTTCCTGACCAGTCGTCGCCAGATTGACGTTGGCGAAAGTCAGATCACTGGCCCCGGTTGCGGCAAAACTGAATTTATCCAGCGTATTGACCGTTTGCTCGATCGCACCGATATCTATCCCGCTGCCGTCACTGGCCGCCGTGACCGACAGGTCCTGCGACACGAAGGTCGCCGAATTACCGGCACCGATGCCACTGGCCGAGGCACTGAGATCGATGCTGCGTACCCGTTGCAGAACACCGGCCGCATTGCGCGCCGCGACATGGAATTGCCCGTCACCGGAGGCGACGACGACCGCCCCATTGACATCGACATTGACCCGCTTCCCCACGGCGCCAACCGCACTCGCCGACGACAGGGTCACGGTACTGTCTGCCCCCGCCTTGATGTCCAGCGGATTGGCAAATGCCGCATTGCCAATGCCGGCGGCACTGGCACTCTGGGTTGTCAGGCTGACGTTGCCGGTCGCCACGATGTCGGCCGCCGTGTTGTCGTTACGGGTACGGATGCTGCCCTCGTTTGACGTCAGACTGACGGCGCTGCTGTTGCCGCTGGCGGCTATCGTCGAAAACAGGATGTTGTCGCGCACCGTGCCATTGATGTTGCCGCCGGTAGCCGTTACCCCCTGTACATCCAGGACACCACGGCGAATCTGGAACGACACGCCATTACCCGCAGTCAGCGCTCCGCTGGCCGTCATCCCGCCCGTTCCGTAATTCTGAAAACTCATGCTGCCGCCGGCAGTCACGCTACCCAGTTGCAATGCAGCCGTGCGCGGGTGCGAATCGGCGTAAGCATAGTTGGCCGCTGACACCGAGACGCTGCCGCCGGCATTGATCGTGTTGATCGCAATATTGCCGTTGTCCATCGTCGAGACATTGACGCTACCGGAACCACTGGTGGTCAAGGTACCAACCGTCACCGGACTTTGTGCGGTGCAGCCGGTGTCGTAGTAATAGCAGTTGCCGGCCGAGATGAAAATACCGCCACCGGTCGTTGTCGCCGAGGTGATGTCCACAGCTTCGTCAGCTGTCAGGTTGACACTCTGCGCATTGACATTGCCCAGCATCGCCGGCCCGGCGACATCGATGGTCAGCGGCCCGGGGATATCCAGCGTCGGCGCATTGATGCCACCATCGACAACACTGACGCTCAAGCCGCTACTGAATCCGGCACCGGCGACGGCCGACAGGTTCAGACGACCCGCACCACTACCCAGCGCGAAAGTGCTCAGATTGGCCGCACCGGTAATCGACGAACCACCCAGGCCCGCCACCGTACCGTCAAGGCGCAATTCATTGAGGACTGGATTACCGGACAATGCAACAAAGGCAGGCGCATCCAGACTGTAAAGCTGCAACCGTTGCGTCGCGATGTTCAACGGAGCGGCGGCCGAACCGAGCGCATCATTGACGCCTTGCGCCGACAACTGCACCAGCGGCGCAACGATCCCGCCACCGGCCACTTGCGCCATACCGGTCGACGAATACAGATAAACGCCGGTATTGCCGTTGATCGTTCCGATCCGCAGCGGCTGCACGCCGTTGTTGAACACGCTGACGCTCGAACCGGTAGACGTCGCATCGACACGGGTCGCGGCTGCGACGGTATTCGATTGCGACCCCGACGAATTCAAGACGACCGTTCCACCAGTCAGCGAATTGCCGGAAATACTCCCGGCAGCAGCGTTGACCGTAAGCGTACCGGCTCCGGCATCGACGTCGGTATTGTTGACACTGCCGGCCGTCGCCGTCAGGGTCACCGCGCCACCGCTGGAGCGAATCTGCGCGTTGTACGCCAAACCATTGGCCGCCGTCAGGCTGATCGCCCCGCCCGCCGTGCTGATGCTACCGGCACCGGAAATGGTCGCCCCACTCAGGTTGACCGCACCACCGCTGGTGCTCAGGTTTTGATTGAGGAAAATCGCGCCAGCCGGCGTATTCATCCCAGCCGAGGCCGTCAGGCTGCTGCCGGTGAAATTGGTTTCGGTATTGAAATGGATATCGCGATCGGCCTGCAACACCACATTGCCGCCAATCTGATTGATCGCCGTCGGCGAAATCGTAATGACGTTACTCTGGAAATCGGCAAACTCGTCGGTCACGTTCGGCAATCGCGCACCGTTGGCCGAAACGATGATATCCAGCGGGTCCAGCAGCAAAGTACCCGATTCGCCCTTGGCCGCCGACAGATCAGCCCCGCCCTGGAAATCGAGATTCTTCTTGCCGGAAACCTCGGCAAAGCCACCATCGCCACCGTCGCGGCCACCGCGCGCCGACAGCTGACCGTAGTAACGGGTGTTTTCATCAGCCCAGACAATGACCCGACCGCCATCGCCAAACTCGCCGGCATCGGCCCGCAGTTGCACGCCTTCGTCGACGAAGACCCGACTGGCATTCTGCACCGCCGCGTTCTTGCCCTGGAAATCGCCCCCAACCAGGATCTGCCCGCCACCCCGCGTACCCGACGCGTCAATGACCGTGCCGGCCTCGACCGCCACCCGTTCGCCCAGCACGCGAACATCACCACCCTGACCAGCAGTGCCACTCGCCGACACATGCCCGGCAACCCGCGTCGTCCCGGCCGGACTCTCGATCAGCACCGAGCCCCCGGCGATACCATCAGCACGCGTCACGCTATCTGCGGTCAAAGTCACTTCGTTGCTGCCGACCAGACGGATGCTGCCGTCAGCCTCCTGAACCATGCGATTGGCCCGGATCTCGCCGCTGTGCCGCAAGTTGCCGGCGAAGACCCGGACCGCCCCATTGTCGGCCAGCAACTTGCCGAGATTGAGTACCGAATCGGTCGGCGCCTGCACCTCGAAAGTGATATTGTCGAAATCGAGGCTGGCAATCTCGATCTTGCGGCCAGCAGCCAGCAGGATCTGTCCATCCGGCGCCTGGATGACACCGCTGTTCTCGACATTTGGCGCGATCAGCGCCACCTGCCCCTGCGGCCCGACAGTGATCAAACCGCGATTGTTGATGCCACCGGCCAGACCATTGGCGAAAAAGCGCAGCTTCCCGGCCAGGAAATCGGCATCGGTCATATCCAGCGTGGACGCAATGAAACCATTGGTATCGATCCGTGCCCCGGCGCCAATGGCAATCCCGTTCGGGTTGATCAGGAACACCCGGCCATTGGCCTGCAACTGCCCGAGCAACTGCGACGCCTCTTGCCCGACAACCCGGTTGAGCACCGCCGAAGACGCCGATGGCTGAACAAAACGCGTCGTTTCGCCAGCGCCGATCGAGAATTTCTGCCAGTTGATGATTGCCCCGTTCGAGGCCTGGACCTGTGTCGTTCCGGCATTCGGCTGAGTGATCGTCACCTGACCATTGACCACCGTCGCCCCTTGCGGTCCGGCGCCTGCAGGCCCGGCAAACGCCATACTGATGGCCACCGCCAGCGCGGATGCGCGACGCAACTTGAACTCAGGACTGCAAACCATACGACCCCCCCGGACGCCCGCCGTCGCCAGCAGCTTTCTACACCCTTGCCAATTCCCTGAATGCGCGCCACATCATCGCCGCCCTCCCAAGCGTGCGAGAGCATTTGCGCCCATCCACCCATCCAGAACCTTGCCAGATGACTATTACTTTAGCACTACAGGTGTAAATTGTTGCAAATTGTTGCGAGCCCTCTTCGGACGACGACAAGTGCCAAACGATGGAATCAAGCGGGTTAGTTGTCTTCCTCGTCGTCGCCAATCGCCGCCTCAACGCCGGCAGACGCGACATCAACGGCAGTGCCAACCACCGTCGCACCAACCTTGACCGTAGTCGCCACCACCGTTACAGCCGCATCGGCGACAGCCACAACGGCGCAACCGGTACAAGTGGCGCATAGAACAAAAATCATGAAAAAACTGCGCATGGAAAACCCAGTGAAAGAAAAAACGCCAGCAGGGCGGCGGCGCACATAAAGGAAAGGGCCAACACCGGGTTGGCCCTTGCTGTTCCGATCACAACAGACGAATTTCAGTTCAATTTGTCCGGTCGACCGCAACATTGCTTGAATTTCTTGCCGCTGCCACACGGACAGGGATCGTTGCGGCCTGACTTCGGTTCTTCGTGCTGAACAGTCACCCCGCCCCGTTTGGCCCGCCAGAAGTTGTAGAGCGTTTGCACGATGACCGGCAGGTTTTCCTGGATATCGGCCATCAGGCGGGCTTCCTCGGCCGGCAGGAACCAGCGTTCGCCGTTCTTTTCGGCGTCTTCCTTGAGCATGCCGTTGAGCATGAACATCGGTTCGAGCAGTTCCGACAAGTCGTCGGCATGCTTGCCGGCCAGTTCGTACCAGTCACCGCCAAGCCCCGCGCCATACACATAGGCATCGGCCCAAGCGGCAAAATCGTACTCTTCGGAGTTTTCGTCTACCGGATAGAGCAGCGGCGACATGGTTTCGTCGGCGAGCAGCGACTTGGCGATATCGTTGTTCAGGCGCATCAGCAACTCGACCGTTTCCCCGACCAGCGCGTTGTCGCCCTTGTCGGCACCGGCTCCCAGCACCTCCGGCAGCCAGACACCCGGCTGGATCGGCTCCGGGCTGCTGACGACAGCGCAGATCAGCGCCTGGGCTTCGTCGAGGCGCATCGCCTCCTCGCCGAAAACTTCCGCCTCGAGCAATTCTTCAAGCCGGTCGAGATCGGCCTCAGTCAATGGATTCGGGTTCATGTGCACATCCTCGGGAATGGTTGAATCATAGCCCATTTCACGCCCCCCCGAAAAATCGAGGAAAACCCGCGGCCGAAACCGAAAAACCGACATCGAATCCCAGACACCAGAATTCAGCGCTTATCCAGTTCAGATGCAAGAAAAAGCACAATGGCGCAGATCAAACCTGCGCCATTTTTTTGCCGGAAATCGGGCTGGAAAGGGTTTTTCTACAGCGTCATCGCCAATATTCAGCGGCGGCCTTTGCGTGGCGAAGCGGAGAAAAAGCCGTCCGGTGGAGGCACATCAGGGCCGGAACGTACTGGAATGAATTGTTAGGAGTTTAGCCCCCAATCCGCTGGCTGATCTCAGGCTCATTCATTAACTCTCTCAACAGTTCGCCATTCCGGTTGGCAACATGCCCAGAAATGAC
>Ga0209066_10001372_pt1 | contig 32404 bp, 33 predicted proteins | sample All_14_2_FD_187198 | JGI IMG/M metagenome (GOLD analysis project Ga0209066, IMG submission 187198) | Freshwater microbial communities in response to fracking from Pennsylvania, USA - Allegheny Zone_MetaG_DW_15 (SPAdes) (version 2) ... | reverse complement strand
CCCTACTATTATGCAGTGAATTCTTTAAAGGTCGGATGTGCGATATTCTCGCCCGACCTTTAAAGCAATAAAAGTGCGCCACTAACATAAAGCCGGCATCACCCCAGATGATAATTATCATAGTGTTTTTGTTATCCCAAAAGGCTCAGGAACGATAGAATGCACGGATTTTCGACAGGATGCTGTCGAGAATCTGTTTCACACGAGGTTTGGACCTTTCCACTTTCATACCAATTTGGTCCATGGTCAGTCCCTGTTCCATTCGTAAGAGGAAGACAGCCTTCTCATGATCAGGCAAAGTGTCAATAAGCTGTCCAACCTCCTGCCATATCAAGTTTTTCAGTGCCGTATCCTCTGTATCATCACTCGAAATATATAGACCTTCAGCCTTCGAGTGCTTTTTGTTCCTTCCATTCCCTCTTCGTTCATCATCAAGGGAAACCAATCCATTCTCCTGGGATTCTAATATCCGCAAGGAACGGTGTTTGGCGATGTTATAGATCAATCGCCATGCGCTGGCATCGTTATGCTGTCCTCGATAGTTAGGTGCATAACGCCAGATTTGTATCAGTGTGAATTGGATGATGTCTTCAAAATCATCTTCGGTAAGGTTGGGGGAAAACCGATTATTCAAGTATCTCCCAAGAGGCTGGCGGATTTCAGATTCCAGATCTTCAAGAGCCAGTGGGTCGCCATTTCCAATTCGATGCAGAAGATCATGCAGGTCATGTTTGTATCTCATTCTCGAGACTCCATTGGCGTTTTTAGTCCACCTCCCGGAGGAATGCGACCCTCAGACTATCCAGTTTCATCACCATACAAGCCTCCTTTGCCGTGGTTTACATACAACTAGAGACTAAAATTACAAAAAAGTTAAGCGGTTTTTAAAGACATCTTGCTCAAAATTGCCCGAGATATCCCTAGATGCTTACAACCTGGTCTGGAACGGGTTTTTATGTAAAATTGATTTGGATAATATGGAGGGGCAGGAAGCTTGTCTATACAGCAATGTAAGCCACTGGTTTGCTTTTGGTCTTTATAGGATGCCAATTGAACGATTGGCATCCTATAAAGACCACTTTCAGCCACCCCCTTGCAAGACCCCCTCTCCCATTGATCCCCTTGCTATACCGATGGGAAGGAAATTTTCAAGAAATCTATAAGCGTTATTCTAGTGCCCAACGTTTGGTGCTCCAATAGACAACTGCAATTCGCAACATAGGCAGATGTACTCACCTTTGATTAAGTCCCCAGAGGCAGCCCTTTTCTGGTAATCTATCAATAGACAGGAGGGAACTCCCATGACGAAACTTGTTCAGGTTTGCATTCTTGATGACCACCAAACGATTTTGGATGGGTATCAATTCCGATTAACAAATAGTACAAAAGTGGAGATAGTTGCGACCTTACGGTTTGGAGGCGAAATTACCCCTGCTTTCGAGAAACATTCTATTGATGTATTGATCTTGGATGTTAATGTTCCTACTTCTCAGGAAAACCCAAATCCATATCCGATCTTGCATGTAATTCCTAGCCTGCTTCAAAAACATCCCAATCTTGCGATCCTGGTGATCAGCATGCATAATGACCGTAGTCTGGTACGTGCTGTGATGGAAGCAGGTGCGAGCGGATACATCCTCAAGGATGATCAATCCATGTTGATAGACCTAGAGAATGTCATACTTTCGATCGCTGCCGGGGGGATATCCCTGAGTCAGGATATAAGTAATGTTTTGATACAAACGAGCGTGAATGAAGATGTGTCATTGTCACAACGGCAACTGGAAGTTTTGTCTCTCAGTCTTGCTTTTCCGGATGACACTACAGCAGATCTTGCAAGGAAGATGTCGGTGGCGAACTCGACGGTCCGAAACCTGCTATCGGGCGCCTATATAAAACTTGGTGTTCGTACCAGAGCAGCCGCCATTGCAAAGGCTCGCAAATTGGGATTGATTACTCCCACTGTTTCTTAATTCAAATTAATTTCATCCAGAAGTTTCTGAGCTGGGGCTACCACCTCGTTCAAAAGCGAACGCAGTATGGACATGTTTTTCAAGTTCAGACCAGCTAGTATCGCATGCGATCTTTCCATTTTCATGATGAGCTGATGCACGCAATAGCTCACTGCTCCGCAACGGATAATGATTTCCTGTGCCTCTTCCAATGCTCCCTTCACAGTTATGTTTTGACATAGTTCAATAAAACGATTCCGATCGGGATGGTCAACCAGGTTCGCAAAAAGGATCGGCAGGGGAGAGCGCTTCTGTACCCAGTCCGGATTGGCGGGTCTTTCCATTGTGTCATGCAGATCATCATGGATCTGGATCATCTCACCATAAATGCGTCCCACACATTCCAAGCCCTTTGCGGTGCGGGCAGATGCCCCTCCAAATAGTGCTCCCATGCGCATAGCAGAACCAAAGAAAGACCCACTTTTACTTTCCACGATTTGCCAGTAGGTATCCTCATCCTGTGGTGGGAACAAATCCAGATATTGTCCATAGGAAACAGTTTGCATCATTTCATTCAGGACTTGTAATGCCGAATACTTCATCTCTGGACTGGCACGACTGTGCAAAATTGCCTGTTGTCCAGCACAAATAAATGTAGATGCCAGATTTGCTGTTTGCCCAGCGCCAATCTTTTGAAATTCCCCCCGTGGATCATCGTCCAACATGTCATCCACCAGGATAATGCTGATCTGTGCACATGCCAATGCGGATGCAGCAGCAAGCCCTGGTTCCCCGGAATTGCAGACAGCTTCACAGGTTAGGAGCGGCAGCCTCCAATCGCGTGGGCGCATCGATATAAATTTTTCGACAACTCTTCTGGGTTCCTCCCATGTTTGAAATATTGGTGTACTCAGTAAATAATTATGAATTGCTTGATACATTTCCTGTTTCCGCCTTTTCTGGAGGGATCAGATCATAAATCTGATCCCTCTCCCATGTTAGATCTGAACAGCTACCAAGATTGCCAGGTGAATTTCCAGGTCATTTCAACAAGTTGGTTGGCGCTGATTTTGGTCAATGCGGCCAGACCTTTCAGATGATGATCGTGCTGGTCAGATTGCATGAAGAGTAACGTTCGGAATGCGTTCATTTTTTCTCCTTTGTTTTGTATATTCGCTGGTAACTTCAGAAAGACATCCACTTCTATAGAGACGCCTTCCGTTGTTTTGTTAAGTAAAAACATGGACCCTAAATCAGGGTCCATGTTTTTTGTGCTTCAAGAACGTGACGAAAGTTTGGTTGCGTGTTATCCAGTGCCAGAACAAGTGGGAAAAAGTAAAATGTCAGGTCTATGAAATATGATTGCACGACCAAAATTTCATCAGCACATACTGGTTATTAAAACAATTTTTCTTCACTCAAATGCGGCCGAACAAGATCTAATATGCTCTGTATTGCCCGATCCATAAGCTTACAATAGCGCTTTGCATCTAATCTTCCGGCGTCTAACCTTTCCTCAAGTTCCCAGGCGTGGACTCCGGTTTCATTGCGCGCAAATAAAAACTCCAGCGATTGACCTGGAGCAAACTGCCTGCCATATACCTGCAACTGCCGGGCAGCGCGTGCCGCTGGAGATGGTGTCTTGTAGGTTTCGATTGACCGACTTAGCCTTTGACGGATAACCAATTCCTCCAATGGAACACGTCCGATTCTAAGCTCCCGTTTTGCCCCTTCAACCAACATCTTAACGCTCGGAATGTGGGCGGCAAATTCATGCGGCGAGTCAGCCTGCGCCAGAATTTCCAACGCCTTCAATTGGATCTTCCTTACCCACAGGGTCGTATCCCTGCGGCGCAACTCGATACCGCGATATTTGAGCGTGCCATCCTGGAAGGCGCCAAAGTATTGGTTGGGCACAGGCACACGCACATCCCGCTTCGAAGCCAGAAAAGCAACCCACTTGAAGACTCCCTCCAATGCAATCGGGATGCCTGTTTTCTCCTCAATGGCATTCATAAGTGGCGTAAAGTCGGAAGGTTTGTGAAAACCTTCCTGTTGAACAAACAAACAATCCACATACATATGCAGAACCGTAAAGCCCATGTCTTCTGCAACCTCCTTCGCCTGCAATATCAATTCACGGCTCATGGCAGTCACGGCTTCATGCGACTCGATCTTTCCAAAGCGGGCATTCTTGTATCCCAAGTATCCAAAGCACACCACCAATAGCCACTTGAGCGCTGAGGCTCGCGCCTTCAGGATTTCAACCCTACAATCGCGCGGATCGAGATCGGAGAGGATGTTCTTTAGCATTAGGCGCTTTTCCAATAGAGGACGCAGGGTCTTGGGTATCAACCCTTCCGGCACATCATCCTGACCAACAGATATTGATACGCCTTCAGTTGTCTGCCTTACAGTCTCCGGGGAGATATTATGTTTCACCATGATCGCAGGGTACATAGAGGAAAAGTCGATCTGCGCCACATTCCCATGCAATCCAATAATGGGCTGATAGATCAAGCCGCCGTGATCGGCACGGATCAATTCTGACAGGGACTTCCTGCTCTCGACTTGCTGCTTTTGCACGGGAACCATGATGTTGTTTCGCAAGGCAGCCAGCATCTGCATGGCAGTAATGCCTGCGCCGGGCGACTTACGTGCCATTTCCTGCACACCAATGCCGGTGACCCGTGCCTGTTCCATTGCGCCTTCCAGTCCATATTCGCCAAAGGACATGGCGTTCTGGCGGTCAACATGCCAGCGCCCGAAGAGATGCGCCTGTGCGCCGCGAAAGGTCACCTGCCCATAGGCGAAATAACTGTTGGCTTTGCGGGTTAGTACCTGCCTGTTTGTATCCCGATTTGGATTCAATTCGATCCCGGTTTCTTTAGACCATTGGATCAACTGTGGGAACAACCAGGTATCACCATAGTCGGTCAGGATCAGGTCGGGATCAAGCCGCTGCAGGTCAGCTTTCAAACCGATCAGGAATGCTCTTGGAGAATCAAGGGAGAGGCTGTATTCCCTTTGGTTGTATTTCACATGCAATTGTCGGGGTTTCCGTATTTCTGGGGGGCAATCAGGGGTAAGGATCAGAATTCGCAGGGGGATGGGCATTGGGTCGATCTCCCATGATGAGGATAACGGTTCAATAGTCTGTATCCATTCCCCATCCAGCCGGATGCGGCAACGACCGAGCAGGTGGGTATTCGTTTGCGCAATAAAACGCAGGGTAATGGGAATGTCAACTTCGTAGTAATCCAGAGATGGGAATTGCCGTTGCAAGTCCCCGAACAGTTTTTGGATTTTTGCCGGATCCGAAGTGGTGACTGCCATCACATCCCGTTCGCCAAGAAAAAGATCGCGGCGAATGGTACGTTCCAGCCTTAAGTTCTTTTCTCTCAAATACTTCCATGCCTGCCGCAGTATGGAAAAATCCCCCGCCACGTAAAATGTGACCTCAAACCCCATTCGCAAGTGTAGACGCTTTTCATCCTCTGTCAGCAGCCATAGGGTAATGCCATCCTCCTCGGCATACACATCCAGCAGCCAGCCAGTTATTTCATTTATGTTTTGGCACATTCAACACAAGTTTCTCTTTTTCAATTCCTCGAGTTCCTGCCGGAGAACCGCGATCTCCTTGGCTTGTTCCAATACCATGGCAAGCAGGGCAGTTTCAAAGGGCAATAATGACTCCGCCTGCCCAATGGCAGCAACATGCCGACGCACGGAAGCAAAGAGACCATCGAAGATATACTGATCACTGCGGCGCAAGGTTCGCCGAAATGCCGACAGGTTGGCTTCGGTTTCGTTTAGTAATTGGGTGATGGTGATGAGAGTACGACCCATATCATTCAGAAGAGTGAAGGTTGGGTGGGTTCACAGACAGGCGTTTCCTTGATCATCACTTCATCTGCTTGTGCGCAAACTTGTTCAAACAGAAAACTGCGCTCCTCCGCTAGAGGTGGGGCAAGAGTCAGGACGACAGGTCCGGAGAGAACAAGGCGTTGGATTTGACCCAGACAGGATTTCAATAACCGATCTGCCTCATAAATTGAGACATGGTCGTCATAGAAAGTGTTCAACAGATCCAGGATCACATAAGGTTGGTTGTGGGAGGGAGTGGAACACAACAAGGTATTCATCTCATAGCAGGTAAAGGCACGCCGACTGACAAGTCGATTGGCAGCTGTTGAAATATCCACCGTTTTCCGGCGCAGGAATGTGGCAACCTGATACGGTCGATAGCGATTGCCTCCATCCAGGATGGTGACTGCACCGCGTAAGCCGAGTTCGGCGATCAGCGTCATGCTTTCAGTGCGTGCAGCATCTGGTGCATATATCACGATCAGTTTGCCGGTCTTTAGTGCGGGAAGGATGTCCATGCGGTGAGAATACAGGTATCCCTCGATAAACAACAGCCCCCACCTGGGTATCAGATGGGGGTGAGGTGGGGGTACTGGATATAGGGGATGAGTATGAGGGGGATGCCTATTACTGGCGTTCCCACTCACTAAAATCCCAGTGGGATAACAGAACGCGCAGATCATTGCGCTTGTGTACTTTGAATTTCCGGAATGCCGACTCCAGCCGATCCTTAACCGTTTCCCGCGAGATATGCAATCTTGCCCCGATCTCTCGGTTGGTATAGCCCAGACACACCAGCGCAGTAACATCCTTTTCACGAGGGGAAAGTGTTTCCCATGTGGTCCAGAGTCTTTCATTGGCTGTGTATTGGGTCAGACCTGCGGCCAGGATATCGGGGATCAAATCGTGTTCAGGACGGCCTTCGTCAGAGGACAGAGTGGAAAGAGTGACGTGCAGACTTTCACTCGCATCAAAATGGTAGGTTCGAGGACCGGGCGTAGGGCGCAAGCCTATCAGGTACAGAAGACGATCCCAGATAGACATACAACTGGGATAATAACAGAACAAATGTTCTTTCGTCAAGAATGGATATTGAATATTCTAAAAGAAGACATATTGATTCCCTCGACTACAAGGCAAGATCAGCCTAGTTCCAACAGTGGAACAACATCATGCTCCACGTTCCACCTTTGCACGTCCCTCCCAAAACTCAAGGCGGTTGCCTTCTGGATCACGCACATAAATTGCCTTTGACCCCCAGACTTCCTTAATCGGTGTTGAGGATACCCCTGCCTCATTCAATTCTGCCTGTACCTGTGCAATGTCCGCCACTTGCAGACTGATCGTGATGCCCCTGCCGTCCCCGCTTTTTATGGATGTTCGGGCTTCATTGGCAACACTAAGACGGGCAGCTTCATTCAATTTAAATTCTACAAACCAATCATTTGAGGAAAGTACCAGTAATTTGATAACGTCCCGATAAAAGACAACTGTTTCCTGCCAGTTCCTGCAATATAAAATCGTATTTGCCGCTTTGATTTTCATCTTGTAAATGTGTCTCCAGTCCTTGTTGATTGTAAATAAGCCATCCTGGCTTTCTAAGATTATTGTGTGCCACTATGAACCGAGTGGTTTGATCCGTTTCCAATTTCCAACTGCAAACAACCCCACCCCCAATAGTTCGAATGCCCTGCCTGCCAGGGTCAGCCATTCCACGGGAACTGCAATTTGTATAACCACAAACCAGATACCAAGATTCATCAGGAAGAAAGCAAGCCAACTTAAACGCTCATCACCACGAATGGGATGATTTGAGAAACGGGGCAGGATCCAAAATGCAACACCCATTGCGAGTTGAACCATCCAACCCACAAAGGAAAATTCGATATGGACTGGCAGGAAAGCCCAGATCTGCGGAAGGAACATCATGCCTTTGTTTGCCAGCAACAAGCCTCCAACGGTAAAGCCCAGAGTGAGATACACCAGCGAGGCACGGATAAAGTAAACGCTTAGGCGTGGCATTTATTTCTCCCTGACACGTGTCCATGTATTAAAGACAAATGCCAACCCTGCCAGCCATTGCAGAGTTGCTGCCACGACCAGCATCCAGCTGCTCAATGTGGAAGGACTCAAACCATGAAGTGGTTCGAAGATGACTCGTAACGACAAGCCAGCGTTCAACAGAATGTAGGTTGCCCATCCCAACCATTCATGTCCACGTGGCTGGGTATTGCTGTATTTGGGGAACATCCATAATGCCACGCCAAAGATCAACTGGGTAAGCCAGCCAAATGCCAGGGTGTGGATGTATACCGGGAACAACCCGGAAAGCCGGGTTTCAACAGGCAAGGCAAGCAAAATTCCTGCCAGTAGTGCTAATAGCAGGTAGATCAGAGATGTTTTGAGAAACCAACGGGTGAGAGTGGGCATGACCAACAACATCCTTTTCGCTCAGATTCAGGATCGTTTTCAGATCAATGAATCAAATTGGGAATTTCACGATAGGGATTGTACCGTTTATATCCAGGTCGTCCTTGCTCCAGATCAAACAGTTTTTGTATCAGGATGATTTTTTCTTGCGCTTATATGTACAAGAATGCCGCAACCATAAACTTTACACGTGAGATAAAAATCCCCATCAATTAAAAACGCAACGTTCAGGGTGAGGGGGGCACCCTGAACGTTGCGACAATATTTTACCAAAAATTTCACCCAGCACAAGACCACCGTCGCTAATTCCAGATCAAGGCAAAAGCGACACGCTCCCTATACCCTTTCATTTATATCTATATCATGGGCAATCAATGATCTGGTTGCTCTTTTATTTAATTACAGTCACCTTGTATGACCTGCGTACCCGGCGCATCCCGAACTGGGCTACCTACCCATTGATCCTGGCGGGCATGATCGCGCACTTCCCCGGACACATGGATCTATGGCTGGCATGTTTCCTTTTGCTTTCCGCATGGGCGAACGGCTGGATGGGCGCCGGGGATGTCAAACTCTGGATGGCAGTTCTCTGGGCTTTACCCGATTCCAATACACCATCCCTGATCCTGCTGGTCTTCCTTTCCTTCCTGATCACCAGCATCATTCAGTTCTTCTGGAGATTCTTTCAAAAGCAATCCCTTACCGGCATGAAATCCCCCGCCGCCTGGCGGACGATTCCCTTTTTCTTGATGGTCTGGCATGTATACTGATCTCTTCCTTGCCATGCTCAACCCCAAAAACGCACGTGGGCATCCCATCCTCTCTGCGTTGGTTTATACCTTCTGCCCTGCTGCTGCCCGTTGGTGGCTGATTGGCGTTGACCCAACTCCACCCTTCGATCCTGTCTGGAAGTCCCTGGAAGATCTGTCCACGGGAAAAACCCTTTTGGAATTCCTGACTCAATATGGCTTCGAAAATCTCCTTGATGAGATCCGCTCCTATATCCGCGAAGTGGAGGAATATCGCAGACAGCATAGTAATTTACAAGCCCCTGAACTCCTGCCGTTCTTTCGAGGTGGAAAGATTCCCGTAAGTCGCCGATATGGCTCCCAGAATGCCATCCACAACCTTGGTGGCGATTGGCGCAACTTGTTCATTTATGTTCGTACCTGGGCGTTCCTCTCCCATGATTGGCGCATTGCCATGCAGATCGAGCGCGACTCTGGTTACACCCTGAAGGCGGAAAAAGTCTGCCTGACCCTTCCGCCTGATGTACGCATGCCTGTTCAGTTCGATACCTGGGTCTGGCAGGTTCCTGTTGGGCATGTGACCGAAACCAGGATCGGTTCACTTGTCTCCAATGGCGAACAGGATCAACTACGACTTTCCCTACTACGGCGTTCTACGACGTTGGGAAAACAACCTTGGTCCAACACCCCAGCCATATTTTCTTTGGATCGGGAAACTGGTGATGCAAATCATTTCGATCAACTCCTTGACGATAAGGACTTGGAAAAAATGGTGGCGTCCCTAGCCAATCTTGCGAAGAAAGATAAACATCCGCCATTGAATGCCTTGTGCCAGCCGTCAATTTGCAAACGATGTGGATACCAACAACTGTGCTTCGAAGGGAATTTCATCTCGCAACATGCCCTGAAGGATCTATGAAAAAAATCCGTATCCTCATCATCCTGACTCTCTTCCTTGTCATCCTGTTCTTAAGTGGAATGGCACTGTCCACTACTCCTGTTTACGCATCCAACGCAAACATGCTTTTGACTCCCACGCCTATAGTAGTGATCACAGTCACACCAACTCCACCCACGGGAGGAGGTGGAAATACCACTACCATCTCGCAGATATTCAATCATCTAATCTTCCCAGCCGAAACCATCTCCGAAGCCCTGGCAGGCATCTTCGACAAAGCCGCTGACAAGGAAGTGCGTGCCATGAGTGAGGAGGTGGCGCGCTGGACCAGCGTGATCGGTGAGATCGTGCAAGCTCCCAGTCAGGGCGATTACAGTACGGTCGCACAATCCAGTCTGCCAGTCGCAGCAGCATTGGCGCCCGCATTGTTCTTGTTGAGATTGGCTTTGTATCATTGGGGCAGATTGCTTGGCGATGATGACAGCGGATTACGGGTGATCGGAGATTGGGTCACAGCTGGTGTGCTTGCCCTTGCCTCTGGTCCATTTCTCGATCTCATCGTCCGACTCGGGTGGTGGATGGTTGGGAAAGTGATCGGGGAAACTGGTGCGTTGGCGATCAGCTTCGTCGAGAACACGACAGCAACTTCCATTTTATTAGGTCTTGCCAATCAGACCTTTCTTGGCAGTCTGCTCAATATCGGTTTATCCATCGGTTCGTTACTTGCCATTGGTGGGATGTTGTTTGCCTTTGCATCCGCCAATGCAGTTCTATTCATTCTTGCTGTCCTCGCCCCACCTCTTGCCATTGCAAGTGTATTGCCCCAGGCAACCTGGCTGCGCTCCTTGTGGATGAAGGCGGTTGTATTGATCGCCCTCCTGCCCATCGTAGCAGGCGGAGTCTTCAAGGCAGGCATGGCAGCCAGTACTTGGATGGGACAACAGGGCATCCTGTCTGCCATCCTGCGCGTGATCTGGTTATGGGGTGCGACTGGACTCTTGCTTTCCCTGGCAGGCATTCTCGGCAAGATGACCATCTCCACCACCGCAGATGCATTCGGAGGAATGATCAAGGCGGCTCAACAGGTCGTCTCCATTGGGATGTTGGCTGCCAGTGGTGTGGGAGCGGCAGGTGCTGGCGCAATTGGTGCAGCTGGAGCCACAGGAGCGGGTACATCTACAACATCAACTGCCCTGGGTGGACTTAACGGCGCAGAAGCCGCGATGGGGCACTTGAATGCGGCACAACAATTGACACAGCAAGCTGGAAATCTGGAGGCAATGGGATTGCGTGCTCCAGCCGCCTACAATCGTTCCCTGGCGCATGGACATGAACTTGCGGCGCGACAGGCGGAGTTGGGGAAACGGATGCAACGCTTCAATGGAGCTCCGTCCACACCTTCCTCCAATGATTTTGGTTTCTCGCCTTCGGTGAACGCCTCCATTCAATCCAACTTCAACGGTTCTCCTCAGGAATTCCAACAGGGCTTTCAATCCATGTCCGCAGACATCTCTCAACACGGGATCGATCCCAATGTATTTGCCGCGCAATACCCACAGGAAACAGCACAGATGACCAGAGCCTACCTGGATCATTCGGAAGAGATCATGACAGCACGCGATCCTTTGATGCGTGCATCTGAACTTGGCAATGCAACAAGGGTGAAGGAGATATTGACGTTTATGCCGAATAAACAAACCGACGAAGATAATCAATCATGACCCTCACGGAAACTTTCGCGCTGGTCTCGTTTTCATTATTTAGTTATGCCGACTTACGTTATCGCCTGGTGCCAGGGATCGAAGTGTTTCTTATGGGAACGATCCTATTGACTCTTCCCATTACACCTCTTCAAACCGGGATCGTATTGCTGGCATGTCTTTGGAGCATCTTCCGCAATCTATCTGGTTGGTTCGTCCTACCGGTGTTGTTTTATCCCACCATCTGGCCGGTGTTACTGACCGGCTATGGCTATCGCAAGGGCATCATCGGCAGGGCGGACCTGTTTGCGATCAGTGGGCTGGCTTGCCTGTTCCCCCTGCCAGCAGTCTTGTTTTCTCTGTGTGGCTTGGAACTTTGGAGGAGGTTCTGGGTGCGGAGACGAACAGGATCGATCCCCGCACTGCCGGGCATGTTCATTGGACTCTTGGTGTATGTTGTCTTCCATTCCATGCTTGGCTCGTAAAATAAAAAATCCCCGCCGCAAGCGGGCGGGGCATCTGTCGCAAGCGGGCGGGGCATCTGTCGCAAGGACTCAATTTCCCTGCAATTTCGACTCACGCGCAAAGTGGCGGGGTATTAGACCCTCCATTGGAATAAAAAATCACGATTTCCAATCGTTCAGCCAGCGGACTTGCCCAACCCATTCGTCCGCACTTGTTTCCCGCAAGACACGATCCAATAACGTGATTGTTTCATTCAATGTCATGCTTTTCTGAAACGCAAGAAGGATACCGCCATGATTCGGATACAACTTGGCCAAAGCAACAAAATCCCGGATGTTGTATGTGAAGATGGCGCGTCCCTGGGCAGTAGCGCCCAATAATTGTTGCTCGTCGTTTGCGTCCGACGGCATCCACTCTGTGGGTGTGCGCGTGACATCATGCCCGAGGTCAAGCAACGCCTTATGCAGGGATTTACTCGATGTATCCGCATCCAGATGCAAATGAAGTTTTCTACTCATCCCCCGGTTCCATTTGCGATTCCGCCTGAATATAGGCATCGATCTCAACTTGATGCGCCTCGTAAAATCCCTGGGCTTCCCTGACTTGCACCTCGGTCAGGTCGTAATCTTCAGCAATCTCCGCAGGAGACCTGGACTCAGCCGCAATCACGATGGTTTGCACCCGAATTCCCGTCCCTCTCAAAACCGGAGACAAACCGCCCGCTGCACCGCGCCGATAGGTGATCCCCGGAAAATTCGGGTCGTCCAATCCTTGAAGCAGTCCGCCAACTTTTTCAGCGACGGACCAAAGGATAAATTGGTTTAGCGACACGCCCTGTTTTTTTGCAAGGCGTTCTGCATCCCTTTTTAATTCATTTGGCAAGTTGAGTGCGTATCGAGTCATAATTTCCTCTCGCTTATGATGTCATATATGACATCATAAGCGATGTCTTTTTTTGAGTCAAGTAATTTGTCGCCCAAAGCGACACGAACCACCATCCCCCATCTTCAATTGAATAAGATGACCCCATGCCTCGCTCCGGAACCCTGGGCAATCCACAGCCCTACACTCCCTTTGGTATCTTCGCTGGACTGTCCTTCTGGGGCGGCGGCGCGACTTTGCTTGCCGCAGCACCAGGTATTGGCAAAACCTCCTGGCTATTGCGCATGATCTACGAGGCTGCCTGTCTCCACATCCCTGCCGTCATAGGCTGCTATGAACATACTCCTGAAGAATTGCGATTCCGACTTTATCGGCAGGTAGAGGCATTCATTGCCGGTCCACATGAACCAGCATCACAGGAAAGGGTGGAGGCGGCCCTCGCACGCGCCAGCGAAGCCGTTCTGCTGTCCCTCAACTCGCGCGAAGATACCGTGCGTGCCCTGGAAGACATGTTGATCCATGATTATGCCTTTCCCGTCAAAGGACCGGCACTCATTGCCGTAGATTATCTCAACCGTGTGCCTGTTGTTGGTCTGACCGGCATGATGAATGAAGAAGGTCGCAGTGGCGAAGCAGCGGCGGCATTACGGGAGATGGCGCGTCATCATGGCTGGGCGATCATCGCAGCTGCCGCCCTGAAATCCGAACGCTTCAACGATGGTGATGATCTATCTGCGTTATTGGGCGATGAACGAGTCCCGTATGAAGCAGATCGAGTATTGGTGGTGAATCGTACCGGCGATGTCCGTGATTGCGGCTGCGCTCCGTTGGAGGTCTTAACCCTCAAAGACCGCACTGGATCGGCTCGACGTTGGTCGATGCAGTTCTGGGGCGAACGTTTCTACCCCGCACTTGAAAATGAATTTCATAAACACGATCCGATGGCAATGTCATGAGCGAAGTCACAACCCTGTTATTGGCCTTCTTGCGTGAAGCCTGGGTTGCCTTGGCAGGCGCATTTATCGCTTTTGCACTGCTGGCAGGCATTGCTCAAATATTGCGCGTGAGTTCCGCTTCTGTACTTGGTGCAAATCTGTGGGTGTGGGAATCGATCTCCGCCCTGATCTCCATTGTTGTACTTGGCTTATTTGCCTTCCTCGGCATTCCACAGATCGTGAGTGCATTGCAATCTACTTTGCCAAGCGCGGGTGGATGTGGACCGATCAGTGAGTTGGGCACGCTTGCCTCCGGATTGATCGGCGGGCTGGCAGCGCTGCGCATGTTGAAGGCGGCCTTCATCACAATGTTCTCTGCCTCCATTGGCGGGGCAACTTCCTTTGCCAATGCGTTGATCGAAAGCGGTGAAGCGCTCTTTGGCATGATCCTCGCCAGCGCTGCCATTCCCCTGGCAGCCTGGTTTCTCGGTACTTGTTGAAATTTCAAAGGAGAAGATATTTATGTTCGACCCCATCATGGAACAAATTCTGGCAATCGCCCGCGACGCCTGGGCATTTATGGCTGGACTCTTGATCGTCGTGGCGTTGCTTGGTGGTCTGTATTACATCCTGCAAGGCACAGCAGGCATGGCATTTGGCGGAAGCCGCATGACCTCGATGGCAATCATTGGGGTGGTCGGTCTGATCATCATCGTATTATTCGCCTTCCTCTTCCTGCCTCAATTGGGCGAGATGCTGAAGAGCTTCCAGCCACAGCCGCCATTCTAGGAGAGGTATGTTCAATAACCGCGATCTTGGCATCCTTGGCACTGGCGCACTCCTGGCAGTGCTATGTTTATTCCTTCCACTATCCTTCACGGGAAAGGTGGTGATCGGTTTTCTGGTGTTGGTCGGGTTCATGGCGTTGGCATTGTTGCGCTTTGGACCCGACCGCGTCCCGCCCGAAGTCTGGTTGATGCGCCGCTTTCGATATTCGATGCAGACCCGGCAGTATGTCAATCAACAGGCAGCCTCCCGTAAAACCGAAGGCAATCCACCTCCACCCAAACAAAAGACACTGCATCCAAGTATGGAGCCTGAACGTCCTGCTCCATACTATCAACCACAGATGCCGCAAGCGACCATGCGACCTGTTGACCTTACATGGAACGAAGTCGGAGTCTATCCACTATTGACCGTCCTGCTAGGTGTTGTGGGTATTTACTTTACCGTCTGGCTTGCGAACGGTGGCGCACAGGAACTCGCATTTTGGTTTGTATGGAGATAGCATGATCACATTGATTTCAATCATTGGCGCCTTGGCACTGGCAGCCATCCCGATTGCTTTTGGCTGGCGACGCACTGTGGATGAAGCAGGTATGGCGCGTGCGATGGGCATTGCCCAACCGAAAAAGAAATTTGATCCGGAGAAGTTTGCGCGTCAGACTGGAACAGGATTGGCGTTCAACCAGATTGTCTATGGCTTTCTGGCTTGGGTCGGCGGAGGCTTGGCAGGCGGCATGTTCCTCGGACTCTTCCCTGCGATCCTGTTTGCGATTGCCGGTGGTTTGTTATATGCGGGAACACTTTCCGATAAACGTCAGGAATTCCGCTTGAAGCAAGCCAAGGATATTTTGCGAGGCTTGGGAGTTGTGGAGACTCTGCTCTCACAAGGCAAGCCCTTGGGAGATGCGCTCGATGATGCCGCGCAAGCCGTTGGACCGGATGGACGAATGGTGTTGGGTGATCTGGTGGTACGTTTGCGCACTGCACCTGCAGACGAAGCGGCGCTGGCTGTGCGCGAATGGACCACCGCCTGGGACAATCCCGCTGTAGATATTGTCGCCACGTCATTTCTTGCATCCATCGAAGGACGTATCGAGATCGGACCGCTCGTTGCATCGCTGCGAAAGACTCTTGGAACAGTGGTGGAGGTGTTATCCCGTGCGCGTGCCGCCGCCAAAGGCGTGGAATGGCAGGCGCGTTTTCTTGCTCTTTTCCCGCCTGCTGTTTTGGTATTGATCGCCATCACCACTCCCGAAGTGGGGAAGTTGTATTCAGGCAATCCCTTGTTCTTGTCTCCTGTGATTATCGGCTCCGGTGTTTCCTACTGGCTCTCGATGCGCATGATCCGCAATGGTTTGTCCATCGAAGCCTCAATGGGCTTGCAGGCAGGACAGCAAGGCGAGATCCGCCTGGATCGGCTTGGACGAGTCCTGTAATGAAAGGTTTCGTCCGTTTTTCCATTGCCTTGATGATTGCCCCGCTATTATGTGGGGCGGCTTTGGTAGTGGGTTATGTCATGCTGGTAGTTCTGACCATTCCACAACTCCCGTCATGGGCACAACCTAGTGTTGAACAATGGCTGTTCGATATTCCCCAGTATGCAGAGACCAGTGACAACGGCTCGTATGGCAATTCGCTGCCATCCGGCATGAGCGCTGTGCCCTTCGATGGCTATGTTGGACCTGGCTCAGAAATTTATGGCTTGCCATTGGTCGGTCCCATTCCACATTGGAGTGATTGGTATGACAAACCTCTACTAGGTTGTGTCTTCCAAGATCCACACTACCAGACTCATACCGGTGCAGACTTTCCAGTGAACGAAGGCACACCCATTCACACAACCATTGCGGGCAAAGTTGTGTGGGCGGGTTCAAACGGACCCTGGGGTAATCTGGTGGTGGTGGAGAACAATGGTTATCAGGTGTGGCTGGCACATCTGAGCAGTGTCCAGGCGATGGAAGGACAGATCTTGAATTTTGGCGATGTGGTGGGCTTGAGCGGCAACACCGGTAACAGCACTGGTGCGCATTTGCATTACGGCATTCGCCAGAAGACGGGCACACAAAGCGCCGTCTGGTTGAACCCACAGAATTTCTTCACCGCAGATGAATACATCAACATTGGATGTTCGGATTAATCTATGACCGTTCGTTTTGGAAATATAACTTTTTCGGGTTGGGCAAGCCTGGAATACGAAGATGGTTTTACAGACACCTTCATCTTCCATGTTGATGCCTTGAATGGACTCCCACCATTTGGATATCGACCTCTTCTGCAACGTATGACCGCACGTCTGAACAATAAACGTCGCGGAGCATCGCTATGGATCCAGGTTGACGCGCCCGGGGAGTGGTATCTGATGGAGGTGAAACATTCTCTTTTGCGTGGTTTCAAGGTTCCCCACGCAGTCACCGCTACCGGGCAGATTCCAGAGTGGGCAGCATTCTCCCGTCGTCCTGATGTATGGCATTCCAAATCTGCAGAACCCCCAGCGGTAAATACAAACCCAGATCTTGTGTCTATGGATGAATTGAAATGCATGCGTGTGCTGGCAAGGATACGGGAAGGACTCATCTCTGAGATGGCTTCTCTTGCTGATCTCGATGAAACAGTTGTAATGGATGCCATTGGTGCTTTGAGAGAAAAGAAGTTCATGGTTCTAGCACCTGATAGGAAGGATGCAAAGATGGATGGACCTTACTGGAAATTGACTCGCAGTGGTTTATCCTACACGATGCGAAGATGGAATGCGCCACCGAGAATCGATTTCACGGGCAGGAGAGAAGCTGGAGGCTCCAATGATATCCGTACGCCTCACCGCCATCTGTCGCGCATGTGGCCGTCATGGCTGCGAGCCGCCTATCCCAGGGCTGAGATTTGGATGGGATGGAGCGAAGTAAGCATTCCCGGCATATCCGTTCGTCCGGATGCATTGGCATGGGGGCGCATTCAGGGATTTGAGACCTTGTTCTGGCTGGAAGTGGGGGACAATCACAAAGGAAAAGATGAGATTGAGGTTGATACCCGTACAAGACTGGAACAGGCATTGTTATTCAGTCGGAGAACGGGTGCCCGCCTTGTATTTGCACAGTTGAGCCCAAACTGGGTTAAAGAGGCAGTTCAGTGGGGAGTAGTTGGAAATATCTCCTCTGACTCTGCTGTTGTAATATCCGGATGGAATGAATTTGGGGTACTGCCAATGGTGGAATGGGGACAGGTAACAACTTTATGATTACAGCATTTGTATAGTGTCTTTGCAGATTTTTTTGATAGCGGGTATGTATCAGAAAACGATACGCGGCTTAGGGCAGTATCAAAAACAAAAGTGCCTCCGGATTTTCCACGGAGGCACTTTTGGATTCTATTTCACTTCCATCAACACCGCACGCACAATGCGCCTAAATAAATAGGTGTCACTGTTTGGCATGTAGAACTGACAGGTGATGAGAGTAAGATACGAATGATCCTTAAGGGATTCGAAGGCGAAGTTGGTCGCATAGGGACGCGCCAGACGTGAGTTACGCACTTCATAGACATATTGCGCGCCTCCAACGTGGACGATGATCTGGTCGCCATACCGAAGCGACTTCAACGCCGCAAACGGACCTTCAAGTCCGCTGGCGTTGGTGACGTGTGCGGTCAATACTGAGTTGCCATTCCAGGTGGGGAAGGCAGTGCCGTTCAGCCAGCCGGTGTCGTTACCGAGCCAGGTCACATCCCAAGTCTTGTCCGCGTTTTGGGGCACGCCCACGATGGTGGACTTTACATTTAAAGACGGTATCTCCAGCCAGAGGTCGCCAAGGTTGGCATATTCCAAAGTGGCAGGTTGGGCTGGAAGAGTGGTCACTTTATTTGGAGCAAACCCAGTTTTGGGTAAGGAAGAGGCGTCGGTTTTTCCGGTTCTTGTGGAAGTTGTTGTAGCAGTGCTAATGGTGAAGTCTACGGTGTAATCAGATGCACCATTGTTGAGTTCGAGACCCGCCGCGCTCCAAACGGAGGTGGTACCGCAGACAAAGAGGCGGTAGGTTCCGGCTGTCAGCGGGCTGGCGAGGGTGAGGGTGGTGATGAACCCGGCGCTGTTGTAACTGGCGCTGCTGATGGTCTGCGGCGCATCGTCGCTGACCACGTTGCCCGCACAGGAGGTGGTATCGAAGGCGGCATTCGAGCCGCGCTCGACGAGGATGTAGTTGCTGGTATTCTCTGCACCATCGGCAGTGGCGTTATCGAGCATATCTTGATTGAAGACCACGGTGATAGAGGAGAGGCTGGTGAGTGTTGCATTGGCAGAGGGGTTGGAGGCAGTGACCACCGGGATGATCGGACCAGTTTCAAACGCCCCGATATCGCACCCTGCTCCTTGTGGACGGGTCACGCCGCGTTGATCTTTGTTGCCGATGTTGCTGCAGATCGTTGCATTCCCTACATTGATGGCAGGGGAACCGCTGAGCAATGCCATCGTTTGAGTAGGACCGCCATTATCGCCTAACGAACCGAGTAAGGGATTCGTATTGGTTAGGGCGTTGTTGGTGAAATTGCAGGTGTTGCCCGAGTCCAGGTTGTTACCACCATCAATAACTGACGAGCTGGTACAACTGCTATTATTTACAATACTGTTAGTGATGGATACACCGCTGCCGTTGTTATGGATGTTGTTTCCGGAAATCGTGCTGTTGGTAATGGCTAGCAATTGATCATTACCTGGAAATGCGGGTTGTTTGAAAATACCCGCACCTAGACCTCCCGTATTGCCGACAATGGTACTGTTGACTACTGAACCTTTGGCGACCCACATCCCACCACCTTGACTTCCAGTACTGTTATTGGCGATGGTGCTGTTGAGCACAGTTAGTGTGGACGTACCGAGGCTATAAATGCCCCCAGCGGAAAAATCTGTTTTGTTGTTTGAGATGGTACTGTTTTTTATAGTTACAACACCATCGTTTAGAATCCCCCCGCCAATTCCACCCACAGGATGGTCATCGGGACACGTCCCATCACAATACCCATAACGCACCGTTAGCATATCAAGCGTAAGGTTGCCAGTGGAACTGACTTGAAACACACGGTTGACAGTAGGAACACAACCACCGGGTAAATTGATCGGGTCGCAACTGGATGCTTGAATAATAGTATTTGCCGATGTGGGTCCAATCCCATTAATAGTGAGCGTTCCAGTAATAGCAGGCAGTTGGCTGCCAGTGAGGGTGATGGTGTAATCTGCAGCGAAGGTGATGGTATCCGCGCCGGAGCCTGCAGTGCAGTCAGGATTTGTGGCGGCGTCATTATTGGCATTGGTGATGGCTTCACGTAAAGTGCATAAGCCATCGACAGTAACATTATCGGCATTGGTGTTGACCACAATGCTTGCCGCGCGTGCCGGGGTAACAGTCAGCGCGCCGCCAAGCAGGGAAAGAAATAGAGCAAAAACGAACAGTGCATTGAAAGAACGGGATTTCATTATTTGCATCCTCCAACATGAATAAGACCAATATTATCCAATTATAAGAGAACACCATCTCTTTTGTAAGGATCAAAAGACCCCCGCAGCAGGAGGTCTTTTTACGAATTACGGGTTGCTATCGCTTCCGTCAACGAACGATTTAGCTATTCACCCTCCGCACTGATTAACACTGCCCGCACGACCCGTCTGAATAAATATGTTTCATTCATCGGGTTGTATCCCTGACAGGTGATGAGGGTGAGATAGGCAGCATCCTGTTTGGATTCGAAGGCGTAACTCGTTGAATAAGGGCGGGATAACCTTGTTTCGCGCACCTCGTAAACATACTTCACGTCTCCAAAGTGGACAATGATCTGGTCGCCATACTGAAGCGACTTCAATGCCGCGAAGGGACCATCCAACCCGCTGGCATTGGTGACGTGGGCAGTGAGCACGGAGTTGCCGGTCCAGGTGGGAAAGGCGGTGTCGTTCAGCCAGCCGACATCATTGCCGAGCCAGGTCACATCCCAGGTCTTATCAGCGTTTTGAGGCACGCCCACAATAGTAGACTTCACATTTAATGAAGGGATTTCCAGCCAGATATCGTCGAGCTTGGCATAGGACAAGTCCACGGGTTGGGCGGGGAGGGAGGTTACTTTGCCGGGAGCAAAACCAGTTTTTGGCAAGGTAGAGGCGGTGGTGGTCTTCTTCGCACCAGTTCCCCCAGTGGTGGCACTAGTTGTGCCAATGGTGAAGTCCACGGTGGTATCGTTCGCGCCGTTATTGAGTTCGAGTCCCGCCACACTCCAAATGGAGGTGGTGCCGCAGATGAAGAGGCGATAGGTGCCATTTGCTAATGGACTGGCAAGAGTAAGAGTAGTGATGAACCCAACATTGCTGTAGCTGGCGGTGCTGATGGTCTGTTGCACATCATCGCTGACTACGCCACCGTTGCAGGAGGTGGTATCGAAGGAGCCATTTGCGCCGCGTTCAACGAGGATATAGTTGACGGTGTTATTGGCAGCCTTGGCGGAACCATCATTGAGCATATCTTGATTGAAGACCACCGTGATGGAAGAGAGACTGGCGAGCACCGCATTGACGGAAGGGTTGGATGCTGTGACAACGGGGATGATCGCGCCTGCTTCATATGCACCAATATCACATCCCGCCCCTTGTGGACGGGTTACGCCGCGCTGGTCTTTTCCACTGACGGGAGCAGCAGCGCAAGTTGCTGCATCACCTGCGTCGATGGCAAGGCTGCCTGTCAACAGTGCCATTGTTTCAGTAGAACCGCCATTATTTGCCAGCGGACCGAGCAATGGGTCGCCACTCTTAAGTGGAGCACACGAGCCATCCTGCACCCAGTTGTTTATGTTTGTACCGATGGAGCCAGTGTTAACACAATCTCCTGAGGTGTGATTCGCTATGATCGTATTTGAATAGTTGAATAAGCCTGTTTCGAAATTTATCCCGCCGCCGTTACCGCTGGACGCGCTGTTGCTGGAAAGCGTGCTGTTCCGTACAGTCAGAGTTCCACCAGTGTTATAGATTCCACCCCCTTTGTTGGATGCGGTGTTGCCAGAAAAGGTGCTGTTCGTTACTGTCATAAGCCCAACGTTATTTATCCCGCCGCCGCCACCTGCGCTATTGCTGGAAATTGTACTATTTGTCAATGTAAAGGTACCAAAAAAGTTATTTATTCCGCCGCCGCCGTTGCTTGTTTTGTTGTTGGAGAGCGTGCTATCCGTTACCGCTACTGTACCATTGAGGTTGAAAATACCCCCTCCACCACCGGAGGTTCCGCTGTTGTTAGAAAATGTACTGCTTGTTACCGTCACTGTACCGCTGTTGAATATCCCGCCACCGCCGCCAGCTGGTACTTTATTACCAGAGAATGTGCTGTTTGTTACCGTTAATGTGCTATTGATATTGTTATAAATCCCGCCTCCGCTGGAGGCGGCGGTATTGTCTGAAACTGTGCTGTTCGTCACCGTCAGAGTGCCATTGATATCGTTATAGATTCCACCACCAGCCTCTGCCGTGCTGCCAGATAGCATACTATTCGTCACTGTTAGTATGCTTTTGTTGAATATCCCGCCGCCGTTGTATGCCGAATTTCCGCTAAAGGTTACGTTGGTCAACGTCGCGTTGCTGGCATTGTATATCCCACCGCCTTGTCCACCTACTCCGCTGCTGCTGTTGTCGGAAAGCGTGCTGTTGGTAATCGTTACGGTGCCGCTATTGTAGATCCCACCACCATTGAGACTTGTGCTATTGCTGGTGATGGTACTATTCGTTATCGTGAGTGTGCCTTCATTGTAGATCCCGCCACCCAGATTGATAAAAACTTCGCAACTTAAAGCACAATACCCATGCCGTACTGTCAAACTATCGAGAGTTAGATTTCCCGAGCCATCAACCTTAAAAACACGATAGGTGGCAGTCTTGGGCGCGGCATTCGCTTGAATAATGGTTTTCGCCGCGCCGTTGCCGGTGATCGTGATTTGTGTAGTGATGGCGGGAAGCTGACTGGCGAGTGTGATGGTGTAATCAGCATTAAAGGTGATGGTATCTGCCCCTGCTGCCGCATTGGCATCCAGAATTGCTTGTCGCAACGAACCAGCACCACTGTCATTTGCATTTGTGACTGTAAAGTTCGCCGCATACGCTGGGATGACAGTGACTGCGCTACCGAGCAACGATAGAAATAAAGCAAGAACAACAAGTAAATTGAAAGAACGGGATTTCATCAAAATTCCTCCGAAAGGGGTATACCCAAAATCCCCCCAGTTGTTGATAGGCAACCTGGAATTTTGAGCAGGTTTTTATAGGTTGGTGCTGATTATACGAGGCAAGCTATGCAATCGTAAGGGAAAAAAAGATCCCCGAAGCCGGAGATCTTTTTACGAATTAAGAATTACGAGTTACTATCGCTTCCGTCAACGAACAATTTAGCTAGTCGCTCTCTGTCCTAATTAACACTGCCCGCACGACCCGCCTGAATAAATACGTTTCATTCAATGGGTTGTATCCCTGACAGGTGATGAGGGTGAGATAGGAAGCATCCTGTTTTGATTCAAATGCAAAGTTAGTCGAGTAAGGACGGACCAGACGTGAGTTGCGCACTTCATAGATGTACTTCACGCCTCCAATATGGACGATGACCTGGTCGCCATACTTGAGATCCTTCAACGCTGCAAATGGACCCTCTAACCCACTGGCGTTGGTGACGTGTGCTGTTAGCACTGAGTTGCCATTCCAAGTAGGGAAGGTGGTGCCATTGAGCCAGCCGATGTCATTACCAAGCCAGGTTACGTCCCAACCTCCATTTATCTGAGGCACACCTACAATGCTGGACTTGACGTTCAATGAAGGAATCTCAAGAACGATGTTACCGAGTTTAGCGTATTCGAGAGTGGCAGGTTGACGTGGCAGGGCGGTGATTTTATTTGGGGTAAAACCAGTTTTCGGCAAGTTTGAGGTGGTGATGTTTCCCGTCTCTGTAGTTGGGGTGATGGGCGTAGTTGTGCCTACGACGAAATTAAGGATGTAGTCCGTTCCAGATGTGACCCCATTACCGGCGAGGGGGTTGCCAACGAGGTCAACGATGGAGGTTGTGCCGCAGACAAAGAGGCGGTAATTGCCAACGGGCGGGATGATGCTCAGGCTGATAACAGCGGTTCTGGAGAAATATGTGACGCTGGAAATATTGATCTGTATGTCATCCGTGGCAAGACCGCCAAGGCAGGATGTGGTGTCGAAGGTGCCATTCACGCCATCTTCAACAAGCAGGTAGTTGGCTGGGTTGGTCACATCATCGGGGTCTGAGTTTCCGATGGGGTCGGAGGCATCATCGTCGAAGGTGACGGTGAAGGTGGTGGGTCCGGTGATGTACGAAGCGACCAATGACGTTGTCAAAACCTTGAATGCAACGCCGTCGATGACGATGTTGTGTTGACCGGCAATGGAGGATGCACTTCCAGGTGCAGGGAGGGTTAGGATGGCGGGGTTGGAAATATTGGATGTGATCGTGCCGCCGTTAAGTGCCAATGCTGCCGTCGATTGATAATCCAAATCCGGGGTGACATCACCTGATTGAACAGTGTAGGTAAAGGTCAGGATGTTCGAGCCAGAACCGGAGACGTAAAAGGCGAGACGGTCGGTTGAGCCTGTTTCCAACAAAATTGTGGGATTACCACCGGTTGTATCTACGTTGACGTTTTGGTCGAAGGTGATCGTTACAGTGATGATATTGCCAATGCTATATGTGCCATCTGGGTTGGTGACGTTAACGCTTGTCACTCTGGGGTTAAGACCAATGACCGTGATGTCGAAAGTATCAGTGACTGTTCCACCGTTGCCATCGTCTGCGATTACGTCGATGGAGACGGTACCAACATCTCCGCTTGCGGGTGTGCCACTAAAGGTGCGGGTGACAGCATCAAACGATAACCAAGCCGGGAGCGCGCCTCCGCCTGCCAGTTGCGATGAGTATGTGAGAGTGTCACCAATGTTCGGGTCGCTGAATGTGTTTGCAGCAAATTGGAAGTTGAACGCTGATCCTTCTGTGGCATTCTGGTCCGGGATGGGATTCGCAACAACGGGCGGAAGATTGGAATCTGATACGACAATATCAAAGGTGTCTGTAACTGAGCCACCATTTCCATCATCGGCGATCACATCAATGGATACGGTGCCGATATCACTGTTCGTGGGCATGCCGCTGAAAGTCCGGGTAATGGCGTCGAAAGATAACCACCCTGGGAGCGCGCCTCCGCCATTTAATTGTGCAGAGTAGGTGAGGGTATCGCCGATATCCGGGTCGCTGAACGTGTTTGCCGCAAATTGAAAGTTGAAAGCAGCATTTTCAGTGGCATTTTGATCAGGGATGGGGTTGGAAACGATGGGCGCATCATTCGTGTTTGCCACGGTGATGTTGAATGTATCGGTGATGGTGCCACCATTGCCATCATCAGCGCTCACGTCAATCATAATAGTTCCGAGATCACTGTTTGTAGGTGTGCCGCTGAAGGTACGGGTAGCAGAGTTGAAAGATAACCATGCCGGGAGCGCACCTCCGCCATTCAGCTGCGCGGAGTAGGTGAGGGTGTCACCAGTGTCAATATCGGTAAAGGTGTTGGCTGCGAATTGAAAGTTAAAAGCCGAATCTTCGGTTGCATTCTGGTCGGGGATCAAGTTTGCGACGGTGGGGGCATCATTGGTTGCATTGATGGTGATATTGACTGTATCTGTATCCGTTTGTGTTCCACCTGTGCCATTAAATCCCTGATCGCTTGCAGTTATGGAAAGCACTGCCACGCCATTGTAATTGGCAGTAGGGTTGAATGTGAGTGTGGCAAGTGCGTTATTTATATCGGTTAGTGATCCGGTAAATATCAATGAGCTATCTGCCGTCCCATCCCCGGTGGTAAAGCTCAGCCCAGTGATGCCAGCCAGCGTCAATGCCCCATTTGTGACTGAAAGCGTGATCTCCAGATTGTTAGAACTTACATCCGCGTCTGCAATCGAGAGTTGGTTGCCGTTGGCCGAGGAAAATACCAGCGCAGTATCCTCATTCGTCGTTTGCGCAGATGGGACAGTATTCACTGGCGAGTCATTAACCGCTGTAATGTTGATCGTAGCCGAGTCGTTTCCTGAATATATCCCATCATCTGCAATCATTGACAGCATGACAGTCGCAGGCGGCGTATCGTCATCCAAAAGGAATGTGAGAGTTCCGCCCGAATTGCCTGCAAAGAGATCATTTAATTGTGCGATGGTTCCGGTCAACTCCAGGTTGGGTGTGCCGTTGCCGGATGCAATAACCACACCTGTTGTGCCGACACTGGCAGTCAGCTCGCTGAAAATATTCGCCGCTTCAATCGTGACCGTGAGCGGGTCGCCATCGAGATCATTGACACTGATACCTGTGCCGTGCAGATTGAGAGGGACCTGTTCATTGGCATAGTAACTCGCTGGGGTGATCGTAACCGTTGGCGCACTTCCATCATATTCATACGCGCCGACATCACAACCTGCCCCAAATGGACGGGCGACACCACGTTGGTCCAACCCGTTGATAGGGGCAGCGGCACAAGTGGCGGCATCGCCTGCATCAATGGCAGGAGAGTCAGGCAGCAGCGGAATGGTCTGAGTATTTCCGCCGTAATTTCCTAGTGTCCCAATTTTAAGTTGATCAAAATCTACCGGTGTCGCCGAATTGCAGGTGGTGTCGGTAGCGATATTATCCGTGCCCGCGGTGATGGTTCCGCCGCAGTTGACCATGCCAAATATATCTGTTGCGAGAAGGCTGTTTTTCAGCGTAATAGTACCGGACTCGTTGTAAACTGATCCACCGTCCCCCGCGGCATTATCCAAAAACGTGACGTTGATGATGTTCGCGCTGCCGCCACTGACATGAACGCCTCCGCCAAACGCCCCCGCCGTGTTATCAACAAATGTGCTGTTGTGAATAGATACAGTGCCAGAAAAGACTTGAATGGCGCCGCCTGAGGTGTTTGCTGCATTTCCTGTAAAGGTGCTGTTGCTAATGGTGGTAGTGCCACTGTAGTTGAGGATGGCACCGCCACCAAATGACGCACCAGTCACTCTGTTATCGGAAAAAAACGAGTTGTTTACATTCAGCGTTCCGGCATTTCCGATCGCGCCGCCTGTGGCGCCGCTTGCGGAACTAAACATTTCCGAAATAGTTAGGGCTTCAATGGTCAGAGTTCCACCGCTAAAATTAACCAACATGTGTTGGGTGTTATTCCCCTGGATAGTCACTGACCGTCCCGCGCCGCTAATTGTTATGTTGGAGCTCGTATTAGGCAGTCCTGCCGTGAGCGTGATGGTGTAATCATCCGCAAAGGTGATGGTGTCCGCACCAGAACCAGCGGCGCATTCACCTGCGGTGGCAAACAATTGAGAATCGCCGTTGGCATTAATGATGGCTTCGCGCAGGGTGCAAACCCCGTCATTAGCAACGACATCTGCGCTGCTGTTGACTACAATGCCCGCTGCACGCGCAGGAGTAAAGGTCACCGCACCGCCGAGCAGGGAAAATAAAAGGGCAAGAACACTAATTGCATGAAACGAGCGAGATTTCATCCAAACTTCTCCATTGATAAAGCTGAGTAAAGTTGCCTGATTATAGGGGCTGCGTCTGTTTCTCGTAAGGGCGTCAATACACAAGATATAATCGGAAAAAATATTGGACCGGAGGTTTACTGGTAGACGATCATGAAAGATCAACTTATATCCTTATTTGAGTATGGCGAATGGGTGGATCAACGACTTTTCCGCACTGCAACTGCACTGCCAGAGCAGCAGTGCAAAGAGAAGATTTTGCCGGGATTTGGTTCAGTCCATCTGACATTCGTTCATCTCCTGGGAGCGGAGATTTTATGGTTTGCGCGGTGGCGGGGATATTCGCCCAAGTCGATCCTTTCATCGGAGGAAGTCCCAGACCTAACTGCCTTACGGGAGCATTGGGGTTTGTTAAAAAAGGACAGACGTGCGTATTTCGTGGAGCTAGACGAAGACGATCTTCACACGACTGTACATTGGACGAATATGCGGGGAGAAAAATTTGCGTTGTTGCGTTGGCAGGTCATGTACCACTCCATTAATCATTCCACTCATCACCGCAGCGAGCTGGCAGCCATTTTGTCTCAACTGGGACATGAACCGGAAGGCACCGACCTTCTCGAATATTATTTGGAATTAAATGGGCAGCAATGGAAGCCAAGCCCCCTTCCGAAGTAAAAAGGAAATGAGATCAATGCAAAAAAAGATTCTAGGACTGGGTATTGCCCTGATCGCTCCAGTTTTTTATGTAGCTTTCATCAATCCATTGTTCATCAAGCCTGCGATCGGGGAACCATTATCTGCCATGATAGGTTTTGCCGCGTTTTGGGGATTGGCATTTGTAATGCTAAGTTTTACACGGAATATTGAGAACCTTCCCCTGTCCTCCATTGGCTGGAAACCGTTGACCTGGAAATCAGGATTGATGGCAATTGGGTTGGGTGTTTTGCTGTCTTTGTTGGTCCCCATACTTACCTTATTGACGAATGAGATCTTTCCGCCGTCAAATTCAGGGACAGTGGAGGAGGTCGCTTCAACTTATCCCTGGTGGATCCTGTTGTTAAGTGTACTGACTGCTGGTATCACAGAAGAGATCTTGTTCCGTGGTTATTCCCTGGAGCGGCTGCAGGAAATGACAGGCAGCCAGTGGGTAAGTGGATCGTTGAGCCTGGTGTTTTTTGTGGCAGTTCATGCTGTTGGGTGGAATATGGCTCACATGATTGGCGTTGTCCTTCCACTGGGCATTATTCTGACCGGGTTGTACTTTTGGCAACGGAATTTATTGTTTGTGATGATCGTTCACATCGTCATCGACTTACCCCTGGTTTTCCTGGCATTGCTGGCATAAAACATTCGACCTGTTGATCCTGTTTAACCGTCCATTATTATCTCTTGTTGTTCGAATGTACGGCAATGGTAAAGATCAACCGGAACGGTCAAGTTTTGTGTCGTCAAAAGAGGCGGGATCCCCCAGAGGTTCAAGGTGGGTAAAGACGGTGATGTCAGGTAGTGTCTTGCGGATGTCAGCCTCGATCTCTTCGAGCATTTGATGCCCTTCGAGGACCGTCCAGGTATCTGGAACGAGAACATGGAAGGATATGAAGCGGCGTGCGCCGGATTGCCTTGAACGCAGGGCATGAAATTGAATACCTTTGGCGCTGTAGGTATCAAGGATATTGGTAATGGCTGTGCGTTCTTCTTCGGGCAGGGCAGTATCCATGAGTCCAAGCACTGAGGCGCGGACGATACGTGTGCCGGACCAGATGATATTGGCAGCGACGATGAATGCGACGATGGGGTCAAGCCGTTCCCAACCGGTCAGGACGACAAGACCCACCCCTCCAAGCACACCAACGGAAGTCCATACATCGGTCATGAGGTGATGGGCATTGGCTTCCAGGGTGATGGACTTGTACTTTTTGCCTGCGCGCAGGATAAAGTAGGCTGCCAACAAGTTGACTACCGATGCCCCTGCGGATACAGCAAGACCCAGTCCTACTTGTTCAAGAGGCTGGGGATCCCATAAACGAGGTGCAGCAGCCCAGATAATGCTGATGGCCGCAATGAGGATCAGAGTCCCTTCCACTCCGCTGGAAAAATATTCCGCTTTGCTGTGACCATAGGTGTGGTCGTCATCCGCGGGACGGGCAGCAACAGTAAGCATGGCAAGCGCCATGAAAGCCCCTACGAGGTTGACGAGGGATTCGAGCGCATCTGAGAGCAGACCGACGGAACCGGTCAGGAAGTAAGCAATGGTTTTGAGGGCGATGGTGAGGATGGCGGCAGCGATGGAGATCCAGGCGAAGCGGGTCAGGAAAGTACGGTCGTTTGTTTCGGTTTGCATGTTGGGATTGTAGCAAGGGTGGATATCAAGTGCAAAGTGTCATGTGTCAGGTATTCTGATGAATGGATGCAGGGTTAACACATATTGCCCCCGCCATATTTTTTATCGTGAGATCGGAGATGTATAATAAGAAAAACATTCAAAGGATGAATCATGCCTCGTCCTCAATCTCCTGTTCGTCTTGAATGGGTGGACCCCACATTCTGTTCAATCGAATATCGCTTGAAGCTCGTTGGTCGTTTACCGTTTTTCGGCGGGTTGCCCGGGCCAACGATCCAAAAGATCAATGAATTGTTTCATGATCGTGATGTGCAGGCTGATGAACGGATCTATTACGAAGGAGATGCCTCTGGATATTTATATCTGGTGGCAATGGGAAAGGTCAAATTGGTACGCAATACCGTTTCCGGACGCGAGGTATTGCTGGATATCCTGCGCGGCGGCGAGTATTTTGGCGCTCTGACGGTCCTGGGCGGCAGCAGTTACACGGAAACCGCCATTGCCCAAACCGATTGTTGTATCCTTCAAATTTCCTCCACCGATTTCGAATCCATTCTCTCCGATCATCCTGGTGTGGCACGGCAGGCGTTGCAAGTTGTTACTCAACGTCTGACAGAATCCCAGGAAATCATTAAACAGTTAAGTACCTATAGCACCGAGCAACGTATCGCGGCGGCTTTGCTGCGCCTGGCGGGAAAATTAGGTGAAGTACACGGTGAAAATGTTCTGATCCAACTTCCGTTTTCCCGGCAGGACCTGGCGGCGATGACGGGCACGACACAGGAGTCAGTGAGTCGGGTGATGAGCCGCTTCTCTGAAGAAAAACTGATCCAGTCGGGACGCAAGTGGGTCACGATCATGGATCTGGAACGCCTGAAACTTCAGATCGAAAAGGGGCGCAGTTAATTGATCTACGTCATACAAGTTTAGTCAGGGAGGGGGTACATTCAGGGTGTCCATAATCAAAAGGAGATTAACCATGAACACCCTAACCCAACCCTTGCGCGAAGAGCATAAAGAATTGTTCCCCCATGTTGATCAGATCCGTCAGGTGGCGGAATTGGTCGGAGAAGCTTCCATCGAAGATATCCAACACGGCGTCGAGCAAGTCCATGACTTCCTTGCCAATCATCTAAAGCCGCATGCCGAAGCGGAAGATGCTGCACTTTACCCCGTAGTACAAAAAGTACTTGGCAGCCCCGATGCCACCAAAACCATGAGTCGTGACCATGTCGAAGTTGGACGCTATATTGAGGAATTGGCGTTATTAAAGAAGGAGATCAGCGGCACGGTATTGACAGCATTGCAGGCGCAGTCCCTGCGGCGTGTTTTATTCGGCGTGTATGCTCTTGTCAAAGTTCACTTTGCAAAGGAAGAAGAAGTGTATTTGCCCATCCTCGATCAGCGCCTGACCCCCGAAGCCGCTCAAGAAATGTTCGAAGCGATGGAAGATGCGGCATACAAAGCCAAACATCTCTAAAAAGTTCGAAAGCCTAAATAGTTTGTTCGAAAATGAAGCGCCATGTTGTGATCGATATTTGATCCATTCGGACGGGGTTGACGGAGTCGGTGTGCTGCGTCAACCCTCGAGGAGGCATAAATGGGTCTATAATAAAAACAACAAATAAATAGGAGGCGCTATATGGCTGCAAAGGGAACGCAAAAGACCAGTGGGTGGGGCGTCATTGGAACTGTTCTTGCCGCTTTAGCGGCGCTCGTAGCGGTGTTATCCTATTTGAAGATCATCCCTGTTTGTAATTTTCTATCCAACTGCAAGCCCCAATTCCAGTTTACCTACGAAGGAACCGGCAAACCATATTATGAGGTGGCGGAAGGATTGTATTATGCCGATTCGACCAATTCAAACCTGCTGCCGTTTTCGATCACGGTTGAAGTTATGCAATATTCAGGAAACCAATACAGCGGTGAGATGGATGTGGTGATCGAGTGGTTTGACAGGGATCAAAATAAGAAGGAAGAAGTGGTTGGCAAGTGGGATAATTTTCGGAATCAATACAAAACACCTGTAAAAGTTGACCTGTCTCCACGAAACCTATTTCAATACTCCAGCCTTCCTGGTGCGATCTCAACATATACCTGGACCACCCTTGAACCCTCCAAGGGTACGTTTGATGTTGTGGTGCGTTATAACGATGGCAGGGAACTAGCCCGCGAAACGGTCACCGTTTCTCATACTCCCTGGTATCACGAAATGCTTTTGAACACTGCCGTGGTCACCCCAGGCAGCGAGATTACAGCTCACATACGCGTTCATAACTTTGGCGATCCTGCCATCTTCAAGGTCGCGGGAACCCTGTATCAAACAACCTATCCGGATGTTACCTCTGTTATGGACGGAGAAGATTGGTGGGTTGAAAGGACCTGGACCAGCATTTACAGCGACGACATTATTACCGAGTCGGAGATAAAAGAAGGGGGGGAGTACACAACCAGTCTCACCATTCCTGGGGATTATCTGGAGTCGGGAAATACCTATGCCGTTGGCGTTACCGTGTATAAGGAATTACCCTATATCAAATTGGCAGATCCCAGTGTGACCTGGGCAACATCCGGTGAGCGTTGGAGATATAGGGACGACACCACCTATTTATCGGTTTTTGTCATTCAGTGATCCTCTTTCGGTTGGCAGGTTCGACAAAAAAAGACGTGCGGATGGCTGAAGGGATCATCCCCGCCTATTTTCGCCTTCTTTTTCCCTTTTCCTTCCCAAAGTGTTCGTCAAAGAAGGCGACCAGTTCTTCCAATTCCCGTTTTCGAACAACCCCTTGAATTTCCAGTTCGACATCGCCTTTGCGGATCTTTATGCTGCGACCGCGTTTTCCTTCGATCCAGGTCTTTAAGAG
>Ga0209066_10001371_pt1 | contig 32429 bp, 29 predicted proteins | sample All_14_2_FD_187198 | JGI IMG/M metagenome (GOLD analysis project Ga0209066, IMG submission 187198) | Freshwater microbial communities in response to fracking from Pennsylvania, USA - Allegheny Zone_MetaG_DW_15 (SPAdes) (version 2) ... | reverse complement strand
CCTCCATCCCAATCCGCCCCCCTTCCCCGACAGCCCCATGTAACTCGCAAGCCACGGAGGAGTGCCCGCGAAACACGCGATAATCCATCTGCTGAATTTCTGTAGGGCGGACCTGGCGTCAGCAGGTGTTGGCTTTTGAAGCGTTTTCTCTTTAATTTGCCTTATTACGATTGTAAGGGAAGCGCTCCTCGCTTCCCTTGGCAAAAACGGGAACCGAGGAGCGGTTCCCCTACAATTTGATGCGCTCTGATAAACAGGACTCATTCATCAATACATGAAAACCCGCCTCATCCTCCCCGTCGTCCTCTTCCTCACAATCCCGCTGCAAGTACACGCCGACGAAACCACCCACAAGGCCGCCGTCCAGGAATTGCTCAAGGTCACCAAAGCCGAGCAACTCCTCACCCAGTCCCTTTCCCCCATCGAGGGCCTCCAGAAACAGCTGATCGCACAACTGACCGAGGGCAAGGACCGCGAATCCGCCCGGGCCATTGCCGACCAGGTCCTCAAGAGTTCGAATGAAGTCGTCATGGCCAAACTCAGTTGGACCGCGATGGAAGCCGAATACACCCGCGTCTACATGCGGTTCTTCACTGAGGAAGAAGTCCGCGGGATGGTGGATTTCTACAAAAGCCCGCTGGGCCAGAAAGTGCTGGAGAAAACCCCCGCCCTCATGGGCGAAATCATGCAGATGACCTCAAACAAGATCGACGAAGTTGTCCCCGAAATCCAATCCGCCTCAAAAAAAGCTGCCGAGGACGTCCTGAAGAAAAAAGCAACGGCGCCAACACCGGCCACCGGCCCGGGAGTCTAGTCCCGCAAAGTACCCGTAGCGGAATTCCAAAGGAATTTCGTCCCCTTCCTCAAGTAGTGGACGCCTTCCCTGTAGCCACGAACGTGAGTTCGTGGTTGCCTTTACGCCCCCCCAAGGAGCGGCGGTTTGCAACCGCCGTGCCTTTCCACGTTAGGAAACCCTTTTTAACCACGGATTACACAGATCACACGGATTGGTTTAGATTCAGGATGTAGCCACGAACGTGAGTTCGTGGAGGCCTTTCCTGTAGCCGGGGCCGCTGGCCCCGGTGCCTTTATCCCCTCTATTAAGTGTGCCAAACCCGCAAGGGTTCGAAGTAATCCCGAGTGGAACTCCATTCCGCACCTTGGCAGGGAACAGGGCCAATGTGGCCGACGAGGCAACGCCTCGCCGTGGTGTGTGGCCTTCGGCCATCTCCATATATTCCCTTATACACCTGCCCCCGCCCAACCAACCCGTCTTGCCTTCCTTTGAGAGCCCTGTTAGAAATCCCCCAACATCGACCCCACCCAACCCACGCCTGGAAACACCCGCGCCTGAAAGGCCCTAACCCTCTTTCCAAAAGCTTTTTTGAGAATCCAGTCCCCGATGATCCCACATTCTATGAATCAACGGATTTCACAACTCTCTTTCGCTCCGGGACTTCCGTCATTTTCTAGCACCGTAATAGGCAAACGTTTGTCCTATTATAATAGAAATGCACATCTCTAAAATACGTTCGGAAAAGCTATGAAAGCAGAGCAAAAATCAAATGCCGATGCCCAGATTGATCCTGTTGTTCAATCTGTTAAAGAAGAAGGTAAGAAAATACGTAGTTTGATCCGATTCGTGTTGCTGATCTTGTGTGCTGTATCCCTCCTCGCACCCCACATAAGTGGAATTCTGATTTTCGTGATCGCAGGGTTTATAATTGTTTTAGCCTTAGCTGAACTTTTAACAGAAATTACCAGAAGATAAAATCCGAACCAGTCCGTGGACCCAACTTCGCTGCGCTCGACGGGTCACGGAGGACGTCCGGATAAAAACATTCCACCTTTCCTAAGCACCCCGATGAGAATCCTAATCTACAAAAACGACCAGCAGGAAGGTCCTTATACCTTGGATGCTATCCGGCAAGGTTTAGCATCAGGACGATTTGCTCCAGAAGATTTTGCATTTCAAGATGGCTGTGCAGATTGGGTTCCTTTGCATACCTTGCTTCCCGCTGAGACAACTCCGCCAGCTCTGCCTCCGCAAATCTTTTCAAACAAAATAGAAAAGAAGCGCGAACAGACTACTCATGTTCCCGCCAAGACTGCTCCCCCGGCACTGCCATTAAATCAGCATACGGAGCAAACAGGAAAGCTGAGGGAAAAACATATGAATTATGTAGTTCTACAAGTAATTTTAAAAGAAAAGTTTATTGGAACAGGATCAGGAAACCTGACTGAACTTGAAGGCGTAATCAACAGACAAGCAGCAAAGGGATATAGGCTCCATACGATAACTACTGCGTCTTCCGGCAGTAAGGGAATATTGGGGGGCGATAGGATTCAAGCAACTCTTGTGTTTGAACAGTTAATGCCTTAGTTCTTCAAGAACAATATAATATATATACCGAGCAATGCGATCCACCGAACACATACCCGCGTCATGCTCCGTACTGGTTCCGCTTCGCATCACTGGCACGGATTACGTAACGGATAGGTGCCGGTAATAGCGGACGTTCCGCAAGGTAAAGCAACCATGACCAAACACCATATCATACAGTTTCATGCCGAGAGCTGGGATGGACGCATGCTCGGATGCCAGCACATACATCCGGCGATGGCCGGTGCAACGCCGAACATCGACAAATTGGCGGCGGAAGGGACTCTCTTCCAGAACTGCTATACCACCAATCCCATCTGCTGCCCTTCCCGGGCGAACATGCTTTCCGGCACCTATACACACAAATGCGAAAGCTGGAGCAACTTCAAGGGTCTGGAACAAGGCATGTGGACCTACCATGACGCCCTGCACAACAGTCACGACGTGTTATTGCTCGGCAAGCACATGGATTATCTGACCGGGGGCCATTCGATAATGAACCGTATCGCCGATTTCCTGGAGCCCTTGAATACCGCATGCCACCCGGTCATGAATGCCGATGAAGCCCAGGAATACAGGGTTGATCCTGGAAACGAGAGGCAGTTTCACAAAGCCGACTGGAACAGCGTCGGCCAGGCGATCGAATTCATCCGGTCCCGCAAAGCCGGTGACAGGCCCTTCTTCATCTCTCTGAACCCCGGCCTGGTGCATGCCGCATTTCGCACGAATCAATACTGGTTGGACCGGATTCCCGCGGAATGGGTGGATGTGCCGCCCATGGATGAGAACCGGCATCCCGTTGATGTTTACCAGAAGAAATCAAAGGCCTGGCGCAACGGGCTTGGGGAGGAAACCGTCAAGACCGTCCGCCGCATTTACTTTGCCATGTGTGCGGAGGCAGATGCCCTGTTCGGGGAGCTCATGGCCGCCCTTGAGGCGGCCGGCCTGGCCGACGAGACGACGGTCATTTTCTCGGGCGACCATGGAGAACTGGCGCTGGAGCACCAGCAGTACTATAAAATGAGCCTTTTCGAGGGTTCGACACGCGTGCCCCTGATCGTGAAGGGACCGGGGATCAAGCCGGCGCAACGCATCACGACTCCCGTGTCGCTGATCGACATGGCGCCAACGATCTGCGAACTGGCGGGACTTGGGAAGCGCGACTGCTTCGACGGCGAATCGTTGGTGCCGATGGCCCGGGGAGACACCACGAAAAGCCGGGGATGGGCGCTCGCCAGCTACTCCGGTGTGACGTCCAACACGATGTCCTGGATGCTTCGCAAGGAGGATTACAAACTGATTGTCCATGAGGGATACCCCTCACGCTTGTTCAATCTCCGCGACGACCCCGGAGAGTTGACCGACCTTTATGAACAGGAACCGGAATCGGCGGCCGAACTGCTGGCAATTCTTGATGGGGAAGTCGACCGCAAAGCTGCGCTTAAGTCATGGGAAGAGTGGCGCCGGCACAACTTTGCGCAATTCCAGCGCCAGGCCAAGCGCGGCTTGTATTTAGACAGCTCATACGCCCTGAAGGGGAATCCGTCTTCAGATTACCACAAAATCATCGACAACGCCCTCACCGGTTGGACCGAAGAAGATGAAGCCCGGGTCGCTGATTGGATAAGACAGAAATGAGATCCGAGAATACTCGTGAATCCGCGGCCGCGCATGTTCAGCGCTTTAACATGGCCGGCTTCCGCGCGCCGAAACTGGACACCGTGCGCGTGGGCGTGATCGGTATGGGACGTGGAGTGGGACATATCAAGGCCCTGCTCCAGTTCGAGGGGGTTGAAATCCGGGCGATATGCGACAAGGATCCCGCCGAGATAGAGAAAGCGGCGGCCTGTTTCAAGGACATCGATCACGGCCTGGAAATCTACACTGACGGCGAAAACGAGTGGAAGAAGCTATGCGAGCGCAAGGACCTGGACCTGATCTATGTGTGCACTCCGATTCCACTGCATGCACAGATATCAATCTATGCCCTCAAACAAGGCAAACACGTCTGCAGTGAAGTACCGGCAGCCTGGGAGATGGAGGATTGCTGGGAACTCGTAAAGACCGCCGAGGAAATGCGCAGGCATTTCATGATGCTTGAGAACTACTCCTACATGGATTTTCACCTCGTGACGATCAACATGGCCAAGCGGGGTTTCTTTGGAGACATCGTCCATGCCGAGGGCGCGTACAATACCAGCAAGGTGGACAACAATTTCCGCAAACCCCCGGACGGCTACAGCGACATGTGGTGGTTGCGCGCCTACGGAAGCCGTCGCGGCAACATCTACCCAACCCACGGCCTGGGGCCCATTGCCACGTGCCTGGATATCAACCGGGGTGACCGCATGGACTACCTCGTGTCCATGGAAAGCAACGACTTCACCCATGGTTCAACGGCGAAGGAATTGGCGAAGACGGATCCATTTTACGGGGAGTTCGCGGACCTGCCGTACCGCGGCAACATGAACGTGACGCTTATCCGCACGGTGAAGGGACGCACGATGATGCTCCAGCACGATGCACATACCCCATCGCCGCACAATTTGATCCACGGTATCTACGGCACGAAAGGGGCGGCATTGTTTGATCCCGCCCCACCCCGTTTTTCCCGGGGGGATCACCGCTGGCACACTCCCGACCAGGACGAATACAAGCGGATCTATGACGAATCAACGCCGGAGATCTATCGCAAGCTCGAAGATGCCTCCAAGGACCACGGTCATGGCGGCTCGGACCTGCGCATGAATTGGCACGTTATCGACTGCCTGCGGAACGGCCTGCCGATGCCGATGGATGTCTATGATGCCGCGGCATGGAGTTCGATCGTTCCCCTCACGCGGTGGTCGGTTTTAAACCGCTCAAACTCGATCGATATTCCCGACTTCACCTGCGGCGCATGGAAGACCAATCCGCGCAACATGGACATCAATCTTGCGAATGGCGGCGGCAGCACGAAGATATTGCCGCCCTCAAAGGCCGTCATGGAATTCGATGACGAACTGGCCCGCCAATGGCGGAGAGATCATGCGTTGAAGGAAAACCATGTGTAGACCGTCGCGAACTGCGCAGATGCACGCGACACCTTGCGGCCGCGCATGTTCTGCGGCGGTTGGCCCGCAAGAACGAAGAAGCTGAACCCATGAATCCCAAGCTCCTGATCAGGAACGAGACGCCAGGCGATGTTGGCGCCATCACAGAGGTGACGGTCGCCGCGTTCAAGAACCTGGCGATCAGCCGGCATACGGAGCAATTCGTCGTCGAGGCGCTCCGTGCCGCCGATGCTCTTACGATCTCGCTGGTCGCGGAAATGGATGGCCGCGTGGCCGGGCATATTGCTTTCTCGCCCGCGACCCTTTCCGATGGCACTCCGGACTGGTATGGCCTTGGACCTGTTTCCGTCCTGCCGGAACACCAACGGAAGGGCATCGGCAAAGCCCTGGTGGAAGAAGGGCTGTCACGCCTCAGGAACTTGAACGCCCGGGGCTGCTGCCTGGTGGGACACCCGGAATACTACAGGAAATTCGGGTTCAAGAATATCCCGGGACTTGCGTATGAGGGAGTGCCACCGGAGGTCTTCTTCGCTCTGTCGTTCGACGGGTCTGTTCCGCAGGGTACCGTCTCTTTCCACGACGCCTTCCAAGCGGACGGCCAACAAGGTGGCACAGGCAACAGTGCCCCGTGCCGTGCCTGATTTTGTGGGCGCTGAATCAAACAAGACCCTGCGGTCAACGCCGCTGCACGGTGCGACTACGCCTTGGCTGTAAGCATGAAGTTGGATTGTTCTGTAATCCATTCATAACCCACTCATTCCTCAGCGTTCTCCACGGCACACAGGCAGGAATGCCTGTGCTACCCTGCGGACCACGTCCCGGTGAGACTGAATCCAACTGTTTTTTTCGGGCCGGAACCGCTGAAAATCACCGTTTGCACCCGGGGCGGAATACCCCATCATGGTCACCAGTCGTGAACACCGACCCCCTTCTTTGCCCTTACGGCGATGCCCCACCGGCGGATCTGTTGGCCTGGGAAGAGGCCTGGGAAGGCCGCCCCGCCTTGGAATACAGTCAAAGCTGGCTGCCCTCGCCGATGCCGGAATTTCTCCCCGGCCGGGTCCAGACCGGATGGTCGGACCAAGGCTGGCACGTGCTGGCGATCCTGCAGGACAAGGACATCTTCAACACCGCCCGGAGCCCGAGCGAGGCGAGTTGGGAGTCGGGCGATGTCTTTGAAATATTCCTGCGTCCGGGGGGACAGGACAGCTACTTCGAAATCCACCTGACCCCGGAAAACTCCGGCGTCCGCTTCCGCTTCCCGAGCACGGAATTCTATTGGAAGATGAATGGAATCCACCGCCCGAAAACCTCCTGGGCCTTCGAGCACAGTTACACGCCGGCCCATCTGTCCACCTCCACCCTCGTCCAGGCGGACCGGGGCCGCTGGCTGGCCGGCGCCACATTGCCCTTCTCCGATTTCCTGGAGAACGGCGAGACCGTGCCGGAACAACCCTGGCGGGTCTCCTTTTGCCGCTACGATTACACCCGCGGCCGCCAAAAGCCGGTCTGCTCTTCCACTTCCAAACAAGCCAAGGCGGCCTTCCACCGGCAAACCCATTGGAGCCCCCTCACTTTCGCCCGGCCATGAATCCCCATCCCCGACGCTTTCCGTTGAAGTGGGCCGTGGGCAACCACGCCAGTCTGGATTCGATGCCCCTGCAAACCATCCCGGCCGCCGTGCCCGGGGCGGTGCAACTGGACTGGGCCCGCGCCAAGAACTGGCCCGAGCACTGGAAGGAAGACCATTTCCTGAAATACGGTTGGATGGAGGACTTTTTCTGGACCTATTCCACCCGGCTGGAAATCCCCCCGGTGGACCCCGGGGAAAATGTCTATTTTGTCTGCGGTGGCGTGGACTACCGGTTCCAGATCTGGCTGAATGACCGCATGCTGCTGGAGCAGGAGGGCATGTTTACCCCTGTCCGCATCAACCTCAGCCACCAGGCCAGGACGGGCGACGAATTGCGCATTGTCGTCTGGCCCCCTCCCAAGCAACACCTCAAGGCCCAGGACCGCCACCAGGCCGACCGCACCTGCAAACCCGCGGTGAGCTATGGATGGGATTGGCATCCCCGCCTCATTCCCTCCGGCATCTGGAAGGAAGCCTTCCTGGAAATCCGCCCGGAATTCCACATCCGCCATGTCGATGTCCGGAGCACCTTCGACAGCGACATGGTCGAGGCCCGCCTCGAAGTGCAGACCGAATTGAGCATTCCCGGCCGGGGCCAGTTGCGCATCACCCTGCTCGATCCCGAAGGGGCATCGCTTTTCACCAACTCGATGGGATTCAACGAATCCGCCCTGGGCGACAACATGCTCCACTGGTCGAAGAGCGTGGCCTTTCCCCGCCTGTGGTGGCCCAACGGCCATGGCGACCAGCCCCTCTACACCCTCCGGGTCCGCCTCATCGGCCAGGCCGGCGAGGAAATGGATGTCTTCGAGCGCCGCATCGGCCTGCGCCGCATCCGGCTCGTCATGCACGAGGGCGCATGGGAACTGCCCGCCACCGGCGGCACCCCCGCCTCCCGGCGCAATCCCCCCATCACCCTCGAGGTCAACGGGCGGAAAATCTTCGCCAAAGGAACGAACTGGGTCCCCCCGGATATCTTCCCCGGTACGATCACGCACGATACCTACCAACCCCTGCTGAGAATGGCGAAGAACGCCCACTTCAACCTCCTGCGCTGCTGGGGCGGTGGGATCGTGAACAAACCGGAATTTTACGACCTGTGTGATGAACTGGGCCTGCTGGTCTGGAGCGAGTTCCCCCTCTCGTGCATGGCGTATGAAAGCGAACCCGGATCCGAATACCTCAGGGTGCTGGACCAGGAGTCGAGGTCGATCATCAAACAGATCCGCGGACATGCCTGCCATGCGCTCTGGTGCGGGGGCAACGAGTTGTTCAACAGCTGGTCCAGGATGACCGACCAGTCCCCCGCCCTCCGCCTCCTCAACCGCAATTGCTACGACCTCGATCCCGAAACCCCCTTCCTACCCACCTCGCCGCTCATGGGAATGGGGCATGGGGACTACCGCTTCCGCAACCCGGAGGGGGAGGAAGTCTTCCAAATTTATGTTCGCGAGGCCGGAAAGAAAACCGCCTACACGGAATTCGGCTGCCCGGGTCTTTCCCCGGCGGAATATCTGGCCTCGTTCATTCCCGAGCAAGAACTCTTCCCCCCGGCGCCCAAGACCAACTGGGAGTGGCACCATGCCTACCGCGCCTGGGAAGCCGACCCGGAGTCGTGGGGCATGTTCGGCACCCTCGGGCATTACTTCGGCAAGTCCGCCAACCTGGAAGAATTGGTGGAACGCTCGCAGCTCCTGCAAAGCCAGGGCTACAAATGCATCTACGAGGAGGCCCGGCGGCAGAAGCCCGTGGCCTCGATGGCCCTGAACTGGTGTTACAACGAACCCTGGCCAAGCGCTGCCAACAACAACCTGGTCAACTGGCCCGACAAACCGAAGCCGGCGTATTTCGCGGTCGCCGCATCGTGCCGTCCCGTTATTGCCAGCGCGCGAGTCCCGAAGTTTTCCTGGAAGCCGGGGGAGCGATTCAGTGCGGAACTCTGGATTTTGAACGACTCCCCGGACCTGGTCAGCCCGGGGCGCTACGAGGCCGAGTTGGATTTCGGGACACGGGTCAATTCACTGGCGAATTGGGATCATCCCGGCACCCTGCCCGATGTGAACATCAGCGGGCCGCGGGCCGAAGTCACCCTGCCCGACGATCTTCCGGAGCGTTTCAAACTCCGTGTACGAGTGGTGGACCAACCCGGCTGGGATTCGGAATACACCTTCATCCGGGCCAGGGGCTGAGGCAGGGTCGTGTTTTGACCATTGCTTGAAGGTAAAGCGGACTCTTCGGGTACACTGGAATTCGTTTCCACGATTCCACATTCTGCATGCACCCATCCCTCCAAGGAGCGGCGGTTTTCCAACCGCCGTGCCTTACCCATCCCGGGCGGCTGCAAGCCGCCCCTCCTTGTTTCCAATCAGGAAAAGTTTTTGTGCGCCCTGTGTCTTTCACAGCCTGCAAACCGGAGGAGCCACTCCCCCGGCTTCACCCACCAAACCTCAAATCCCCAATCTCTTGGTCTTTTCAGCCGTGCGCTGGGCCTTGGCTTTTTTCTTGTCGACGATCCGGGTTTTGCGTTTGCGCACCTGGCGTTCCAGTTTGTTCACCGCGAAGTCAATCGCGGCATAAAGGTCGCTCTTGTGTTCCTCGATGTGGATGTCCGGGCCAGGGACGGCCAGGTGGACCTTGACCGAGAATGCCTTCGAGGGATTGCGGAGTTCGTCGTGGTCCAAGACGACATGGGCCCCGATGATGTCATCGGTGAGATGTTCCAAGTGGCTGATCTTTTGGGTCACAAAGGCCTGGATGGCCCAGGTCAATTTCAAATGGCGGGAACTGATATGGATTTGCATCAACCGTACTTTAAGGCCGCCATGGGCCAATGGCAATCCCTAGACTTGAAACAGTTTCGGGAAACAGGTCTAACACAGGCGCCGGACCGTTCAGTTCGCCCCGCTCAAACGCATCACTTTCGCCGCACCGCGGCGAACCCAAAGACGGGGAACAAACCGAAGTCCGAATGAGGCCAGTTCCTGCCAGGCCGCCGTCCAGGCAACCACCTTCCGCCTGTCCAGTGCGCGCAGCCCCGCCCGCACGACTTCGTCCGGCGACTGGCTCCGGGCGAAGAAACGCGGGTCCATGCCGGCAATCTCGCGGAATTCCGTGTCCACCGGGCCGGGGCAGAGGCAACCCACATAAACCCCGTGGATCCTCGCCTCCTCCGACACCGCTTCGGTGAATGAAACCACGAAGGCCTTGGTTGCGGCATAGACCGCCAGATAGGGTACGGGTTGGAAGGCTGCGTTGGAGGCCATATTGAGGATGAAACCGGAACGGCGTTCCTGCATGCCGGGAAGCACCAGGCGGGTCAGGGCCACCAAGGAACCCACATTGAGCTGGATCATGTCCCAAAGCTGCCGGGGTGCGATGTGGACCAAACCGGTCTGGATTCCAAATCCGGCATTGTTGACCAACCCCACCACCACCCAGCCCTTTTCGCCGGCATATTCCACCAACCGTGCAGCGGTGGCGGGCTCGCTCAAATCCCCCGCCCAAAAATGGGCCTGCGGTCCCAGTTCGCGGCAGAGCGCTTCCAGCCGCTCCTTCCTGCGGGCCACCAGGAGCAACCGGTGTCCCCGCGCGGCCAAAGCCCGGGCAAACCCCTCCCCAATCCCACTGCTGGCCCCGGTCACGATGATGATTTCAGAACTCATACCAACTAATCTAGGCGCCTTGGTGATCCTGGCCAGTTTTCAATCGCAGCACCCGTCTGTGTCTGACCCTTCTGATTCCATTCATTGCCATCCCCCCAAGGAGCGGCGGTTTTCCAACCGCCGTTGCCTTTCACCCCCCGGGCGGCTGCAAGCCGCCCCTCCTTGTTTAAAATCAGATTATCTTTGCGCCCCTTGCGCCTTTTTGCGGCCCATTCCTCCCTTCGCGGAATTTGCCAAAGAAAAGCATTGGCGGGGGCAATCCCGTTTCTATCCTCCCACCATGCAACGTGTTGGTTTGGGTTATGATGTACACGGCCTGGTCACCGGGCGGCCGCTTTTCCTCGGCGGGATCGAAATCCCCCATACCCACGGCTTGGACGGCCACTCCGATGCCGACGTGCTCATCCACGCCATCGCCGATGCCCTCCTCGGCGCCATCGGTTCGGGCGACATCGGTTTCCACTTCCCCAACACCGACCCGCGCTGGAAAGGCGCCCCCAGCCGGATCTTCCTCGAGGAGATCCGCCGGATGATCGACGCCCAGGGCGGACGGATCATCAATATCGACGCTTCCCTGGTCGCGGAAGCCCCGAAGATCGTCCCCCACCTTGCCGCCATGAAAGCCGCCATCGGTTCGGCCCTCGGCCTCGACCCCAAATACATCGGTATCAAGGCCACCACGAACGAGGGCATGGGCTTTGTCGGCCGCCGTGAAGGCATCGGCGCTTTTGCCGTCGCCCTGGTGGACATTCCATGAGGACACGCCTCGTCACCTTTGAAGGCGGTGAAGGTTGTGGAAAATCCACCCAGCTTTCCCTGCTCGTGGCCAAGCTCGAGGCGGCCGGCCAGGAAGTTGTCACCCTGCGCGAGCCCGGCGGCACCGGTCTCGGGGAAATTATCCGCGATCTCCTCAAGCACCACCCTGCCGGTCTTGGCATGTGCCCCGAGGCCGAACTCCTGCTATTCGCGGCCAGCCGCGCCGAATTGGTGCGCAAGCGGATTCTGCCCGAGCTCCAAGCGGGGAAATGGGTCCTGTGCGACCGGTTCCTCGATTCCACCACGGTTTATCAGGGCGTGGCCCGCGGGTTGCCCAAGGATTCCGTCGCCGCCATCAATCATTTTGCCATAGCCGGCCAGACCCCGGGCCTGACGCTGGTGCTCGACACCGACCCCGGGGAAGCCCTGCGTCGCATGCGCCTGCGTGATGGGGACACGGCCGACCGGATGCAAAGCGAGCCGGATAGTTTTTATCAGCGTGTGGCCGAAGGTTTCCGCAATCTGGCGGGGCAGCACCCGGACCGCATCCGCCTGATCCCGGCCACGGCAACGGTCGAAGCGGTCTCCCAATCCATCCTCAAGGAATTCCGCCATGCCTTTCCCGGCGTCCTGGATTAAAGAACGCCTGGCCCACAGCCGGGATGCGGGACGATTGGCCCACGCCTACCTCCTCACGGGGGCCTCCATGGATGACTTGGAAGTCCTGTTCCAAGAACTGGCGGCGACCCTCCTCAAATCCCCCGACCCCCGGCACCCCGACCTTCACGTCATCCGTCCGGAATCCAAATCCCGCCGGTTGGGGATCGATCAGGTGCGGTCGCTGGAGAAGGACCTGCGGCTGAAATCGTATGGGGGAGGGATCAAAGTGGCCGGCATCGTGGCCGCGGATCAATTGTGCCAGGGGCGGGCCGAAGCCGCCAATGCCTTCCTCAAGACGCTGGAAGAACCGCCCAACCACTGCGTCATCTTCCTTCTGAGCGATCGTCCCGAGCAGTTGCTCCCCACCATCCGGTCGCGCTGCCTCACCCTGCCTCTTGCCGGGGACGGGGAAACCCCGACCAGCGCCTCCCTCCTCCCCCCTGCATGGATCCAAGCCTGGCACGGGGCGGGAATCGAAACCGCTGACGCCGCCTACCGGCGGGCCTGCCTCCTGCAGGAACTCTTCCGCGCCCTGCGCGATGCGGCGGAATCCAAATACGAAGACCATCCCGACGGCTCGAAGGAAGAAAAAGACCAGCGGGCCGCCCTCATCGAAAGTGAGTTCATTCCCCAGCGGGACCGGGCCCTGGCCGAAATCATCCAGTCCACCTGGACCCAGACACCCCCGGAGTTTGCGCTTTTCCAAGGCGGTCGAATCTGCTTAGCTTTGGACGACCTGAGGTATTCGCTCAGCCGCAACATGGACCAAGGCTTGGCCATTGATCGGGCTTGTATGCGAATTAGCGGCCTGATTTGACCCCAATTTAGCCCATAATTCCAAATCTTTATCCATACAGTCTATTTATTTTGACCTTTGGTTGATTTTTTCTAGTGTCGGCGCCATGGAGGATTTTTTGTGGAACTAAAAGAAATCAAATCGGTAATCGATCTCATGGCCCGGAACGGGTTGACCGAATTCGAGTTGGAGCGCGACAATTTTAAGATCCGTATCTGCAAAAGTGCGGCTGGCGGATACCAAGTGGCCCCGGCATCGCCTGCCTACGCCCCGGCCCCCGCAGCCCTGCCCGCTCCCTCGCATCCCGTCCCGGCTGCGCCGTCCCCCGCTGCTTCTGCCGGTCCCGCCATCAATTCCCCCATGGTCGGCACCTTCTACCGCTCCCCTTCCCCCGACTCCCCGTTCTACGTCGAAGTCGGCACGGAGGTTACGGAGGATTCCGTGGTTTGCATTATTGAGGCCATGAAGGTCATGAACGAGATCAAGGCCGAAGTCAAAGGCGTGATCACCGAAATCGTGGCGGAAAACGGCAAGCCGGTGGAATTCGGCGCCCCGCTTTTCAGGATCCAACCCCGCTAAGCCTCCATGTTTGACAAAATCCTGATCGCCAACCGGGGCGAAATCGCGCTCCGGGTCATCCGTGCCTGCAAAGAGCTCGGGGTCCACTCCGTCGCCGTCTATTCGGAAGCCGACGTCGACTCCCTCCATGTCCAGATGGCCGACGAGGCCATTTGCATCGGCAAGGGCCCCAGCAGCGAAAGCTACCTCAAGATCGACCGCATCATTTCCGCGGCCGAAATCGCCGACGTCGATGCCATCCATCCCGGATACGGCTTCCTGTCGGAGAAAGCCCACTTCGCGGAAGTCTGCAAAAGCTGCAACATCAAGTTCATCGGACCACCGGCCGAGGCCATCGCCAAGATGGGCGACAAGGCGGTCGCACGCGATACCGCCCGCAAGGCCGGCGTCCCCATCACCCCCGGCAGCGACGGCCTGGTCGAAACCGAACAGGAAGCGCTGAAAACCGCCAAGAAAATCGGCTACCCCGTCATGATCAAGGCCGTGGCCGGCGGCGGCGGCAAGGGCATGCGCCCGGCGCACAACGACGTCTCCCTCGTCCAGAGTTTCCATGCCGCACGCATGGAAGCGGAGAAAGCCTTCGGCAACCCGGCCATCTACATCGAAAAACTGATCGAGAACCCCCACCACATCGAGTTCCAAATCATCGCCGATTCCAAGGGCAAGACCGTGCATGTGGGCGAACGCGATTGCTCGATCCAGCGCCGCAACCAGAAACTCGTCGAGGAATGCCCCTCCCCCATGCTCACGGCCGACCTCCGGAAGAAAATGGGCCGGGCGGCCATCAAGCTGGCCGAAGCGGTCAATTACGAGAACGCGGGCACGATCGAATTCCTCGTCGATGACGACGGTAATTTTTACTTCATGGAGATGAACACCCGCATCCAGGTGGAACATCCCATCACCGAGGAAGTCTACGGGGTCGACCTCGTCCGCGAGCAAATCCGTATCGCAGCCGGTGAGCCCCTGGGCAAGGAATTCGACAACCTCAAACCCCTGCGGCACGCCATCGAATTCCGGATCAACGCCGAGGATCCATTCAATGATTTCCGTCCCTCCCCCGGGAAGATCGATCTTTATTACGCCCCCGGCGGGAACGGGATCCGCGTCGACTCCCATGTCTACGGCGGCTACGCCATCCCTCCCTACTACGACTCCATGATCGGCAAACTGATCGCTGTGGGGGCCGACCGCCAGACCGCGATCATGCGGATGACCCGGGCTCTGGATGAAATCCTCATCCGCGGCGTCAAGACCACGGTTCCGCTGGGACAACTGATCCTCAAGGATATCGAATTCCGCCGGGGCCGTTACAGCACCCACTTCGTCCAGAGCCTGATGGAACAGCGGGCGCAAATGATGCCGAAGTTCGAGACCTGAGTTCCGCCTCCTGTAGCCACGAACGTAAGTTCGTGGATGCCTTTGCACTCTCCCATCCCCCCAAGGAGCGGCGGTTTTCCAACCGCCGTTGCCTTTCCCGAGGGCGGCTACAAGCCGCCCCTCCTTGTTTAAAATCAGATTATCTTTGCGCCGCTTGCGCCTTTTCGCGGCCATCCCTCCCCGCAGCGGAATTTGGACCTGTCTCGCCGTAGTTTCAACGAAGGCGGAACAAATGTCGTGCTTCTGCCCCCAAGTTTGACATCCCCTGCCCGTTTCACCATGCTCGGCATATGCCAGTATCCCAAGGATGAACATGGGAAACTTCACCTTCCAAACCGCTCCCCGGATTATTTTTGAAGAGGGAGCTTCCGCCAAATTGGGCGGCTTCGCCGGGGAACTGGGCATGCAACGTCCGGTCCTCGTCACCGATGCCGGATTGCTCAAAGCCGGATTGTTGAAACCCGCCTTGGAAAGTCTGGCCGGACAGAGATGTGAAGCAGCGGTTTTCAGTGATGTGCTGGCGGATCCTCCGGAAGAGCAGGTTCTCCGGGCGGTGAAGTTTGCCACCAACCACCGGGCGGACGGCATTATCGGGCTGGGCGGCGGCAGTTCCATGGATACGGCCAAACTTGTGGCATTGCTTGCCCGCACGCCCCAGGCGCTTGCCTCCATTTATGGCATCGGCCTGGCCCGCGGCCCCCGTCTTCCCCTGATCCAGATGCCCACCACGTCGGGCACCGGTTCGGAAGTCACCCCCATTTCCATCGTGACAACACCCGGCGGGGAAAAAAAGGGCGTCGTCTCCCCGCTGCTCCTGGCCGATCTGGCCGTGCTCGACGCCACCCTCACGCTGGGCCTCCCGCCTGCGGCCACGGCGATGACCGGGATCGATGCCATGGTGCATGCAATCGAGGCCTTTACTTCCCGGCGCCTGAAAAATCCCCTGTCCGACTCGCTGGCCCTCAAAGCCCTCGAATTGCTGCATGCCCACATCCTGCGCGCTGTCCGGGATGGCGCGGATCTGGCGGCCCGGTCGGCCATGCTCCAGGGATCCCTTTTGGCGGGCATGGCCTTTGCCAATGCGCCCGTTGCCGCGGTGCACGCACTGGCCTATCCCCTTGGTGCCCGCTATCATATCCCCCATGGGCTCAGCAACGCGCTGGTTCTCATCCCTGTTTTGGAGTTCAACGCCCCCGCCGCCATGTCCGCATACGCACAGCTCGCCGGCGTGCTGGCACCCGGCCGGCCGTTTCCCTCCCCGCAGGATGCCTGCGCGGCCTTCATCCATGAAATGGCATTGCTCGTCGCGGCCATGCCCTTTCCCCACAGCCTGCGTGAATGCGGGGTGAAGCAGGACGACCTGCCCTCGCTGGCGGACGATGCCATCAAGATCACCCGCCTGCTGGTGAACAACCCCCGAGAACTGGCCCGCCATGATGCCCTGGCGATTTATCAAAGCGTCTGGGATGCCCCGGCAACCAACAATCCAATGCGAGGTTGAAATGAAACTCCAAGATCCCGCACTCCTGCGAACCGAATGTTACCTGGACGGCCAATGGAAAGCGGCCGACAGCTGCCAAACCCACCCCGTCCACGACCCCGCCACAGGTGGACTTCTGGCCACCGTGCCGGACATGGGCGCCAGGGAAGCCGAAAGGGCCATCGCCGCCGCCAACGCCGCCTGGCCCGCCTGGCGCTCCCGCACCGCCAAGGAACGCTCGATCCTCCTGCGCCGTTGGTTCGACCTCATCCAGGTCCATGTGGATGACCTGGCCCTGATCATGACCAGCGAACAGGGCAAACCGCTGGCCGAGGCCAGGGGTGAAATCGCTTACGCCGCTTCCTTTATCGAGTGGTTTTCCGAGGAGGCCAAACGGGTTTATGGGGATACGATTCCCTCACCCACAGCAGGCCGCAGCATCATGGTGGTCAAACAACCGGTGGGGGTTTGCGCCGTGATCACGCCGTGGAATTTCCCGGCCGCCATGATCACCCGCAAGGTCGGCCCCGCCCTCGCCGCCGGGTGTACTGTTGTCGTCAAACCGGCCGGGCAAACCCCACTGACCGCTCTCGCCCTGGCTGAACTGGCCCACCGTGCCGGCATACCCGCGGGGGTTCTCAACGTCATCACAGGCAATTCCAAGGCGATTGGCGCCGTGCTCACCTCCAGCGCCATCGTCCGCAAGCTCTCGTTCACCGGTTCGACGCAAACCGGGCGCCTGCTCATGGCCCAGTGTGCCCCCACCCTCAAGCGACTCAGCCTGGAATTGGGGGGGAACGCCCCGTTCATAGTCTTTGACGACGCCGACCTGGACGCCGCAGTCGAGGGGGCGATCGCCAGCAAATACCGCAACACCGGCCAGACCTGCGTCTGCGCCAACCGGCTGCTGGTCCAAGATGGAATCCATGATGCTTTTGCGGCCAAGCTGGCCAAGCGGGTGGCCGCCCTGAAAGTCGGCCCCGGCCTGGAACCCGGCGTGGAACAGGGCCCGCTGATCGATGCAGCGGCTTTGGCCAAGGTTGAGGAGCATGTCGCCGACGCCTTGTCCAAAGGGGCCCGGTTGCTTTGTGGCGGACACCGCCACCCACTGGGCGGCACTTTTTATGAACCCACCGTGCTGGCCGGTGTGACCGCGGAAATGCTCTGCGCCCGTGAGGAAACGTTCGGCCCGGTGGGACCGCTGTTCCGCTTCCATACCGAGGACGAAGCCATTGCCATGTCCAACGACACCGAATTCGGACTGGCCTGCTACCTCTACAGCCGAAACCTCGCCCGGTGCCAACGTGTGGGCGAAGCCCTGGAATACGGCATGGTGGGCATCAATACGGGCATGATTTCCAATGAAGTCGCCCCCTTCGGCGGGATCAAGCAATCCGGCTTCGGGCGGGAAGGCGGCAAATACGGCATCGAGGAATACCTTGAGATCAAATACCTGAATCTGGGTGGCACGTGAGCGCAACATCCAACCCCACCCCACCGTTGTGAACCGTACCGATTCCCTTGCCGCACTGTCGAAGGCCCGTCTCTACGGCATCCTGGACACCGGGTACAGCGAACCCTCCGATTGGCCCCGCCTGGCAGGCGAACTCATCCGCGGGGGTGTCGGCATCCTGCAAGTCCGGGCCAAAAATTCCACGGAGGACGAAATCATCCGCTGGACCCGCGCTGTTCTGGCGGTCACCCAGCCCGTGGGAATCCCGCTGATCATCAACGACCACCCCGGGCTGGTTCCCCTGACGGGTGCGGAGGGCTGCCATATCGGCCAGGACGACGGCACCGTGGCCCACGCCCGCGCCCTTGCCGGTGCGGCCGCCCTGGTGGGCAAATCGACCCATTCACTCGAACAGGCGGAAACCACCGCCCAGGAAGCTCCGGATTACATCGGCTTCGGACCGATCTTCGCGACCGCGACCAAGCCCGACTACATCCCCATCGGCCCCGAACACATCCGGGCCATGACGGAAAAAATACGCCTGCCTGCCTTTTGTATCGGTGGCATCAAAAAAGAAAATACCGCGCAATTGGCGGTGCTCGGGGCGCGTCGTGTCGTTATTGTTTCCGGCCTGCTCCTCGCCCCGGATCCGGCGGCCTATGCCCGGTCCGTGCTTGGACTACTGGACTCATCCACGTCCGGGTAAGATGCCCTTCCCGGTCATGGGGGAACAACCACCTGGACCCTGAGAAACCGCTTGGGACTGCCGGCAACAGTCTGCTTATCCGTCACTATGACCGTTCTCACCAGGCCCGTACCTTGGTCGATGGCAAAAGTTCCTAAGGAAATGTCCGTCACATCGCCACCCAGGATGCTTTGGGCGATATCGGTCCACGGGCCCGCAAGGCTGGTGGCAGCCTGGACGGTATAATTGATATCTGTCCTTTCCGTATGCCGGGTGAAGGAGATCCTGAGCCGGTTATTACCCGCCACATTCTGAATGGATGCCGTGGCGCGGGGAACCGAGGCTTTTGAGGTGGGATCAGTGTTGAAGGCGTACTCCATCAAATTGGTGTATCCATCCCCGTCAAAATCCTGGCTGTTGCCCTGGTTGGTTCCGGAGCCATCCACAGCCCAGCCAAGGTCTGTTCTCCACCCCTGGATCGGCGATCCGGTAATCGTAATCTGGATTTCATCACCGACAACCTCAGGGGTCAGTGCAGACATACCCGAGGGAAGACTCACTGAACCCAGAACAGGCGTCCCGGTAATGGAACCCGCCTGAACCAGCGTGTACGTCCCCGCAGTCGGCGCACCGTTCTGGGAGGTGATATTGATGGCGGTGCTGTTCAAAGTCAGTGTACCCCCGATGTGCAGGGGCACATGACTTCCGGGCACCGTGGTCAGGTTGGCCCCGATCATGGCGCTGCTTTCGCAAGTGACATTGCCCGAAATCGTCCCTGTACCGCTGATTTGCGAAGACTCGGCCAGCGTCACATCTCCGCTGCCTGTCGCAGAGCCGCTTGTATTGGATACCACAAGATTGGATACATCGAGCAACAGAGTCCCGCCCTCATATGTGCTACCCACACTCAAAACGACACGCACCCTGATAATATTCAAGCCCCCCGGCCCCGCCACTCCGCCCGGCAGCAAAATCCGGGCCGTTGGAGATTCAGTAGTACTCAAATTCAATACGGACAATTCGGGTATAGTTATGACTTGGTTGAAAACAGCATCCTGTGTGGATCGATGGATAATGCTGCCTGTTGTCTCGCTCTCATACGGCATGGTCAGCGGAAGATTTGCAGCAAAAGCACCGCCATCAATTTGCAGGGTATTGATTGACAATCCGGGTCCGGAGAGAGTGACAGCGTAAGTGGGCTGATTGATGTATAAACTGAACAAGCTGCCTGTGGCTCCACTGATCACCACATTGGACAAAATGCCCGATATTTCAGCGTCATTCACCTCCGACGGGATATCGTTGGTCCAATTTCCCGGCTCTGACCAATCACTGTTTGTTGCGCCCGTCCACACAGTCTGGGCGGGGCAAAAAACCAGTGGAACCAGACTCGAAAGTGCCAATAATAGTATCAATTTCAGTTTCATAAATGATGGATAATTTGATTTCTGATCCAATAATCTCGGTATAACTGAAGTTATGGATCGTACCGTGGTCACAACCGTGATATGCTGTGATCCACTGATAAACCCCTCAAGATCATCTCCAAGCCGGGCTTGATGCCCCATTCGTCCGCGGTTCCCGCAGGAACCTCCACGCAGGAACTGGCCCCCTTCACCGGCCAAACCAGCCTCCAGGGACGGAGGTGCGACACCACACTTACCACACGCTGGTTCCGGTCGAGGAACAGGGCATCGATGGGAAACCTCATGAAGAACATGTGGATGGAATTGCAGGGATTGAGCCAGATCCCGGTACCCTGCGGCAGGCTGTCCCGGCCCAGCAATCCGCGCATGCGGAAGAGCAAGCCCGGCTGGTACAGACACCGCGCCACGACCTGCCCTCCAGGCAGGGTCATTTCATGGGTGGGTTCGGCGGAGGCCATTTCAGTTCACCAAGTCCGTTTACTGGACCAATTTCAGCGAAATCCGCTTGGCGATTTCCTGGAAGGAGGTGATCAACGCCGAGTTCCCCGAGCTCACATTGTAATAAATGCCCGTGCGCTGGGTGGCATATTGGGGAAATGCCGCCCCATCATTGTCATTGGCCATGCGTTTCATGGAATTGCTGTAGTCGCCCAGGTAATCCACGGTATAGATGGTGGCTTTTTGCTGTTCCCGTGCCAGCCAGCACTGGGCCTCCACCAGCCAATAAGCATTGGTGCTGTCGGGATTCGAGCTCTTCCACTCGTTATCGCGAACCGACCACCAATCATCCCAATTCATGCGGTTGGCCTCATCATCAATTTTTGTGCGTACGTTGTTCCAGTTGTACCTGGTTGTGCCGCTCGTGGTCCATGAACCCAACTTCGTCAAATCCGATATTTTGTCATAGCCCGCAGCGGTCACCGGGCTTTTGAATTGATCAAGGGTTCCGGCGCCACTGAAGTCCGGATAAAAATCACTCATGGCCATGGTACCAATGGTGTACAGGTCACGAACGGCCATGGAGGAGGGACAAATCGAGGGCTTCGCCCAGTTGACCGTGTTGCTGCTGCTGGAGTAACCCGAATAGGTGTCCCGGAAATAGACCCCATAGGTGTTGGCATACCGGCGTGTACCGGGGAAATAGCCCACAAAATCGTTCGTCATGACCCCGCTGGGATCATGGGTGAAACGCGGGGAGGAGCTATTTTTGAACGGGTTCATCTGGTCGGAGATGATTTTACCCGGAAAACCCACCAGGTTCATGTCGAACATTTTGGCTTTTTCATAGACCAAGCGGTACCGTGTCGTATCCGCAGTTGATTGGCCCGTACCCACAGGGGGAGCCCCTCCCGTGGTGGTGGGATCCCAGTAGGGTTTGCTGCCCGCTGCGGAATTGCTCGTTCCCGGTTTGTAGAAAAAATTCGCTGCATAACTCCAGGGCTTCCACTTGGAACTCACCGAAGGAATCCCGAAGGAAACCGGATACAGCACCTCGTTGACCTTGGAAGTACCGCCATCATTGTTGATCCCGTTCGCATTTTCTCCGTTGCCCCGCGGATACACCGATGCGGACAAACTGCTGCCCGGGTAGGCACTGGTCAGATCCGCCAGATAGGTCGATGGAGGTGAACCGGAAGTGCTCGTACCCGTATGACTGGCGAAGCTGGTCTTCCATACCATGGTGGTGGCCGTGGAACTGGTGTTGGATATATTGATGTATCCTGCATCGACAATCCCCCTGACCCCGCGCGCCAGGGAAACGCCCCCCACTGAACCATACAGATCCGATGGCGCCTCGCGGCTGGACAGATCGTAGGTAGTGAAACCCGAAGAGGCCGAAGCTGTGTACGCTGGGATGGGTACCGCTGTCGCCGTGGAAAGCGTGCCCACCAGCAGGGGATCCCGGTGGAAGTCATACTGCGCCGGCAGCCATGCAGGCCGGGCACTGGGATTGGTGGGGCTGGTGGATGAATTGTCCCAGGGATAACCGAAGCCGGGACCACGGGCGTAACTCGCCAAAGTGTTGAACTCGCCATCGGTCATGAGCACATAGTTCACCTGGATTTGGTCCCGGATGGCCAGGGGGTAGGTATCCAGCATGGCTTTGACATTCTTGACCGCGAGACGCATACCCTCATAGGCATTGGTGCTGCCGTACCATTTCAAGTTGCTGTTCAGCCATGTCGACAATTTCGTGGCGGACACACCATTGATCCCCGTATTGAAATCACGGGCCGGAAAGAAATAGCCGTCCCCGGTGATCCCGTCATCATCCTCATTCGGAGGCCAGATCACCGCAGCAGTGCGGCTATAGGCCACCACCAACATGAAATCGCGGGTGTCGTCAAAGTAGGGAACAAACGCTTCCACCGCATCGAGCAACCCGTCGGCGCGGGTACCGGAACTGCCAAAGCTGCCGGTATTGCCCACTTCAAGCATCGACCCCGAAATGTCGAGCACGAGGGCGATGATCGCCGGGAAGCGTTTGGCGACCGCCTTGCGTTGGAAATCCACATACTGGGAACCGACCACGCGCATAAAATAGGTGGGCTGGCGGACTTGGGCCTCCACGGTGGTGAAAATAACATCCACCGGCTTGTAGGTATAGCTGGCACTACCCGTCCCCACCGTCGTCACCCTGGCCCATTCTCCCGTTGTATTCGACAGGTACATCTGCTCGCCGCCCGTACCGCTCACGGTACCGGTGACCTGCCAGTCCGTGGGCAATTTTCCCTTGAGGAAATTGGGATAATTCGCCTGGAGGGTGCTCAGGGCAACGGCTTTGCGCCGGTCCAGGGTCATCCGGGGGTTTTGGCCGAGGCGCAGGGCCGTGGAGTCAAGCGCACGGGAAATCCGGGCGTCCGCCCGGTACATGACCCCGACATCGATTGTCAGACCGCACATCAGGATGAGGATGGGCAGAATAAGGGCAAAGATGATCATGATCTGCCCCTGCTTGGAGCGGCGGGAAAAAGGAAGGAAAAGTTTTTTTGTTTTCATAGGTTGATGCCTCGGTCAGAAGAAACATTTGTCGTAGACGGTCGTGGGAGTGACCCCTGAAATGATTTTTCCCAGCGGGGTGAGCGTGGTGTAGTCGCGGAAAATCTCCACACAGACCGAGGTCTCCCCAGTTGAAAGGTAGTCCAGGGTCAGTATCTTGCTGGTGTCGGGATTGCCATTGGGCAGGTTGCAGGCGAGCACCGAATCCACCCCCCCTATCCGGGAATACGTGCCGGAGCCATATGTCCCGCCCGCGTAATAGAATTGTTTATCAATGATGATGACGTCGTCGTTGGCATTTGCCGGGGTACTGGTGGCCCGGTTCGGGCCGTCCAATCTTTTCAGGGTGGAAACCACCACTTTGTAGCTTGAGGAAAGTTCCCCCGTTTGAACCACGCTGGTCATCATCGGCGTGACCACGCGGGTCTGGATATCGCCCGAAGCGGACCCCAGCGATGCGTCAATGTTCCAGCGCATGTACATTCTCGCCCCTTCGCGGGCCGAAGCGGTCATCCGGTTCAGACACCCGATGTACGAACCCATCTCGAGGGCCCCGAACACCAGGACCATCAGGACAGGCATGGCGATCAGGCAGAATTCGATCATGGACTGCCCCCGGCAGCCTGTCTTGGAACGCCTGTATGCGGGTGGTTTCATGGTTCGTTGGTGGATTGGACGGTTACGGTGATCGTGAGGCTTTTCGAAGACGTGGCCGCCCCCATCACTTTGAGCAACGGGGTGATATACTGGAAGGGAAGCTTGAGTTGCGCAGTGACGGACGCGCCGTTGGTCCCGGCGTCCGAGGGTGTGAGGATGAGGGCGTCATTGGCCCCCTGTGAGCCCGATGCCGTGGGTATGGTGATGCCCTTGAGCAGTACGTTGCCGTCTGTCTCCGTCATGGTGGTGACAAAAATATACCTGCGTGTCTGGGTATTTCCGGGGAGGTAGGGATCATAAACCGTGGAGGCCCGGATGCCCGAGCGGAGCAGGTGGGTCATCCGCTGCTTCATGTAAAGGTAACGGCCCAGGTCCAGCACCCCCATCACGCAGATCACAAAAACCACGAAAACGAGCGCGAATTCCACCAGGGCCGCGCCCTTCCGCTTTGCAAATAAATCCGGATTGAATCGCATCAAGGGAAGCTTACCGCCCCGCACCCCGGATCGCAAAAAGCCAATGGCCACCCAGCCAATAGGGCCTAAAGGCCCTATTGCATTCCGAAGTCTTCCGGGGGCTTTCCCTGCCGGCTTTCCCGGTACAACACCGCCAGCTGCGATCGTCTGCCCACACCCAGCTTGATGAACGTCCGGCCCAGGTAATTTTTCACCGTTTTCTCGCTGAGCCCCATCAAGTCGGCGATTTCCTTGTTGAGTTTCCCCTCGGCCACCAGGGCGGCGATGCGCCGTTCCTGTAGCGAAAGGGAATCCACCCGCTGGCGTTCCGAGCGTTCCTGGAGGGCGAGGGCCAGGCTTTGCGCAACCTCCGGCGGGAAAACCTTCCCCCCCCGTGCCACTTCGCAGATGGCCTGGTGCAGCATCGCCCGGTCGATCTGTTTGAGCAGAAAACCGGATGCCCCCGCTTCAATCCCCTCCAGCGCCGCAGACTGGTCGAGAAAGGAAGTCAGGATCAAAACTCTCGCCTCGCAGCCGGTGGCAATGATCCTCCGGCAGACTTCCTCGCCCGGAATATCGGGAAGTCGCAGATCGAGCAGGACGACATCGGGTTCCAAGGAGGCGGCCAATTCCACCGCTTGGGCTCCGGTAGCGGCCTCTCCGACGATTTTCAAATCACGGTATCCGGCCAGAAGGGTCCTGAGTCCGGTACGGACCATCTCATGGTCGTCAACCAGCAGGACCCGCACAACGGGGTTGTCTTTCATCGGCCCACCCGGCTGTCGCCGCCCGGGAATGAAGCCAGCGGCATGTCCAGCTTCACACAAGTTCCGGAGCCTTCGTTCCCCTGCCAGGTGATCCGCGCCCCGATGCGGGCCGCCCTACGGGACATGCTGTTGAGGCCCAAGCCACCCTCGGCGACGGCGGCCATGCCCACCCCGTCGTCCTGTACGGACAGTTCCAAACGGGAGGCCTCTGCCGTCACCCTCAGAAGCACCTTGCCGGCCCGGGCATGCCGGACGACATTCATCAAGGCCTCGGAACAGATCGCGTATAATTCCTGCGCCTGGTCCGGGGTCACCCGCTGGTCCAAATCATCCGGGCACTCCAAACAGACCTGCGGCCCCCCGCGCATTTTCCCAACCAGATCCGCCAGCGAACCCGAGAGGGAGCGCACCTGGTGGAGGAGCCTCGCGGAACCCTGCAGGCTGCCCCGCAGATTAGACAGCAGCAGGTTGATTTCCGCAATGACAGCGGACAGGTCCTCCTCCGGGTTATGCTCCGGCTCAAGACCGGCGCGGACCGATTCCAACTTCAATCCGATCCCATACAAACTTTGGATCAACCCATCGTGCAGGTCGTGGATGAGCTGCTCCCGGTCCTGGGTCATTTCTTTCAACTGGGTTTCACGTTCCAGGACCCGTTCCTCCGCAAGCCGGCGGACCGCGATCTCATGTTCCAGCTGTTCCCTTTGTTCAAAGGAACGCTGCATCAGCCGGGCCAGATCCCCCATTTCCGTGGGTTCCCCCAACAAACCGGCCAGTGGACGGGATGTCCCTTTGTGGAGGCTCGAGGTGATCAGATGCAGGGGCCGGATGATCCCGAAAAACATCAGGATGGTGAAAACCACGCCCGAGGCGATGATCAGCCAGAGCGTTATTTGCCAGGTTGCCCCGAGTCCCTGCAATTCCGGCGAAAAAGTGTCCCCGCCCCGGCTGAGCCGTGAAAGCATGTACAGCAGGACCATCAGTCCGAAGTTGAGAAAAACCAGGAAAAAGCTCAGCCCGAGGGTCACCCGGTGCTTGCGTCCGACCCGTGGGAATTGGCCTCCATTCATCGCCGGGGGTTCCCATTCCCGCAGGGGGCACTCACATGTTGAATTGGCCGCTCATCATCATGAGGGCCGCGGGTCCCAGGATGACAATAAAGAGACAGGGCAGGATGAAAAGCACCAGGGGGATCATGATTTTGACCGGGGCCTGGTTGGCCTTGGTTTCCGCACGCTGGCGGCGTTTGACCCGCATGGCCTCGGTCTGGACCTCGATCACGTCCGTCAGGCTGCCGCCCAATTTGGCGATGTAGTTTACGGCGGAGACAAAGGTCCGCAGGTCATCCACCCCGGTGCGCTTGACCAGGTTGTTGAGCGCCTCGGCGCGGGAGATCCCCAGGTTGACCTCGCGCAGGGTGCGGCGCATCTCGTCGGCCAGTGGTCCCTTGGTGCGCTCGGCCACGATCTGCATGGCCCCGTCAAAGGCCATGCCCGCGGAAACGCTGATGCTGATGAGGTCGAAGGTGAACGGCAGCGCAAGGGTGATCTCGTGTTTGCGTTTGTTGGCACGGCCCTGGACGATGCCCACCGGAAGCCGGTAGCCGAGAATCCCGCCGATCAGGCAGATGAGGGCCAGAATTGGGATCGAAATCGTTCCCTGGAGAACCCCCGGCGTGAAGAGGAACAAAAAGAGAATCGGGAGGCCGGCCCCGAGCATCCATGAAAGGGTGGTGAGCTGGGCCCCGCTCAACTGGCCGATCATTCCGGCCTCGGCAATGGCCTGGTCGGCCGCGGCCACCATTTTCGTGGGGGTGAAGCTGCTGAACCGCTTGGACCATTTTGTGGAAAGGGGCAGGAGGACACGGGCCACCAGTCCCTTCTGCATCTGTTCCGCGTCGCGGAGGGAAACACCCGAGTCGGACTGCTGTCCTTTTTGCAGGCGGGCACTGAGGCTCACCGGCTTGGATTCGCCCATGGTGAAGGCGGCCACGATGCAGATGAAGCATCCCGTCAAGAGCACAAAAATGAGAAGCAGGCTCATATTTCAATATCCACGATGCGCCAGATGATGAAGGCGCCCAGCATTTGCATGCTCACCGCGACACCGATCATGATGTAGCCCGGAACGGTGGAAATTAGCGGCTTGATGTATTCCGGATTGATGACCGCCACGGCAGCCCCGATGACAAAGGGCATGCTGGCCACCAGAACACCGGAAAGCTTGCCCTGGGTGGTCAACACATTGATCTGCCCCTGGATTTTCAGGCGTTCCCGGATGGTCGCGGCTGTTTTCTCGAAAATTTCCGCCAGATTGCCGCCGACCTTGCGCTGGATGATGTAGCCGCTGACGACAATCTTCAATTCCTCGCTGGGAACGCGGGTGAGCATGTTCTCCAGCGATTCCGACTCGGGCATTCCCAGGTTGGTTTCCTTGATGACCTGCTTGAATTCACTGGCAATCGGCTCGGGGGATTCCGACACCGCCACGCTGCAACCCTGGAGGAACGACTGGCCGGCGCGGAGCGAGTTGATGACGAGGATGAGAAAGTCCGCGAGTTGCGCGGTGAATTTGCTGACACGCCTGCCCTTCTTGATGAGGATAATCGGGGCGTGGAGGAATGAAAGAATCACAAAGGCCAGGGCCCCGAAGATGATATTCCGGGTTAAGATGAGCACCCCGACCCCGCCGATGAGTGCGAAGGAAACACGCAGGATGAGGAATTCGGAAACGCGGAGGGGAATGTCGGCGCGGGCCAGGTCCTGCTCCACCTGGCTGAAGTAGGCCTCCCCGGTGAACCTTCCGAGGATCGGCTTGAGGTCGATGTTGGAAAGGACGCTCTTGCGCTTCTCCGCCGCAACCACGCCGGCGGCGAATTCGCTCTTCAATTCCTCGGGAACCGCCGTCAGCTTGCTGATGCGGGTGCGGACCGTGCTCTCGCCCTTGCCCGACGATCCCAGCGAGGCCAGGGCCATCGCCATGGCCACAAACGTGAAGAGCACGCAAAAAACCAGGATAATGAAGAGCATGTTGTCCATGATCAGGGAACCTCCACCGAAGTTTGGAAAACCTCCACCGGAAGATTCTCGCCATGCGCCCGGAGCTTATCAAGGCACTTGGGGATAATGCCGCAACCGCGGAGCACCCCCTTGACCTTGCCCTCGCCCGTGAGTCCGGTTTGCTCGAAAATAAACAAATCCTGAAGGGTGATGGTCTGGCCTTCCATCCCCTGGACCTCGGTGATGTGGGTGATACGCCGGGAACCGTCCTGAAGGCGGGAGGTTTGCACGAACAAATGGACGGCGCTGGCCAGTTGCTCGCGGATGGCCTTCTCCGGCAGGTCCACCCCGGCCATGAGCACAAGGGTGGCAATACGGGCAAGGGCATCACGGGGGGTGTTGGCATGCGTGGTGGTCAGGGATCCGTCGTGACCCGTGTTCATGGCCTGGATCATGTCGAGGGCTTCCCCGCCGCGGCACTCACCGATGACAATCCGATCGGGGCGCATCCGGAGGGAACTTTTGACCAGGTCCCGGATGGAAACCTCACCCCGGCCCTCGATATTGGCCGGTTTGGCCTCCAGGCGGACAACGTGGGGCTGCATCAGGGCCAATTCGGCCGCATCCTCAATGGTGAGGATCCGGTCGCCCTCGGGGATGAAACTGGAAAGGGCGTTGAGCAGGGTGGTTTTTCCGGAGCCGGTGCCCCCGGAAACCACGATGTTGAGCGCCCCGCGCACACAGGCCTGGAGGAACATGGCCATCCCCCTGGAAAGCGCCTTGAACTCGATGAGACGGTCAATGGTGAGCTTGTTTTTGCTGAACTTGCGGATGGTGATGGTCGGACCGTTCAGGGCACAGGGCGGCACCACCACATTGACGCGGGAACCATCGGGCAGGCGGGCGTCGCATATCGGGCTCGATTCATCCACCCGCCGGCCCAGCGGGGAAAGGATTTTGTCGATGACGCGGCGGCAACTCGCCTCATCCACGAATTTGATCGGGGAGAGCGTGATCCGGCCTTTTTGTTCGATGTAGATCGTCTGGGGCCCGTTGACCATGATTTCCGTCACGGTTTCATCATTGAGCAATTCCTCGAGGGGGCCGAAGCCAATCATCTCATTGACCACGTCGGACATGAGCTTGTCACGCAGCTGGCGACCGATGGGGACCTTGTCCACGGAGAGCTTCTCATCAATCAACTGCTCGATGGTTTGCCGGAGCAACATCTGGTTGCCGCTGCTGAGGAGTGCGGGGCTGATTTTCTGGATGAGGTAGGGAAGGAGAGAGCGCTTGAACTGGAGGATGAATTCGGCGGCGGCATTGGCAGCGGCGCCACCGGGGGGTGTGGAGACCGGCGTGGGGGTGGCCACAGGGGTTGGGCCGACGGACCGGGGTGCGGGCGGAGTCAGGTTGGGTTTGGCAATCCCCGGGCTGACGGTCCCGGGAGGACGGGAAAATCCAGGCCGGGCACCGGCTCCACCATAACCTGGAGGTATCGGTCTCATGGATTAAAGGTTAATGCGGCACTGCCCGCCATACAATCGTAAAGCGCACTTATGACGCGGGGTTGTCATCCCAGCGCTGTGCCGTGTATTCGGCCAGCTTGTCGACAACCGCGGAAAAGGGATGATCGGCATGGGTCTGCATCAGCGGTTTGCCGCTGTTGATGCTGAAAGCGGTGTCGGCACCCACACTCGGCAGGTAGGCGGTCACCTGGTGGCCCAGGACCTCCTCGATTTCCGCCTCGGAAATTTCCGAGCCCACCTCGGCGTTGTTGATGATGATCTTGATTTTTTCCGGGGCCAGCCCCCGGCTGGTGAAGGACTTGATCAGCCGTTGCATGGCCATGAGGCGGGCCAGATCCCGCGTTCCGAGAAGAAACACCAAATCCGCTTCCTCCACCGCCGCTGCGGTCATGGGCATGTCGTAGGCCCCGGTGTCCACGACCACGTAATCGGATATCTCACGCGCCGCCTTGAGCAGGTTTTTGGCCTGGTCAAAATCAAACCCATAGAAATCAAAATCATCATTCGGGCAGGCCAGGAAGCGGAACCCCAGGGCGTGGTCGGCAAGCAGGTTGCGCAGGAGTCCGCTGTCCAGCCCGAGCCCCTGCCCGATGGCATCGGCCATGGTATGGCGGGGAACCTGGTCGAGCATCGTGAAAAAATCGCCGGCGGACATGCTGAAATCCAACAGGGTGGTCTGGGCCCCGTGGTGGACCAAGCCTAGGGCCAGATTCACCGCAAAAACCGTCTTGCCCACCCCGCCCCTCGGGCTGGCAATGGCAACGATATAACCCGAGCCGGAAGCCCCGTCAGACGGCATGTCGGCAAAGAGCCCGCGATTGGTTTCCGCCTGCTTGTAGATGTTCTGGACCGTGGCCGCCGAAAGGGGCGGGACAAGAACGTCGCGAAGATTGGAGTGGAGAATCTTCTGCCAGATTTCACCGCCCTCCCCGCCCTGGAGCACGGGAACAAAATAGCAGCCGGGGTTTTTTTTCCGGAGCGTTCCGATCAGATCCAAGCCTTCCGTGTCGGGAAGGGCCAACTGTACAAAAACAATTTCCGGCTTGAGGCCCGGGGCCTTGGTGGCCGCCTCGTTGCCGGTCAGGGCCTGTCCCAACAACTTGAATCCCGAAACCGACCCCAGGGCATCCTGGAAGACTTTCGAGAGTTGGGCGTCTTGGTGGACCAGATATACGCCGGCCATATCAATAAGCCCTCAGCGGGATGTCCTGACCTTGGTGGCTTTTTTCTCGGCGGGTGCGGGTGCGGTCTCCGTGGATGTCCCGGATGAAACCACCGGCTGCGGGGCTCCCCCCTCGAGCGGACGGACTCCCACTTCCCTGAATTTCCCTTCCTGCGGCGCCGGTACCGCGGGAAGCGGTTCACGAACGAAAACTTCCTTGGCACTGATGCGCACGGGCTTGGTGTTGATGCCGGCACTTTGCATCATCCGCTCCACTTCCGGGGTCGAAATTGCGCGTTTCGTCGCATCATCAATGTGCTTGAGACCGACAATGTGGGGGGTGAGCACAAAGATGATTTCCCGGCGGTCATCCTCACGGCTGCGGTGTTTGAAGAGCTCGCCAATGATGGGGATTTTTTCAACAAATGGAACGGACTGCAGGGTTTTCCGGGTGGAATCATCGAAGAGTCCGCCAATGACCAGGGATTCGCCGTGATGCATGGCCACGCGCGTTTCCACCGAGTTGGTGTTGAACGAGGTCACCGAGTTGACCACATCCCCCAGGCTGCTGATGGTCGGCTGGATCATCAGGCGGATGACACCATTCTCTTCGATGGTATTCATGAAACTCAAATTGCGGCTGCCGGGAGCGGGCGTGGTTGTTGACATCCTCCGGTCCTGGGCGGAAATACTGGAGAACGGGAAACTTCCATCAATGCGGGGACGGAAGACCAGCTCCTCATGCACAATCGGCGTGATGCGGAGGGTGACACCGACTTGCCGTTCACTGAACGAGGTCACCGGCACCCCGTTGCTGATGGCCACGCTGGAGGGAACGGACACCGTCTGACCGGCGACAAACTCAGCGGGTTGCCCGTTGAGCACCGTCAGTGTCGGGGATTGGAGCACCTTGATGATGCCCTTTTCATTGGCCGCGTTGATCTGGGCCTGGATGTCCCCCGCCCCGGTGGCGCCATTGGTCGGATTGATGATATTGAAGAACGGGGCCCCTCCTCCGATGGCTTCCTTGATATTGATCGGCAGGGTGAATCCAGGAGTGAACGTACCGTCCGCCGCCCGGGTGCCGTACCGCACTCCGATGTTGGAGTCATGGGATTCCGAGGCTGAGATCACATTGACCTTGATCTGAACCTGGGTGTGGTTGCGCACACTCATCAAATTGATGACGGTATCCGTATAGGCGTAGGCGATGTTCAGCGCCTTCATGGCCTTGAGGTCGTTTTCCAGTTCGCCTTCGAGCAGGATGGTGGGGCGGTAGTCATTCCGTGACGTCACCTCGCCGGTGGTGGTGCTGGCCACATCCCCGCGGGGGGCGACAATCTCGGTGGCGGTTTCGTCACCGAATGAACGCCGGAGATTGGCACCCACCAGGGCCGCCTGGGGAGGAAGAACCGCGACCCTGAGTCCCGGGTCGCCAGTGTACTTGATGATCGCTTCTTCCAGCTCTTTCTCGATGTCGTTTTCCTTGAAGCGGGTGCGGACATTGATGCGGTAAACCTTGGAAACCCCGCCCTCGGTGATGGTGATGGCGGCGGTCCCCGGTGCGCGCATGGCGAGGACGATCTTGTCCTTCAACTCCGCCGGCTGGCTCATGATCTTGGGTTTTTCCAGGACTTCGCCCGATGAATCCTTGAATTCCCAGTACCCGTCGATGATCACCGATTTGTTGTCGATCTTGATGACGGCGTCGTCGAAGTTCTGGACCGGGATGGTGATGTTTTCCTGGATGAATCCCGAGATGATGGGGGACTGGTCCTCCGCCTTGGCCGCCGGGGCATTCTGTCCCGGGAGGGGACGCAACATCACCAGGAGCATGCAAACGGGGTAGAGAAGAGTGTGGAACTTCATGGTGGTGCTTGGGTTTTAGAAAATGGTTTTGCGGGGTTGGACGG
>Ga0209066_10001369_pt1 | contig 32450 bp, 29 predicted proteins | sample All_14_2_FD_187198 | JGI IMG/M metagenome (GOLD analysis project Ga0209066, IMG submission 187198) | Freshwater microbial communities in response to fracking from Pennsylvania, USA - Allegheny Zone_MetaG_DW_15 (SPAdes) (version 2) ... | reverse complement strand
GACATTGACGATCACGCCCCGACCGGCCGGGATCATGGCGGCATTCGCGACCGCCTTCGACCAGAAGAACTGAGAATACAGGTTGGTTCGCACGACGCGATCCCATGCGACAAAATCCTCGGCCGGGGCGACCACCGAGATGCCCGCGTTGTTCACCAGGATGTCAAGTCGGCCGTGGGTGCGCATGACCTCTCCCACCGCATCGGACGCGACGTCCTCGTCTGCGGCGTCTCCTGGTATGGCGAGCGCCTGACCACCGTGCGCCACGATGTCATCGACCACCGCATCTGCGGCTTCCCTGTGCAGATCGTTGATCCCCACGGTGGCACCCTGCCGCGCCAGCAGCATGGCTGTGATTCTGCCGATACCGCCCCCTGCCCCCGTGACGATGGCCACACGCCCCCTGAACCGCATGTGAAACTCCTTGTCGGAATGGTTACGAAGCAAATGGGTTCACGCGGGAACCGGGTCATGACGTATTCGGGCCGAGACGACCATCGCCCTGCCTGCCATCATGCCTGTGACGACCAGACCAATCCCGATGAAGACGACAAGGCCGGTCACAGCCTCGAATCCACCGGTCCATTGATGCAGCAGGCCAACGCCGAGCGGCGCAAGCGCCGCTGGAATGTAGCCGACGCTCTGGGCCATGCTCGAGAGATGTGACGCGACATGGCTATCGGGTGATCGCAAGAGCACCATCGTCAGCGCCAGGGAAAATAGCCCGCCCTGTGCCAGCCCCTGAAGGATAGCCCATATCCAGACACTCGCCAGGGGTGCCAGCAAGAGGCCAAGCAAACCGGTCATCGCTGCGATCGAGAGGCCGACGGCGAGCAACCGCTGACCCGGCCTGCGCGTTGCAATCGAAGGCACAGTCAGCGACGTCGCCAGTTGCACCACGATCAGGACGGACAGCACCAGCCCCGCCGTCACGGCATCCAGTCCGCGCTCTCTCAGGATCGGTGCCAGCCAGCCCAGCACGCAAAACGCCAATGCGGACTGCAATCCCATGAACAGGGCCACGCTCCAGGCCAGCGGATCGCGCCAGAGACCGATGACCGGCAGGACGACACCGCCGACTCTTAAGGTCCTACGACGAACCTGCGGCCACCAGAGAACCAGGGCCACAACGACCGGGATCGCCCATATCGAGAGGCCGACCTGCCACCCCCCGCCCAGCAGGGCCTCTAACGGCACGGTGATCGCAGCGGCCAGGGCAGCACCGCCCGAGATCGCCGTGACATAGGCCCCCGTCAGCAAGGCCGTGCGGGCCTCGAAATCTCGCTTCACCAGCGTCGGCAGCAACACGTTCGCGGTCGCGATGGCTGCGCCTGTGAGAATCGAGAACGAGAACAGCGCCCAGACCGGACCGAGCGCACGACAGGCTGTCCCCAGGGCGATCAGCAGAAGCGCGCAGAACAGGCTGCGTTCGGTTCCCCAATGCCTGGCTAGTCGCGGAGCCAGTGGCGCGCATATCCCCAGACATAGCACCGGCAGCGTCGTCAGCAGCCCGACCTGCCAGGGCACCAGCCCGGTCGCCCGCACGACCTCGGGCAGGCGCACCGACAGACTGGCGAAGACCAGACGCAGGCAAAAGGCCGTGCCGACGATTCCCGCAGCCAGCAGCAGCCGGTCATCGCGCTCGACCCTTCGTTGCCCCATCGTCTTGTCCACCTTGCTCGCGCCAATCAATTCCGCACGCGCCGCTTGCCACTGATCATTCGACAATGAGAATATCAATCTAATAACAGATAGCGAGGAACCCCATGCTGATCGACGTACACGCCCACCTCTTCACGCCAGGGATGCTGAACCGGCATCCATTCTGGGGCCCGTTCATGAAGCCGCAAGGCCTAACCGTCGGACATTTCTCGCTCGGCACCAGACAGCCCGCCAAGGCCGCCAACGACGCCGAGGCCGAGGCCAACCTTCTGGCGCGGATGACACACGCCGCACGGCTTGAGGTGATGGCCCAACGTGGCGTCGACAAGCTGGTCCTCTCCACGCCCTCCCACGCCTTCATGTACTGGGCCGGCGATTTCGGGACAGAGTACGCCCGGATCTGCAACGACGAACTTTCCGCCTTCTGCCGCGTGATGCCGGACAAGTTCGACTTCTGGGCCCACGCCAACCTGGCCGACCCGGAGTCGGCGGTAGAGGAGATCGATCGGGCCGTACGCGTCCTGGGAGCCAAGGGCCTTTGCGTTGGCGGCACCAATTTCGACGGTATCCAGACTTATGATGAACGACTGTTCCCCGTCTGGGCCAAGCTGGCTGAACTCGACGTGCCAATCATGGTCCACGGCTTCAACCAGTCGATCTATCTGGGTGAGCGCCATCACGAGGATCGGTTCGAGACCACCTCCATCGTCGGTGATTGCGTCGATGAGACCCTGTTCTTCTGGTACCTGATCTGCGGCGGAGCGCTGGATGCCTATCCCACGCTGAAGACCTATATCACCCACGCCGGCGGCATGGCCGTGTTCCAGTTGGGGCGGCTATCGGAACTCAACGGGGTGATGGCCCCCGATGCCAGGAACCAGCGCCCGATCATGGACTACATGAAGAATTTCTACTTCGACCTGGATGTCCACCACCCTGCCCTGCGTCGCGCCGTGGCCGAGGTCGTCGGCGCGGACCAGTTGCTCTACGGAACCAATTTCGGCGGAGCCTACGACTATGGCGACCTGACCGACGGGATCGACCTGTCGGACTCGGACCGGGACAAGATCCGCAGCGGAAATGCGATCAGGCTGCTCAAACTCGACATGGGGAAGGCCGCCCAGGCGGCCTGATCCCGAAGCGGTTGCCGCGCGGTCAGAGTGACCGCGCGGCTTCCGTCCTCAAGGCTTCGACCGTGCGTTGATAGGGTTTCAGTCCGCTCCAGGTCAGCCAAAGGCCAAGCAGGGATATGGGTCCGCCGACGATGGCCAGGGCGTAGGGAAGTCCCGCATCGTCTTTGAATACATGGTCCGTGACCAGGGCGATCGACATGGGACCAAACCCGATCCCGACAAGCCCTCCGATAAGCAGATAGACGGCGACGGCCTTGCCGCGCATCCGATTGGGCGTGATCTCCTGAACCGCCGTCGGTGCCGCCGCCTGGGCCATCCCGAAGCCGGTGACCACAAAGGTCAGGAGCGCAAAACTCAACCAGGGCACACTGACCAGCGACCAGAGGCAGACAGTTGGAAGAACCAGCAGCCAGGCCAGCATCGCCACCCGAAGACGGGCCGCAGGCACGCCCTTGGCCGCCCAGCGGTCGCTGATCCAGCCGCTGATCAGGGTTCCGGCCAGCCCTCCGACCGCCACCAGCACGCCGATGATCAGGCCCGACGTCTTGGTCGGGATGTCAAATCGTCGCTCGAAGAAGGTGGGAGCCCAGGCCAGATTGCCATACCCGATCACTGCGACTACGCCCGGATAGGTGAGGACGCGAGAAAACGTCCCGAAATGCCGCTTCAGGTGTCCCACGAAGTCACCCCAGCCCGCACCCGCCTTGGACAACAGCGCCGCAGCTGCGTCACGACGAACGGGCTCTCGAATCGTGAACAGCAGCAGGGCCAGCAAGAGGCCCGGGGCCCCTGCGATCAGGAACGTCAGACGCCATTGCGACATCAAACCAATGCCGGGCAGGCTCAGACCCACGTCCGGAACGATCCGGGCGATCAACGCCCCCAGGATCAAGGATGCTCCTGATCCGATCGCAAGGGCGAGGTAGTAGACACTGAAGGCCCGGCCCCGCCGTTCGGGTGCCACATAGTCGGCAATGATCGAATAGGCGGCGGGTGCCAGAACGGCCTCGCCGATGCCGACACCCATTCGGGTCATCACAAGTTGCTCATAGTTCTGGGCAAAGCCGGACAGAACCGTCATCACGCTCCACAATACCATGCCGACGACAATGAGGTTTCGCCGGATCGTCCGGTCGATCAGCCAGCCGAACGGCAGGCCCGCGAAGGTGTAGAACAGGGCAAAGGCATAGCCCTGAAGGAAGCTGAAAGCGGTATCAGAAATGCCGAATTCAGCCCGAATCGGTCGCACCAGAAGTGCAGGCAACTGCCGATCCAGCTGGGAAAGCAGCGTGGCCACGAACAGGACGCCTATCACATACCAGGCATATCGAACTGGAGGATAGGGCACCTCGGCGGGCCTTGTCTGGACGTTCTCAGTCATCGTGTCCCATCCTCCGTTGATGGCGGCCCTACCTGGCCACGGGCAATCCGCCGGAACCGACGTCGCCTCTTTCGTTGGTTTGCATCTTGATCGCGACGCCGCCGAACGATACCCGGTGGAGCCGACAGACTGTCAAGGATTGTTTTGACACGCGAAGACCGTTCGCGGTACAGAATTGACTGAACAGTATCGACCAAAGCGTTCAAAATATGCGATGGTCGGTCGCCAGGGAACGCTTATTTGTTCGAAGAGTCCCGACAAGGGGCCTCGATACAGGAGGAAGTCAGATGCTGATCGATCTTCATGCCCACGCTCCGCTGCCGGGCTATTACAATCAAGATCCCCACTGGGGCCCCTTCTTCGAGAAGCATGACGACGGCCACATCCGCCTGCGCGTGGGCGAATGGGTCCTGACTCTCGGCTCGCCCGAACGCCGTGCGGCGGTCCTGCGGGGCGAGACGATGGAAGTCTCAGAGTTCATGTCCAAGTGGAACGATCCGATCCACCGCCTGAATGGCATGGACGCGCTGGGCCAGGACGCCCAGGTGCTGTCGGTGCCGTCGCACTGCTATATGTACTGGACAGATCCGGCCTTCGCGAACAGGTTCTCGTCCACGGTCAACGACACGCTTGCCGACTATTGCGACCGCTCGGGCGGACGCCTGATGATGTGGGCCACGGCCGCCTTGCAGGATCCGGTCAACGCCGCCAAGGAAATTCGCCGGGCCTGCACCCAACTGGGTGCCAAGGGCCTCAGCGCCGGTGGCTCCAACTTCGGTGGCATGGAGTTCGACGACCCGCGCATGGACCCGATCTGGGAAACGCTTTGCGACCTGGACCTGCCCATGTTCGTCCATGGCTACAACCAGTCCGTGACCTGGGGCGACAAGGCCAATACCGACAAGTACGAGACCACCGCCATTGTCGGCATGAACTACGACGAGACCAAATGCTTCTGGTATCTGATCTGTGGCGGCGTGCTGGACCGGTTCCCAAACTTGAAGGTCTACATCACCCACGCCGGCGGCTTCGTCCCCTACCAGCTCGGACGTCTGGCCCAGACGATCAAGAACCTCGACGTGGTCCACAACAAAAAGGATCTCGAAGAGTATCTGCCGAACTTCTGGTTCGACCCCGAACTGCATGAACTGCCGATGCGTCAGGCCCTGGTCGAGGTGATCGGAGCTGATCGTCTCGTATATGGCACCAATTTCGGCGGCTCGGACGCGATCCGGGGTGATCTGACGACAGGCTTGCGGATGTCCGCTGACGACCTCGAAAAGGTCCGCTGGAAGAATGCGGTGGATCTGCTCCACATCGACCTCGACAAGATGGGCCGGGCGAACAAGCCGATCGCCGCCTGACCCCGTACCACACGACGACGGCGGCTCCTTCCGGGGTCGCCGGCGTCGGCGCTGCCAGTCACCTGTCAGCCGCTCATCGGCCAGGACCTCCATGATCCGCCACCCAGACTGCAAGATTTGCGGGATGCTCGACGCCACCGCGCCCGAGGACGTCGTGCTCGCGGGCGATCACTGGGGCGTCGTCGCGATGCAGGATGTTCCCGGCATGGTGATGGTCTTCACCCGCGACCACGATCTTGGCGTCGGCACCATGTCCGGGACGTCAGCCGCCGAACTCGGGCCGATGATCAGGACCCTGTCGAGCGAAATCGTTGCCAGCGGCGCGTTCGAAAGGACCTCGGTCATCTATCTTGGCGACAATGCCATCCATACCCACTTCATGATCCTGGGGCGTCGGGCCGGCGAACCGCCGCTCTATGACAACACACCGCTGCTGGCCCGATTTGCCGACAAGGATCGGGACCGTGCGCGGTCCATTGCGGCAAACCTCCGCAGAGCACTCACCCTTCAGGGATAACGACATGAAACTGGCTCGTTGCACCGATGGCGGCACCCCCTTCTGGGCGGTGGTCGATCCGACGACTGACATGGCGCGCCCGATCAGGGGCGGGGTCGCGGACTGGGGCCCCGGCGTGACGCGGGGCGAGGGCGAAGCCGCCCTGTCCTTCGACGGCCCTGCCCGCGCCCTGTCTTCACTGCGGCTGCTTGCCCCCTGTGACAACACCTCGAAGGTCGTCATCGCCGGTGCCAACTACAGTAAACACCTGGTCGAGTTCGGTGTCGCCGCCCCGTCCCAGCCGATCGCTTTCTTGAAGGCCTATGGTGCCCTGATCGGCGCGAACGATCCGATCCGATATCCACCCCTGACCGAACAGCTCGACTATGAATGCGAACTGGTCGTGGTGATCGGCGACGAAGCGATCGACCTCAACGATCCCCTGGCCTCGGTGCTGGGCTATACTGCCGGCAACGACGTCAGTGCCCGAGACTTGCAGCGCAGCGGCCCGCCGGGCATCGGAATGGACCTGTATGCTGCCAAGAGCCAGGACAGGGCTACACCCGTTGGCCCGTGGATCGTCACACGCGACGAATTCCCCAGCGGCAATCCGGCGTTGAAGCTTTCGACGACGATCAATGGCGAGGTCCGTCAGGACGGAACCACCGCAGACATGACATGGAACGTCGCAGAACTGATCCGGTTCGTACAGCCGCGCGTCAGCTTCGGCGTCGGCGACCTGCTGTTTACAGGGACGCCAGAGGGTGTCGGTCAGGGATCAGGGCGTTATCTGAGTCCCGGCGACGTGGTCGAGGTCGTTCTCGAAGGCGTCGGAACCCTGAGCAATGTCGTCGGCGCCAGGCCGTAGCCTGATTGAGCGGTCGGAAGGCGCATCGGTCGGTCTGCGCCATGCGGTTACGTCTCCTTCGCCAACCTTCCGCCGCCGCTCTCGATCGCATCCAGCATGGTCATCACGTCTTTCAACGTATTGGCCTCACGCGCCGGCTTATCCCAACGGATGCGGCTGATCCGGGGAAACCTCATTGCGACCCCGGACTTGTGCCGTGATGACCGGTTCAGGCCCTCGAAGGCGATTTCCAGCACCAGGCCGAAGTCACGCTCGGCCCGAACCGATCGCACAGGGCCGAACCGTTCGGTCGTGTGGTCGCGGACGAACTTGTCGAGCAATTTCAGCTCCTCGTCCGTAAATCCGAAATAGGCCTTTCCCACGGGTGAGAGAGCGCCATCCTCGGTCCAACAGCCAAAGGTGAAGTCGGAATAGAAACTGGATCGTTTCCCGTGCCCCCGCTGGGCATACATCAGGACACAGTCGAGCATATGCGGATCGCGTTTCCACTTGAACCATGGCCCCTTGGGTCGCCCGGCCAGATAGGGGGAATCCCAGCGTTTGAGCATCAAACCCTCGGCTGCAGCTCCAACGGGCGGATCAGCCCGCAGCCGACCCAGCTCCCGCCATTCCGTATACGGAATGTTGGATGAAAGATGAAGGCGATCACCGTCGTGGGCCGCCACCAGGGCCTCCAGACGCTCGTGTCGCTCGCGCAGACTCAGACCGCGCAGATCCGCGCCGCCGACTGCCAGGAGGTCATAGGCAACAACAGCGGCGGGAAACGCCGCCATGGTCCTGGCATCCACGGACTTGCGGTTCAGTCGCTGTTGCAGGTCACCGAAAGGCGCAACGACCTCGCCGCCGGTTTCAGGATCAGTGCGCCGGACCAGCAACTCTCCATCCACCGCGCCTTCGAACGTCAAACCCGCCATGACGTCAGGAAAGGCTCCCGAAATCTCGTCCCCGGTCCTTGAATACAGTTTCGCCACCCCGCCCTCGCGCACGGCCTGTACGCGGATGCCGTCCCATTTCCATTCTGCGGCATAGTCGGCGGGGTCCAGCCTGGCGAAGTCCACCGCCTCATCGAGAGCAACCGCCAGCATGACAGGCCGGAACCGTCCCGGGGCCTGCGTGCTTGGTCGCTCGCCCCGGCCCTCCAACCAGGCGAACAGGTCGGCATAGGGCGGCGCAAGCCCGTTCCAGACCTCCTCAATTTCTGACACATCGACGGCATCAAGCGGGATCATGGCCTCATCCCCCTCGGGAGCGGGCGGCTGCATCACCCCAGTCGGCCGGATCATCGCCGTCGCTGTTCTGGCCAGCCGAGCCGAAACCCCGACCCGCAGTGCTCCGGTTAGAAGCTTCAACAGCGCCCACCGTCCCTTGGGGGCCAGCGCGTCCAGCCAGGCCTCGATCAACCCCTGAACCTCACCCCGTCTGGCTGCAGCCAGGGCGTCGACCACCTCGGCCAGTTCGGGCTCGCGGTTAGCACGATGGTCAGGCGGTCCAGGCCAGATCAGGGCCACCGTCTCGGCCAGGTCGCCGACATAGTCATAGGACCAGCCGAACAGCACCGGATCGACCCGAGCCTCGACCGCACGGCGGATCATCGCGGGCTTGGCGTCATGGAAGCTCAGGTCCCCTGTCAGGGCCGCAAGCGCCCAGCCGCGATCCGGGTCCGGCGTCATGCAAAGGTAGTCGCGCAACAGGACCAGCTTGGCGTTACGCGACGCGGTCAGCGACAGGCGATCCAGAAGTTCGGCAAAGGCGCGCATCGTCATCCATCTACGACGCCAGACCGGGCCGCGTCACCCAAACGAAACAGGCCCCGGAGGTTTCCCTCCGGGGCGCATTCCATGCTGGCCTGACGCGCGTCGAGCCAGGTAAGGCCTCTGCCCTAGTTGCTGAACAGACCGGCGATCACGGCTGTGATCAAGCCACCGGCGATCGCGGCCAGGACCACGTCATTGCCATTGCGGACATAGTGATAGCCACGCGGCGGGGCACGCAGACCGTAACGGTTGTAGTCGTTCACAACATAGCCGTTGTAGGCGCTGGGCAGACGTTGGCCGTAGCCGTACGACTGATACCTGTACCCACGCGGCTGCTGCCAGCGGCCGGCATTGTAGCGGCGTTCGGCGCGTTGATAACGGTCATAGGCGCGCTGGTCCTGACGATAGTCACGACGGTCGTCGCGGCTGTCCTGACGCCAGTCCCTTCGGTCTTCGCGGTTGTCGCGGCGATCATCGCGACGGTCGTCTCGGCGATCCTGGGTCTGCTCGTGGCGCTCGCCGCGATCATAACGCGACTGCGCATCGGCACTGGTGGCCGCCAGACCCAGGGAGGTCGTGGCGATGATGGCGGTGACGGCGGCTGTAACGAACTTCTTCATGACGAGGTCTCCTGTGAACTGTCGAACCGTTCGACTTGCCCAAGGTTTAGGCCCCTGCTGTTGAGCCCGACCTGAACGGCCGGCCTCATGTCCGGTTCAGGCCGCGACCGCAGTTTCGCCTTGTTCCTGAAGCGACCGGAATGCCGACCGCCCTCCGCCCGCGCCGTTCATCAGCCGCGCCAGGGCGGCAAAGTCGATCGGCTTGTTCAGATAGGCGTCGGCGCCGGCCTCCAGCCCCGCCAGATGATCCTCGGACCGAGCCGAGGCCGAAAGCACCGCAATAGGCGTCTCCACGTTCGCTCCGGCGCGGCGAATGGAGCGCGTGGCGGTCAACCCGTCCATCACCGGCATGTTCACATCCATAATGATCAGGTCGAACGCCTGGTCGCGCGCCATATCGACCGCGATCTGCCCGTTCTCGGCCGAGGCCGTCATATGCCCGGCCGAAGCCAGCCAGGCCTCGAGGATCATCCGGTTGACCGGATGATCCTCGACGACCAGCACACTCAGGGTCCCGCCGTCCTCGATCTGGGCATCGATCGGCGTGGCGGCCACGACGGCATCCCACTCCACCACCTCGGCCTCGAGAGTCAGGCTGAAGGTCGAGCCGACGCCCAGTTCAGATGTGACGGTGATGTCGCCGCCCATGATATTGGCCATTCGCCGCGCGATGGTCAGGCCCAGGCCCGTGCCGCCAAACCGGCGTGTCGAGGAAGCATCGACCTGGGTGAAGGGTTGGAACAGCCGCGACAGGTCCTCGGGCGTGATCCCCGATCCCGAATCGGTCACCGAATATTCGAATCGGACCCGGCGCTCGTTTACTCGGGTCGCGTGGCACAGATATTCGATCTGGCCCTCCTCGGTGAATTTGACCGCGTTCGACAGCAGGTTCTGGAGCACCTGACCAACGCGCAGAGCGTCGCCGCGAACGACCGAAGGCTGATCACCGGTCAGGGTCGACACGAACGTCACCCCCTTGGCTTCGGCCTGGGCCACGAAAGGGCCGACGATGCGAGGATGAAGGTCTCTAACAGACACGTCTGCAACCTCGAAGGTCATCTTGCCCGCCTCGATCTTGGTCATGTCAAGGATGTCGTTCAGAAGGCTGAGAAGATTGTCGCCCGAGTTACGGATGATGGACAGATAGTCTCGCTGGCTCTGTTCCAGGCGCGAGGCGCTGAGCAGCTGGGCTGCCCCCAGGACGCCGTTCATCGGCGTACGCAGCTCGTGGGAAATGATGCCTAGGAAGTTCGACTTGGCCTGGTTGGCAGCGTCGGCCTTGTCACGCGCGGCCTGAAGCTCGGCGATCAGATGGGCTTGATGCTCCTGAAAGGCGTGGATGCGATCCTCACGCAGGATCGTCATGGTCACCAGGACGAACATGCCCGCAACCGTCAACGGCAACACGGCCAGAAACGGCCAGAACAGGGGCCCGCCCCACAGACTGGCCAGGATGACCAGTCCGGCCGCGCCATACGGCGAGGAGATGACGATGGCCTGGCGGGGCGAACTCCGCAGTTGGGCAAAGACCAGAACATAGCCGGAAATCAGGAGGGCAACGGCCAGGCTCTGACCGAAATCATCTTTCGAAAACCAGGCCAGTAGCGGTGCCGCCGCCCAGGCACAGGTGGTGACCGTCGCTACCGCCGGGAAGACGATGCCCCAGCCCGCGCCAACCTTGCCGGCCATGCGCTTTTCAAAGACTCCGCGGACAGCACCGGCCGCCAGGGTGCAGACGAACCAGCCGAGTGCCAGGTTCCATCCGATAGCTGCCAGTAGACCCAGCGCCCAGCTGGCGATGATCAGATAACGAAGATACTGGGTCTGCAGGATCGCCGTCAGGGCCAACGAGGCTTCGCCCGCGCTCTGGTCGCTGCCCAGCCCCTTGCCGATACCCTCGGATCCTACCATTGCGTCTTCCGAAATCTGATCAGTCCCGTGAACACTCTGCCCACAGACTGTCTAAGACCAGATGAACGCGATTATTCGACCGTCGCAGCTTCTGCGGGTGTCAGGGCCCGAATCGAAAGGGCATGAACCGGATCGGCCAATTCGTCTGCCAGGGCGGCATTCACCGCCCTTTGCCGCGCGACCCGCCCCATGGTCTCAAAGACGGCGGACACAATCGTCAGATTGAAGTGGCTTTCCCCGCCGGGCCGGGCGTCCATTCCGCCCTCGTGATGGTGTCCAGCGTGTCGGGCACTGTCGTCCTCGATCTCCAGCCGTGTCGGATGGAGCGCGATTGTCAGTTTTCCGCGGATAATTGTCGCGACGGGGCCTTCTGGCATCGATGCGTCCTTGATGAGGTCCAAATCGACCTTACACTTGGCCGATGGCTGCGTCATTTGAATACAAACCCCGCTTCACCGATATGCGGATAAAGCCCCCCAAGGCCGGAGAGGCCGAGGCGAAGGCAGATGTCCTGCATCTCAAGCCCGGCGAAAAGCCGTGCGAATGGCCCGAGTGCCGCAAGGCCGCGACTGCGCGCGCGCCGAAATCGCGCGAACGGCTGAACGACTTCTACGACTTCTGTCAGTCGCATGCGGGCGAGTACAACAAGAGCTGGAACTTCTACGCTGGCATGAACGAGGCCCAGATTCGCGCGGCCAAGGAAAACGAGGCCATGACAGGCGGCCGGCCCACCTGGGACATGAAGGCCTCCAAGAACAGCCGCGAGGCCGCGACCTTCGCCGCCAAGATGGGCACGGCCAACACCGCCGGCACCGGCTCCTGGCGCGACAGCTATGGCCTGTTCGGCAGGAAGGGCGATCAGGCCCCGCAATCCCCGACCGAGGATCGCCGCGTCGGCAAGATCGAACGTGCCGCCCTGCTGGACCTGGATCTCGAACCCGGCGCGACCAAGGAGGCTATCAAGGCCGCCTATCATGATCTGCTGAAACGCTGCCACCCCGACCACAACCAGGGCGACCGCGGGGCCGAGGCCAAGCTGGTCCGAGTCATCAAGGCCTGGAAGACGCTCAAGAAGGCCGGCATCGCCTGACCGTCTCCTACCGGTCGCCGGTTGGCGGTCGGCGGTTGGGGAGGTAGCCCCTGAGAGGTTTAGCAGCATTTTTAAGCGCACACCGCATCTGGCGTCAGGACCCCCTGCGTCTCGTTCCTGTCGCTCAGAGCCCGAGGACGGTGCATATCCGAGCTATCCGCAACCCCATCTCTGGCGAGGCAGGGTGGAGGCACCAAGTCGGGGCCCCAATCTTACGAATGCCCCCCCCTTGACGGACAGCCCTCAAGAACAGTTCTCCTTGGCGAGCCGTTTGCGGTAGTCGATCACTTCATGTTCGGCGGCATCGTGAACCCGTCGCCTACATCGTGCCTCCAAGACGTCTGGCCTCCGTCGCACGGGTAATCCGCCACCTGCGGTGCTGGCCATGGGACAATGCCTGCTGACCTCTCGATCCCGGCCCTGATCGGCTACCGTTTGTCATAGCCGTTGTTGATGCCGCCCAGTGCCTCGACCACGGCACCGATCAATCGGTCTCGTTCGGTGTCGAGTCGTGCTTGGAGGACGTCGTCAGGTTGAAGAGCATCGATAACTGCAGAGACTTCGATTCCTTGTTGTGCGAGGGCCTGCTCGAGAAGAATCTGGCGGTCGCGCAACACCCAGATCTCACGACTGAGAGCCAGGAGAGCATCCACCAGCCGATCAAGTCGATCTGATCCGAGCAGTGTGCGGGCGGGCGTGCGGTCAGACATCGGCAGAACTCACGGGCTTGCGGCCATATACGAAACAGGGGTTCTGCATTGGGCCGATTCCGCCCGCGCGCACGTCGGTGAAACCGGCGTCACGCGCGCCTTGCGCCAGGTCAAGCATGGCCGATGAGCGCCAGAAAGGTTCGCCGCCCCATTTGGCCGTCCAGTCGAACCGCCAGGCGGCTAGCCGGTCCAGATCGGCATAACGTGGGACATCCATCATCAGCAGGTCTCCACCCGGCTCTAGCAACCGGAAGGCTTCCTCGAACCAGCGGGTTATGATCCTGGACGGTAGTTCATGGTGGATGGCGTATGAGGTAACCAGATCGAAGCTGGCATCGGCAAAGCCAGTGTCTTCCCCAGCCAGAACATGCAGATCCCAAGCCTGGCCCAGGGCATTGCCAACGCGCCGGGCCTGTTCCAGCATTCGCTCGGACAGGTCTACTCCTACGATATGCGCATCGGGAAATCGCTCCGACAGAGCCACCGTGTAGTGACCGCTCGATGTGCCCAGCTCCAGAATCCGGCGATAGTCGCGGGCTGGCAACTCGTCCAGAACCCGGCGTCGCTGGGCATAGACATCCCCGGGGAAAATGCGGGCGACATACTTCTTGTGAACCAGGGCACCATGGACGAACCCGTTGTAAGGACCTCCATCCCAGCCTCCCGTCGTGCGATGAAACCAGACCTCGGACCAGTAGCGGGGCGGAGAGAACCCATCGCCGCGTGTAATGGTGGTCGGCCCCTGGGCCAGCGCATCCAGGATGGGAACCACCTGAGCCCGGACCTCGTCGAAGGCCTCTTCGCAAACACGGCCGTGCTCGCGCGAACTCCAGTCGCCCAGGAGCGCCCGTGTCGCCTGGGCCGGCACATCCGCCAGTGTCTCTTCGATCAGACGGTGTCGGGCGTCCATGTCTTCAGGCAGGGTTTCGGCGGTTACCCCACGTTCGGCCAGTATCGTCTCCAGCGTCGTCTGCAGACGACCGGCGGCCTGACGGACGCCAACCTCGAAATCGATCAGGGCACGGCCACGCTGGGCCAGCCGGCAATCCGTGACGCTGGCCAGGGTCATTGCGGTGCCTCGATCAGCTTGTCTTCGGACAGGTCATAGAACTTCAGCACCACACAGCTGGCCAGCAGGCAAACCATCGGAAGGATCGAGGCCAACCAGTAGATGGCTGTGATGGCCGATTGCGGCTGGATCACTACGGCGGCACCCATGCCCTTGATATAGCCAGACTGCCCCAGGACGATCCCGGTAATGGCGGCACCGACGGCATAGGACAGCTTTTCGATCATCGTATAGACGGCCGACAGCACGCCTTCGCGGCGTAGGCCCGTGCGGCGGTAGTCCCATTCCATCGTGTCCGGCAGCAGCGACTGACCGAACAGCAGCACTGCCCCGGCGATGGCACCCAGCAGTACGGCCCGGGCGAACACCAGAGCAATGGGCTCGCTCGGCGTAACGAAGTACCAGGTCAGATACAGAAGACCGTACGCCGCCGTCGCGTAGAAATACATGTCGCGCTTGCCGAACCGGGCGGCCAGCCTGAGCCAGACACGCTGCGACAGGATCATCGCCCCGTAGAAGACCAGGAAATAGAGACCCAGCAAGGTGTCATCGAGCTGTAGAATCCGCTTGAAGAGGAAAGGCATCGACGCTTGGGTCATGGCCAGTGCCGTCAACTGCAGCAGCTTGATCAGAAGCAATAGCATGAAGGGTCGATTGCCGACCAGAAGCTGGAGCTTGCGGATCGCGCCGATACGGACCGGCGCATCATCGAAATGGAACGGGGCTGCCCGGGTGAAGCGAAACGAAAAGAAGGTCGCTGCGACGATGACCATGGCAGAGAAGACGGACATGGCCGTGTGGCCTGTCTGCCCTCCTCCCCCCCAGCTGATCAGGACCGGGCCAACGAAGGTAGCGATCAGGCTGGCAGTCGCGACGGCATAGATGCGGAAGGAGATAAGGCGCGTCCGTTCTGCCGGCTTCCCCGTCATCTCGGCAGGCATGGCCATATAGGGCACACTGAACACCGCATAGGCCGTTGCGTAGAACAGCAGCGCCAACGTCACATAAACGATGGAACTGGTCATCCCCATTCCACCCGGCACGTTGAACAGCAGCAAGGCCGCAATGGCCAGCATCAGTCCGCCCCCGAGGATATAGGGACGTCTCCGGCCGATCTTCGAGCGGGTCCGATCGCTGGCGATGCCGACGATGGGGTCGATGATCGCATCATAGAGTTTGGAAACGCCGATCAGGGCACCAGCCATGGCCGCGCCAATGCCTACATAGTCGACGAGATACCGCAACAGCAGGACGTTCACCGAGTTGAACAGGACTGCGACGGCCAGAGATCCCACGCCCCAGCCGAGACAGGTCGTCAAAGAAAGCTCCTGTCCGGTCGGGGCTGTGACGGTGTCGGTTCGGCTCGCCATGAAAGTCTCCGTCAGTCGAAGGCCATCGCCCTGTCCACCCAGCACGGATCGTTCTGGAGACGGCGCATAATCCGAAGCTAACAACGCCTTTTGGCAGAATGCTTAGCGTCCTGACAGACTATCCGGCAGGTGATCAGACCACGCTTCGATCTCCCGCTCTCGTCAGAAGCCGCCAATATGGTTCAAGCCGTTCAGAGCGATGAGGACTATGTGACGGCGGAGATCACGATGACCCTTCTCAATACCCCCCCTGAACCGGCAATCACCAAACTCTCCCCACCGCTGTTCGCCCTGTCCCAGCGCGGTCGCGCGTCGATGGAGATTTTGGGGTCAATCCAGAAATACGCCTCGGATCGAATCCGGTCGCTTGCCCGGGCAGATTTCGAGGCTGATCCGAGCGCCATCGCCCTGATCGCCGAGCATACGGCGGATACGCAGGGCGAAGGCGGTAGAGCGCGGATCTCGGCGGCCCGACGCATCAGCGACGGCTTGCCAATGTTCAGACTGGAGCGGTTCATCCAACGTTACGTTGCCGAAGAGAATTTCAACACCGGTATCCCCGCTATCGAGGAACGTCGTGAACAGTTCGAAAGGTTCGGCAACCTGCCCATCGCGACATCGGCCGGCGGAACATTGGAACTCGATCCCGAGGTGGAGCGGCCGCGCTACTATGAAGTCGACTGGCACCTGGAGCCGGGCGGCTGGGATGGCTATGACCTGTACGGCCCCCTGTTCGCCTTCGCGGTCGGGCCGCTCGTGTTCAGCAAGGGCGGCTATGCGGCTGTGGCCTCAGGCGAGGATATCGGTCGCCAGCGAATCGACGCCGTGCGCCAGCTCCCCAAGGCTCGTTATGAGCGCATCTATGAGCCCGGATGCGGTGGCGCGACCACGCTGCGTGCGCTCAACACCGTGTTTCCCGAAGCGGAGCTCGTCGGAAGCGACCTGTCGACCCTCTTGCTCGGCAACGGCCATCGCATGGCGGAAAAGCTGGGCTTCAAGGCGCATCTCAAACAGCGCGACAGCCTCAGGACGGGCGAGCCTGACGCCAGTTTCGATGCTGTCATCACCTATGCCCTCCACCACGAGCTGCCACCCAAGGCCAACGCCGCCCTGTTCAAGGAGATGTTCCGGATCATGAAGCCGGGGGCCGACATCGTCATTTCCGATCCCCCGCCGTTCCGTGCCGTCGACCTCTTCCAGGCCGTCCTGCTGGACTGGGAAACGACCAATCGGAATGAGCCGCTCTTTTCGGCCGTCCTGCATTCCAGTCTCGATGACCAGCTCACAGCCGCAGGGTTCGCGCAGGTGGAGTCTTACGCCATCGGTCAGGGATCGTATCCCTGGATCACCCGGGCAGTGAAACCCGAAGCCCCGCTCCTCGCCACACAGGTGCACGCATGACCCGTGTTGAAATGCCGACCGACACGACACTGGATGCCTCTAGCACAGACGATCTGGCACGCATGCTTATGGCCTTGATCCAGGAGGTCTGGGTCATGCGCGACCGAATGGCCGTTACGGAAAAACTGCTGCTGCAAAAGACCGGTCTGACCGCACAGGACATCGATGACTATGTCGCCGACGCGGCCACAACGAGTGAGATTGAGGTCCTTCGCGACCGCTTCGCGGCGCGTGTGATCGGCGCGCCGGTCGCCGCACGCGAGCGCAGCGTCGAAGCCATTCTCAGCCGCGCAGGCTTCGCGTCACGTTCCGGTAACGTCTGACGCAGACGCCGAGACTGCGGCTGTTCGGCCGCCGACGAGACCGCAGTTTGTTCGGCCAGCGAATAGCTCCGGATCGGCCTCCGCGCGCATCACAGAATGTCCCTAGCGTTCTGGAAACACGACCGACTTCAAGAAAGTGACCACGGATGCCCCACAGTTCGCCGATCCGCGTACAGGTCGTCATCGCCGGCGGGGGCCCCGTTGGAACCATGGCAGCCTACCGTCTGGCCGAGCGCGGGATCGACGTGGTCGTCCTGGAATCGGCGGCGGTCTGCCTCGAAGACATGCGCGCATCGACCCTGCATCCACCATCGCTCGAGATGCTGGATGAACTGGGTCTTCTACCGGATCTGCTCCGGCAGGGGCTGAAGGCTCCGGAATACCAGTATCGCAACCGCCAGACCGGAGCGACCATCGAGCTGGACATGACAGAGATCGGGGACGTCACGCCCTATCCGTTCCGCCTACAGTGCGAACAATTCAAACTGACACGCCTGATTGCTGACAAGCTGGCCGGCCACCGTCACGGTCGCATCGTCTTCAGTCGGCGTGTCGTCCATTTCGATCAGGATACCGACGGGGTCACGGTCACGGCGGAGACCCCCGTCGGACTCGAGACCTACCGTGCCGACTATCTGATCGCTGCTGATGGCGCGAATTCGGTGATCCGCAAATGGCTCAATGTAGATTTCTCGGGCTTTACGTACCCGGAAAAGTTCCTGACGCTCTCTACCGCCTATCCGATTGACCAACACATTCCGGGCCTCGCCCACGTCGCCTATGTGGCTGACGCTAATGAGTGGTGCGTCATGCTGCGGGTGCTCGACTTCTGGCGAATTCTGGTGCCGGCCACGGACGACGCCGACGACGCCTTCCTGACCGGAGACGCCAAGAAGACCTCGGTCCTGAACGGCCTCGTTGATGGCCACGGTGCCGACGTCGTGACCAATCACCGGACTATCTATCGCGTGCACCAGCGCGTCGCCAATCAGTATGCGCATGGCCGCGTTGTCCTTGCTGGAGATGCGGCTCACCTGAACAACCCCTTGGGCGGGTTCGGCATGAATTCCGGCCTGCACGATGCCTGGAACCTGACCGACAAGCTGACTTCAATCCTTCTGGACGGTGACGAGGCCGCCCCCTTGCTGGCCCATTATGACCGCCAGCGTCGCACGGTAATGAACGAGTTCGTTCAGACCCAGACGATCCAGAACAAGGCCAATATGGAAGCGTCGGGCGAAAACCAGCGCGCTCTCCATCAAGCCAATCTGGAGGCGATCGCCGCGGATCCCGAGCGGCGCCATGTCTATATGCAGACCCAGGCCATGATTTCGTCTCGTCGACGCGAGGCTGAAATCCTCTGAACAAGGTCAGAAGGCCAAATGTGAAGCTTTTTATCCGACAGCCGACAAAAACCAAGAAAACCGCCGCAGTGTCATGGATATCCAGCAATCCTCCCAACTCCGCCATAATAACAATCGAGGGGATCTCATGCGTTACGTGATTTTGAGCAGTGTTTCGGTACTGGCCTTGGCCTTTGGAGCGTTTTCGAGTTCCGCGTCGGCACAGACTGCGGCCAGTGAACCTGACGCAGCTGCATCGCTCGACGATGTCGTGGTCACCGCCCGTCGATCCTCGGAGCGTGTGCAAAGCATCCCTCTGACGATCAACGCCCAGACCAGCGAACAACTGGAAGCCCGCGGCATCACAGATCTTCAGGGCATCTCGCGTTACACGCCCGGCCTGCAGTTCAAGGACTATGTAACGACCTTCAACGGCAGCGCCACCATCCGCGGCCTGGCCCAGACCAATATCCAGAACGCGGTCGGAAACGTCGGCACCTTTATCGACGGCATCTATCTTCAACGCGGTTATCTGGTGAACACCTCTCTGGGCGACTGGGCACGGATCGAGGTCGTCAAGGGACCTCAGAGCGCGCTCTACGGGGCCAACACCTTTTCGGGCGCGATCAACTATGTCACGCACGAGGCTGACGATGTCCTGACCGCCAACGCCAGCGCGACGATCGGCGACGCCGGCTCCTCGATCTCGGCTGCGCTTGGCGGTCCGATTATCGAAGGCATCCTGGCCGGCCGTGTCTTCATCGCCAAGTCGGAATATGACGGCACCTGGGACAACAATCTGCCCGGCGTCACCGGCATTTCCAGCAAATTCGGGGCCAGCGAACGTGACGCCTATTCAGTCGCACTGAAACTCACGCCGAACACAAGTTTCGACGCCAGCCTCTACTATACCGAAGTCAATCGGACAGAATATCTGCGCCCCTACTACCAGATCGATGGCGTCTTCGTTGAAGACAAGCTGAACTGCGGTCCGATCAGCGCGGCAACGGGTCGTCCCTCAATGTTCTGCGGCACGTTCTCGACGGACCCGTCTGTCTATCGCAGCGGTGTGGGCAATCGTCCCGCGGACCTGTTCTCGGCCGAGCAGTCGCCGGCCATCAGCGAGACCCAGCTTCTTCGAGGTGCCGCCAACTGGCAACTCAACGACGCCTTCAGCATCCACTATCTGTACGGCTTCGTGCGCGGCGAGGCCCAGGAGGACTTCTCCTTCGCCAGCAACAACTTCAACCCCACGGGCCGGGCGACGATCACCCAGCAGCACGAGGGTGGACGGCTGGAATACATCAGTCACGACATCCGCCTGGCCTATGACAATGGCGGGGCATTCAAGGGCGATATCGGCTACTTCAACTCGACGACTGAAGACCGTTTCGTCTTCGGCAATCGCACCGTGACACCGGGGCGGCTTCTGCTTCGTACCACGACCGATCCGATCGACATGACCGGTCGCAACACCTTCACAAACAGCGACGCCACCTATGACATCGAGGCCGTGTTTGCGCGCGGATCCTTCTCCTTCCTCGATGACCGGGCCAAACTGTCTGCAGAAGCGCGGTTCTCGACGACCGACATCGTCTACAACGATATCCTGGGTCGGACTGCGGTGCCGTCCCGTCCCCTGCTGACCAGCAGCACCGATGCGTTCACGCCGCGCGCGACGCTGGAATTCAAGCTGGCACCTGACAACCTCATCTACGCCTCGGCGGCCAGAGGCGTGAAGGCGGGCGGGTTCAACGGCTATGTCGTCTCCACGACCGTCCTGACCCTGGCTGAACAGACCTGGGACCCGGAAAGCAACTGGACCTATGAGATCGGCAGCAAGAATTCCTTCCTTGATCGCCGCCTCACACTGAACGCCGGACTGTTCTACGTCGACTGGACCGACAAGCAGGCCCGCGCCCGGCCGGTGAACTACACCGCACCGATTACGCCGGGGGTCACGCCGCCCAGCATCTATCGTGCGGTGGGCAATGCGACGGCCTATGGCGTCGAGGTAGACGGTCAGTTCCGGCCGATCCCTGAACTCCAGCTGACCTTCTCGGCAAACTACACCAAGTCCGAGTATCAGGAGGGCTCGTTCGGTCTTGACTACCTGGGCCTGTGCAACGGAATCTTCTGCCCGCTCGACGCGTCGGTCCAGGGCAACCAGATCGAGGGCGCGCCCAGCTTCAGTTCGGCTTTCGGGGCCGAGTGGCGCAATCACCTCACCGGGGACTGGGACTACTATGTCGGCGGCGACGTGACCTATCAGAACAAGCAGTATCAGGACGCCATGAACCTGATCTCCATCGACGGCTACGCCCTGGTTGATGGTCGTGTGGGGATCGACAATGGAACCTGGCGCGCGTTCGTCTGGGCCAAGAACCTGCTCGACGAGACCTATATCCAGAATGCCTTCGGCACGCTGAGCCTGCGCCAGTATTCGCCTTCGTTCGGCGAAAAGCGGACGGTCGGTCTGACAGTGAGCGCCAGCTTCTAGGCTACGCGTCGCAGCTCCGCAGAAAGCCCGCCGACCTTGTCGGCGGGCTTTTTTGTCGGGCCCGGACAGGCATGACAAATACAGCCTTTGCAGGCGGGGGTAGCGTCAGCCCAAAGTCGACAACAGACGTATAGCCTCGACTTCTGAGACCACTTCGCCAATTTTCTGGCTGATATCGAACAGATTGGCGTTTTGGACCACCGGATCGCGATCGGCGCAGGCGTCGGCGACGACGAAGGGCGCAAAGCCGTTCTGCAAGGCATCGAGCGCCGATGCGCGCACGCAGCCGGAGGTCGAGAATCCGGTCACGAGAATCGTATCGACGCCCAGCGCGCGCAGGGTCGAGGCCAGCGGCGTTCCGAAAAAGGCCGACGGATACTGTTTCGACAACACCATATCGCCCGGTTCCGGCATCAGGTCCAAATGAAAGGTGCCCAGTGGTGACCCCGCGACAAAGGCCTTCAGCGCCGGGACCTTGCGAAAGAACAGCCCTCCGTCACGGCCTTCCGCTTCGTAGACGACGTTGGTGAAGACCAACGGAATACCGGCCGTGCGTGCCGCCTCTGCAAGCCGGACATTCGAAGCCAGGGCATCCTCGGCAGCGGCGTAGAGCGGCGAACTCCGATCAAGATAGGCCATCACCACATCGACGATCAGAAGCGCCGGACGTAGTCCGAATGCCAGTCGTCCTCCGAAGCCCGCTCTCGAATAGTCGGCCTGCAAGGTTCCGGCTGCCTGCGTCATGACGGTCTCGTTCTGGCTCTGCACGTCCACAGGAGGACGCAGATCGCAGCGATGCGACACCCGCGCGCACTCGTGATTCGCTAAAACGCGATTGGTCGCCTGCCGGATATTTGCGCAAGCCAGCGCGCCAGAATGGGGATTCCCGCTAGTCTGAAATACATCTTTCGACGGAGCATTTCATGGCCGCCTACATCGTTGCCACCGTGTCGATCTCTGATCCCGAAACCTTCAGCCTGTATTCGCGCGCCATCGCCGGGCTCAGCGAACGCCATGGCGGCGAGGCGGTGGTCAAGGGTCCCGTCGCTGAAATCCTCGAAGGCCCCGGCCAGGTCGGCGAACGGGTCGTGGTCTCTCGCTATCCGGACGGCGCCTCGGCCCGCGCCTATATCGCTTCGGCCGAGTATCAGGCCGCGCGCGTCCTGCGGGACGGTGCCGCCGAAGTGACGATGCGGCTCCTCGTCGACTAGATTGAAGGCAGGACGGCTACCGTGTCTGGCCTCGTCAGCATCACACCACTGGAACTGCATGGCGGCATGGGCATAGGGTCGGGTCTTCCCTTGCCTGCAGCGGCGCGCAAGTGCCTGGAGTCAGCCGTGGATACCGATGTTCCCATCCGTGCCCTGTCCCGCGGGATCGCTGTCCTTCAGGCCATCAATCGCGCCGGTTCCATCTCGATGATGGAGATTGCCCGCACCTCTGCCGTGCCCTACCCCACGGCCTGTCGCATCGTTCAGACCCTGTTGCACGAGGGACTGATCGAACGGGAGACGTCTCGCAAACGCTATCGGCCGACCGCGCTCGTTCAGACGTTGTCGCACGGGTTTCACGGCCACGCGCGGCTGGTGAAGGCCGCGAGGCCCCACATCGTCGCCCTGACCAATCAGTTCAGCTGGCCCGTCGCCCTGGCCACCCACGTCGGCGCGTCAATGGTTATTCAGGACTCGACCCACTCCCTGACCTCGCTGACCTTCAACGACTACCATCCGGGCTATGCTCTCCCGATGCTCGAGTGCGCGGCCGGCCTCGCGTATCTGGCCCATCTGCCCGTCGCCACGCGGGCTCAATTGTTCGCGACACACCGGCTTCTTCCGGACCGGACTAGTACCTATGTGATCGACCTGTTCGAAAAGAGCGGACTGGCAGAGGAAATCCGGGGACAGGGCTACGCCACTCGAGCCCGCAATCCTCACACGCGCAACCCCGGAAAGACGTCGTCGATCGCCGTACCCCTGATGGTCGATGGCGAGGTCGCAGCCTCGCTGACACTGTCGTTCTTTGCGACGGCCATCAAGATGAACGACGCTGTCGCCCGCTACCATGAGCCCTTGCTCGAGACGGCCCGCGCCATCAGCCGCGACCTCGACGCCTCGCCGCCCGAGGCCATCGGCTAGGGCCTGGGCATTTCAAGCCCCGCAAAAGGGTCCCGGACCGGGACTGGAATTTATTCCTTTCCGGCTCTTGCGCTATTCTTCATGGCTCCCGATGTCCAGTCCGGTCTTTGACATCATCGAGACAGGGAAACCGTCGTCAGGTTTTTCGTCAGGATTTCCGATAATGTGGCGTCTACCAAACGCCGCTTTACGATCATATTGATTTCAGATGACTTTTCTGACGACCCGATGGCGGTCTGGCGCTTTGGCGGTCTGTTTTTGAGCGCCACCCGACGTGCCTGACCGTGTGGTAGCTCGCCAGGTGCTCACGGCAAAGTTCGAGCGTGCCCGGCCTGACGATGATGAGTCCGCTATCCGCCTGGCGATGAAACTTGTCTCGCTCGTCGCCCGGCGCGTTCGGGCGGACCATGATCCTTTCCATATCTTGGGCTTGTAATGGAGGTACGGACATGGATTCGCTGGGCTATCGGATGAAGTTTGCCGTGGTCGCGCCGTCGACCAACACCAGCGTGCAGCCAGAGTATGATTCCATGCGGCCGCGGGGGGTGACCAACCATTTCTCGCGGATCGCCATTCCCGACACCCAGGTTTCCGACGATGACGGCTTCATGGTGATGCTTCAGTCCATTCGCGACTCCACGTTCGAGGCGACGGACGTGGCCATGTCGATGGATCCTGCCTGCGTGATCATGGGTATGTCGGCGGAGACCTTCTGGGACGGTGCCGCCGGTGCCGAAGCCCTGCACCAGCGGATGCTGGAAAGAACCGGGGGTGTGCCGGTGATCATGGGGTCGACCGCCGTGGACGCCGCCATCAAGACCTATGGCAACATCCGCAAGATCGGTATCATCACGCCCTATATGCCCGTCGGCGACGCCAATGTGCAGCGCTTCTTCGAGGATCAGGGCTATGAGGTGGTCAATCTGGTGGGCCTGAAATCGCCTTCGCCGATGATGATCGCCCATGAGTCGAAGCAGAAGCTGAAGCGCGCAGCCATCGAAGTCGCGGAAGGCGTCGACGCCATCATCCAGTGCGGCACCAACCTGGCCTTCGCCGAGGTTGCGGCCGTCGCCGAGTTCTGGCTTGAAAAGCCGGTCATCGCCATCAACACAGCCACCTATTGGCACGCCCTGCGGTCCATGGGCATCACAGACCAGATGGACGGCTTTGGTCGCCTTATGGCCGAGCACTAAAGGTCGCGCGCTCTGCATCCGGGTAAGGAATCCTGAATGGAATACGACTACGCCCCCTTGCCCAAGCGCAAGCCCCTGATCTGGCCCAACGGCGCGCGGGTCGCCCTGATCCTGACCTTCAATCTCGAAACCTGGGACCTGACCAAGGACACGGACAAGCCCTACTATGCGGGTGGTCCCTCGATCCTGCCCGACATCCTGCCTGGCGACACGCCCGATTTCCCCAACTACAGCTGGCGCGAGTATGGCCAGCGCGTCGGCATCTGGCGGCTGTTCGACCTGTTCGACGAACAGGGCGTCAAGGCGTCATGCACCACCAACGCCGTCACCTTCGAGCGCCGCAAGGAAATGACCGACGCCGTTCTGGAGCGCGGCTGGGAGCTTCTGGCGCACAACTGGGAACAGGGCGAGCTCCTGACCGGCTTCGCCAAGGACCCGGCCAGGGAGCGCGAGGTCATTTTGCGGACTCTCGACCAGTTCGAGAAATTCACCGGCCGAAAGTCCAAGGGATGGCTGTCCTCATCCCTGCGCGGCACGCTCCAGACCGCCGATATCCTGGCCGAGTACGGCGCGACCTTCTATTGCGACATCATGAATGACGACCAGCCCTATCTGCTGCGTACGCCGCACGGGCCGATCGTATCGACGCCCTATTCCAACGAGATCAACGACTTCACCTTCATCACGCGCAAGAACTTCACGACCGACCAGTTCCGTGATGCCCTGATCGAGGAACTCGACGTCCTGTACGACGAAGGCGCGAAGACCGGCCGGATCATGAACGTCGGCCTGCACCCGCACGTCTCCGGTCGAGCCCACCGCATCCGCGCCCTGCGCGAGTTCATCGAGCATGCGAAGTCGTTACCGGGTGTCTGGTGGGCGACGCGCGAAGAGATCGCGGACTGGTATCTACAGAACCACGAAAGCCACATCCCCGGGCAATTGACCGGCAAGGCGGGTTGACGGCTCCGGCCCATATCGTTCGGCTGGCCGCCGCGCTCTGCCCCGGAGCCGACGGTCGGCGACGGCTGCTGACGGTTCCAGGCTGCTGGGACGGCCTGACCGCCCTTCTGATCGAACAGGCTGGTTTCGAGGCCGCCTTCGTCTCGGGCGGAGCCGTGTCGATGGGCCGGCTGGGACGGCCCGACCTGGGTCTGACGACAGCCAGCGAAACCGCTGAGACGGTCGCGATCATCCGCGACCGTGTCGCCCTGCCCCTGCTGGTGGACGGCGATACCGGCTTCGGCGGGGTGCTCAATCTCCAGCGCACAGTTCGGATGTTCGAGCGCGCGGGTGCCAGCGCGATCCAGATCGAGGATCAGACCTTCCCCAAACGCTGTGGTCACATGGCGGGCAAGTCGGTCGTGGGTCTCGATAAGGCCGTCGGCCGGATCAGGGCCGCGCTGGACGCACGCCAGCACATGCTCGTCATCGCCCGGACCGATGCCGTCTCCGTATCCGGCCTCGAGGCCGCCATTGATCGATCAGAAGCCTTCCTCGAAGCAGGTGCCAACCTGATCTTCATCGAAGGTCCTCGCACGATGGAGGAACTCGTGACAATCGCCGACCGTTTCGTTCATCGCGTTCCCCTGGTCCACAATCTGGTCGAAGGCGGAACCTCTCCGACCGAGGACGGCGTGGCGCTGGAAGCGCTCGGCTTCGCCGTCGCCCTTCATCCATTGATGCTGATGCACGGTCTGGTCGCCCGGGCACCCCGCTGGCTGGAGACCCTGAGGGAGACGCGCACGACAGCCGGTCTGGCGTCGGAGCTGGTCACGCTTCAGGACATGAACCGCCTGCTCGGCGCTGCGGACATCATGGACGGCGCAGCGCGGTTCGAGCCGTCCTGAAAGTCAGGCCGCCGCCTCGCTCTGCCGCGCCAGGATCTGACGTGCCGCAGCACGACCAGCAATCTTGCCCAGCGTCGTCGCCGTGAGCAGTCCATTTCCCGCAATATAGCCGCTAGCCCCGGCACCCGATATGCCTCGTGCCGCTCCGCCACCCGCGAACAGATTGGGAAAAGGCCGACCGTCGACACGGAGCACCCTTGCCTCGCCATCGATTTCTAGCCCGCCCTGAGTATGGAACAGCGCGCCGTTCACCCGTGCAGCATAGTAGGGCGGAGTCAAAGACTTCTGCCCGGCCGGGAAACGACGGCCGAACGCATCGGGCTCACCACCCAGACGCGCCAAGGCGATCGAATCGAAGGTCTTCGTCAGAACTTCCAGCGGCGTTCGGGTCACCTCCGCCAGGGCCATCAGATCCTCGGCGCGAACCACGGCCCCCGCCACGACTGCCTGCTGGAAGTCATCAAACTGCATCATCATGTCATACAGGCGCTGATCCAGAATGCTCCAGGCGATGTTTCCGGGCTGGGCGACAATCTTCATCGCCTGTTCCGAATACCCCCTGGACTCGTCGGCGAACCGGCGTCCGTCACGGTTGATCTGGAAGCCACCCTCCATGATCAGCGGCCACAGGATGGGGATGCCGTGGCCTGCGGCGAGACCGCCGTGGCCCTGATAGGCGTCAAGATCGCCGAGCCTGGCTCCCAGGCCCTCTCCCCAGCGCACCGCATCACCCTTGGCCCCCGGATGGCCGTGGAACACGGCCTCCTCGATCCCGGGAATGAAGCGCGCCAAGAGGTCGGGTGCCGCAGCATAGCCGCAACTGGCCAGGATCAGGGCGTCGCAACCGACCGAGAGTTCCTCGCCATCCGGCCGCACCGAAACCACGCCGATGATCTGCCGCTGGCCATCGCAGACAAGAGTGGTCACCCGCGCGCTGGTTACGATATCGACGCCTTCTGCCACTACGGCCTGCTCCAGCGCCGCCATTAGTTCCGTCCCCGTGCGATTGGGCGAGCCGTACATTCGCCGCACGCTATGCCCCGGATAGGTAAAGCCCGAGACAAGGGTCAGAGGCACGCCGTGTCGGCCCTTTAGCCATGCAATCGTCTCGGCGGAATTCTCAGTCACCGCCCTGACGACGACGGGATCTGCGCCGCCGCCAGACTTGGCCTGGATGTCGCGCGCGAACTGTGCGGCGTCGTCGCTGATGCCTTCGGCGGCCTGTTCGGGCGTGCCGGCTGCGGGGATCAGGCCTGTGGACATGGAGGTGGTTCCTGCTGCCGTCGCCTCACGCTCCAGTACCAGAACCTCCAGCCCGCTCTCGCGCGCCGCCAGCGCCGCCGTCAGGCCGCATCCGCCGGCACCGACCACGATGACCGGATAGTGGATGTCGAAAATCCTCGCCGGATCGACGATCACGCGGGGCGGAGACGGGAGTGGGGTCATCGCAGACAGTCCTGACGCGCCTTGGAAAGCACTGTCGCCACACCTATCACCGGGTGCCCCTCCCGAGATGCGGAAGCTCGCGAGTGTCCGCACCGCGAGGAAGCGACGCCATCAAGTCCAGGCCGTCGCCAGTTCGGCCAGGATGTCGTCGGCGTGTTCGCCCGAGACCGGTGCCCGCGCAGCCGCGTTGAAGCGTCGCCCGTCCATCTCCAGAGGCAGGGTCGGCAGCCAGGTCGTCTGACCATCGGGCATCGTCACCTCGACCAGCCCGCCCGCTCGCAGATGGGGATCGTCGAACAGGTCTTCCGGCCGACAGATCGGCGCGAACGGCAGGCCTGTGCCGTCGAGCCGCGCGATCAGTTCGTCCCGCGTGAACCGGGCCAAAGCCTCGCGCACGACCGGCAGGATCTGGTCCCGCGCCGCGACCCGGGCCGTGTTGGTGCGATAGGCTTCGGCGGCGCCGAGCTCCGTCAATCCGAACAGGTCGCAGAACGTGACCCAGAGCTTGTCCGTGACAACCCCGACGAACACGCCCTGATCGTCGGCCGTCTGAAACACATCGTAGATCGACCAGGCCGAGATGCGCGCCGGCATGGGCATGGCCGCCTTACCCGTCACGGCCTTCTGGGCCATGTGCTGACCGACGAGAAACGCGGTCGTCTCATAAAGGGAACTCCGGACCAGTTGCCCCCTGCCCGTCCGCCGCCGCTCCTCCAGCGCGGCCAGAATACCGATCGCGCCGAACATCCCGCCGGTCACGTCGATGACCGACGCTCCGGCACGTAATGGCCGCCCAACCGGCCCGGTCATATAGGCCAGGCCGCCCATCATCTGGGCCACCTCATCAAGGGCCGTCCGATGATCGTAGGGCCCGGGCAGGAACCCCTTTTCGGAGCAGTAGATGAGCCCCGGATTGAGCGCCGACAGCGCCTCGTAGGAAAGGCCCAACCGGTCCAGCGCACCCGGCCGGAAATTCTCGATGACCACGTCCGCGCCGGCGCACAGCTGCCGCGCCGTTTCCAGCCCCTGGGGCGACTTCATGTCCAGACGGATGCTGCGCTTGTTGCGGTTGTACATGACGAAATAGCCGGCACCCGAGCCCGGCAGGTCGCGCGTCGCGTCGCCACCGGCCGGCTCGACCTTGATCACGTCGGCACCGAGATCGGCCAGCACCAGCCCGGCGGCGGGGCCCATGACCATATGGGTGAACTCGATCACCTTCAGACCGCTCAGAGGCCCCCGGGCGACGACGGGATCAGCGGGAGCGGATTCTGACATGGCGATGATCCAGAGCGGCGAAGACTATGGACCGAAGCCAGTATCGCATCTAATGACCTAATAATAGATCATTTAACGGGAGGCCCGGATGGGTGCCGCCATTCTCGTCAGCGAAGTCGGCCCGCGCGATGGGCTGCAGAGCATAGCGTCCATTCTCTCGACCGAGGACAAGAAACGGTGGATCACCGCCCAGGCCGAGGCTGGCTTTCGCGAGATCGAGGTGGGGTCCTTCGTCCCCGCCAGCCTGCTGCCGCAGCTCGCGGACACCGCAGAGATCGTCGCCTACGCCCGGACGATCCCGGGCCTGACCGTGGCCGTCCTCGTGCCCAATCTGCGCGGAGCCGAGGCGGCCCTCGCGGCGGGCGCGCACAAGATTTCGCTGCCGGTGTCGTGCAGCGAGACCCACAGCCTCAAGAACGTCCGCCGCACCCACGACCAGATGATCGAGGCGGCGCGGGAGATCGCCGCTCTGATCAAGGCCCAGCCCGAAGGTCGGCGGCCCCATTTCGAAGGTGCCCTGTCCACGGCGTTCGGCTGCACGATCGAAGGCGAGGTCCCGGAGGCCAAGGTCGTAGACCTGGCCGAGCGGCTGATGGCGGCGGGCTGCGACGAAGTCGGCCTGTCGGACACCAGCGGCTATGCCGATCCGTCGGCGGTCAAGCGGCTGATCCGGGCCGTGCGCGGCGCGGTCGGCGACGCCGCGCTGACGGGTCTTCATCTGCACAATACGCGCGGCCTCGGACTGGCCAATGCGCTGGCCGGACTGGAGCTGGGCATCACCACCCTGGACAGTTCGCTGGGCGGCGTCGGCGGTTGCCCGTTTGCGCCCGGCGCCAGCGGCAATATCGTCACCGAGGACCTGGCCTTCATGCTGGAGGCGATGGGCTATGACACCGGCGTCGATCTGGACCGTCTGATCGCCCTGAGGCGCGAGGTCGCCGCCATGCTGCCGAACGAGGAATTCTACGGCTTCCTGTCGGAATGCGGCCCGCCGAGAGGCTGGCGCGGACACTGACGACCGCGTCTACAGATAGACCCATGGGCGCAGGTCGCGATCCTGCGCGATGAACCCGTCGATGGCATCGCGGTGGAGCAAGGTCAGGTCGATCGCATCATAGCCGTTGATCAGGGCGACGCGGTCTTCCTCGGCCAGGCTGAAGGGGTGACCCCGCCCGTCCGGCCCCGTCACTTCCAGAGCATCCAGATCGACGGTGACCTGCGCTGTCCCGGAACCAGCCTCCACCTGTTCGGCCAGGGCTGTGATCACCTCCAATGGCAACACCACCGGCGCCAGACCATTGCGGACGCAGTTGTTGTAGAAGATCGGGTTGAAGCTCGGCGCGATCACGGATCGAAAGCCGTATTCGTGCAGGGCCCAGACCGCATGCTCCCGGCTCGACCCACAGCCGATATTCTCGCCCCCCAGCAGGATGGCGGCGTCGCAGTAACCGGGCTGGTTCAGCACGAATTCGGGGCGCGGCTCCCGGCCGCCGATCTCGGTATAGCGCCAGCCCGCGAACAGGCCGTCCTTGAGGCCGGTCTTGGAGACCGATTTCATCTCCCGCGACGGGATGATGATATCGGTGTCGATATTCGCCCGCACGAGAGGAAGGGCTACGGCGGTCAGTCGAACAAAAGGGTCCATCGTCGTCTTCAGCGAAACAGTTTGCGGGGATCGGCCAGACACCCGGCGATGGCCGATGCGGCCACGACTTCAGGACTGGCGATATGGGTGCGCGTCTCGGGGCCCTGTCGGCTTTCGAAATTGCGGTTGGTCGAGGACACCACGCGCTCGCGAGGGCCAAAACTCTCGCCGCCGGCGAAGAAGCACATCGAACAGCCGGGTTCACGCCACTCGAAGCCTGCGGCCAGGAATATCCGGTCCAGCCCCTCCGCCTCGGCCTGCGCCTTGACCTGGCCGGAGCCGGGCACGCAGATGGCGCGAACGCCGTCCGCCACCCGACGACCGTCAAGAATGGCGGCGGCGCGGCGCAGGTCGCTGATGCGGCTGTTGGTGCAGGACCCGATGAAGGCGGCACCGATCGCCAGTCCTTCGACCGGCTCACCCGGGCGCACGTCCATATAGGCCAGGGCGCGGTCATGGATTTCCGCCGCGGCGCCGACCGGTCGCTCGGGGACGCAACCGTCGATGCCGCAGGCCTGCTGCGGGCTGCTGCCCCAGGTGATCATCGGCGCGACTTCGGCGGCGTCCAGAACGATCTCGCGGTCAAAGGCCGCGCCGTCGTCGCTGCGCAACGTCCGCCAGAAGGACACGGCGCGTTCCCACCGGGCGCCCCTGGGCGCGAACGGCCGCCCTTCGAGCCAGGCGAAGGTCTTTTCATCCGGCGCGATGACGGCGGTGAAGGCGCCGAACTCGGCCGCCATGTTGCAAAGCGTCAGCCGCGCCTCGATCTCAAGCCGTTCGATGGCAGGGCCGGCGAACTCCACCACATGCCCCTGGCCACCGCGCGAGCCGTGTCGAGCCAGCAGGGTCAGGGCCAGATCCTTGGCCGTGGCCCCGTCCTCGAGCGCGCCCTCGACCCACACTCGCATCGAGCGGGGACGGGTAAGACGCAGCGCCCGCGTCGCCAGCGCGTGCTCGGCCTCTGTCGATCCGATGCCCCAGGCCAGGGCTCCCATCGCCCCCTGGGTGCAGGTGTGACTATCGGGACAGACCACCGTCAGTCCGGGAAGCACGATACCCTGTTCGGGCGACACGACGTGGATGATGCCCTGGCGCGGATCGCCGATGTCGAAGACGGTGATGCCCTCGGCTCGCGCGGCCTCGCGGGTCTGAACGATGAAGGCCGTCCCGCCCGGCATACGCGTCTCGTCGCCCCGGCCCGGAAAGGTGTCGACGATATGATCCATGGTGCAGAACACCCGCCTCGGCTCGGCGACCCCGCGTCCCGCCGCGCGCAGGCTTTTCAGCGCGATCCCGCCGGTGCGCTCGTGCAGGAAGACCCGGTCGATGGCGATCAGGTCGCCGCCGCCCGCGTTGCTCTGGATCAGATGCTGCGCCCACAGTCTGTCGAACAGGCTCGACGGGGCCTTTGCGGCGGTCGCCAGAGTGGTCATGAGTGGCTACCGCTTTTTCGGCTCACGCACCGACCCGAACGCACGCCCGACGAAAGACCATGCCGTTGACTGAAGACGCCAACCTGTCGTTTCGAGCGGGGCCAGAACTGGACCCAACCCTGCCGACGCCCCTGTACCATCAGGTCTATCTGACGATCCGCGCCCGGATTCGTTCGGGTGAAATCCTGCCCGGCGCGATGCTGCCTGGCGAGTTGCCGCTGGCGAAGATGTTCAACGTCTCGCGCATCACGATCAAGCGCGCGCTCAGCGAGTTGGCGGCGGACGGCCTGCTGGATCGTCAGCGCGGCCGCGGCACCGTGGTCACCTCGGCCAACCCCGCGCCGATCGTGAAGGGTTCGTTCGACACCCTGGTCGAGAGCCTGAAGCTGATGGGGCTCGAGACCGAGATCGAGATCATCGAGGTCGCGGAGATCGCCGCCGACGCGATCACCGCCCGTCTGCTGGAACTCGCCCC
>Ga0209066_10001368_pt1 | contig 32470 bp, 24 predicted proteins | sample All_14_2_FD_187198 | JGI IMG/M metagenome (GOLD analysis project Ga0209066, IMG submission 187198) | Freshwater microbial communities in response to fracking from Pennsylvania, USA - Allegheny Zone_MetaG_DW_15 (SPAdes) (version 2) ... | reverse complement strand
TCACCTTCAGTTTCCGGTTGATTGCCGGATCAGACAGAATGGGGCTGGTGCGGGCATATGCTGGCGCGTTGGCGACGATGGCCCGCATGTCTTTCAGCGTGCGTTGCATCAAAGGGGCATACGCCGCTCCTAGCCATTTTTGGCGCACGATGTCCGAAATGTAGGTCATCACGGCAGGTGCTCGAGGTCGTACGCACTGATGCAACACGTCGGCAAATGGCCACGGAAACAGGTAATGGATGACGTCGGCTGTCTGCGCCAGCTTCTTGAACTTGGCAAAGGCGTCGAGGCCACCAAGATCGCAGGAAGCCGGCGCAGCCCACGATCGGCTTCGTACCACCTGGGCTTCCGGGCGCTGCAGCGATGCCGGTTCTGGCTTTGGAGACAGCGTGAAAATCGTGTTATCGATGCCGAAGCCTTGGGTTGCCAGGCAGATCTGCCGGATCGCTTCCTGCAGCCCGCCAGGCGGGTCGGGGAAGTACGTGCGATAAACGTGTAGGACGCGCAATTTGGCCTGTGTCATTTTTTATTCGCTTCTCACCGCGCGATAGGCTGCGGCCGTTTGTCGGGCGCACTGCGCCCAACTGAAACGGGCGGCCTGGGCTACGCCCTTACGCTCCGCCTCACTGCGCCAAGCTTCATCCTCTAAGCCACGGCGCAGCAGGTCGGTGAGCGTATCGACGTCTTGCGGGGCGCACGTCATCGCAGCGTCGCCGGCGACTTCAGGCAGGGATGAGCTGTTAGAGCACACTACTGGAACGCCAGAGGCCATGGCCTCCAGTACAGGCAGCCCGAATCCCTCATAAACTGAGGGAAAGGCAAAAAGACGGGCCCCCGCGAACACATGTGGCAGGTCCTGGCTTGAGACATAACCCAGATAACGCACCCAGCCTTCGCCCGCCGCACGTTGAATGCGGGCGTGCAGGTCGGCGCTCTGCCAGCCTTGATAGCCACAGAGCACCAAAGGCAGCGCTTGTCTGAGTGAGGCCGGCAATCTTTGATAGGCGTCGAGGAGTACCCCGAGATTTTTGCGGGGCTCGATGGTGCCGGAGTAAAGGCAATATCCTCCCGGGTCCAAGCCCAAGCGTGGCAGCACTGCAGTGAGTTCGGCCTGGGTGTGGGGTCTGAAGCACGCTGCGCTGGCCAGCGGTATGGCGCGTACGCGTTCGGGTGGCAGGGAAAAAAATGCCGCCACCTCTTGCCGGGTGTATTCAGAATCCGTCAGCACCATTGCTGCCCGACTCACCGATCTGATGATTTCACGCTGCATCATCCGGGCGCGTCCGCCGGGGTGACAGTGTGCCCAGCTGAATACCGACAAATCGTGAATCGTCACCACGCTTTTGCCATCAAAACGGGGCAAGTAAAACTGCGGACCGTGGAAAATGGCGTCTTCGTGTCCGCGCAGCCGGTGCGATTGCCGTTGCGACAGCCATGCACGATGCCCCGATACGACGGCGGGACTGTTCTGCAAGCACTGGCGCAAGCGCATGCTGAGCGACTTGCCTCGCGCCGGATTCGAAGATGCTTCTTCGGAGGGTAGAGAAGCCACGAAACGGTGTCCGGCCATCAACTGCAAGTCGAGCTTGGACACTTCATCCGGCAACCGCCGCGCCAGTTCGTAGGTGTAGCGACCGATTCCTGTCAGCGGAAAGCGTACTGCATCGATCGTCAGGATGACCTTCAAATCACCCCTCCAGCATCCAGCGCAGCGTCTCTTCGAGCGGCGGGGTGTGCCACTCGCCGATCAGACTGCGTAATTTCGACGCATCGCCGCACAGTGTCTTCACTTCACTTGCTCGCACGAAGGCTGGATTCACTCGGACATCAATCGCGCGCCCGCTGATGCCCTCCGCCATGGCAATCACTTCGCGCAAGGAGTGCGCTTGACCCGAACACACATTCACCGTTTCACCTGCTGGCCGCGCTTCGAGTAAGCGTCGATAGGCAGTGGCGACGGCACGAACGTCCGAAAAGTCGCGCCATACATCCAGATTGCCCAGTTCGATCACGTCGACCTTGCGGCGGAAGTGCGCCACGATCTTCGGCAACAGGAAGGATTCCGCCTGGCCCACGCCGGTGTAATTGAACGGTCGGGTAATCACGATTGGCAGTTTGTCCATCCACAGGCGGGCCATGTATTCCATGGTGAGCTTGCTGACCGCATAGTCGTTGGCCGGGTTGGGTGGGCTCGATTCGTTCAGTATGCCTTCGGTCGTGTTGCCATAAATGTTGGCGCTGCTGGCCAGCAGCACGCAGTCGGGTGTTTTTTCGCAGGCGGCCAAGGCTGCCAGCAGATTGCGCGTGCCGATCAGGTTGACTTGGTAAAAGGCTTCCGGCTTACCATGGCCGACGAAGGCGATCGCGGCAAGGTGCACCACGGCGTCGGGCCGGATCTCTTCCACTGTCGCCTCGAGGCCCGCCGCGTTTGCGAGGTCCACATGCCGATAGCGGGCATCGCCCGCCTCGGGGTGCGATCCGAGCCCCCACATCTCCCAGCCGTGCCGTTCAAGTTCGGCGGCGACGTACTGGCCGGTGAAGCCTTTGATCCCGGTAATCAGCGCGCGCTTCATCGTCGGACGTCAGAACGAAAAGCCGCGTTCGTTACGGCGGATATCGGCTTCCACCATCATTTGGCATAGTTGTTCCAGCGTGGTCTGCGGCGCCCAGCCCAGTTCGCGCTTCGCTTTCTCCGGGTCGCCGATCAGCAGGTCGACTTCGGCCGGGCGGTAGAACTTGGGATTGACGCGCACCAGCGTCCGACCCGACAGGCGGTCGATGCCGACTTCCTTGTCCTCGCGACCTTCCCACTGCAAGTCGTAGCCGACCGCCTTGCCGGCCAGGGTGACGAAGTCGCGCACGGTCTCGGTGCGGTTGGTGGCCAGCACGTAGGTATCGGGTTTATCAGCCTGCAGCATGCGCCACATTCCTTCCACATATTCCTTCGCATAGCCCCAATCACGCTTGGCATCCAGATTGCCCAGTTCGAGCACATCCAGCTTGCCCAGCTTGATCTTGGCCATGCTGTCGGTCACCTTGCGGGTCAGGAATTCGCGACCACGCAGCGGAGACTCGTGGTTGAACAAGATGCCGCTGGTGCCGAAGATGCCGTAGCTTTCGCGGTAATTGATCGTCATCCAGTGCGCGTACAGCTTGGCGACACCATACGGGCTGCGCGGGTAGAAGGGCGTGTCCTCGGTCTGCGGAATACGCTGCACCTTGCCGAACATCTCCGATGTGGACGCCTGATAGAAGCGCACCTTGGGGTTCACGATGCGGATGGCTTCGAGCAGGTTGACCGCACCCAGGCCGGTGATCTCGCCGGTGGTCAGCGGCTGGTCGAACGAGACGCCCACGAAGCTTTGTGCCGCCAGGTTGTAGACCTCGGTTGCACCCGTTGTCTGAAGCAAGCGGATGCTCGATGAAAGATCGGTCAGGTCATATTCGACCAGCTTCAGGTTCGGGTGGCTGGCAATGCCCAGTTCTTCGATGCGCCAGAAGTTGACCGAACTGGTGCGGCGATAGGTGCCAAACACCGTGTAGCCCTTGTCCAGCAGCAGCTCGGCCAGATATGCACCATCTTGTCCGGTAATGCCGGTGACGATTGCAGACGTGCTCACAAAAACCTCGTTTCGGGTCGTGCCCGTTCAATTGCAATGAATTTGTATTGAATTATCGCATCTTGGCGGGTGGATTTGATGGGTATGCTGCAGTGCAGGATGTGCCCAAGCGGGTTGCAAGCCTTGTGCCGTGTGGGTTTTGCCAAGGTGTAAATCTCTTTTAAAAATTCATATAGGACATGTTGTACAATCGCGCCTCACATGCCCACCTTGCTCCGCCTCCGGCTCGACGCCGCTCCCGAACAGAAAGCTCGCCTGCTCGCCCTGCAGGCGGCTTTTGCGCGGCTGTGCAACGCACTGGCACCGGTGGTGCGGGATACCCGCTGCTGGAACCGGGTTGCGCTGCACCACATGACCTATAAAGGCTTGCGCGAGCAGTTCCCCGAGATTGGCTCGCAGATGGTGTGCAACGCCATCTACTCGGTGTGCCGTGCCAGCCGGCTGGTGTACCAGCATCCCAAGAGCCCGTTCAACGTGGCGCAACTGGGCGATCGCCCGCTGCCGCTGCTGCGCTTTGCCGACAACTGTCCGGTGTATTTCGACCGCCACACGCTCAGCCTCAAGGCGGGGCAGCTGTCGATGTACACCCTGGACGGGCGCATGCGCTTCCAGCTCGCGCTGCGGCCGGAAGACGAAAAAGCCTTTCACGCGCAAAAGCTGCGCGAAATCGTGCTGTCGCAGCAGGCCGACGGCCCCTTCGAGCTGTCGTTCTGGTTAGCCGAAGCCGAGCCCGAGTCAGACCCGGCGCCCAGCATGACCAACGAGATCCCCGAATACCTCATGGTTGAAGAAACTGCATGAACCCGAACAAGAAACCGCCCGAACTACACGAGGCCGTGCTGGCCTTCAAGCCGCACTACTGGCGCGCCTTCCGCTTTGCGCTCATCGGTGCCTTGCTGGTGCTGGCGCCCACGGCCTACATGTTCGAGGTCTATGACCGTGTGGTGAACAGCCGCAGCCACATCACCCTGGCCATGCTGACCTTGATCGTCGTGCTGGCCTACATCGTCATGGAGGTGCTCGACTGGGCGCGTTCTGAAACCATGCGCGAAGCCGGTCAGTTGCTTGATCGTCGCATGGCGCCGCGCATCTTCCAGGCCATGTACGACTCCAATCTGCGCCGCCTGGGGCCGCCGTCGGTGCAGCCGATGAACGACTTCCGTACCGTGCGCGACTTCCTGCATCACCCGGTGTTGGGCGCAGTGATGGAATCACCCGTGTCCCTGGTGTTCATGGCCATCCTGTTCATGGCCAGCCCGTGGCTGGGCTGGGCGGCGATTGCTGGCGCGGTGGTTCAGGTCACCCTGGCCTGGCTCAACGAGCGCAGCACCAATCCACCGCTGACCGAAGCCAACCGCTCGGCCATTGCCGCCCAGCAGTACGCGGACGGTTCGCTGCGTAACGCCGAGGTCATCGAGGCGATGGGCATGCTGCACCACATCCACCGTCGCTGGATGGAAAAGCAGCACGAATTCCTCAGCTTGCAGGCCCAGGCGTCGGATAAGGCGGGGGCCTTCCAGGCCGGCAGCAAGTTCGTGCAGACCACGATGGGCTCGCTGCTGCTGGGCCTGGGGGGCTGGTTGATTCTGGAAAACGCACTGGCCGGCGGCCCGGGGATGATGATCGTCGCCTCGGTACTGGGCGGGCGCATGCTGGCGCCGCTGGTGCAGATGGTCAGCCAATGGCGCGCAGTGGTTAACGTGCGTGACGCCTGGCGTCGCCTCGACAATCTGTTAGGACAAATCCCCGAGCGTCAGCCGGCCATGCCGCTGCCGGCGCCGCGCGGCATCCTCACCGTCGAGAACATCATCGCCGGCGCGCCGGGCAACAACACCCCCATCCTGCGCGGCGTGGCCTTCGGTTTGCAGCCTGGAGAAGTTCTGGCGGTGGTGGGGCCATCGGCTTCCGGCAAAACCACCCTGGCCCGGCTGCTGGTCGGGCTGTGGCCCACCGTCAGCGGCAAGGTGCGCCTGGATGGCGCCGATGTCTTCGCCTGGGACAAGCTCGAGTTGGGCCCCCATATCGGCTACTTGCCGCAGGGTGTGGAACTGCTGGAAGGCACGCTGGCCGAGAACATCGCCCGTTTTGGCGAGGTGGACATGGATAAGGTGCAGGCCGCCGCCCGTTTGGTGGGATTGCACGAGTTCATTCTGTCGCTGCCGCAGGGCTACGACAGCCCGGTAGGGCGCGACGGCGCCATCCTGTCCGGCGGCCAGCGCCAGCGCGTCGCCCTGGCCCGCGCGCTGTATGACGACCCGGTGTTCGTGGTGCTGGACGAACCCAACTCCAGCCTGGACGACGCCGGCGACGCAGCACTGGCGCAGGCCATCGCGCAGTTGAAGGCACGCGGCACCACCTTCGTCGTCATGACCCACCGCACCAGCGTGCTGGCCGTGGCCGACAAGATGCTGGTGCTGCGCGACGGCGCCCAGCAAGCCTTCGGCCCACGTGACCAGGTGCTGGCCGCGCTGAACCAGGCCGCGCAGCAAGCGGCACAACAGGCCACCCAGGCGGCCCAAGGCGTGCGCCCGGCGCCAGCCGTGGCTGCAGCCCGCTGAACGCCGCTTCACGAATGATCTGATCGGAACAACCATGGCATCCACCGGTTTCTTCGCGCGCAGCGAGCTTGCCGCCACCTTGTACGCCTTCCGGCGTGAATTCCTCATCGTGGGCATTTTCAGCATGGTGGCCAACGTGCTGATGCTGGCGCCCACGCTCTACATGCTGCAGGTGTACGACCGCGTGCTGGTCAGCCGCAGCCAGCTGACCTTGCTGGTCGTCTCGCTGATCACGCTGTTCTTCTTCGCCGTGATGGCGTTTGCCGAATGGTCGCGCTCGCGCCTGCTGGTACGTGCCGGCGTGCGACTCGATGCAGTGCTCAGCACACGCGTGTTCAACGCCAGCTTCGAGGCCAACCTCAGCCAGTCGGGCGCCCCGGCTCAGCGCGCCTTCAACGATCTGACCGAGGTCCGGCAGTTCCTCACCGGCAACGGCATCTTTGCCTTCTTCGACGCACCTTGGGCGCCGATCTACATTGGCGTGCTGTTCTTCCTGCATCCTTTCCTGGGCTGGGTGTCGATTGGCTTTGCACTGGTGCAGGCGGCGCTGGCCTGGTTCGGCCATCGGCGCACCATCGCCCCGGCGGAGGAGGCTTCCAAGGCGGCGCTCGACGTCAATCTGTACCTGCAGGGCAAGCTGCGCAACGCCGAGATCGTCGAGTCCATGGGCATGCTGGCCGGCCTGCGCCAGCGCTGGGCCCTGCGCCACGCCACCTACATGGAGCGCCAGGGCGCCACGCAGGCGCTCACGCACCGCATCACCGCCATCAGCAAATGGGTGCGCTATTGCCAGCAGTCTTTCGCGCTGGGCGCTGGCGCCTTGCTCGTCATCGACGGCCAGCTGACCGCCGGCGGCATGATCGCCGCCAATGTGCTGATGACGCGCGCGCTGGCCCCGATCGACCAGATGGTCAACACCTGGCGCAGCTTCATCGGCGCACGTAGCGCCTTTCTGCGCCTGGAAACCCTGCTGCAGGCCCATCCCGAGCGCGACCCCGCGCTCAGCCGCGTACCGCCAACCGGCGCCATCGTGCTGCGCGACGTGGTTGCCAGCGCACCCGGCCGTGCAGAGCCGATTCTGAAGAGTGTCAGCCTCGAGGCCACGCCGGGCACCGTCACCGTCGTGCTGGGTCCCTCGGGCTCGGGCAAATCGACGTTGGCACGCGTGCTGATGGGCATCTGGCCAGACGCTGACGGTGAAGTGTTGCTTGACGGCCAGCCGCTGGCGGGCTGGAGCCGGGCAGAGCTGGGGCCGCACCTGGGCTATCTGCCGCAGGACATCGAACTGTTCGATGGCACCATCGCCGAGAACATCGCCCGCTTTGCCGAAATCGACTCGAACAAGGTGATCGCGGCGGCACGCAGTGCCGGCCTGCACGACATGATCCTGCGCTTCCCCAAGGGCTACGACACGCCGATGGGCGAGGCCGGCAATCTGCTGTCCGGTGGCCAGCGTCAGCGCGTTGGCCTGGCGCGCGCCATTTATGGCGACCCGGCGCTGATCGTGCTGGACGAACCCAACGCCAACCTGGACGACGTCGGCGAGGCCGCGCTGATGCAGGCGGTGCGCGAACTGAAGGCCAAGGGCCGTACGGTGTTCCTGATCACCCACCGCCCGGGCGCGGTCGCCGTCGCCGACCAGTTGTTGGTACTGCGCGATGGCCGTGTGCAAGTGCAAGGGCCGCGTGATGCGGTGTTGGCCCAGTTGCAGGCCGCACGGCAAACGATGGCGGCGCCACCATCGCCCCCGCCGGCTGCGCCGCCGGCCCCCATCCCCGCCTGAGGTCGCCGCCTGCGCGACCGACGCTGCTGACCGTTTCCGAACCGATTTCTGCTGGACATACACATGGCGACTCCCGACTTCAACACCTCTCCGACGGCTGCGCCCAAGAACGGCGCCCCGCCTGCCGACACCGGCCGTGCCGCCCGCGTTGGCCTGTGGGCACTGGGCCTGGGCTTTGGCGGCTTTCTGCTGTGGGCGGCGTTCGCGCCGCTGGACGAAGGCGTGCCCGCCCAAGGCACCGTCATGGTCGACACCAAGCGCAAGACCGTGCAGCACCTCAGTGGCGGCATCATCAAGCGCGTACTCGTGCGCGAAGGCGAGATCGTGCAGGAAGGCCAGCCCTTGATCGAGCTCGACGCCGCCACCGCACGCGCCAACTTTGAGTCCGTGCGCCAACGCTACCTGGGCCTGCGTGCCATGCAGGGTCGATTGGTCGCCGAGCAGGCGGACGCCAACGCCGTCACCTTCCATCCTGATCTGGTCGAGGCCGCCTCCGATCCGCTCATCCAGGTGCAGATGGACACCCAGCGTCAGCTCTTCCAATCGCGCCGTGCCGCGTTGCGCGCCGCCCTGCAGGGCATCGAAGAAAGCATCCGTGGCCAGGAGGCACTGCTGCAGACCTACGAAAGCATGCTCGGCCCGCGTCGCAGCCAACTTTCGCTGCTGCAGGAAGAGCTCAAGCACACCCGTGGGCTGGTGGCTGAAGGTTACGCGCCGCGTAACCGCCAGCTCGAACTCGAGCGCCAGGTGGCTGAGGCCAACGCAGCCCTCGCCGAACTGATGGGCAACTCGGTGCGTGCGCAACGTGCCATTGCCGAGCTGCGCCAGCAGGCCGTCTCCCGCCGTCAGGAATACCGCAAGGAAGTCGAGACCGAGCTGGGCAACGTGCTGCGCGAAGTGCAGTCCGACGCCGAAAAGCTGGTGGCCGTGCGGGCGGATCTGGAGCGCACCGAGATTCGCTCGCCGGCCTCGGGTCAGGCGATCGGCCTGGCGATTCAGACCGTCGGCGGCGTGATCCAGGCCGGGCAAAAGCTGATGGACATCGTGCCGGAAGATGAGCCGCTGTTGCTCGAAGCCAAGATCGAGCCGCACCTGATCGACAAGGTCCGCACCGGCTTGAAGACCGACGTGCGCTTCAACGCCTTCTCGCACTCGCCGCAGCTGGTGGTCGAGGGCGAAATCCTGTCGGTGTCGAGCGACCTGCTCACCGAGCAAGTCGGCGGCACGCAGATCTCCTACTACCTCGCACGCGTCAAGGTCACACCGGAAGGCATGAAGGTGCTCGGCAACCGCCGCCTGCAACCGGGCATGCCAGCAGAAGTCATCGTCAAGACCGGCGAGCGTTCGATGCTGACCTACCTGCTCAATCCGCTCACCAAGCGCCTCGCGGCATCGATGAAGGAGGAGTGAGCATGCGTGCGCCCCGCCTCCTGCTTGTCGCCGCCGTAGTGGGCGTACTCGGGTCGAGCAGCGTCCCGGCCTGGAGCCTGGACCTGATGCAGGCCTACCAGGCCGCCCTGGCGCAAGACGCCCGCATCCGCGCCGCGCGCGCCGCGCGCGATTCCGCCATCGAGCGCCTGCCGCAAGCGCGTGCCCAGCTGATGCCGAACATCGCCATCAACCTCGGCCGCAACAAGAACGACATCGATCGCACGCAGGAGAACATCCTCGGTCAGGAAAGCACGTTCAGCGAGGAATACTTCAGCTACAACCAGACGCTGCAATTGCGCCAGCCCTTGTTCCGCATGCCGCTGTTTGCCGGACTGCGCCAGGCCGGCTTTGTGGTGGAGGACGCCGAAGCCACGCTCGAGCGCGAACTGCAGGACGTCGGCGCACGTGTCACCGGTGCCTACATGGAAGCCCTGCTGGCGCAGGATGCGCTGGACTTGGTGCTGAAGCAGAAAGCCGTCACCACCACCCAGCTCGACGCTGCCCGCAAATCGCTTGAAGCCGGCTTCGGCACCCGCACCGACATCGACGAAGCCCAGGCCCGGCTGGACATGAACATCGCCGACGAGCTCAGTGCGCGCCAGCACGTGGAATTCACCCGCCGCCAACTCGAAATCCTCATCAACCAACCGGTCGACAGCCTGACCACGGTCGATGCAAAACGCCTGCCACTGCTGCCGCCCGAACCAGCGGACGTCGGCGAGTGGATCCGCCTGGCCGAAGCCAGCAGTCCCGAAGTACGCGCCCTCCAGGCCCGCCTCGATGCCGCCAAGGCCGAAATCGCCAAGGCCCGTGGCGGTCATTACCCCACTGTTGATGCGGTCGCGCAGATATCCAAGAGCGGCAGCGAAAACGTCACCTCGCCCAGCTCCAGCTACACCAATCACCTTGTCGGCCTGCAGGTCAACATCCCGCTGTTTGCCGGCGGCTATGTCAACAGCACCGTGCGTCAGGCCCTCGCCGAGCAGGTCCGCGCCGAAGAAAACCTCGAAGCCACCCGCCGCGACCTGGCGGTGCGCGTGCATCGCGAACACCGTGGCGTCACCGAAGGCGTGCTGAAGGTGCGCGCGCTGGAGCAGGCCGTGCGTTCGGCACAGCAGTTGGTCACCTCCAGCAAGCGCTCGTTCGAAGCGGGTAGCCGGACGATGGTCGACGTGTTGAACGCCGAGCAGCAGCTGCAGACCACGCTACGTGATCTGGCGGAGGCGCGTTATCTGTACCTGGTGTCGCGGGTGAGGTTGCGGGCGTTGGTGGGGATGGACCGCGAACAGAGTATTGGGGAAGTGAATGGGTGGCTGGAGCAGGGCAGCGGCGGATAGGGCTGTTAGCGTTCTGCAGATTGACACAGATGTAATTGCGATGGAGTGTGCCAATCCAGATGGGGTGCAAGCGTGCCTGCGACCTCCTCTTCAAGAGGCGGGGTCGGTAACCTACTCCATTGATGTCAAAAATAAAGTTCGTTGGGGCCTATGTTTCGAAATACTTCGATGGGCCGACTCACGCCGCGCAAGGTGATCTTTCCCATTGATGCTGTTGCATGGCGCTCCAAAAGAGCTTTTGCCTGGGGACCAATCACGATACTCGAGGGGAGATCACGCGCAGCCTCTTGTAATCGTGATGCGAAATTTATGCAGTCGCCAACTGCGGTGTAAGTGCTTCTAAAATCGGTGCCCAGATCGCCGACCAGCGCCGTACCGCTTTCAATGCCGATGCGAGCGCGTAAAGGGGCTGCGCCCTGTTTGGTTCGTGCGGCATTGAGCAATTCAATCATTGCTTGCATTTTTTCTGCTGCATCAATAGCGCGGTCAGCTTGATCAGGACAGGGGAGGGGGGCTCCCCAGAATGCAACAAGTCCGTCACCCGTGTATTTGTCCAGAGTGCCATCTGTTTCGAGCACTGGGTGGGTCAAACGGTCAAGAAAAACTTTTGTTAAGGTGGCGGCATCGTCGAGCGATAGTGCAGAAGTTGTCGCGGTGTAATTTTCCATGTCGGCTACCAGCACCGTAACGTCCAGCAGTTGAGGCTCTAGGCTGTGGGATGAATTTGATCGCAGGATCTCGTCCAGCACTGATTTCGCTACATAGTGTGAGAAAGTTTCTATCAGCCTTTTTTCTCTTACTTGCAGCCGTCGCCATTCGTGAGGGATGCCAAAAAAAAATAAAACAAGATAACCTGCAATTGGTCCAGTAACAGACCAAGTGGCCTGATTGATAATTCCCCAAACTGAAAAAACAACCCATGCGACTATAAATGATAGAAGAGAAAATGCATTTCCCCATGCAGACCCACGTAAAACGACCAAAAAATATATGCTGAAGCTGGCTAAAACCCATAAAAAAATCAATGTTCGGCCTGACCAGAGAGGCCTGAGCTTCCCCTCTTCTAAGTCCAGCATTGACGAAAGACTCGATGCGTGAACCAACATCCCAGAGCTCAGGGGGGCAAGTGGTGTGCTGACGCGGTCACCCAGGCTCAAAGAGGATGAGCCGACGATGACGTACCTGCCATCGATGAGTTCTTTCGATACTCCGCCCGCCAGAACTTCATGGGCCGGTATCACGGTATATGCAGATAATGACCTCATAAATGGAACGCGCCAAAACCCATGCCGATCAGTGACTAGCTTGGTGGATTGCCCTCCCGAGCATCGTATTAGTGCATAGGAAAGATGAGGGTATTCTTTTTCGTTGAACTGCGTGAAAAGTGGAATTTTGCGAATTTTTCCGTCGTTATCAGGGATGTATCCGATGTTGCCGACACACCGCGCATCGCTCAGTCCAGCATGGTTTGCAATAAAACCTTTTGCTTGCACGGGCGTATGGCCAAACGTTCGAGTCTCACTCCCCGCTGGAACTCCTTGGTTTAATTTATGGACTCTGTCCGCATAGTCGAATACCTGCGAAAATATGATGGGGCCGTGCAAAGCAAGAGCGGATAACCTCGCATCTCCTTCGGCATCAGCTTCTTCCGGAAAAACGATATCAATGCCTATTGCTTTCGCGTTGTAGCGTTCGATTAGGGTTTCGATCAGAGTAGCTATCGTTGTTCTAGACCATGGCCAAGCCCCAGTTGTGGCTATCGAGGCTTCGTTTATGTCGACTATGGAAATTCTATTTTCAGGTGAGTCGTCAGCGAATATACGTAAAACAACGTCGCGTATGGAATTGTCTATTTTTGATGCCAGATCTGGGCGCGCCCACTCAATCCATAATGTCGTTGCAATCGCTATTAAAAAAATAGATGAGCGAAAATACCATGCTGAGTTCCCGTTTAGAGGTGATTTCATTTCAGCCTCAAGCAGATCGAATCGATTTATGTGTCAAAAATTGATCCCGTGAGGTGTTGGGTAAAATAAACGGCAAGCATGCAGCCGACTGCATTTGCAGCCAAATCCAGGAGTGAGAACCCGCTGCCAAATCTTTCATCCCAAATTTCTTTGAGTAGGCCTATCGTCATCACAAAAAAAATGGCCCATGGTTCCTGCCATAAAATTCGCGCAAAGACAGTCATCCAGAAGCTCCAAAGCAAATGGAGTAATTTGTCTTGTCTCCAAGTGTGTTCAATAAGCCTCTTGAGCGAATGTTTTATTGTCAGCATTGATATTTGCAGACTATATCTGCTGAGCGTAGATCTGATAGGTAGTTAATATAATAAAAACCTGTTCTTGTGCATCAGCTTCAAAAATAGTCGTGGTTATGAGTTTTTTGAAAAACGAACCTTTCCAAGTGCCGCGTTACGTAGTAAATCCGGTTTTCTTACAATAAGCCTTCGTCGATCCTTGTGTACAGCGCCTTGTTCAATAAGAATATTGATTGCACGTGAAACCGTTTCTCGGCTTGTATTTGCCATAATTGCGATTTCCTGCTGTTTCGGTATTTTTTCTATCAGCCGAAGACCCCCGGGGGCATCGCACGCCATATGTTCTAACAAGGTAAAAACACGCTGAAAGGCGTTTGGGAGTGATATGACTGCTTGATGAAAAGACGCTTTTCTGAGTCCTGCAGCCAAGCGCTTCAAGACTCTTTCGGCGACCTGCGGGTGCTGGTATATCAAGGCCTGGGCGTGCGGCTTTGATAGCTGCCCCACAACGGAGTTTTCACACGCTACAACTGACGCTGATCGGGGCAGCCCATCGATGATCGATATTTCACCAAAATAATCTCCAGTATCCAGGAGGCTCAGTCCAATTTCCTGTCCATCATCCGTAATGTCGACCGCTTGTAAGCGCCCCGACAGAATGAAGAGAAGATGGTCGCCGGAGCTGCCTTTGTGTACCACATAACTACCTTTACTCACCTTCCGAACTTGAAGCAGGCCTTTGATACTTTCTAGTGTCACAGAGTCCAGGCCGCTGAGAAGCGGAACTTGGCGAAGTTCTAGTACATCGTCGCCCTGTAATCGATGAACGTGAGCGGTTTCGCTTTCTTGGCTTTCTCGTGATCTGGACATTTTTGATGCTCAAATTCGGTACTGCCATCCCAGCTGTATTGATCGGCTTCGATACTCGAAGATGGATATATTCTCTTTATTTTTGATGGATTGAATTTCCGCTATAAGAAAGCTGTTCTTCGTGACCGGAAAACTCGCTGCAGCACTAAAAATTTCGGTTTCTTGGTTGCGTCGCTGGTTAATCAAGCCAGGTGACTGCGCTTTCTCTGATAGCCAGCGTTGTCGCTGCCACGCAATTTCAACTTCTGCTTTGCTGCTCAGTGCGGACTTAATCGAAAAGCCCCCGAACAGCCCGTTTCGATGTCCGCCTGGTCGATTTCTGACCGGATTGTCGTGCATGACCCCGGCATTAATTTGCCAATCAAAAATCTTGCTTCGATTTCGGAAGCCAGTCCATGACTCGAAAATGTGGCCGTCAGCACTATCGAAACGAGGATAGTGCAAGTGTGTGACGCCGCCACCTGCCACCATGCTCCAGTTATTCTGAGCCAAATTAGGTATTAGTGTATTAATCTGCAATTGTGTTTGATAAACATAGGGCTTTCCTGCCAGTGTCGTTACACCGACAGCGGCTGTTCCTTTGACGGGCCAGTCTTCGGTTATCCAGCTTTTCTCTATTCCCGTTATGAATGAATTGGTATCGAGATGGGATAGCGTGTCGTAATCTCTACCACGAAATCTGATGAAACTTTCGTAGTTCGAGTTGGGTGTGTGGCTCCTGCGGTGATCGAGATAAACCCCGGAATAGTGATCCGGAGCCGGCAAAAAATCCGGGAGAACTGTGAGGTCAACTCTGTTTGTTCCGCTACCGATACTGAAGTTCGGATTTCGGACTCCTTGATTGGCGTTGCTCTCATACCCACGGCTCACTTGCAGTCTTATCTGGCTACCTATGGCTATTGTCCTGCACTGAGTTGCACGTTGTAGGGCAATAATTTCAAGGATCGCGTCAGGCGGAGAAAACTTCTTTTCAATTTCTGAAAATAGTTGCTCAGCCACGTCACGATCTCCGAGGCTGCAGTGCAGTATTGCGAGGTCAAGCCAGGCTCCTGGCGAGTCAAGTGTCTTTGTCCGCAGTCTATTCAGTGCCTCGCGCGCGTCCGACTCCCTGCCTTCGGTCAAAGCACGCATTGCGGCCCGGTACGTATCCTCATGGGCAGGAGTGCCTGCGCGTGCGTTCGGTGCCAAACCAGCGACCATTGCCGCCAAGCATAGTGTGGCTGCGCGAATGTTCAGGCGGGGGGAGGGATGGTTGCCGTGAAAACTCATACCAGAGGGCGCCACAAAAGCATGTCGGCAAAGTGTAAAAAATGAGCAGGTTGCGACGGCTTGCAACGATTCATCTTGGCGGCTTGGCTGCATCAAATCTATACTAAGCGACTAACCAATGTGATGACAATCACAGTTTTCTCAAGGCGGCTCGTCTGCCTTCGGCGGTTTTGATCATGAGGGTGATGACATGCGGCTTTGGCTGATGATTGGCGTCCTGCTGCTCTCTCTGCCCGCAACTGCCGCCGAGAGTGCTCGGGTGGTGTTTGCGAGTGGAGATGTCTGGATCAGCGAGTCGCCCGTTGTCGTGGGTGCAGCTGTCGCCGAAGGCGATGTGATCCGAACTGGCGTAAGCGGGCACGTTTATCTCAAGACAATCGACGGTGGTTTTTTCATACTCAGGCCGGGCAGTGTCGGGCGTATTGACGTCTATCAGGTCGATTCTCAAGAGCCGTCGAATACGCGTATTCGAATACAGGTCGATGTCGGTGTAGTAAGGCATATATCTGGTCCGGCTGTCACTCATGCACGGGAAAATTTCAGGCTCAACACCCCGGTCGCTGCGATTGGCGTCAGAGGGACCGATTTCAGTGTGTTTACAACCGACGAAGTTTCGCGCGTCATTGTCCACTCGGGCGGAGTGGTTGTTAGTCCTTTCGCCGGATCGTGCGTTGCCTCTACCTATGGTCCCTGCGAGGGCGAATTCAGTCGCGAGCTGTTTGGTGCCCAAGCGGGCGTGATACTTCAAGTCAGCCGTGATCAAACAGCACCTCAATTTTTGCAGGATGAGAAGCTTTCCCCGGATCTGATGGCGCCCCCCATGCCGGGTGAGCCCAGTAAGATGGAGCCAGATGGAGGGGTGAGTGCGGACAAACAGACCGCCCTTGATTTGTCTCCGGTCAAGACAAGCGTCATCGACAATGTTTCCGCCTCTCCAGGCGGCAGCACGCTGCGCTGGGGGCGCTGGGAAGTTGTCCTTGGTCAGGATAAGACGTTGTCCATGGCCGAAGCATTGCAAACTCATCAGCTCATTGCAACCAACCGCGGCTTTGCCGTATTGCGTGAACGTGAAGGGGTTTGGCGGCGGCCGTCTCAGAACTCGATTTCGTTCGCTCTACAAGATGGCTCCGCAGTGATTCACGATGAAAGAACGGGTGCTGGCGCACTGGCCAGCGTGCAAGAGGGGTCTTTGGCAGTTAATTTCGCTAACTTGACGTTTTCTACCAGCATGAAGCTGGTTTCTGGTCAAGACTCTTTTGCCTTGCGGGCGTCCGGTGTCGTGACAAACGAAGGTCGTTTTTATAGCTCAATTCCGATGCTTTCGCCGTCAAACATGTCAGTGCGAGGTGCCCTCGGTAACGATAATTCCGATGTTGCTTATTTGTTTCAATCTCGACTGGATGCTGCTCGGGTCGCTAGCGGGATCACCTACTGGACACGGTGATTCTTTATTTGATAATCATAATTTCCGTTTCCCCTGTATGTAAGAGGCCTTTATATCGATGACTGCAAGCTTCCTGAGCAGTGTTTATCAGTTTCGCGGCCTTATTCACTCTATCGTTGTTCGCGATCTTCGTAGTCGCTATATTGGTTCGGTGTTGGGTATTGCTTGGCTCATTTTGCCCCCCATTTTTATGGTGTTTATTTATACAGTAGTTTTTTCCACCATCATGCGAGCCAGGTTGCCAGGCGTTGAAAGTCAATACGCATATAGCGTTTACCTCTGTGCTGGCATTATTGTCTGGACTTTCATGCTTGAACTCGTTCAGCGTGGAAAAGGCGTATTTCTTGAAAATGCCAACCTGATTAAAAAGACGAGCTTTCCGCGATTGGTGCTATTTATTCCGGTTGTGGTTGTTGCGCTTTTCAATGCTTTGATATTGCTCGCCTTGGTTATGATTTTTATGCTTTTCGCAGGCTTTGGGCTGTCGACTGCGGTAGCTTCATTTTTTGCTGCGCTTGCAGCAGCTTTGTATTTGGGCTTGGTGGTTGGCGTTCTTGCATCGATCCTGAATGTATTTTTTAGGGATACAGGGCAGATTGTTGATGTTCTCTCGCAAGGGCTTTTTTGGGCAACGCCTATTGTGTACCCGGTCGGTATCCTGCCCGAGCGTGTTCAGGTAATTATGCATTTTAACCCTGTTTTTTCGGTTGTACGCGTTGCGCAAGACGCATTGCTTGGGATGCCAATCAATTTCGGCATCCTCATGCCTGCTCTGGTTTTTGCAACGGTCATCCTGATTGCTGCTCTTTTCCTTTATAAGCGCAGTTACGCTGATCTGCTCGATCAGATTTAACTCTATGACGATTGAAGTTTGCGGAGTGGGCAAGGCTTACCCGAAGTTCAAGGGGCGTATCAATGCCATGGCGACTTGGCTTGGACTGGTGCCGCGCATTCAAAACTGGATCGTTCGTGACGTCAGTTTTCGTGTTGAACAAGGAGAGGCTGTTGGGTTGATAGGTGTCAATGGTGCAGGAAAAAGTACCCTCCTTAAGCTTATTACCGGAACGGCTATGCCGACCGAAGGGACGATTTCGGTAGGCGGAAAAATATCGGCGCTGCTCGAGCTTGGCACTGGGTTTCATCCCGAGTTCACAGGTCGGCAGAATGTCGTCCTCGCCGGTCGAATGCAGGGCTTGTCGCAGCAACAGGTTTCTGCCCTTATTCCTGTGATTCAGGATTTTGCTGAAATCGGCGCCTACTTCGATCAGCCGGTTCGGACCTATTCCTCGGGAATGTTCGTTCGGCTTGCCTTTAGTGTCGCGACCGCGGTGCGTCCGGAAGTGCTGATCGTTGACGAAGCGCTCGCGGTCGGGGATGTGTATTTCCAGCACAAATCCTTTGCCCGAATTCGTAGTTTTCGTGAGCAAGGAACGACACTCTTATTTGTCTCACACGATCCCGGCGCTATCAAAAGCCTGTGCAACCGGGCCTTGCTGCTCGGAAGTGGGACGCTTTTGCTCGACGGTGACCCCGAAACCGTGCTTGACCGCTATAACGCCATCATCGCCCAGAAGGAAAATGCCGCCGGTCTTCACATAACAGATGGTCGCGAGGGTCGTTCGGGCACCGGTCAAGCCGAGATATTACGCGCAAGTGCGCGCTCCGGAGGCCGACCAGTCAGCATTGTTGAAGTCGGGGACGACATTGAGTTCGAAGTCACGCTTATCGTGCATGAGTTAATTGAAGATCTTTGTCTGGGGTTCATGATCAAGGATCGTACTGGCTACGAAGTGTTCGGCAGCAACAGCTGGCTTCGGGGCGAATTGATTAATCTTGGAAAGCAGCCGGGCGTTCCGCTCAAAGTGCGGCTACGGATTCCTGCGCTCAATGTCGGTCCGGGTAGTTATAGCCTTGCCCTTGCGCTGCACGCAGGAATGAGCCATTTGCAGGGTAACTATGACTGGTGGGACAAGGCGATCGTCTTTCAAGTCGTCAGCAGTCATCGCAGAAAACACTTTCTGGGGGTTTGTGCACTCGATGCCGAATTCGATCCCCTGGTGTCTCATGCGGCCGATACCTCACCGTCCATGCAGTAACAGCCCGTGAAGTCTATGGAAATTGATCCGAAGCACCTCGAGGCAGCCATCGCTGCAGAAATTGTCCGTCGCGACTGGATTCAGGAGCACGGCGAACCTGGAATGGATGCCGCAGCGGAGCGGACCGGCACCCGCTTTTCCGATGTCGTTCGTGCTTTCGAGCCTGTAGATCTCGAAGGGTTTTTGCCTCAGCCTGCAGTCGCAGCCACTCCGCTCGCTTCTCCGTCGCCTTCGGACACCCGCGCAGCCAAGCTTTATCTCAAGCTTCGCCGGACCCGTTTGGGACGCGTGCTCGATCATCCCCGGGTCGTCGGATTGCTCCAGCGTGCCCGGCAACGCCCTGGCGGGGCGACCCTGCGCAATGTCTTCTGGTTGTTGGCGCGTGGCGTGTTGCTGCGTGTGCCTGTTGTGGCGCCGCTCTTTACCTATATTGCTCAGTCTCGTCACCTGCCTGCACGTGTTGCAATGCTCGAGACGCAGTTGAAGGAAACGACCACTGCACTGCGCAACGTTGGTCTGATCATTCAGGATCAAGTCAATCAATCCTTATACACTCATGCGCTTGCCACCCAATCCAACGACACGTACCTCATGCGTCGTGCTTGGCAACTCGAGCAGCAGCTTCGGGAATTGACCTCGTCACGGCCCAGCAGCACAGAGGTTGCGCCATCCCAGCCGCAATCGGCCTCCCGCGTTCCCGCGCTCGACGGTTTGCCCCCCGATCTCTACGGTGCCTTCGAAGAACGTTTTCGGGGTGAGCGGTCGCTTATCCGGGAACGACTCCGTGCCAATCTGCCACGCTTCGTGCCGCTGTTCGGCCCCCAGGCTAAGCCGGTGCTCGACCTCGGCTGTGGTCGTGGTGAGTGGTTGCAACTGCTTGCTGAGCACGACGTTCCTGCAGAGGGCGTGGACAGCAGCCCCTGGATGGTGCGTAACTGCACCGACGCGGGTCTCAATGCCCGGCAAGGCGACGCAATCGAATACCTCGCCTCACTACCCGACAATGCATTGGCGGGCCTGACGGGCTTTCACATCATCGAACACCTCCCCATCGGCGTTCTGCTCAGGCTCATCCAGCAAGCCCGCCGCGTCGTACAGCCGGGTGGCGTGGTGCTGTTCGAAACTCCGAACCCCGAAAACCTCATTGTCGGCGCCTGCAATTTTTATCTCGACCCCACCCACCGCAACCCGCTGCCGCCGGCGCTGATCGCCTTTCTGCTCGAAGAAAACGGCTTCGAGCGTGTGGAAATCGAGCGTCGCCACCCCGCGGACCCCGCTCGACTCGCCGCCGGCGACCTCGCCCAGCCACTGGCGTCCCTGTTGTTTGGGCCTCAGGACTACGCCGCAATCGGTTACGTTCCGCCCAAGGGGCCAGAATGCACCTGATCATTTGCAACGAGCGCCTGCTGTTTCGGTTCGGTGTCGATCGTGTTCTGTTGTTGCTGGCCGCCCGTCTAAAGCAAGCCGGCTGGAAGATCACTTTTATTGCTCAACGCGCCGATCTCGCGGTGCTCCGCGACATTACCCCGCACTGCATTACCCCTGCGGCTTATGACGGTTCCTACATCGAGCTCGATGACGCCACTCGCGTCTGGCTCGAGTCCGCCCGCGGCCTGATCCTCGGGGCGGTAGGCGACACCGCCGGCACCGTCGCCCTCGTCGGCGGTTGGCCTTACTATGGCGCCATTTCCGTGTTTCGCCGCTGGGGGATTCCCGTCGTTGCGCTCGACTGTGGCGCCGTCCCCACTGGCGGCATGCAGGGTGGGGCACTGGCGGTGCAAGAGCGGCTACGCGCCCGCCGCCGTGAGTTCATGCCCGAAGCCAACGTCATCACCCCGATCAGCCACTTCATCGAGCGCAGTCAAAGCCGCCGCGACGCTGGCCCCGACGTTTCCATCACCACCATCCACCTCGGCAGCGACCACTTGGGGCAGCAAACCACCAGCCAAGCTTGGGCTGGCGCCGACAACAACGCTGGCTGGCCCGCCAGTAGTGGCCCCCGCATCCTCAACCTGGGCCGATGGGAGGCTGACAACTATAAAAACAGCGAAGCCCTGTACCCCATTGCACGCGCCATCATCGCCACCCATCCCAGCGCACTGTTCGGAGTGCTGGCTGACAAGGCCGAGCTCGATCCGCCACAAGACCTCGCCCACTGCATCGGTCCTCTTGGTAAACCCAGCGATCAGCAGCTTGTAAGCCTCATGCAGCAGGCCGACCTCGGCCTGAGCGTTTCGCGCTGGGAGGGCTTCAACCTGCCGCTGGCCGAAATGCAGCAACTTGCACGGCCCGTGCTGGTTTTTGACGTGGGCGCCCACCCCGAAGTCGCCGCGCACCCTTGGCAGCTTTGCCAAACCGACACCGAGATGGCCGACAAAGCGCGACGCATCCTGACAGGGGCGTGGCTCGACCCGGCCGAATGGCAACAAGCCATTACCCGTTTTCGCACTCGCTTTACGTGGGATCACACGCTCGAGGCCTATCAGACCGTACTCGCCCAGGCCCTACCGGTGCGCGACCCAAGCTGGCCGCAACTCGTCGTCGATGCCAGTGCCTGCCTGCGCGACCCAGCCAACACGGGTGTGGCACGCGTCGTTCGCAGCTTGTCGCGTAAATTGCAAGACTTCGGACGGCCCTTGTTCGTTGCCTGGGACGAGTCTCTGCAGACTTACGTCCTGCCCACCGAGGCCGAATATCAAAACCTTGCCGCCTACGGTGGTCCCGACCCCAACCCCAGCCATTACGCTTTGCCGCGCTCGCACACATTCCGCAGGTCGCGGCTGGGTGGCGTGGTCGGCAACCGTCTGCGCGGTGGCTGGCTGCTGCAGGGCGAGATCGTTTTCGAGCGCCAGGGCCCACAGCGTCGCAGCCAGGCGCGCGCCCTGGGTCTGTCTGTTGCGGCCATTTTTTACGACGCCATTCCCGTCACCCATCCACAATGGGTGTCCGATATCGCCATCCGCGAAAACCACGCGGCCTACATGCGCGGCTTGGCCGAATGTGACCGGGTGCTGCCGATCTCGCCCGACGCCGAGCATCAGCTCCGCACTTTCTGGCACGACCAAGGTCTCCAGCCTGTCGCGCAAGTCCGCTACTGTTGGATACCGGGCGAGCTCAACGCTGCGCCGCGCGCAACCGAAGCGCCTCCCGCGCCGTCTCCTGCTTTACCAATTCGACTGTTGTGCGTCTCCACCCTCGAGCCGCGCAAAAATCACCGTACCCTGCTGGCTGCCCTGCGGCAGATTGCCCACACCCATCCCCATTTGTGCTGGGAGCTTCACCTCATCGGCAACCGTTATGCCGGCGCAGACGAGATTGCCGACGAAGTCCAGGCCGCAGCCGCTGCGGACCCTCGCATTTCTTGGCACGGCATCGTCGACGATGCCACCCTTAATCGCCACTATGCACAGGCACACCTTACGGTTTACCCCTCTCTGGTCGAAGGTTACGGCATGCCGATTGTCGAAAGCCTGTGGCACGGACGCCCCTGCCTGTGTCACAACACGGGCGTCATGGCGCAGCTTGCCGCACAGGGCGGCTGTGAGGCGGTCGATATGACCGACCCCGCCGCGTTGGCGCGCAGTCTCATCACTCTGGCCGAGAGCCCGGGGCGTTATGCGGCTCTCGTCGCCGAGGCGCTCGAGCGTCACATCCTCACCTGGCGGGCTTACGCGCGCGCCTTACTGCTGCAACTGGCCACTCGTCAAGTCACCGTTCGCCATGCGCCCTTGCCGTCCGATTGGCGCCGCCTTGTGTTGCCGGACGTCAGCGACATGGGCGACTGGCCCATCGCACTGTCCATGCTGTTGCGCGCGCGTCCTGCCTGTTGTGGCTTGATCGTGGGGGAGGCCTCCGTAACCGAAGCCGGGCTGCTTGCGCACCACCTCCCGCAAGTGTGGCAACTCATCCCCCACGCAGGCCCAATCTGCCTCGATGCGCCCCCTGACACTCAGGCCAGGCCCAGCCGGCTCCTCGGCCCGCTCGATCACACCGCGCCGCTTTTGCTGCGCATGCTCGGTCAGCACGATTGTGTGCCCAAGCTCATCCTGATCACGGACGGCGCCGTTCCACACCTCGACTTACTCGCCTCCCTGCCGATCATAGTCCCGTCGGGTTGCATCGTGGTCGTGCCGCTGGACTGCGCCGACGCCGTGCGCGTCTTACTTAAACTGGAACACACCTCCGCGATGACACTACCGGGTCACGTCGCCTACAGCTGCTGAGCAGGTGCCTTGATGAAGATCCTTGTCGCCTCCAATTTTTTCCCCCCGCATTTCGTGGGCGGAGCTGAAATTGTCGCGTTTCAGCAAGCCCAGGCGCTTGCCGCACGTGGTCATGACGTGCGCGTGTTTGCCGGTGACGCCCGCCGCAACCAACCCGGTTACGCCATCAACGACGATGTCTACGAAGGCTTGCCCGTGCGCCGTGTCGCCCTGTCGCAGCAAGACTTCCAGCTCGGCGGCAACGACGTCGCCCACCTTCAGGTGGACGCCTTGTTCGACCAGTGGCTAGATACCTGGCGTCCCGATGTCATCCACGCGCACCACCTGCTCGGGCTTTCGCTGGGGCTCATTCGCGTAGCCCATGCTCGTGGCGTGCCGGTCTACTTGACTCTGCACGATCACTGGGGCTTTTGCATTAACAGCACCCGCATCACCCGCGCCGGCCAGTTGTGCCAAGATGCAAGCCGCTGTGCCGCCGATTGTTGCGACTTCATCACCGACGGTGACACGTCACTGCCCCTCAGCCTGCGGCAAGACTACATCCGCTGGCAGTTGCAGGCCGTTACCGGCTTCATCGTTCCCAGCCGCTACCTGGCGCAGGCCTATCAGGACGCCGGGCTGCCGGCCGAGCGTGTCCATCTTGTCCCCAACGGCATCGCCTTGCAGCGTTTCGCATGCCGCACGTCTGTCACGCCCGCCCGCGTTGCCGACACACGCCTGCGCATCCTGTTCATCGGCTACATGGGGCCACACAAAGGGGTGCCCCAGCTCGTGCAGGCGCTCGCCCGTCTGCCCGGGCAGCGCATCCATGTCGACTTCGTCGGCGCTGGGCACGCGCTGCCTGAGTATCGACAGGCGCTTGCCGCCACCGCGCCCGCCGTCTCCGCCAAGTTTTGGGGGCGTCTGCCGAATGCCGACGTCGTCCACCGTCTGGCCCAGGCCGACGTGCTGGTGCTGCCCTCGGTATGCCCCGAGAACCAGCCCGTCAGCATTACCGAAGCCATGGCTTGCGGTCTGCCCGTGGTCGCCTCTCGCATCGGTGGCATCCCGGAGCTGGTTCAGCATCAGGTCACTGGTCTGCTTGCGGCCCCCGGCGACGTCGACGCCTTGGCCGCCTGTCTGCAGCATTACGTCGACCACCCCGCGAAACTTGCTGAGCACGGTGCCGCCGCTCAGGCACGCATCCAGGCCTTCGAACTGTCCGCCCAGGCCGAAAAGCTCGAGGCGTTGTTCGCACACCGCGCCGCCGCCCCTGCCGTCGGGTTTGCAGTGGCGTGTCATGGCCAGCCGCATCCTGCCGTCTTAAGCGCGCTTCGCAACACCTTTGCCATGCCGTCCCCTGTGCTCGGCAATGCGTCCACCCCTGCCTACCTGCCAGCGCAATGGCTCCAGCCGCATGCTGCACAGATGCTCTGGGTGGCGGGCGCGCCCAGCCGGCAGGCTGCGCTGTCGCGCGTCAGTGACTACCGCGCTGCAAGCAAACCCATCGTGGTCGATGAGCGCAATGTGCGGCTGCTATCTCACCTCGATGACGATGTAGTGATCTGCCGCGGCGCACGTCAGCACGCGCTTGCCTTGGCAGCGCTGTGTGGCAGCCATGCAGCGCTCATTGACGCATGCGTAAGCGGCGAGTGACGTTTTTTTACATCAAGCGCCTCGCATGGATTCGATTTTGTGACGTGCATCACGTTTTAATGGGTGGCTTTTGGCTAGAGTCGCGCCGTGCGACAAGCTTCCCGGGCGAAAAAAGCGTTAAGATTCACGCGCCCAGAGGATTCGTACCTGAAACGATCCGTGCACGAAAGTTCAGAATGCGCCTCACGGCGTTGTTGTTTAATTACTTAGGAGCTCCTAATGGCTACGTTTGCCGAACTCAACAAGTACTACCTCGCTTACTTTGGTCGTCCTGTCGACTACATGGGCGCGATCGAGTGGGCGGATAACACCGCTGCCGAAGTCGAAGCCGCTTTCGCCGCCTCGAACGAGTCGCAAGCTCTTTACGCCTCCAATGATCTGGCTGGTTTCGTAGACAGCGTTTACGTGAACGTGATCGGCCGTAGCGCCGAACTGGATGGCCTGAACTACTGGGTCAACAAGATCGTCACGGGTCAGATCACGCAGGCTGGTGCTGCTATCGCCATCCTGAACGACGCGCTGCTGACTGCCGACCAGACCAGCGTGCAGAACAAGCTGGACGCTGCTGAAGCCTTCTACAGCGCCATTGACACGGCTGCCGAAGCCACCGCCTACAGCGGCGACGCTGCGGCTGCTTCGGCGCGTGCCTTCATCGCGAGCATCACCTCCACGCCGGCAACGGCCGCAGAAGTCGCCGCTGCCCTGGCTGCGGTGGGTCAGGTTGGTGGGTCGGGTTCCTTCACGCTCACTAATGGCACCGACATTGCCACGGCCAATGTGTTCAACGCGCCGATGGTGTTCGTGCCGGACGGTTCGGACCGCATCCTGTCGCTGCAAGACGAAGACGTGCTGACCGGTACCGCTGATCGTACCGACAACACCCTGAACGTCACGATGGGCAATATCAACGCGGACGAAGGTACGACCGCTACGACGACGCCGATCCTCAACAATATCCAGAACGTTAACATCGACTGGACCGGTAACACCACCACCCTCGATCTGCGTAACGCCGACGCCACCCAAGCGGTGAACGTCAAGCGTGTGACCAGCGATGCGACTGCTGTGACCGTCGATAACATCGGTACGCCGGCTGCTGATTTCCGCGTGGCCAATACCGCCTCTGACAACGTTGCAGTGACCTTCCGCTTCAAGCAGGGTGTGCTGACCGGCGATGAGACGCTCGCTCTTGAACTCGACGACGTGCTGGCTAACTCCGTAACGCAGAACGCTCGCGGCGCTGGTGCGGGTATTGAGGGTTTCGAAGCGGTTAATCTGAACGCAATCAATGGCGTTGATCTCGGCCGCCTGTCCGTCAACGAGATGGAGTCGCTGGTAATTACTGGTAGCGGTGCGCTCAAGATTGCTGCACTGACGCCGACCGCTGTGGTGACGACCGCTGAGTACGACGATCTTGGCGCGCCCGGTATCGCCAATCCGGGCGCTGTTGGTCTGCTCGACTTGGATGCCAGTGCTTTCGAAGGCGATCTGACTCTCGACATCACCAACTCTCTGGGTGGTTTCGCTGATCCGGCCAACTCCGGTCAGACCGTTCATGGTGTTGTGACGGGCGGTCTGGGTGATGACGCTTTCTGGAGCTCGGTCGGCGTCGCTTCGACCTCCGCGACGAACAGCGACACCATCGACGGCGGTGCAGGCAACAACCGTCTGATTCTCGTTGATGGCGATATCAGCGGCGACGCTAACATCAGCAACATCCAGACGCTCGAGCTCCGCAATCAGAACGTTAACACGGACGTCCATAACGTCGATTTCGACGCCTTCGATGCGGCGCTGACTTCGGTTGTGATGCGCGATGAAGATTCGGATGCATCTGCCGGTACGTTCAACCTGAACGACGTCGGTGCCGCACTGGCCGCTGATGGCCTGGTGCTGCAGCACTCGGTGACCGAAGGTGCAGTGCTTGCGAGCAATGCGACCGTCCGCGTTCGTCTGGCTGATGCTTCGGGTACGGACGACACCGTCGCCATCCGTGTCGAAAACGAACGCAACACCGAAACCCAGTTCAACTACACGCTGAACTTCGACGGTCAGGCTGCTGGCGTCAATGCCATCGAAAACGTCACCATCGTCGATGCGGACACCGAAGACAACAATGTCATCCTGACCGCTGCGCAAGAGCACACCGGCACCGTGACCCTGTCTGGCGGTCGTGCGGGCGACGACTACACCGTCGTCTCCACGCTCAACGCTGGCGTGATCGAAGCGTCGGAGCAACTGAGCAACCTGCGCCTGTCCGTGGGTGACACCGTTGCGCCGATCGCCACCATCACCCAGGACATCCGTCTGGGCGAAGGCGATGACATCCTGACCTTCGTCAACATCGACGACTTCGATACCACCGACAGCATCAGCGATGCTGGCGGCAACGACACGGTTCGCGCCGCCTTCAGTGACGACGCTAACCTGACGCTGACGGGTATTGAAGACCTGCACATCATCGCCAACGAAAACGTTGCGCTGGGCATGGCGAATGCTGATGTTGATAACCTGGTCATCCTGGCGGATATCGCTGCTGACGGCGATGCTGACGCTTCGCCGCTGACGGCTGAGCCGTTCAACGTCGCTGGCGTGACGGTGGCTGACGTCATCACCCTGGATGACACCAACCTGACCGAGCTGAACTTCAGCGCCGATCTGGATGACGATGACGACAACACCGCTGCGAATCGTGCCATTGCTGAAGCGGCTGCGCGTGCCGCCGATCCATCGTGGAACGGCATCGGTACCAGCGCTGCGGGCGATGTTGCTTACAAGCTGACGATCAGCGACGAAAGCACTGTGGCCAACTTCAACGGCGTCACCCTGACCAACAACGCGGCCACCGCGCTGACGGTCAACGTCAATGCCAATCTGGATGACGTCATCTACGGTGCGACGGCCTACAACCTCGGTCAGCTGACCGCGCATGGCATCACCTCGATGAACATCGTCGTCACCGATGAAGATGTCACCGCAGGTGCCGCTAATGCTGTGACCACCATCAACAACATCTGGTCGCGCACCATGACCTCGCTGACCGTTTCGGCGGAAGACGATGTCAATCTGAACACCGTGTCGGGCGCAGCGCTCAACAACTCGCTGACCACCTTCAACGCCTCCAACGTCGGCGGCGACCTGACGGCCACCGTGATCTCGCTGGGCAACAACGCCACCGTGACCCTGGCTGACGGCGACAACGTGTTCTCGGCGCTGGGTTCGGCCGGTACCGGTATCACCATCACCGCTGGCAATGGCGACAACACCATCACCGGTTCGGGTCAGAAGGACACCATCACCACCGGCTCCGGCTGGGACGTGGTGGCCGGCGACCGCGGCGACAACATCATCAGCACCGGCGCGGGTAACGACACCGTGACCGCGAAGGACGGTAACGATACGTTCGACGTGGGCACCGGCATCGACACCGTGACGGACAACCTGGATACCGGTATCGACGCTTCGCTCGCGACCAACACGGTGTCTATGAGCGGCGGTGTGACCACCCTCGCTATCGACGTGTTGGGTGATGACACCTTAGTTGGTACGGCCGACAACGTCGACCAGATGCTGGCTGTGGGCAACGGTTCCGACCTGACCCTGAGCTGGACCGGCGCAACGCTGGTGACTGCCTCCGCAGTGCTGGATGGCCGTCTGGCGACCGTGAATAGCGCGCTTCTCGGTGTTGTGACTGGTGACGCCAACGCCAACCTTGAAATCATGTCTGCGGCTGCTGACGTGACCTTCAACGGTGGTGCGGGTAACGACGTCGCTCTGGTGACCAACAAGACGACCGCTTCGCTGACCTTCAATGGTGGCGCGGGTAACGACGCTGCGGTCGGCGGTGTGGATAGCGACATCTTCACTGGCGGTGCCGGTGCGGACAAGCTGGTCATGCAGAACACCGCTGCGGCTGACGTCAATGTCGATACGGTTGTGATCGCCGATGGTGACTCCACCGCCGCCGGTTGGGATGTGGTGGTTGGCTTCCAAGCTACTGTGGCTGCAGGTGTGGCAGCAGTGGTCGCGGGTTCGGCTACCGCCGGTGATGACGTTCTTGATCTCGCTTCGGCAACGATCGCGGGTGTTACCGCCGGTGTTGACGGCGTCGATGTCGGTGGCATTGACTCGCACGCAGTCGCGGCAAACGGTCTCGTGACCTTCGATAACGTCAATGACGTCTTTGCAGCTGCGGTTGCAGTGGGTACCGGCGCGAATCAGATCGCTTTGGCCGACGCACTGGCCTATCTGGCGACCAACCTGAACGGCACCAGCGCTACCGTGGTGTTCAACTACGATAGCAACGGTGATGGCGTGCTGAACGCAGCTGACAGCACCTTCGTCTTCCAGGACGGCGCGGCTGATACCGTCGTCGAACTGGTTGGCACCTACACTGGTGTTGCTGCGGTGGGTAGCCTTACCGCTGGTCTCATCGAGATCGTGTAATTTGCCTGATTCGTCGCGGGAGATGTTTCCCGCGGCGTCGAGCGCTAGAACCCCGCCCCTGCAAGGGGGTGGGGTTTTTTACTGATAAACGAAGGAAAGAACGCATGAGCAAAGAGTCCAAGAAGTCCGCTATCACCATCGATGGCACGCAGTACGCGCTGGAAGACCTGAGCGCGAATGCCCGCTCGCAGATCGTTAATCTGCGTGTCACGGATCAGGAAATCGCTCGCCTGCAGACACAGTTGGCCATTGCCCAGACGGCGCGTGCCGCCTACGCCCAGGCACTGGCCGCAGAGCTTCAGTCGGGCGCCCCGCAAAAGGGCAAGCAGAAGTAAGGCCTCGGCCTATCGGGCAGGTGCGCAGCGCTCCGCGCTGTGCCTTGCTGCGTCGCGGTTTCCGCGAGGCAACACGCAGAACGAGAACACGATCGATGATGAGTACTGTGAAACGGCGCGGTGGATGACATGGGTGCTGCTCTTCAACGCGTGACGACCGCGTATATCGAGAACGAAGACCGGTTGCGCCTCACCGGCAAGCTTGCCGACGGCGACACCGTGGTGCTCTGGCTCACTCAGCGCCTGCTCAGCCGCCTGGTGCCGCACCTCACTGCATGGCTGGCACGGCAGGCCGGGTCATTTGCCTCCACGGTTTCTCCCGCCATGCAGTCCGCCCACCACGATATTGTGCAAGGCTTCGCGCAGCAGAGCGCACGGGCGCAGTTGAAGCCGGGGTCCCCTGTTCGCGCTGCGTCGACGGCCGCTGGCTGGCGGGTCGATGCGGTCGACGTCGCGCAGGGTGAGGTGGGCGTCGTGCTCACCTTCAAGGGCGAAGCGGGCGAACAGGTGGTCATGACGATGACTATGCAACCCTTACGGCAATGGCTGAGCATCGTCTACGAGCAGGTCGTGGCTGCCGAGTGGCCCACCACGGCGTGGCCGGCGTGGATGGAAGTCGCTGCCTCGTCCCCCCAGAACCAACCTCGCACTGCCGTGCTGCATTGAAAGGCGAGCGATGGATGAACTTCAGCACATGCCGGGTACCCGCGCACACCTTCCGTCGGCAAGCGACACGGATGACTCCGCCTACCTGAGCGAGGTCGAGGCCGAGTCTATCGGCTGGCAGTCGCTGGGGCAGGACGCCTACCTGCACGTCGGTGCCCCCGACGACGAAGAGGTCGTCATCACCGTCACGGGCGTGCCCGATACCAGCATGGCCACACTGAACGTGCTGCTGCTGGGCTGATGCCGCGATAGCCGCCTCCCCCGGGCCATACTTTTCCTGATCCACCCCGGCGCGAAACGCCTTTGCTGCCGCAAGGTGCCAGGGGTGGTCGTTCGTATACGTCATCCGTGCGGGCGATGTTCCCGCGCGTTCGATGCCTGAATTTTGCATCTTGCTAAACTTTTCGCCTGCTCGATTGAATAGGAGATAGGTACAGAGCGAAACGGAGGAGAGATGCAGGTCTGCATTCATCGTGGCACGAAGCAAATTGGCGGCAGTTGCGTGGAGGTCGAACATGCGGGGTGCCGGATCGTTCTCGATTTCGGGCTGCCGCTGGACGGAAATGCGGAGGACCTTGCCTTGGTGCCGCGCATTGCGCCGGGGCTTTCGGCCGTTCTGATCTCGCACCCTCATCTGGACCACTATGGATTGGTGCACCACCTCCCGGCCGGGACGCCGATCTGCATGGGGGCGGCGGCCAGACGGATCGTCAAGGCGGCAGCCCCCTTTACTGGGCAGGCTCTGCCGAGTCTGGAGGGGCCCGACCTGGAGCATCGCAAGACGCTGGAAATCGGGCCTTTCCGGATCACCCCTTATTTGGTTGATCACTCGGCCTATGACGCTTATGCATTCTTGATCGAGGCGGGCGGTAAGCGTGTTTTTTACAGTGGCGACTTTCGTGCCCACGGCCGTAAGGGCAGGTTGTTCGAGGCCTTGATTGGCTGTCCGCCGGAGCATATCGATGCCTTGTTGATGGAGGGGTCATCTCTGTCCCGTCTCGATGACAAGGATGCCTTTCCGACGGAGGCTGATCTGGAGCGCGAGTTGGTCGGCGTGTTCCAGGCCGCGCCGGGGTTGGTGATGGTGCATGCTTCCGCCCAGAACATCGACCGGGTCGTTACGCTGTATCGAGCTTGCAAGCGGAGCGGCCGAACCATGGTCATCGATCTCTATACGGCGGCGATCCTCGAGGCGACCGGGAATGGGCATGTCCCCCAGTCTTCCTGGCCGTGTGTCACGCTGTTCATCCCCGAGCGGCAGCGCCGGCAGATCGCGAAGCAGCAGGCGTTCGAGTTGCTGAGCAGGCATTCGCGGCAGCGGATATTTGCGCGCGGTTTGCATGACATCGCGCATCGTGCGGTTTTGCTTTTCCGGCCCATGCATATTCAGGATCTGGATGCGGCGGACTGCTTGAACGGGGCGGCATTCGTGTACTCGCAGTGGCCGGGCTATCTGGAGCTGGGTAGCTATCGGGCCGTGCAGGATTGGCTGAAAATGCGCGATATTGAAATGAAATACGTCCACACTTCAGGTCACGCCAGCCCGCCGGATCTTCAGCGTTTCGCCCAAGCCCTGGCGCCGAGGCAGTTGGTGCCGATCCACAGCTTCGTGCCGGAGAAGTACCCTCAGCAATTTGCCAATGTGGTTGCACGGCAGGACGGCGAGTGGTGGGCCCTGTGAAGGGCTTGGAAGAAGGGGCAGTCATGACGCATGACGCGGGCTTCGTCGCTCGGCTGATGGCACATATCCTCGAGGGGGTGGATATTCCCAAAGTCCAGATTGAGCGTGTGGTTGGGCCCATTCTCGGGTTTTTCATCGATCGCGTGCTGACGGCAACTTTGGCCGACGACCCGGAGCTTGCTGGAGACTACGTGATGTTGTGTCCGGAGTTTCCCCTCAAGAAGGCCGGCAACAATCAATCGACCAACATCGACTGGCTGTTATTCAACCGAACGCGGCAGGCGTTGGTGCTGCTGGAGTTGAAAACGACGGATACGACGTTCTCTGTTGAGCAGGCTGAAGGGTATCTGGAGAAAAAAGCGCTCATCAACCGAGAAGGAGGGGCTGCTTTGCTCGATGACCTGCTGCTGATTGCGGATGCTTCGGCAGAGTCGGGGAAGTACAAACGGGTACATGAGCTGATCGCCGAACGTTGCCCGGACGGGCTGCAAGGGTTTGCTGCGTGTAGACGTGCGCATGTCATGTATCTGGTGCCGGAAATCGTCAAATCGGCTCGAAAATCCCGATGGGAGGGCGTTGATCGCGTTCTTTCGTTCGGTGATTTGGCCCAGGAGATTCCCGCCCCCTTTGTGGAAGAATGGCATGTGATTCATGCCGCGTTGAAAGTGCTCGATACCCGCACCCGGCGGCAGCGTAACGGGCAGCAGGACGTCTCAACTTCGATGGCATCACGCGGGGCAAGGCTGGGATAGTGGTATGTATTTCATAGAGTGATAAACGACATGCTTTCGTTTTACGTGGTGTCGCGATGGTGAC
>Ga0209066_10001367_pt1 | contig 32500 bp, 27 predicted proteins | sample All_14_2_FD_187198 | JGI IMG/M metagenome (GOLD analysis project Ga0209066, IMG submission 187198) | Freshwater microbial communities in response to fracking from Pennsylvania, USA - Allegheny Zone_MetaG_DW_15 (SPAdes) (version 2) ... | reverse complement strand
CAGGTCGGTGCAGATATAGGTGCCGACGCTGTCACCGTGAGCACCGGCATCCCCGGCAGCGTCATCGACAGACCGACAGCCAGCGGAATGACCTCCGCCGGGGCATGTGTCGCGAAGCGGGCGGTGTCGTGACTGTCGAGGGTCTGCATGTTGCCCAGCCGCACGCGCCACGGGATTCCCGCGGTGAATCGGGTGACCGCGCCGACGAACTGTCGCGCGTCGTAGCGGGGGATGCCGCCGACCGGCTGACCGAAGAACCACGGCTCGGTGCGTTGTTCCCCGTCGCCGGCGAGGTAGGGCTCGCCGGTCGGTTCGCACAGCCACGCCCATAGCGGCCGCGCGAACGAGGGGTAGGTCATCGCGCCGTGCCATCCGTCCCCGATGAGGTCACCGGAGGCATCGTTGGTGATCTCGGCGATGAGAATCGTGTCGGGATTCGTCTCGATCATCGTCTGCCGGGTGAGCTGCCGGACCTCGGCGTTCAGGTCAACGTCTCCGAGCCGCCCCGTCATGTTGGCGACGTCGATCCGCCAGCCATCGAGCGAGAACGGGGGCTTGAGCCACTGCGCAACGACCGAATCCGGCCCTTCGACGAATCGGCGACGCAGCTCGGGCGAGGCCCAGTTGAACTTCGGCAGGGTGGGGGTGCCCAGCCACGACTCATAGCGGGTGCGCTCGGCATCCGTGAAGTAGTAGAACTCACCCTCGGGCGCTTCGGGATTCCCGAGCGCCGCCTGAAACCACTCGTGCCGGTCGCCGGAGTGGTTCGTGGTGAGGTCGCCGATGACACGGATGCCGCGCTCATGCGCCGCCTCGACGAGACGGATCAGCGCCTCGTCTCCGCCGAGCAGCGGGTCGACGCTCGTGAAGCTCGACGCGTCGTAACGGTGGTTCGAGGCTGCCGGGAAGAAGGGAGTGAGGTAGAGCAGGTTCACGCCGAGGCTGACCAGGTGGTCGAGGTGCTCACGGATGCCGTCGAGGTCGCCGCCGTAGAACTGCTGCGAGCGCCCGGGCATGACGGGGTCGACCGGCTCGTCCCATGTCGCCGGGATGGCCCAGTCGGGGGTCGGATGCCGATCCGCCGCCGCCGAGCGGGCGAACCGGTCGGGGAAGACCTGATACATGACGGCGTCGTACATCCACTCCGGCGGGGCGGGGTGGGCGATCAGGGCGAAGTCGTCGGCGTCACGGGTCTCAAGCTCTGACAGGCCGGCCTGGTTGAGCCACTCGATGCGGCCGGACTCGTGGACGAGCAGCCAGCGGTAGCCGTGCCGGCGATTACGCACGACGATGGGCGCCTCCCACCAGGTCCAGCCCTCGGCGGTGCCGAGTTCGGTCGCCTCGGTCCACGCAGGCTCGTGGTCGGGATTGGAGAGCGTACGAACCGCCCGCAGCGCGGGATAGTCGACGGGAACTCGCAGGCGAACCCGAACGAGATCACCGAGCGCTGGCGTTTGGGTCGACACGTGGAGCGGGGACCCATCGTGGTGGGGAAGAAAGTCGGGCGTGGTCATGATCGGTCCGTTTCGAGATGTCGGCGCGGTGCGCCGTCGGTCGGGGAATCGTGGTTGCACGGCCGCGGCCATGACAGAGCCCTCAGGTTGTTCTTCAGTTGTGGAGTCCGGTTTCGTGGTCAACGCCTCGAGCCGAGATGGATGGCGGCAGCAGCGCCCGGGTCGAGGTCGAACGAGGCGATGCCACTCGAGATGGAGTACTCACGCCCCGCGCACCCGCCGTCGACGGCGGCATCCGCTCCCCCGGTGATGACATCACAGTAGGCACCGTCTGGCATCGTCGTGGGGACCTCGATGCGCTGCATGTCGTCGCCGACGTTCACCGCAATGACGCCCCGGCCTTCGCGCTCGAAGCCGTAGGCATCGCCGGAGTCGACTCCCGGCATCCGGGGCACCTCCCCCGCTATCGCACGGAACGCGAGCATGCCGCGGATTGCCGGCCAGCTCTGCACGCACGTGCGCTCGCCGTCGGCGAGGTCTGCGGTGGGACCGATGGCGTCAGCACAGCTGGCCTCGAGGACGCGACCGTCGGCATCCGTGGGCGCCCCGGCATCCCGGTCGGTGAAGGCGTATCCCGAATAGAGGACGGGGGTGCCATAGTCGTCGGCGAGCATGAGCGCGTTCGCGATGACGTAGAGCTGCGGATCACGCGCTGTGACGTTCGCCTCGCCCCGCTCGGTGTCGTGATTGTCGACGAACACGATCGCCGCCTCCGAGGAAACCTGTTGCGGGCGGTCATCGGAGAGTACGGGATCGGTGAAGACCCCGTTCTCGAGGGGTGGCGTGAGCTCGCGGGCGTAGGTGAACTCGAAGACCTCGCCGAAGGTCACGTACTCGTCGGGGGTGATCGGTTCGCCGGCCCCTCGGATGACCTCGCTCATGATGCGGGTGCCCTGCGGCAGCTGCGAGACGATGGCCTCGACATCCGTGGCTGGAATGTGTTTGGCAGCGTCAATGCGGAACCCGGATACCCCGAGAGAAATCAAGTCCTTGAGGTAGGCAACGATTGTCGCCTGCACGGTGGGGCTCGCGGTGTCGAGATCGGCGAGGTTCACGAGCTCGCAGTTCTGCACCTGCTCGCGGTTCTTGTAGAGCTGGATGTCGTCGGTTGCGGTCAGGCCGCAGTGGTGGAAGTCGGACTCCGCGTACAGGTCCGGGTAGTCGTAGTGCGCATACGCCGTCCCGGCGTACCCGACGCCGGGCTCGCTCTGCCCCGTCATGTGGTTGATCACGGCATCGGCGATCACCGCGACTCCCGCGGCGTTGCAGCGCTGCACCATGTCGGCGAACTCGTCCCGGGTACCCAGGCGCGACGCGAGCTGATAGCTCACCGGCTGGTACGAGGCCCACCATTCGTCGGCGGCGATGTGCTCCTGCGCCGGCGAGAGCAGCACCCAGGCGATACCCGCGGGTGCGAGGGTCGTCTCGCACTCCTGCGCCACAGACGTCCACGGCAGCTGGAAGAGCTCGATGCCGACATCCGGCGCGGCAGCCTCGGGCACCTCGATCGAGGCCTGCGTGCAGCCGGCGAGCAGAAGCACCACAGCCGAGACTGCGGCCACCACCGCCCCGGCGCGGGCGCGAAGGCCCGGCATCCGTTACTTCACGCTTCCCGCAGTCAGGCCCCCGACGATGTAACGCTGCAGCGCGAGGAACAGGGCAACGGGCAGGATGGCGGCGAGCACCGCGCCGGCGGCGAACACCGACCAGTTCTTCGAGAACTCGTCCGAGATGAACTTGTACAGTCCCACGGCGAGCGTCTGCTTGTCGGGGTCGATCAGGATGACGCTCGCGAGCACGAATTCGCTCGAGGTTCCGATGAACGACAGCAGCCCCACGACCGCGAGGATCGGTGCGACCAGGCGCAAGATGATCGTGAAGAAGATGCGGGCGTGACCTGCCCCATCGATCTTGGCTGCTTCATCGATTGACGACGGAACCGTGTTGAAGAACCCGTACATGAGGTAGGTGTTCACCCCGAGCGCGCCGCCGAGGTACACCATGATCAGCCCGATCTGGGAGTTCAATCCGATCGCGGGAAAGATGTCGCCGATCGCGACCATCAGCAGGAAGATCGCCACAACCGCGAGCAGCTGCGGGAACATCTGCACGACCAGGAGCGTGGTGAGACCGACGCGACGACCCGTGAACCGCATGCGCGAGAAGGAGTATGCCGCGAGCGCGCCGAGGAACACGGTTCCTGCGGCAGTGATCAATCCGATGACGAGCGTGTTCACGAACCACGCGCCGTACGGATGCTGCGCACTGGTGAACAACGAGACATAGCTGTCGAGACTCAGCCGCTGGAAGAGGCCGTTGGCCGTCAGCAGCGTGCCGTTGGGATTGAAGGATGCCGAGATGACGTACAGCAGGGGGAAGATCGCGAAGATCCCGACCACGATGCCGATGAGGTGGCGCCATCCGGTCTCGCGGAAGTAGCGGCGGAACGGTCGACGGGGCGCGGGCGCGCCGCCGGGGACGCCGGCTCCCCCGCTGCCGCCGCGACTCGAGGTGATCTCGGTGTCTTCGTCGGCGACCTTCTCGAGAAGGCCCTTGGCTGCCGGAGCGCCGGGACGGAAGTCGCTCATGTCAGTTCAACTCCTCGAGTGCCTTGGTCTGTCGGAACGCGATGATCGAGATCGTGCCGACGATGAGGAAGATGATGATCGAGAACGCGCTCGCCAATCCGTAGTCGGCTGTCGAACCGACGAAGGCGACCTTGTAGACCATCGTGATCAGGATGTCGGTGGCACCGACGTTGACGCCGGCTGTCGCATCCCGGGGCCCACCGCCGGTGAGCATGTAGATGAGGCTGAAGTTGTTGAAGTTGTAGGCGAACGAGGCGATCAGCAGGGGCGCCACGGCAACGAGCAGGAGCGGGAACTTGATACTGCGGAAAACCTGCCACGCGTTGGCCCCGTCGACCCGGGCGGCCTCCTGCAGATCGTCGGGGATCGACTGCAGCGCACCGGTACAGATGAGGAACATGTAGGGGAACCCGAGCCAAAGGTTCACCAGGATGATGCTGAACTTCGCCAGCCACTCGTTGGTGAGCCACGGGATGTCGGCACCGCCGAAGAGCACGACGTTGATGAAGCCGAACTCCTGATTCATCATGCCTGCCCACACGAGCGCCGAGAGGAACCCGGGGAACGCGTACGGGAGGATCATGAGCACCCGGTAGTACTTCTTGGACTTCATCCGTGGATCGTTGAAGACGATCGCAAGGAACAGCCCCAGCACGAAGGTCGTGGCCACCGACAGGAACGCGAAGACGAACGTCCAGGCGAGCACGGAGAAGAACGGGCCGCGGATGGACTCTTCGGTAAAGGCGCGCGTGAAGTTGTCGAAGCCGACGAAGATCTGCCATCCCGGCAGCAGCTCCGTGCCGTCTTCGGCTGTGAAGGCGCCGGTTCCGATGTCGTCGTAGACCGTTCCCGTGCGGGTATCGGTCATTGTGTCGGCCTGCTCGTCATAGACGAGCTTCGACAGGTAGACGTAGGCGCTGGAACCGTCGGGGGTGCGCAGGGATCCGTCGTTCGGGTCGTCGCTGAGTGGGACCGCCATGGCGGCGATCTCTTGCTGATTCGCGACGATCTGCGAGAAGTTCAGGCTGTTGTATCCGTCGAGACCGACAGCCTTGCTGCCATCCATCTCGGCGTTCTCGACCGGCTCGAGCGGGTTGTCGTCGTTGCCGATCTCAACGACCCCATCGGGGTCGGTGACCAGGAACGAGAGTTCCCCGAGACGCTCGACGATCGTGAGCTTGTAGGCGGGGGAATCGGGCACCCGCTCCTGCGCCTGGAGGAGGAGCGCGTTGACCGCAGCATCCTTGTCGCTGTTGTGGCCGGTGCCGTAGTTCGTGAAGGCGACGTAGGCGGTGTAGCCGGCCGCGAAGATCTGGAAGACGAAGAGGAAGATGAGCCCGGGGATGAGGTACTTCGCAGGCAGGTTTCCGCGGCTGAAGTAGATGTAGTTCGCGAAGCCCGTGATGAGCAGGATGACGACGATCGGAATCCACTGCTCGCTCTGCATGAGCACGAGCACGGAGTACAGCGCGAGCGCGTCGATGATCGCCATCGCGACGATCTTCAACAGCAGCACTTTCCAGCCGACGCCGGCGGAATCCGCTATGCGGCGCGCGCGTGCCGAGTTCTTGCGACGGCGCGGGTCGATCGCGGGATCGCGATTCTCGGTGGTCGGAGCAGACATCCTCATCCCTCTTCCTGGGCGGGGTACGAGGTGGGGTGGCGCCTGAGCACCACCCCACCTGCGCGGATCGGATTACTCGATCGCTGCCTGAACGTCGGCCGCCATCTGCGTCCACAGCGCCGGCGCGTCGCCGCCGTTGATGATCGCAGCTTCGGTCACGCCCCAGTACTGCCAGACGGAGCCCATCTCGGGGATACTCGGCATCGGCACGGCGTTGGCGCCGACCTGACCGAATCCGGCGACCACGGGGTCGCTCGCTTCGACCTGGTCGAAGGCGGCGCTCAGCGCGGGCGCGCGGCCACCGACCTCGTAGAGGGCCAGCTGAACATCTTCGCTACCGATGTAGTTGACGAGGAACTCGTTCGCTGCGAGGGTGTTCTCGCTCTCCGAGCTCAGGAAGAAGCCCTGCACACCAGCGAACGGCTGTGCGTCCTGACCACCGGCCGAGGGGATCGCGTCTACGGAGAAGTTGATGCCGGCCTCTTCGATCGCCGGGACGTTCCACGGGCCCGTCAGGAAGAACGGCGACTTGCCCGAGGTGAAGTTCTCGAGCGCGAGGTCACCAGTGATGTTGGTGTTCAGGATGCCGGCAGCACCCTGTTCGCCCAGCCAGTTGGCGAACTCGACGCCGCCCTCATTGCCGATCTGCAGGTCGTCGGCGTTGTAGCTGCCGTCGGCGTTCTGACCGAAAACCGGCGCACCGAACGAGGTCTGGAACGGGTACAGGTGGTACGGGTCCGCGGCCTCGGGGTCAAGGCCCACGAGGAAGGGGTACTCGGTACCGGCGGCCTGACCCTTGGCGATCATGTCGTTGTAGTCAGTTGCAGCCTCGGACACGAGATCCGTGTTGCGGATGAGGGCGATGTTCTCGATCGCGTAGGGAACGGCGTAGGTCTGGCCGTCGTAGGCCCAGGCGCTGATGGCGACATCCTCGAAGTCGCCGGCCTTGTCGCCGAGCTCGACCGGTGCGACGACGCCGTTGGTCACGAGGGTGCCCAGCCAGTCGTGCGCGCCCACAGCGATGTCGGGGCCTTCGCCGGTCGGAACCTGCTGGACAAACTGGTCGCGGATCTCGCCGAACTCCTTCTGGACGAGGGTGACCTCAACGCCGGTCTGCTCGGTGAAGTCGGCAGCGGCCGCTTCGAGCACGCCTGCACGGTCGGCGTCGACCCACACGGTGATGGAGCCGGACATGTCCGGTGCCGTGGTCTCGCCACTGTCTGAGCTGCCCGCGCAACCGGCGAGGGTCAGAGATGAAATCGCAGCGATCGCGCCCAGGGCGACAATGCTCCTCATGTTCACCTTCATTGGTGTGTGCCTCTCTTGAGTGCTGATGTGATCGGCCGTCGCGAGTGTTCCGCGTCGAACCAGTGTGCTCGCGGTTTCTGCAAGCGCTTACATTTGTAACATCCCGACGTGGATGACGCGAGACTTATCCCCAGTATCGAGACCAGTTTGTGATCGTCATCCCTATGGAAACGCTTCCACGAAGGAGGCGTCGTTAGAATTCCCCCATGGCTGATTCATCGTTCGACATCGTGAGCAAGGTCGACCACCAGGAGGCCGACAACGCCCTCAACCAGGCACGCAAAGAGGTCGAGCAGCGCTACGACTTCAAGGGCACTGACGCCTCGATTGCCTGGAGCGGTGAGCAGATCCTCATCAAGGCCAACTCCGAAGAGCGCGCCAAGGCTGTACTGGATGTGTTCCAGTCGAAGCTCATCAAGCGCGGGATCTCGCTGAAGAGCCTCGACTCAGGCGAGCCGACGGCCAGCGGCAAGGAGTACCGCATCGTCTCGAGCCTCAAGGACGGGATCTCTCAGGAGAACGCGAAGAAGATCGGCAAGATCATTCGCGACGAAGGCCCCAAGTCGGTGAGGTCGCAGATCCAGGGTGATGAGCTGCGCGTGCAGTCCAAGAGCCGGGATGACCTGCAGGAAGTCATCCGGATTCTGAAGGCCGCCGACCTCGACGTCGACCTGCAGTTCGTCAACTACCGGTAGGTCCCTCTGCCCGGGTGTTCCGGTTTCGGCCCACAGGGGTCCGCGGAATCGAGCGTGACTGCGCTGCTCTTGATTGATCAGCTGCCCGCGAAGGGGTCTGAATCATCTCGTATTCGGCGAGGCGAAGCCATCTCCCTCAGCGCGCGCAACGGCTCGGCTCCTACGTAGTAGCGACCCCGGCGCTCTCCAAAAGGCACGAGGAGCCCGCTGTCGGTGAGTGCCTGGAGATCTCTCGTGGCGGTCTGCTCCGAAATCTCCTCATCGATCTCAGCGAGGGTCGCCATGTAGGTCGATCTCCGCACACGCAGGCCGTACGCCGCGTCGAAGAGAGCGCCAATGGCACGCTCAGGGAGGCGGTGGCTTTCCTGAAGTTTCTCGAGCTCCACCCAGAGCTGCTCACTGGCCCTGACCCGGCGCTGCAGCGTGGATGCCTGACGTAGGTGGGCGGTGAGCATGAATCGAACCCAGGGCCTCGCGTCGTTATTTGGGCTCCATGTTCCACCGCCAACCTTCGCCAAGACGTCGTAATATGCCTGCGTGTTTCGTCCGAGGTACTCCTCCACGCTCATGAACACCGGCGCGAGAATACCGTCTGCTGCCAGCACAAAGCTCTGCAGGCAGCGCGCCATTCTGCCGTTTCCATCTCGGAAGGGGTGGATCATGACGAGATTCAGATGTGCCATCGCTGCAGCCACCAATGTGGTCTCTGCAGGCTCATTCATGCTCGCAATCAGGGCCGACATGAGATCTGGGACACGTTCGAGGTCGACACCCTCGTGGACGATGTCACCAGTCCTCTCATCCTGAACGTAGATTGCGCCCGCCCTCCAACGACCAGGCCGGTTCTTGAGGTCGTAGCTGGTCATCATGAAATGAAGACTCTTGATGAGGTGCTCAGAGACAGAGATCTCCGGCTCCTGCACAATCTGAAGCACGTATGTCATCGCGCTGATATACCCCTCGAGCGCGAGCCGAGTCTCCGTACTCGCGTCGAGTGGTTCCTCTCCAAGAGCGACCGCTGCCGCGTCATCCAAAGCGGCCTCGTAGCCCTCGATGCTGTTCGACCCCTGAACATTTCGCGCGAACGCCATCCGCCGGAGCGCGCCGCTCCACCTGCGCGGCTCGGTGAGCTGGAAACGTAGGCTCTTCTTCAGGGACTCAATCTGAGAGAGCACCTCAAGCTCGCGCTCGTCAAGCGTCGGAGCAACGAACAACATGTTTGTAATTTCTTTCGTTGCGCTCATGGTGAGTATTATCACCTAGCATCATGATGTTTTACAAACATCAATGACTCATTGATGTTTGGACTGGTGTCACCAGGTTCGCCACCGGTAGAGCGCTCCAAACACCGCCGCGGTGACGGCTAGGCGGATGCCGAGTCGTGGGGCTCGGCCGACTCGTCGAGCTGACGCAGGCGTTCGATGAGGTCGGTGACCTGCGCCTCGGTGAACAGGGCGCCTGGCCCCTCGGAAGCGACCCCGGTGAATGGGTCTTCGTAGAGTCGACGCGGGTCGAGGTAGCCCGCGATCGTGAGCTGTTCGACGATGAGATCGACGAATACGTGCTGGCGGTGCGTGAAACCGGATGCCGCGACGAAGTCGCCGAGCGCGGCTTCGGCTGCTGAACGATCGAGCCCCACGATCGAACGGATGAGTCGCCCGAGGCCTCGCGCTTCGTCGGCCTCAGCGCGCAGCTGGCCGGCATCCACTCCCCCGACACTGACGAGGATCGCCTCAAGTTCGGCGAGATCGACGGAGGTGAGTTCGCGGCCGGTCCGAAGCTTGCGCAGCGCGAGGTTGTCGCGATGACCCTCGAGGAATCCGAGGACCTTCTCGCGAAAAGCGCGACGGTCCAGTCCCGGCATGACCCGCACGATGTCGATGTCGCGGCGCTCGGCGATCGTGTCGACGAAGTCCGTGTAGATCGGATGCTGACCGCGCGCATCGATGAGTCGCACGAGCCCGCGCAGGCCGACGCGCACAGACTCCAGAAGGGTGAGGCTCGCGGCATCCCACCACTCCGGGTCGCTGATGGCGCTGAGCAGCGCAGCCTGCTGATCGACGGCCGGGATGCCGCGGCGCTGAAGCAACGCGGCAGCGACATCAGCAACCCGTGCGACGATCAGCTGCGGCACCGCGTCGCCGCCGGCAACAGCGACCTGCGCCTCGAGCAGGAGCAGGTCGAACCTCTTCGCCGCTTCGTCGGCGTCGATCTCTGACGCCGTCGGCAGCCCAGCGAGAGCGGCTGCGTCATCCACGTCGGCGGATGTGAAGTGCTGCCACGCCCGGGCGGGGGTGAACCGGTCGACGGCGCGCAGGTGCTTGCGGACGAGGAAGTTCTGGCGGTTCATACCACCCACCGCGGCGTGAAGGCGCGTCGCGAGCTGGTCACGCAGCGGCGCAGCATCCGTGTCGTCGCGACCTGCGAGCAGTCCGAGCAGTCGCAGGCGCGCGAGGAAGGCGCGCTCCGAGACGGATGCCATTCGATGACCGGATGCCTCGGGAATGTCGGCGTTGAAGTACTCGATGTTGCCGCATACATCGAAGATGATGAAGTCGGTCTTCGGCTTGCCGGGGCCGTACAGGTCGGGACGCAGGCGGGTGCCGCGTCCGACCATCTGCCAGTACTTCGTCTGCGAATGCACCGGCTTGAAGAACACGAGGTTGACGACATCCGGGATGTCGATGCCGGTGTCGAGCATGTCGACGGAGATGGCGATGTGGGGCTTCGCGCCCGGGGTCGAGAACCTGTCGATGAGGTCCTGAACGTAGGGCCCCGAGGCGTGCGTGATGATTGCCGCCGTCTGGCCGCGTTGCTCGGGGAAGTTCGCGTCGAAGCGTTCCTGGATGAACTCGGCGTGCTTCTGGTTCTTCGCGAAGATGATCGTCTTGCCGAGCACGTCGCCGCCCTGGACGTAGTGTCCCTCATCGACGAGGATCTCGAGGACCTTGTCGACGGTGTCTTCGTTGAACAGCCATCGGTTCAGAACTGCGGCATCCACCTCGTCGGGGATGTCGCCGTCCTGCCATTCGAGGGCGTCCCACTGCTCGCGTTCCTCGTCGCTGAGGTCGGCGTAGCGGATGCCGCGACTCATGAACCCGAGGTCGATGACGCGAGCTCTCGGCGGCACGAGGAAACCCCCCGCAATCGCGTCGTCGAGTTCGAAAGCGTCAGTGGGGACTCCGTCGTCGAGCTCGAAGAGTCGATACGTGTTGTGGTCGATGTCGGCTCGGGGCGTAGCGGTAAGACCGACGACGAGCGCGTCGAAGTAGTCGAAGATCTCGCCGTACCGGTTGTAGATCGATCGGTGCGCCTCGTCGACCACGATGAGATCGAAGTAGCCGGGGCCGAAGCGGCGTAGGTTGTCGCCTGCGGCGTCGATGAGGTTCATCACCGTCGCGTAGGTGGAGACGAAGACACGACCCTCGCTATCGCGGTCGGTAAGCAGATTCACCGGTGCACTGTCGGGCAGGTGCGTCTTGAAGGCGCCAACCGCCTGGTTCACGAGCGCGGTGCGGTCGGCGAGGAACAGTACGCGCTTGACCCAGTTCGCGCGCTGTAACACGTCGACGAGCGCGATCACGGTGCGGGTCTTGCCGGTACCGGTGGCCATGACCAGCAGCGCTCGACGCCGCTTGTGCTCGAATGCATCGCTCACTGCCCGAATGGCACGCAGCTGGTACGACCGCTCGACGATTTCTCGATCGACCGCGACGGTCTCGAGTGGTCTGAGCGTCGTGCGCCGCTGCACGGCCAGCAACAGTTCGTCTTTCGTGAGGAATCCTGCGACCTTGCGCGGCGGGTAGCGCCGGTCATCCCAGTACCAGGTGTCGTACCCGTTCGTGTAGAAGATGAGGGGGCGCTGGCCGGTGTCGCGTTCGAGGGCATCCGCGTAGATCGCGGCCTGCTCGCGTCCCTCTTTCGCGCTCTTCGAGGTGCGCTTGGCTTCGACGACGGCGAGCGGCTTTCCGTCGTCGCCCCACAGCACGTAGTCGACCTTGCCGGCTCCCGACGGGCTCGGGATGCCGGTGACCGGCCACTCGCGGTCGCGAGCATCATCGAGCGGCCAGCCCGCTTCGTGGAGCAGCAGGTCGATGAGCTGTTCGCGAGTCTGGGCCTCGGTCGCGTCGGTCGGATCCGCGATCTTGTGCGCGGTGTTGCGCTGGATGTTCTCGGCCTTGAGCCGCGCGATGTCTGCGCGTAACTCCTCAATTTCGGCCTGCGCTTTGGCGCCGAGCGCCGCCGCTTCGCTCAATTGCGCGCGGGCGTTGTCGAACTCGGTTTGGATTGTGAGGAGTTCGCTACGTGCTTGTCGTACGACCGACTCGGGTGCCGGTGGCACTCGATCAAACGCGAACGGCTCCGGCTGCGGTGCTGCCGGGTCGCCATAGCAGTGGTGAAGCCAGAGGCACACGCGGTGAAGCTGCTCGAGGGAGCCGCGCGCCCGCGCAAGCGTCATGTCGTCATCCTTGTGGACGGCGTCATTGCCGACGAGACGGATGATCCTGAGGCTGCCGCAGATCGAGTCGCCGACGGTGTCGCGGAACGACCTCTGCGCGGTCAGGTTGGCGAAGGTGTCGTCGTAGGGGCGCTCGAGGTTCTCGGCGGAGTAGATCCAGGCGGTGAAGAGTTCGGCAGCGCGCCGAGCGTAGGTGGCGGATGCTCGCGGGTCGGCGCGCAGATAGGCTTCGGCGCGCGCAGCGGCGTCACCGACCTGCGGCCACTCCTGCGCGACGAAGTCGAAGTTCCCCACCGAACGGCTCCTCTGTCAGGAGTCGCCGGCCGACCCCTTGAGCCGATGCTACTGGGACCGTCAAGCCGCGTTGGGGTAGAAGGTGGGGAGGTGTCGTTCCGGTTTCACGACATACCGGCGCCCGTGCGGGGATACCCATTCGAGCGACCCGTCGTCGAGGTGGGTGATCTGCCACCCGCCGTGATGTCTCACGGTGTGGTGGCCTTGGCATAACGGTGCCGTGTTGGTCACGGATGTCTCCCCGCCGTCAGCCCACGCAACGTTATGGTCGATCTGACACTGCGACGCCGGTTTCCCGCATCCTGGGCTCATGCACCGGTCAGCCCGCCACTTCACCAGTTTCGCCAGCTCCGGGGGTGGCCGATACCGTGTGCGCCCGACGCTGATGACGGCCCCGGTTTCGGGGTGGGTGAGCACCCGCATCCACCCCGACGCGTTACCGGCGAGTTCCCGGGCCCGTTCGATGGGGATCGGACCGACGCCTTCGACTTCCGCAGGATCAGTAACCCCCTCCGTACCGAGGAGGGCCAGGGCGGGGACGGTCACCACCACGGTCGCGCGGATGCCCCGCGCCTGCTCCGGGTGTTGGGGAACGGTTCCGTCGATGAGGAGGTCGCAGAACACGTCAGCGCGGATCTCATCCAACGACCGTTCCGACCCATCCCCCGACTGCCCGCCGCGGGTGGTGCCGCGGTCGTGGTCACGGATCACCACCGCTTTCTGGGTGACCCGCCCGAAGATGGCGTGGGCCTCCACCGACGGAACCAGCGCGTGCACCCACGACATCGAATCCCCCGCCGGCTCCACCACGATCCGGCGACCCCGCACCGCCACCTGGTGACGTTCCGTGAGCGTGGGGGCGGTTTCCCGGTCGATCAGGCGGCGTAGCGCCCGCCGGAACGATCCCACCGGCAACGATTCCGCAAGCCCCAACGCCCGCCCCACCAACCGTCCCGCGACCTGCGGGTCCAGGACATCGAGGTCATCGACGAGGATCTCCGCGTGACGAACCGTCACCCCCGCACGCGAGAGCGACTCCAACACGGCCGGGTAGGAGTGGACGAGGGATTCGGCGCGGGCGAGCATCATCCCCGCAGCGTTCTCCGTGACCCGCAACGCCGCTGCCAGCTCCAGGCGAAGGGACCGCATCACCAGCTCCCGGGAGCCACCCCCATACCGGGTGACATCATCCAGGGCCTCCAGCCGGAGGTCATCGACCCGAGCAAACCGTTGCGCCGCGAACACCGCTTCAAGGTCAGCGGCCTCCAGCACCAGGGCGACAGCGTCCGGACGCGGCGGCACCCACCCGGCTACCTCCGCATCCCACTCACGCACATCGCCCTCATACAGGAAGGCGTCAGCATCCTGAGCCTCGGGCCACTGCCCCGACTCACCCATGCCAACCTCATCCATACCCCGACACTACGAGGGGGGTCCGACATTGATCCGGCCGGTGTCGCTGCGCGCAATGTCGGAGGGGTGGTATGTCCTGTTCCACTGGCCACCGGCCGGTGGCGTGCGCCGGGGGGTGCGCGCCTAATCCGACCCGAAGGGCGTTCTCATGGATGAGAACAGCAACACCACACCATCGTCCACTCCGGCAGGCTGGTACCCGCATCCGGGCGCCGAGGCCGCGCCCGGCGCCGAAATGTACTGGGATGGTTCCACCTGGCGCACCGACCTGGTGCGCCAGCCCGGCGCAACAGATGCCGCCGCCCCTGTGGATGCCGCCGTCCCCGCCCCCTCGAAGCGGCCGTGGTACACACGCAAGGCGGTCATCATCCCGGCCGCAGTCGTCGTCGGTCTGATCGTCATCGGTGGGATCGGCAGCGCGCTGGGAGGCGGGCGATCAACCTCGGATGCTGCACCCGCCGCATCGGTGCGCACGACCGAGCAGGCGGCCGCCACCACCGAGGCCGAACAGGTGCTGATCATCGTGCCGAACGTCGTCGGCATGGATGGCGCGACAGCCCGCACTGTTCTCGAGACCCTCGGCATCCGTGTCGCGACCGACGGCGACGAGTCGATGCCGGTGATCGCGCAGGATGTCGCCGAGGGCACCGAGATCGAGGAAGGCGCGACGGTCGTCCTGACCCTGGAGGAGAAGCCGCAGCTGACGCTCGGTCAGCAGAACGCGATCAGGTCTGCGCAGTCGTACCTGGACTTCACCGCTTTCTCACGTGCGGGCCTGTTCGAGCAGCTCACGAGTGAATACGGCGAGGGGTTCGAGGCCGCGGATGCCGAGTTTGCCATCGCCCATCTCGAGCAGAACGGGCTCGTGGACTGGAACGCCGAGGCCGCCGAGTCCGCGCAGTCATACCTGGACTTCACGTCGTTCTCGCGACAGGGCCTGTACGACCAGCTCACGAGCGAATACGGCGAACAGTTCACGCCCGAGCAGGCCCAGTACGCCCTGACGGCCGTCGGCTACTGAGGGCTAGGGAGAACGCATGTCGAACATCAACGAACAACCCTTGGCCCCGCCCGAGACACCGCCGCCGACCGCGGCAAGACCCGCACCTGCGCGCAGCAGGTGGGTGGTGCCGCTCGTGATCGGTGCCGCCTCGCTGCTGGTCGGTGCCGCCGCCGGTTCCGCTGTGACCGCGGTTGTCATCGGTGCTGCGCAGCGCGCCGATGCAGCTGCAATGGCCGAAGCCGCCGAGCAAGCGAAGAGCACGTTTTTCTCGGATGCCGCCAGCCAGTGCAACCTGGACGGCGTTGTCGAGATCGCCGATGAGGGGAGGACGATGATCGTCGACGGCGAAGGCGAGGATTTCGGCAGCGGTGACGTCTCGTTCAGCGACCTGGACTGCATCATCGACGCTGTCGGAGCGCCGGCATCGGTGAAGGAGCTCATGTATTCCACGCGATCACTCGATGGACGTCAATCGGGAGAGTGGGACGACATCTCGGCCAGCTGGAGCTATCACCCCGACGACGGGCTCGACATCATCTTCGAGATCGTCGAGTGATCTGCGGGTGTGGATGTCGCGCGCCGGCATCCACACCCGTCCCACTGAATGCGGCTGGGCGTTCGAGCCACCGTCAGATGAGGTCGACCTCGAGGCCCTGGAATCTCGTGAACCCGTGGTCTGCGGTGATGAGCGTCTGGCCCGCAGCGATCGCGTGCGCTGCGATGATGGCATCTTTGGACCGCGCCGCTTGCTCGCCGGAGGCGCGCAGCTCAGCAAATGCGTCGGACTCCGCGGCCCCGAAGGGCCGCCAGAACCCGTGTAGATCATCCAGCGCCGCGATCAGCTGAGCTCGCGCCGCCGCGCGCTGGCGCATGTTCGGCGACAGCTCGAATCGGCGTTGACCGCGAAGAAGCTCGGCCCGCACCAGGTACGGCGCTGCGTACCGTTCGATGCTCTCGATGATCGGTGCGGGTATCGGACCGATGAGCACACTCGTGTCGAGGAGCCCCGTCACTGCGCGTCCTCGAGGAAGTCGGCGTCACGCTCAGCCGCGAGCGCGCGACGCTCGTCATCGGCATCCGCCTGATCGATGAGGGCATTGAGCACGCGCAGCCGCGCCTTGACCTCGGCGAGGGTCGAGTCGGGATCGGCAGCGATAGGCACGACACGCAGCCGCGGCTTGTTATGCACCATCACCACAGCACCCGTCGTCGCGTACGCGATCGGGTTCGCTTTGAAGACGCTGATCGGAACCTGCGGCTCATTCAGGTCTGAATATGACATTTCAGCTCTATTTCTCTCGAACAGAGCTATTCTGTACTACTTGGGTACGAGGATCAAGAAAGGCTGACGACTCTCATCGTCCCGGGGGTCAGATCAGAGCTCACCGCGGAACGCTCGGTGCTGGAGGGATGCGAAGAGTTCGTCGAGTTCGCGAGCCCTACCACGAATACGCCGACGCTCATCCGCCGTGGACCGGACGAAGTCGGCGTAATCTCGCTGTTTCGAGCTCGAAGGATCGAACACGGGCATCGTCCGCAGTACAGATGTGTTGATGTTGTACTGGCCCGCCGAAGTAGCTGCGCCACTGCGCAGGTGTCTCCGACCGTGTGGGGATCGGGTCAGGGCAACGATCGCCTCCGGTTCAACACCTTCCCGGAGGCGCCCCCTAATTAGGTAGGACGCGAATACCCAGCTTGCAGAGTGCCGACTCACACGCGCGATTGACGAAAAGGCGGAGCACCGCCCGACGACGTCAGGGTTCCCGTTCGACCGAACGAAGAGGACATCCCGGTCGATCAGTCGAAGCCTCTCGACCTCTGCCGGCGACAGATCGACGGTCTTGAGGTCGAGAACGTTCATTGCACGCCCGCTCACGTTCGGTATTCGGAGGACGGGCACGCCAGTGTTGCCGGACTTCACCGAGGTCCCGTAGCGGAGATCCTCAAGCACATCTTCGAGTGTCCACTCACGTTGAGCTACCTGCGACCCGAGCAGCTCCTCAAACATTCCATCATCTAGCTCATCCAGCGCTAATGCCTGACTCGACGCTCTCACACGCAGAGCATCGGCCTCGTCGAGGATTGCGGCGATGCGGCGCTGCTCGGGGAGAGGCGGGAGGGGGACGCGGTAATACTTGAGGAACTTGAAGTGACGCGAGTAGCCAGCGCTTGGCACCCGAACCGAACACATCCAATGAAACGCGAAACGCGGATCCAGGCTCGGAGCAGGCTCCAGGACCTTGACCCCGTCAGCCCCGACAACGAAGTCCTGCTCGGCGTACTTCACTCGCCTCGTGTGGTCGCCGAACAGAATCAGAGGACGCGTAACTCTTGTTGCGAACGATTCGTCGCTCCAATATCCAGCTACATCCTCTTCGCCTTGGTCACGAACAGGAAAGAGACCTGTGGCGGCGAACTCGCTCTGCTTAATGCGGGGACTGGCCGACGTGACATCAGTGAACGCTTCGTCGAAGGGCACGGTCTCCCACGTCACGCGAGCATCTCCCGCAGGCGCTTGAGGCCGTCCTGGATCTCGATCTCGAGGGCATCGAGTTCGTCGAGGATCTCCACCGGTGACCGGTGCTCGACTTCCTCGATCTCGATCTCCTTATAGCGGTTGAGGCTCAGGTCGTAGCCGTTGTCGACGATCTCCTGCTTCGGCACGAAGAAGCTCTGGTCGGTGCGCGAGCGGGCAGCCTCGGCATCCAGGTTCTGCCACCGGGCCAGCACGTCGGGGAGGTCGTTCGCCTCGATGGGTGTGCGCTTGTCGTCGAGGGTCATGCCGTCGGCGCGCACGTCGTAGAACCACACCCGGTCAGTTCCACCCGACGAGGTCTTCGTGAACAGCAGGATCGCGGTCGAGACCCCGGTGTAGGGCTTGAACGTTCCCGAGGGGAGCTTGATGACGGCATCCAGTTTGTGGTCATCGATCAGCAGCTTGCGCACCGCCTTGTGCGCGTTGCTCGACCCGAACAGCACCCCCTCGGGCACGATGACCGCGGCGCGCCCACCGTTGCGCAGCATCCGGATCATGAGCACCAGAAAGAGCAGCTCGGTCTTGCGGGTCTTGACGAGCTTCTGCAGATCCTTCGAGACGGTCTCTTGATCGAGCGAGCCGGCAAACGGCGGGTTGGCGAGCACGAGCGTGTAGCGGTCATCGCCCGGATGCCCCTCAGAGAGCGCGTCGGCACGCTCGATCGTCGGGTTCTCGACGCCGTGCAGCAGCATGTTCATGCTCGCGATGCGGGCCATCGCGGCATCCGAGTCGTATGCCGTGAACATCGGCCCGTTGAAGTGGGCGCGACTGCCGGCATCCGCCCACAGCTCGGGGTGATGCTTGCGCAGGTACTCCTCGGCGGCCACGAGGAACCCCGCGGTGCCGACGGCAGGATCGATGATGAGGTCGTCGGGGCGCGGACGCTGCAGATCGACCATGAGCTTGATGATGTGCCGGGCCGTGCGGAACTGCCCGTTCGTGCCGCTGGTTGCGAGCTTCGAGAGCATGTACTCGTAGATGTCGCCCTTGGTGTCGCGATCCTCCATCGGAATCTCGTGCAGCAGGTCGACGACCTTCGTCAGCAGCGCCGGGGTCGGGATCGTGAACCGGGCATCGCGCATGTTCCGCGCGTAGCTCGACCCCTCGGCACCCAGCCGGCGCAGCCACGGGAACACATGCTCGGAGACGACCTCGAACATCTCGGCGGGCGCGTAGTTCGTGAACACGCTCCATCGCAGATCGCGGTACGGCCGGCGGCTCGGGAGATCACTGTCGTACCCGTCGGGAAAGACCGGGTTCTCGACCTCCTCGCCGAAGCGGGCTGCCTTCCTCTCAGCGAGCAACTGCAGGTCGTCAAGCCGCCGGATGAACAGCAGATACGTGATCTGTTCGATCACCTCGACGGGATTGGCGATGCCGCCCGACCAGAAGGCATCCCAGACCTTGTCGACCTGGCGTCTCAGTTCACCCGTGACCACGCTTGTGCCCCCTCGATCCGTGCAACCACTCCACGCTAATGGAGCTCGCCGACACCTACCGAAGCGCCGGCGAGAACATCCACTCCCCCAGCACCCGGTAGGCCTCATCTCGAGGCTGCGCGCGGGAGAGGAACACGTCGTGGAGCGCGGCCTCGATTCGTGCGATCGTCACGAGGCGACCCAGGCGCGTCGCCGCCTTGGCAATGTCGTCGACGACGAGCACAGAGTCGGTCTCGAGCATGTCGGGGCGCCACATCAGCGGTGAGCTCGACCGCTGCGAGAGCATGACGAGCGCGGGGCATCCCACTTCGATGCCGTCCGCAACGGTCTCGTGGCCGTCGAGCACCGCCTTGAGCCAGCCCGGAGTGGTCGGAAACCCGCGCTCAGGTCGCCATCCGTCCGGCGCCTCCGGCAGGGTTCCGACCTCGCGCTGCGCGCGGGTATAGAAGCCGAGATCGACAACCGGATGCATGCCCAACGGATCCCACCGAGCACGGGCCGCCACCAACGGCGAGAGCGCCTCCCTGCCCCGGGCCCCTGTCTGAAACTCCAGCCACGGACTGTTGAGCACGAGGGCCGATGCAAGCCCCGGATGCCGTGCCGCCCACAGCGACAGCGTGAGCCCTCCCGTGGAGTGGCCGAGCAGCACGAGACGCCGCCCCGGCCTCTCGTCCCGTCCCATCGCGGACAGCGCCGCAGCAATGTCTGCGTCGTACGCGGACAGCGAGGAGACGTAACCCGGAGTCTGACCCGGGCGCAGGCTCCGTCCGTACTTGCGCAGATCGAGCGCATAGAACCGGGCGCCCCGGTCAGCCCACCACTGCGCGAGGCTTGTCTGGAAGAAGTAGTCCGACCACCCGTGCACGTAGAGAACATCGACGTCGCGAAGACGTCCCGTCCAGGAGGCAGGCCACGACGGCAGCAGTCGCACGAGCGTGGCGACGATCTCGCCCTCGGCGTCGCTGCCCAGACTCAGCGTGCGCTGCCGGAAGCGACCGCCGAGCAGGTCAGGAAGCCACACCTCTTCCATGTGCCGAGACTATCGGCACCCGCTCTCGCTCAGTTGCCCCAGATCTGCAGATTCAGATCGCTCAGCAGCATGTCGGCATCCACGTTCGTCACTGACGAGTAGATCCAGATGTCCTCGCGGCTCGTGATCGTCTCGACAGTGTCGACGGGGTACTGGGAGTTCGGCGTGACCATCTGGCATACCGGGTTTCCGGCATCCCCCGTGACGCAGGTGTAGCCCTGATCGGGAAGGGTCGCGACGTAGGCCTCAGCAGCCGCGGGGTCGACCTCGCTGATCAGCAACAGCACCCCTGACGTGTCGCCGGCGAACCAGTCGCACCCGAGCAGCAGCGTGGCGCCCTCGGGAGCCGGACGGACGAAGCCGACGCCGTCGCCCTGCAGATTCAGCTGGTCGACCGAGTCGGCGCGGCTCTCAGCCGTACCGACGGCGGCACAGTCCGCGGGGACGTTGCCGACGAACGACTGTGGTTCTTGCGTCGGTTCAGAGCTGGGCGTGTCGTTCTGCGTTACCTCAGAGCTCGGCGTGGTCGAGGGCTCGGGCGTCGGCGCACAGCCCACGAGCACCAGAATGCCGACGACGGCAACGGCAGGAAGAAAACGGAACCGGAACATAGGTACTCCTTCGTACAGTGCGCGGGCGACCACCTCACCTGCACACACTCTGGACTTCCCCAATGTAAAACACGAGGAGAGCGCGCGCCCGTCTGCTCAGCGGCGACCGCGACGGGTTGTTCGCAGGGCCAGGATGCCGAGCAGCAGCGAGAGCGCCATCATCGCCGCAATGACCACGGCCATCGGCACCGCCGTGTCCTCTCCCGCCAACCCCACGAGCGGTGATGCGACAGCGCCGACCACGAACTGCGATGTCCCCAGGATTGCTGAGCCTGCACCGCGGGCTCGATCGGCGCGGGCAAGGCCCAGCGCACTGGCATTGGACATCGTGAACCCGAGCCCGAGGGTGAGCAGAAACGCGCCGGCTATGAAGCCCGGGATCGTGAGCGTGCCGGTCAGCGTCAGCACGAGCAGAAGCGCTGCGGCGCAGGCCGTGGCGCCGAGGCCGACACCCAGCATCCGTCTCGGTCCGAACCGCACGGCGACCCGGGCGTTCACGATGTTCGAGAGGATGACGCCGCTGGCCGCAACAGCGAACGAGACCGAGTACACCGTCGGCGACATCCCGAGCACCACCTGACCGACGAACGGCGATGCCGACACGTACGCCATGATCGCCCCGAACGTGAGCGCGTAGGCACCCGCGTAGAGGGGAAAGGCCCGGTCGGCGAGCAGCGCGCGAAAAGCACCGAGCGTCTGCGACATCCCGGCGGTGTGGCGATGCTCGACGGGAAGGGATTCCGGAACAAGAGCCAGCGACACGACCAGCATTACCACCGCAACGATCGCAAGCGCAGCCATCACTCCGCGCCAGCCAACGAACTCGCTGAGCAGACCGCCGATCGGCGGTGCGACCAGCGGCGCAACCCCGACGACCACCACGATGAGGCTCAGTGCGCGCACCGCCGTGTCCTTGGGGCTGAGATCGACAGCCACGGCGCGCCCGAGGACCATGCCTGCCGACCCCGCGAATCCCTGCACGAAACGCAGGATGACGAACACCGCGATCGTCGGGGCGAACACCAGCGCGATGCTCGACAGAGCGAAGACAACCCCGCCCACGATGAGGACCGGCCGACGCCCAACGCGATCGGACCAGGGTCCGAGCACGAGCTGCCCGACCGCAACGCCCACGAGGAAGGAGGTCAGCGTGAGCTGCACGGCGGCGGCATCAACGCCGAGGTCGCCCGCGATGTCGGTGAAGGACGCGAGATACATGTCGGTCGCGAACGGACCGACAGCGGAGACGAAGCCGAGAGCTGCGATCAGCCCCGGCGACAGCCTCCGCGGGGGACTCACTCGCCTCGAGAGATGGTGACCATCTCGTCGCGAGGCACCACCTTGATGCGGGCACGCCCCTGGGGTTCGCCGAGGCCGATCTCGTGCTGATCGAGGCGATGCCAACCTTCAAGGTCCGTCCACCGCACGCCTCGCTCGGCAAGGAGCGCGGGGATAGCGGCTTCCGACGGGTCTTCGGGCTGCCACCACGAACCCTGATCGTTGATGAGGTGACGGACGGTCTCCATCGCGTCCGACTTGGTGTGACCGATCAGGCCGACCGGGCCGCGCTTGATCCATCCGGTCGCGTACAGTCCCGGCGCCCGCTCATTGGAGTCGGCGCGAAGAACCTGCCCCTCGTGGTTGGGAATGACACCGTGCCGCTCATCGAAGGGCACCTCGGGAAGAGGTGACCCGAAGTAGCCGACGGCGCGGTAGATCGCTTGGATGGGAACCTCGCGGAACTCACCGGTTCCGGCGACACCGCCCTGCCCGTCGGGACGCGTGCGCTCGTACACGAAGCCCGACACGTGGCCCCGCTCATCCACCTTCACCTCGACGGGCCGCGCCCAGAAGTGCAGGTGAAGGCGACGGGACGCCGTCCCCCCGGCGTTGTTCACGCCCGGGCGAGTCCGCCACTCCTGCAGAACGCGGTCGATGACCTTGACCTGCTTGTTGCTCTCGATCGCGGTGCGGGATGCTTCGTCGTAGTCGAAGTCCTCGTCGTAGACGACCATGTCGACATCCCGCAACTCGCCGAGCTCGCGAAGCTCAAGGGGCGTGAACTTGACCTGCGCGGGGCCGCGACGGCCGAAGACGTGAACGTCGGTCACCGGCGAGGCCTTGAGACCCTCGTAGACGTTGGCCGGAATCTCGGTGGGAAGCAGATCATCGGCGTGCTTGGCGAGGATCCGGGTGATGTCGAGGGCGACGTTGCCGTTGCCGACGACAGCGACCGACTGCGCGGTGAGCGGCCAGGTGCGAGGCACGTCGGGATGCCCGTCGAACCAGCTCACGAAGTCGGCAGCGCCATACGACCCTTCGGCGTCGATCCCCGGGATGTCGAGGGTCGCATCCCGAACGGCACCGGTAGCGAAGATGACGGCGTTGTAGTGGCGCTTCAGGTCGTCGAGGGTGATGTCGCGACCGAACTCGACGTTGCCGAAGATGCGGATGTCGCCCCTGTCGAGCACTTCGCGCAGGGCCGTGATGACGCCCTTGATGCGCGGGTGGTCGGGAGCTACGCCATATCGGACGAGACCGTACGGCGCCGGCAGCTGCTCGAACAGGTCGATCGACACGTCGAACGCGCGCTCCGCCTTCAGCAGGATGTCAGCAGCGTAGATGCCCGCCGGGCCTGCGCCGACGATGGCCAACCTCAGAGTGGTCATGTGTTCCTTTCGGGACGCGAGAGCACGGTGAATCGGCGCGAGAGCGCCGGGACGGCCTCAGCTCGAGCGGTCGGCGACGGCCTGCGCAAACCTCGTGAGGGCTTCGCGGACCGGGCCGTCAGGGATGGGATCGAGTGCCGCGATCGCATCGCGCGACCAAGCATTGGCCAGTTCCACCGTCTCGCGCGTTGATCTGTCGGTGCGCAGCATCGCGAGGGGCTCGTCCAGCAGCGCGGGGTCCTCACCGTCGGCGATCCGGGCGACACCCTCGTCGATCCTGTCGCGAAGAGCGCGGGCCTCGGGGTCGTCGCGGCGCGCGAGAAGCAGATACGGCATCGTCGGCACACCGGCACGCAGGTCGGTTCCGGGCACCTTGCCGGTCTCATCGGGATCAGCCGAGAGGTCGATGACGTCATCCAGAAGCTGGAAGGCAACGCCGGCTGCCTCACCGAAGGTGCGCACCGGCTCTTCGTACTCGCCGGGGGCGTTGCTGAAGATGATGCCCGACTGCGCGGCTGCTGCTATCAGCGATCCGGTCTTGTCTGCCAGCACCTGCAGGTAGAACCCGACGCGGTCATCGGCATCCGTCGGCCCGACGGTCTCATGCATCTGACCGAGCACGAGTCGCTCGAACGTGTTCGCCTGCAGCCGGATGGCCCCCTCCCCGAGGCGCGCCATGATCTGGCTCGCACGGGCGAACAGGAGGTCGCCGGTGAGGATGGCGATGTTATTGCCCCACACCGAGTGAGCACTCGGCACGCCCCGACGCTTGTCTGCGTCATCCATGACGTCATCGTGATAGAGCGAACCGAGGTGGGTGAGTTCGAGCGCCGTGGCGGCCTCGACGACGTCCTCTGTGACGCCGTCGCCGAGGTGTGCGGTCAGCAGAGCGAGCATCGGACGCACGCGCTTGCCGCCGGCATCGAACAGGTACCGACTTGTCGCGTCGGCGAGGGCATCCGAAACGTGAAGCTCACGCTCGAGGTTCGCATCGACCCGATCCAGCCCTGCTTCGACACCGTCGATGAGACGGCGCGCACGAGGGCCCGCGAAGATCCGTTCCGCGAGACCCAGCTGGCTCGCGATTCGGGAACTTGACGCAGAGGGGGTCACGGGACAAGCCTACCGGGGCTCGGAGCCACCATCCCCGACGGGCTTACGAGCGCGGTGCAGCGCGACGACACCGAACGTCAGGTTGCGCCACGCCACATCGGTCCATCCCGCGGCCCGGATGCGGCCTGCCAGCGACGGTTGGTCAGACCACGCCCGGATGGATTCATTGAGGTAGTCGTAGGCGTCGCCGTTGGAACTGACCAGCCGCGCGATCGGAGGGAGGATGCGGTCGTTGTAGAACCGATACAGAGCGGAGATCGCGGGAGAGGTCGGGTGTGAGAACTCGCAGATCACGAGGCGCCCGCCCGGCTTGGTGACCCGCAGCATCTCGCGCAGGCCCGCGTCGGCATCCTGGACGTTCCGAAGTCCGAACGAGATCGTGACAGCGTCGAACTCTTCGTCTTCGAACGGCAGGTTGGTGGCATCGGCCTCGACGAAGCTGACGCCAGGCACCCCCGCATGGCGACGGCGCCCCTCGGCGATCATGCCGGGCGAGAAGTCAGCGGCGACGACCTCGGCGCCCGTCCGCGCGATCGCGACGCTCGAGGTGCCGGTCCCTGCCGCGAGGTCGAGGATCCGTTGACCCGGACGCGGCGACAGCGCGCGGGTCGTCGCGATCCGCCACAGACGGTCGTTTCCGACACTCAAGATCGTGTTGGTGCGGTCGTAGCCTGCCGCGACCTCGTCGAACATCCCGCTGACGCGGGCCGGGTCCTTCTGGAGATCTGCGCGATGGGACTGGGTCACGCGTCGAGTCTAGGACGCAGCGTGCGTGGTGAGTCCGAGGCGTTTCGACTCGCTGCGCTCGCTCAACGACCGAGATCTTGAGGCGGCAGGCCGAGGGCGGCGAGGCGCTCGAGCCAGGCATCCGCCGTCCTGTCATCGAAGGGTGCTTCGGCCACAGTCACCCGCCGCTCGAGGTCGACCGCGAGCGCCTCGAGCCGCTCGACCACGTGAGTCGGGTAGCCGTAGTGGACGCGGTGCTCGTCCCACTCATCGCGATCGTCGATCCAGATCCCACGCTCGTCGAGGGCCCGCACGACATCCAGATCCATGTCGATACCTTCCGGGGCGCCGGGAGCGGTCTGTGACCAGCCGATGTCCCAGCCGAGGTCGATGTAGATGCGGGTGCGCGACGGCGCCGCGTTGACCGTCATCGCGTACTCACCGCTCGGCGGCATGAGGGTCACGTTCGGCCCGGCGGTCACGACATCCCGCCCGGGACGGATGCTGCGCCAGCCCGCCGGCTGCCCGAACCACTCCCCCCAGCTGTCGTGGCCGAGATAGACGCAGTCGTGCACCCAATGGACGCCGCCGTCCCACTTGCGCCACCGAAACTGGGTCACCGTGCCAGGCGCCGGGCGCCCGCGTCGATCCGCATCCACGCCGGAAGTCTAGGCTGGTGAGGTGACCCGCACTCCCCGTCTCCCACCGCTGGTGGTCGAGACCAGGGAGATCGAGCCGGTCGCCGATCTGCTGTCACTGACCGACCCGCACAATCCGCTGGCGTGGCTGCGTCGGGGCGAAGGCCTCGTCGGCTCCGGCGCGGCGGTCGTCACGATCGGCGCGCCGGGTTCGCCGCCGCTGTCTCGCCCGATTGCCGAGATCTGGCGCGAGCTGGTCAGCCACGCCCGCATCAGCGATCCCGTGCAGCTACCCGGCACCGGTCTGGTCGGCTTCGGCGCGCTCGGGTTCGACCCTGCCTCGCCCGCACCCCCGTTCCTTGTCGTTCCCCAGGCGATCACCGGCGTGCACGGCGGTCGGGCGTGGGTGACGACGATCCGTGAGGACAGCGACCCCGAGCCGGGGCTGCCGGCATCCGTTCCCTACGGCCCCCACTGGTCAGCGACCCTCGGCCCCGGTCTTCTCGAGCCTGACGACTACCAGCGGGCGGTGCGCTCGGGGATCGAGGCGATCACGGCGGGCGAGGTCGAGAAGGTTGTCTTGGCTCGCGACCTCGTCGGTACGATCCCAGCCGGCGCTGATCTGCGCCGGCTCGTGCGCGCCCTCGCGACCAGCTACCCCGACACCTGGACCTTCGCGGTCGATGGCCTGATCGGCGCGAGCCCCGAGACTCTCATCACCGTCGACCGGGGCGCCGTGACGGCGCGCGTGCTCGCCGGTACCACGGCGCGCGGCGCGGATGCCGGCGAGGATGCCGCGGCTGCGCACGCGCTGGAGGCCAGCCGCAAAGACCTCGACGAGCACCGGTTCGCGGTCACGAGCGTCGTGGAGGCGCTGGCACCCCTCACCCGCGATCTCGTCGCTCCCGACGAACCACATCTGCTCGAGCTGCCGAACCTGTGGCACCTGGCCACCGACGTCTCGGGGCGACTGTCGAACGGAGCCTCCGCGCTCGACCTGGTTCGCGTGCTGCATCCGACAGCCGCTGTCGCCGGCACCCCGACGGATGCCGCCCTCGCCGTCATCCGTCGCCTCGAACCGTTCGACCGCGGACGGTATGCAGGACCGGTGGGCTGGATCGACGCCCGCGGCGACGGCGAGTGGGCGATCGCCCTGCGCTGCGCACAGATCGGTGTCCAGCCGCAGCACGATGCCGCCGCCGACAGCGACACGATCCCGGTTGTCGCTCACGCCGGCGCGGGCATCGTGGCAGCGAGCGACCCCGAAACGGAACTCCTCGAAACGCGCGTGAAGTTCCGGCCCATCGTCGACGCCCTCGCCTGAGCGTTCCTTCCCGCGGTCAGCCCAGCTGCAGGATCCAGGTCGCGACGAGGAAGTAGATGATGAGGCTCGTCGCGTCACAGAACGTCGAGATGAACGGCGTGCTGAACACCGCCGGGTCGGCGCGCACCGCCATCGCGAGGATCGGCATGAGCCCACCCACTGTCGCTGCCAGCGTGCAGATGAACAGCAGCGTGAGTCCGATCACCGCTCCGAGCGCCGGGTCGAACACGAGACTTGCAAGCGCGAAGCCGAGGATGCCGAGAAGACCCCCGAGGAATGCTCCGACGCGCACCTCCCGCCACATCACGGTGAGCGCGTCGCGTTTTCGCACCTCTCCCATCGCGAGGGCACGGGTGACGGTCGTCGCGGCCTGTGAACCGGTGTTCCCCGCTGTGCCGGTCAGCAGTGGAATGAACAGGGCGAGGGTCACGACCTGCTCCAGCGTCGCTTCGAAGATCCCGAGCACCTGCACCGTGAGCAGCGCCGAGACCGCGAGCACCAGGAGCCACACGACGCGCGCACGGACGATCCGTAGCACGGGTGTCGTGAGGTAGGGGCGGCCGAGCGGCTCGGAGGCACCTTGGCGCGCGGCATCCGTGTCTTCAGCCTCCTCGAGGATGCGGGCTGCATCGTCCACGGTGAGGATGCCGAGAAGGCGGTCTTCGCTGTCAACGATCGGCATCGCGAGAAGACCGGAGTCGACGAGAGACCGCGCAGCAGCTTCTGCAGCATCCGTGGCGTGGGCCGTTCTCGCTTCACCCATCAACTCTTCGACGAGCAGGTCAGATCGTCCCATGACGAGTTCCCGCAAGCCCACGACGCCGAGGACCCGGCGGTGCGGCGACGTCACCGGGAGCATGTAGACGGTCTCGGCATCCGTGCCGCGATGACGCACGTGGCTCAGCGCATCGCCGACCGTCAGCTGCGGGGCAAGGCGCACATACTCGGTGCTCATGAACCGGCCGACGCTGTTCTTCGGATAGCCGAGCATGGGGGCTGTCAGCTCGCGCTCGGCTGGTGAGAGTCCCCGCATCAGCTGGCGCGCGACACCGGCCGGAAGCTCGTCGATCAGCTGCGCACGATCGTCGGGGTCGAGTTCCTCGAAGACCTTCGCCACGTCCTCTTCGCGGAGCCCACCGATGAGCTCTGCACGCATGCCCGGATCGAGCAGCTCGAACGCCTCCAGCGCCTGATCGCGCCGCAGCAGCCGGTAGAGCACGGCACGGTCGCGGGCATCCTCTCGCTCCAGCAGCCCTGCGATGGCTGCGGCATCCTGCCCTGCGAGCAACGTACGCAGCTCGTCGAGTCGGCGGTCGCGCAGGAGCGGCGTCACCGTCTCAAGGAATCCCTCGAACTCGTCATCCATGGGGCGCATCCTTGCAGACGGTCGGGGCGGGTCGGTGAACGCTCAGGTGGCGGCGAGGCGCTCGCGTTCGAGCGCGACGTCGTAGCCGGCACTCGGCCACTGCGGATCGATGTTCTCGAGCGCCTCCAGCAGCAGATGCTGGATGGCCAGTCGGGCGTACCACTTGCGATTGGCGGGCACCACGTACCACGGCGCGTGCTCGGTGGAGGTCCGCTCGAACACCGTCTGATACGCGGCCATGTAGTGCGGCCAGCGGGTGCGCTCGTCGACGTCACTGGGGGTGAACTTCCAGTGCTTCTCGGGTCGATCCAGGCGCTCCATCAGACGCGCCTTCTGTGCGGCGTATGAAATGTGCAGCATGATTTTGATGATCCGCGTTCCGGATGCCGCGACCTGCCGCTCGAACTCGTTGATCGCCTCATACCGGCGCTCGATCTCGTCGGGATCGGCGAGCTCCCGAACCCGCCCGATGAGGACGTCCTCGTAGTGCGAGCGGTCGAACACGCCGATGCGGCCAGCGGGCGGGAGCTTGCGCTGAACGCGCCACAGGAAGTCGTGGGCACGTTCCTCCTCGGTCGGCGCGCCGAAGGATGCGAGTGACACGCCCTGCGGGTCGACGGAGCCGACGACGTGGCGCACGATCCCGCCCTTGCCCGACGAGTCCATCCCCTGCAGGACGAGCAGCACCGACGCATCCGTGGCGCCCACCCGGCTCTGGGCGAACAGCTTCTCTTGCAGAAGGTCGAGTTCCGCGACCCCTGCCGCAAGGTCCGCAGCTGCCTGCTGCTTGTCGCTGCCGTAGCCCGGTGTCGATCCGGGGTCGATGCTCGAGAGCACGAAGCCCTCGCGCACTCGCAGGAGTTCGGCGACATCGCCGGTCCAGTAGGTCTGACTTCTCGCGGTCACTCGTCCATCATGGACCCGGTGTGGAGCTCAGCGTGGGAGCGGCACTTCGATCAGTTGCGGGCCCGCGACCGGCGCTGTCAGCGCCTGATCCAGCGCGGCTCGGGTCTCGATGCGCGCGTAGGTCCAGCCGTAGGCAGTCGCGAGCGCCTCGAGGTCGGCGTCCTGGGGCGTGTAAAGCACGCGATCGCGCTGAGCCTGCGAACCCAGAGCCGCCACTTCGAGTCCGTCGAAGATCGTTCCGCCGGCATCGTTGCCGACGATGACCTGGATGCGCGGCGCGGTCTCGCCGGGCGAAAGCAGCAGGGACCCCGCATCGTGCAGCAGCGCCAGATCGCCGAGCAGAACCCGGGTCACGCCCGCGGCTCCGTCGGCCTGACTGGCGACGGCGACACCGATGCCGGTCGCCACCGTCCCGTCGATCCCCGCAAGGCCCCGGTTGGCGTGCACTGTCACCTTCTTGCCCGGCAGCACGGTATCGGCCACCCGGACCAGGCGCGAGGAGCCGAACACGAGCCGGTCGTGCGGCCAGGTCGCCCGCCACACGGCATCGACAAGAGCCACCCGATCGAGCTTTTCTCGCAGCACCGCCAGCTCCGCCGAGATTGCGCCCAGGCGCGTCTGGGGATCGGTCGACGCGAGCGCCGCACCGTCGGGCGCCGGTACCGAGAGGTCGACGGATGCCGCGCGCGATGCCCGCATCCAGACTCCGAGCCAGGCACGGTCGGCCTCGAGCGCCTCTGTCGTCGTCTCGGCGGCCGGTGCCACGGCGACCTCCGCCACGGCCAGTGTCGCACCGTTGAGGTTGACCGTTTCGCCCGGGCCCCGCAGCGCAATCACTTCGACGTCGTCGCGGGTCAGGAGCGCGGTGGTCTCGCGCGCGAGGGTGGGATGCCCGAGGACGATGACGCGCTCGATCGGCTCGCTGAGCTCGGGTCGGTGCAACAGCTCACGGTAGGCGTGCACGAGGTGACGCCCGAAGCGCGCACCGCTGACGATCTCGGCTACAAGCGGCCATCCGCCGTCCCACGCGAGGGCCTCCGCACGAGAGCCGGCACCCTCTCCGGCGACCACGAGCGTGCGAACACCGCGCACCAGGACATGCGCCGATTCGTCGACCGATACCGCGTCCACTGCGTCGCCGACGCCGCCACCACCCTGGTACAGGGCTCCCGATTGGTCGTCGTCGATCGGCGCATCCGGCAGTTCCGCGCCGATGCCGGCATCCGCTGTCCACCACGGCGGAAGGGAACCGGCAAGCGGCTCGCGAAACGGCAGGTTCAGGTGGACGGGACCGGCCGGTCGGCCGCCGTCGCCGATGGCAGCTGCGACAGCCTGGTCGGCGATATCGCGCAGCATCGCTGATTGATCGCCCGTGCCGGTGTCATCGGTCTCGGTCGGGGCCGGTACATCGAGCTCGAACCGCGTATTGGGCGTGAAGATGCCCGGCTGCCGGGTCGTCTGGTTCGCTCCCACCCCTCGCAGTTCGGGGGGCCGATCAGCTGTGAGCAGCAGCAGGGGAACCGCGGAGTGATGAGCTTCGAGGACCGCGGGCGCGAGGTTTGCGACGGCAGTTCCTGAGGTGCACACGACCGCAGCCGGCATCCGCGTCTCTCGTCCGATGCCGAGCGCCGTGAAGCCCGCGACCCGCTCGTCGATGCGCACGTGCAGGCGCACCCGGCCGCGCTCTTCTGCATCGGCTGCGGCGAGCGCGAGGGCCTGCGAGCGCGATCCGGGGCTGAGCACCACATCGCGGACACCGAGCGAGATCAGTTGATCGAGAAGCGCCGCAGCAGCATCGGTCGCGGGCGAACGGGAGCCGCTACCGGCACGGTCGCTCACCGGATGCCCGTCACGCGGCGCCGCGGGATCCGCGGGGCTCGTCGTCGTCATCTCGCGGAGTGGATGCGGCCTCGGGGTCGGCAGCAGTGTCAGCGGCCGAGGGGCCCTCGAACGCGTCCTCGGCGTCCAACATGGCCAGCTCTTCCTCGAGTCGACGGATGCGCTCATCCTGGTCCGAAATGGTGCCGATCCGCCCCAGGAACTCCGGGTCGTCATCCGGTGCGCGCGTCGCGTGGACTGCCGAGCGCCGCGCGCGACCGATCACCAACCACAGCAGCCCACCGATGACGGGAAGCACGAGGACGATGACGATCCACAGCGGCTTGCTCACGCCACGGTGCCGCGTCGGCGGCTGCACAGCGCAATCGACGATGGTGTAGACCCAGAACGCGGTCGCCACCAACGCCAGAATCAACAGCACGCGGGGCACATCCCCATCCTAGGTCGGTTCGACACGCCAGGGCTGGGCAGACGCTGACCGGTCCCGCGCGGCGACACGGCGCCCGACGCCTACGATGGAGGGGTGAACGCGCGCTCCTTCTGGGTCTACACCGTGCTGCGCATCCTGTTCTTCCTCGTCCCGTTCGGCATCCTCATGCTGCTGCCGATCGGCCGCGAGTTCTACTGGCTGTCAGCGATCTTCGCGGCGCTCATCGGGCTGAGTCTCTCGGTGATCTTCCTGCGCCGCCCTCTCGATGAAGTGTCGGCATCGCTCGCCGAGCGCCGGGCGCGCCGCACCGACCCCACCGACGAGCAGATCGAAGATGCCGCGCTCGCAGACGCGCCGGGTGCCGATGAGGCACCCGCGCCGTTAGCCGGCGAAAGCCCAGAAGAGGAAAGCGCCGAAGGCGAGCGACGTCCCTGACGTCAGCGCGAGAGCGATGACGAGCTCGCGCGGCTGACGATAGGTCCACACGATGAGGATCGCCGGCAGCGCCAGCAACAAGGCCATGGCGGTCAACCACGCGATCGGGTAGAAGACCGCGAGGTACCCGGCGATGCCGAACGGGACCAGCACGAAAACCGTGAACAGCACCTGCGTCGCGCGGCGTCCGATCAGCACCGTCAGCGTGCGCTTGCCGGCGACGCGGTCCTGATCGATGTCGCGCAGGTTGTTCGCCAGGAGCACCGCGCACGCCAGCAGCCCCGCCCCGACCGCCCCGAACCAGGCCTCCTGCGGCAGCGCGAACACCTGCACCCAGGTCGTCCCGAGCGTTGCGACCATGCCGAAGAAGACGAACACGAACAATTCGCCGAGACCCGCATAACCGTACGGACGCTTGCCGCCGGTGTAGAACCACGCGGCAAGGATGCAGGCAGCACCGACGGCGAGGAACCACCACTGTTCGGTGCGAATCGTGATCGCCAGGCCCGCGAGACCGGCGATCGCAAAGAAGACGAGTGC